>Ga0302177_10000809_pt1 | contig 22968 bp, 24 predicted proteins | sample I_Palsa_E1_2_FD_198780 | JGI IMG/M metagenome (GOLD analysis project Ga0302177, IMG submission 198780) | Peat permafrost microbial communities from Stordalen Mire near Abisko, Sweden - I_Palsa_E1_2 | ecosystem: Environmental > Terrestrial > Soil > Palsa > Peat permafrost | place: Sweden... | reverse complement strand
GAATCATGGTCAATAAAATGTCGTCGCGTTCATACAACAGCGGCAACTTGTCCCGAACTTTTTCCAGTTGCAGCGCAACGGATTGGGCATTCTGCATTTGTGTCATGTGCTGGATTTCTCCCTTGGAATGGATTTCGTCAGCGCCTGCGAACTTCAGCGCGTCTCTATCTGCCGCGGCGTTATGCGGCCTTGCTGTATTGCGGGGTGTCCTTCACGGACGCTTGCGGGAAATAAATTCATAAACGAGCGATCACATTTCAGCGACTGCACTCCGCCCTGTCCCGCCCACTGCTCCCCAGGCCAGTTGAGAGAATTTTCCGTATCTTGCATGATGGTGGCCGCACTACAAGCCAGCTCGCAGTTACCTCCGGCTCTTTTTACAGTGTGAAATGCAGCCGTCGTGACCGTTCCGCGAGCCCCTCCCTTGCGGTCTGGTGCTCCACCAACCGTCCAGCGGAGGAATTCACAATGCGATTATCGAAGTTGATTTTAGTCTTGGTGTTTTCAATCAGCGCTTTGGCTGCGCTTTCGAAGCCGGCCGCCGCTCAGTCCACCAATTGCACCGCGAGCCAGCAGGCCGCCGTGCAATGTTTTGTGGCCAATGCGGTCACGACCCACCTGACCAAGCCGCGCTACGGCATGACCCTCGCTCAATTCGAAGCCTACGGTGTCGCCGTGTCGGAGATTCTCCGCACCGATCACACCTATCTGGTCCTGGTCGGTACCTCCAGCGCCATTGCCGATGCCCTGCCGCCCACCAATGCCAATGGCTCCGCCAATCAATCCGCCCAGGATTTGGCCGTCACCCAAATTGTCAGCGCCGAAGTCTCCGAAGGCCTGGCCAATAGCTCCGTCGCTTCGGTGCAAGATCTGCAATGGTTCTCACTCGATGTAACCGGTGCCATGAACAACAGCAACGGAGTGATGGCGTTGCTCACGCCCGGCGTTTCCCTGCGCATCATCGATTCCTACATCGTCACTGGAACTACCAACGGCAGCGTGAACTGGACGACCGTCGACGCCAGCCTTTCTCAGGCGATCGACACCTTCATCGCCTCCGGAATGTTCAAAATTCCCGCCGGGCTCACCACCACCGCCCACCTGAAGTCTTTCGTCGACAGCCTGGCGCACATCATCTACGACTACAAAGTTTCGACCGGACGCAAATCGTTATAAGAACTGCGCCGCGATCACAGGTTCAGGATGTCGCCGTCCGTCATCCGGCCGTAATCGATATCGCGCGAAGAAATCGTGCGGCGCCCATCATTTCCGCCGCTGGACCCGCTGATGTCCACGCGCCGTTCGGCGTTGCGCTGTCGCGCCCGCCGGTCCTGATTCGCCGAAACAATTGTATTGGTCCATTCGTTTAACACCCGCTTCGCCACCCCCGGCAGCGCCTGTCGCGCCCGCCCGGTCACCAGCGAAACGATCGCCCGCCGGTGCGCGTCATCTAGCGCCCCGGAACGAAAGGCGTCGCGCATCTGTTGCCCCAGCGCGCGATTCCCCTGCAGCGTCGTGTCCAATTCCCGGTAAATTTCGCCCGCCACCCTGTTCCGCGCCGATTTTGCAATTCCCTCCGGCAGCAACCGGTCGACCTGCGCCTCGATCGCTTCCATCACGCCCTGCACCGCCGCCGCATTCGTCGCCTGAAAAAAGTCCGATTGCGCCGCACTCAGGCCAGGTGTCGCCGTAGATTCGGGATTCTTGTTGGCAATTCCATCTCGGCCTTGAGTAACCGGCGCTGGAGGTCTCGAAGGCGTTGGCGCGCTTGTCGCCAGTGACGACATCGCGCGCGCCAACGAAGCAAACGCCTGCGGATCAAGTTGCGCCACGGATCGCGCCAGTTCCGCGTGGTCCTCCGGACGCTGCGAGAAAAACAGCGCATCCATGCGATTCAAATCACCGAGCAACTTCGTCGCAGCCTGCGCTTCCGCCGGCGTCGCGAATACTTCGCGGTACGCCTGCGCATCGCGCCACGCATCCCGCAGCTCCGGATTCGCCTCGAGCACTCCGTTCAACTTTTCTTGATCGGCGACCCCGTTCGTACTTCGCGTTTCGTTCGCATCCGCGTCCGCATCGCCCTCTAATTCGTCGCCCGCGCCTGGCTGCTCTCCCAGGTCCGCAAAAAAAGCATCCACACTCGCAGGCGAAACCATATTCGCCTGCGCACCCTCCGTGATTTTCGCCAAGTTGTTGCGGCCAGATTTTCGCGCCGTGTTCGTACTCAGCCCCAGAATTTCATCGTCACTCGCGCGCCCCGCGGGCGCAGCAGGAACAACCATATTTGTCGACATTCTTCGTTCTCCGGAAATAAGGGCTCGATGCTGCCCACAACGAAAAAAAACAGTTCGGGATTCGGGCGTAACTCACCGCAGGCCAAGGGTTTAACGCCCCTGCCGCAAAACGGCATCCAAAAGTTTGCTGGTTTGACCCGACAGTACTATAGATTCCGGCGCAGCCTTCTTATAAAAATCTAATCACAGCGGGAAAACTGTTACGACGTCCTGGGGGACGCACACAGCCTGCCGAAAATCTGAGGTCATTTCATGAGCACTTCGCCAGTCGCCTCCGCAGAGGCTAAACCGAATTCGCCGGCCGCCACCGGTCATCAAATCGCCACCGATCGCCGCCGCCGCAAGCGCGCCAAAATTACCGCGCAGGTCCATGTGCGCGGCGTGAATTGCCCGGAGCCTTTCGAGGAAGTGGGCAAGAGCATTGACGTCTCTCGCTTTGGCCTGCTTTTTATCGTCGCGCGCGCCGGTTACTGGAAAGGCCAGCGTCTCGATGTCGTCTTCCCCTATTCTTCCGCAGCCGCCGCGCTGAATTCCGCGCAGCAAGCCGAAGTCGTTCGCGTCACCGAACAGAATGGCCACTACGCCGTCGCCGTGCAGTTCATCAACGCCAAAGATTATGTCGCCGTGAATCCGCGCGAAGCCGATCCTTCGCTCGCCGGCGCCGCCGCTTCAGCCACTGCCACGCACACCAAGCCGCAATCGGTCGTGCTGATCGTCGAAGCGGATCCAAAAACCGCGGACATTATGCGCAACGTGCTGGGCAACGACGGCTACACCGTCATCATCGTGCCCACCGCGCAGCAAGCTCTCGAAATTCTGAAAACCACCGTGCCCGTCGTGTTCCTCGCTGAAGTCGAAGGCACCGACATGACTGGCCACGATCTTTGCCTCATCATCAAACGCAACGACCGTCTGCAGCGCGTTCCGGTGATTCTGCTCACCAAATCCGCGCAGCCTGCTGACTATTCCGCCAGCCACCAGCTCGGCGCCGTCGTTTGCATGGCCAAGCCCTTCAAACCCGAACGCCTGCTCCATGTCGTCCGCCTGGTCGCTCCGCCGCCAGCTCTGAAAAGCGCCTACGGCACCGCCCGCACCACCAACGGCACAGTCGAACGCAACCTCTAACGTCGCCGCGCAATTATCACCACGACGATCGCCCAAGCCGCATCGCCCAGCTATCTCCGCGCCCCCGCCTTGTTCTCTGTGCCCTCTGTGTCAAATCTTTCGCTTTCCGTCAAGGCCGAGCCACACGTCCCCCAGCCGCACTGGGTGCCGCGGCGGCCGCAGCTTGCGCCTGCTGCTTCCGCAAATAATCGCGATGAAACAACGCGTGCGCCCGCACATTCGCGTACCCTAAAGGCGCTTCGATCTTCGCCACTTGCCCCGCATCTGACGAAAACCACCTCATGCAGATATCCAACTCCACCGCATGGTTGTCTGCGAACTCATCGGGCAAAATGCTTGGCAGGATAATCTCCGCGTCGAGTCCCGCGTCGCTGCCCGCCGCCGCAGCATTCGCGGCCAGATCCGGCGCCACCGCCGCCGTCACGTCCTGCCGGTGCACCAGCGGGTGCTCCGCCACCATTGCGCGATCTCGCGATACTGTTTGGTTCGCGATTCCTCATCCGGAATCACAAATTCTTCGAGCCCAATCAGCCGCTTGATCAGCGCCGTATTTTCCGGATGCGCCAGCACCGCCTGCATCTGCGGATCGGGATTCCCCAGCAATTGCAGCAGCACCGCGCGCTGCTGCGACCACAAAGTCGGATACTGCTCGTCCGTTTCCGGATAGCTGAACAAATTCCCTTTCAGATCCGCCAGGCGAATCCATTTCGATTCAAATGCCGCGCCGGCCCCCAGCAAAGTCACTTCCACGTCCTGCGGCCGGTTCCGCCGGAAACAATCCACCGCCAGCAGCATGATGTCCGCATGAAAGAATTTCATGCGCCGCCACACCAGGCCAATGCGACCCATGGCTTGGTCCCGCGCCATCGAGTAGCCCGACGCCGTATCGTTCCCCGCCATCGCCCCGCCAAAAAGCGCCGGGAATGCGCCAGTCAAAAACTGCGACACCGGCCCCATCAAATTCGCCGCATGTTCCGCCAGATCCGGAGGCACTTCCGCCGGCTCGGGCTGGAAGAATCCCGCCGCTAACGACTGTCCCGGTTTCGCCCGTGCCGGATAGTGCACGCCCGGCTCGGCGGTCTGGCTCTGCAGCGCATCAAAATCCAAAACTTCGCTATCCGCGTAAATTGGGGGAATTCCATACTCGTACGTTTCCATCTGCAAATTCGAAAGCGTATTGAAACGCTCCTGCACGCTGATCAGCGAATCGCCCAGCGCCGGACGCCCGCTCGACCCATCGCCCGGCAGCGCGTGCAGCACGCGCCAGTGGTCGTCCATATTTTCGTTGCGCGATTCGCAATACACATCGCCCGCAAACGCGATCTGCGCTCCATCTGGAAACAATTCCAGCAGCTCGTCGCGCAGCGCCTTGTCATCCAGCGCAAAAAAGGCCCAAGGCCGCAGCCAGGTCCGCTGGAACGTAATCAAATTGATGTTGATGTCGCCGCCTTCGGTCAGCGGCCCGCCCTGCGATTGTCCCAGCCGCGCCAGGCGTTCATATTCCTGCCCGCCCGAAGCCACCGGCGCGCCGATTTTCTCCGCCGCGTGCGGATACGCCGCGCGCAAACGCGCCTGATGCACTTCCATGTTCCACTGCAAGTACGGATACTCATGCATCTCGTTGGCCCACGGCGGCGTCTTCAATTCGAGCCCGCCCACCATGGTCACCACTTCCTGCCCATTCGGCACCCGCATCCGCGTCTCCGCCGCCGGCACCGTCACCGTCTCCGCTGCCACAAAATCCTCTTCCGTCAGGAGTGCCCCGCACAAATCACAATTCACAGTTGCGGAATCTTGAACGCCCGCCCCGTCAGTCGCTCCGCCGGTCTCGCTGTGTTGTGTTTCGTCGCCCACGCGGGTTTGGCCTTCATCCAGAGGAGCGGAGCGACGAAGGACCTCTCTTCGATTGCTGCCCTCACCCAGCCCATCGCCGTCAAGATCCCGTTTCTTTTCCGTCCCACAATCCGGACAAACGTACACATCCTCCCCAACCCGCACTTCCCGCGCCCCAATCTCCGTCTCCGGATGAAAGCCAAACCGCTGCCCATCCACCACAAATCGCACGTACGCCCCGACCTTCCCGTCCGTCCACAGACTGAACGCTTCCTCCACGATCAAATTCCCCACGCGATTATTTCGTTCGACCAGCTGCGCCACTTCCGTCGCCGCCTTCGCCGCCGCCACATCCTCCTCGGCCTGCGCCGACGAAGGGAAAAACCGTACTCGCGGCACGTCCTGCGACAGCACCGACACCAGCGATAAACCGAACGCCTGGTAAATATTCGTCACGAATTCATAGCGCGGCAAATCCTCGAGCGAGCTACCGTCCGCCAATTTCTGCTCGAACGGTAAATGCCAGTTCTGATCCCGCTCGTTCCACCACAAATATTGCAACCCCCGCCAGAACTGGTGCGCCTGCTTGATCCGCCGCACTTCTTGCCGCCGCGTCGATTCCGATTCCACCGAATATTGCTGCACCAGCCGCCGCAACGCCGCCTGCAAACGCTCCGGCAGCTGCTCGTTATTACCGCCGAACGGATTTTGCCCCGCGTTCGCCGCGCCCGCGTTCCCATGGGGGTTCACAGCCGCCGGCACCGGGCCTTCGACCGGCACAAACGCAGAATTTGCCTTCGGGACGGATTTCTCAATGGGCATTCGCTACTCGCTTTTTAGAGGAACGGTCTTACGGGTGGTAGGAAGTTCGAAAAGCTTTTAGGCTTGCAACCACAACGCGATCACTGAATCTCGATCGACTTCTGTCCCAGCGCGATAGCATCGGCCAACCGCGCGCCACGCTCGTCCGTGTTAAACCCAAATCGGCACCGAATAAATTTCACGTTTTGCAGCGAAATCTGCCCGCCCTCATACCGTAGCCGCGCGCCGATAAACGTCACATTCTTCCAGCGCACGCCGTCCAGCGTTTGCGATGCGCCCTCAATCGTCAATCCTTCCACCTGCACGTCGTCATTAAGATTGCGGCTCGACGGCGGCAGCAAAACCTCCGACGTTTCCGGCATCAGCGTCGCATCCAAATAGTCTCCTCCGATGCTACCCGGATCCAGCACGCTCTGCGCGCTCAGCGCATGCGGCGACGCCAGCACCACATGACCCGGCGTAATTGCCGCATGCGGTGCCTGCGCGCCAGGCCCCACATTCAATAGCGGCGTCTCCGTCGCGCCCGGATACGTGTTCAGGCTCGGCGCCGCGTCTTTCTCCGCCGTTAAACCCGTCACCATATCGCCGGCCGGCTGCGCCGATCGCAAATCCGCCAGCTCGATCCGCGCCTGGGTGACGTGCTCCAGCAATCGGGAATTGTCCGCCCCGGTTTTCAACACCCCGTCGAGACTTTTCAAACTCCGCGCATAAAAATCGGGCGATACCTTCTGCCCCTGCATCCGCGCCGACATCACAATCGACGCCGCGCGATCTACCTCCACTTCCGCGGCCGTAACGTTACTCGCCGCTCCCTGCGCCTCGGCCGTCTGCAACGCGGCCAGTACATCGGACTCCCAGATGGCCAGCGCATTGTTCCCCGCGCCCACTCCGTCCCGCGCCACGTAATTCGTGTTACCCGCCGGGATGATCGGAGGAAATTTCGGCGCAGGATGCCGCAGCGCTTGAATTCCTTGCCAAGCTAGGCTGCCCACCAGCGTAGCGGCGAGCAAAATAATTACGATTCGCGCGTAACTCGGCGCCGGCGCAAACGCGTCTCTGCGTTTCGTCCATCGCCGATCACGCCCACTCGGCGTGTCCCACAAGGATGGCGCCACCGACCCCTCAGCGAAATCTCGTAGCTGCCCGTATTCTAGACCACGCCCCATTGACTAGCTACTAGTCACTCGGACTGTCCGCTCGTCGCTGGTCACTCGTCACTGCAGTTGATCATCGCCTGCTTGATTTACACGAACCATGCCTTCAGTTGCCAGTCTTGTTCTGCAACTCGTTCTTCAGAAAATCCAGCAAGTCGCCGTGCCCCGCGAAGACGTGCGTTTCCGGCTTCGCCGCATAGCCTCGCGAAGGCAACTGTCCCGGCGCAGGCGCTTGTGCCCCGCCCGACGCATCTCCGCCCGATGCCGTATCGCGATGCACCCGGGCCACAAATCCTCGCTGAGCCCGTCCGCTATGGGCCGGAACCAGCTCAGCCGCCTCAATCTCCACGCGATGGATCGGCGGTTTGCCCTCATTCACCGCCGCTGCCGACGATTCATCGTGGTCTTCATCGCCCGCGTCCGCGTCATTCCCGGCAGCAGCAGCGGCATTCGCCTTGATCTTGTTTTTCTGCTTTAGCGCCGACAAAGCCGCCTCGGCTTCGCGCGCCGCTTCGATCGCGTGCCCCGCCAATGCATTCGCATAATATCGTCCGCCGATGAATGGCATGTCGCCTCCGTCAAAGAATGGCGCCAGTCTCTTTCTTTCGCGCCGAATTCATTTCCAGTAACCGGTAAATCTGCTGCCACGACCGCCGCCGCATCGGCGCCACCTTCGGCTCCGCTGCGGTGACCAGGCCGTTTCGTGGCACGTTGCTTCTCGGCGGACCAACCGCGCGCGTGCCGCTCGAACCCGCCACCGGTTTCAATGCCACCGGCTTCAAACCGGTGGCCGCCGACACGTCATTGTCCGCCACCACCACCGGCGGAACGCCCGCGATGCCCAGGATCGAATTCAGCAGCGCGCGATTTTCCGCCCGCAACCGCGCCACATCCGCTTCCAACGCTCGTGTGTACTTCGTGCTGCTCACCCGACGGATCCATTCCATCAGTTTCATCATGTGGTTTGTTTTTGCCCGTCATCCTGAGGAGCGTAGCGACCAAGGATCTCATCCAGTCCCGGACTACCCAGTCCTCGCCGCGAAGCCGCGCCTTCCCCTGGCACCCGTCACGGCCTCCGTCGCCGCCCAAACGAAACCGGAAACACCCGATTCGATTCCGCCATCAGCGCCTTCCGCGCCTGCATCGCCCGAATCGTCGGATCCGCCGACGTCACCTGCTCCGCCAGCCGCTGCTCCCTCGGCAGGCGAATCGCTCCGCTCCGTCGCGCCGCATAGCGCGATTTCAATCCGTAACGCGCCGCGTCTGCCGCGTCGTCGCCATCCATTTTTTCCGCGTCTTCCACTCTCGCCGGATCCCGAATCAGCGTCGGCAGCACTCGAATCAATTCCAGGCAGTTCTCAGTGATCAGCCACTCTCCCGCTTCCAGCATCTGGTACATCAGCATCCAGCCCGCGATCCGGTCATCGTCCGCCGGAATTGGCCGCGGCAATCCCGCCGCCACAAAGACATCGCCCATCTGCTCCGCAATCGATGCTTCGTCCGTCCGCCGCGCAAACGCGTCCGGCGAAAGGTAAATCGTCTCAATCTTCTCGCGCGATTCCTCCGTGGCCAGCCGGCCATCCCGGCTGCGAAAGATAATTTCCCGCGCCAAATCTCGCGGCGCCGTGCGATGCGTCACATACTCGCGGTACGTGACCACCCGCGTGTCGGCGCGCGCGCTAGCCGCCATTTGCGCGGCGGCGAATTCCCGTCCCTGCTCGCACATCCCTCGTCGCCCGTCGTTCGTGAATCCGTCGAACGCAGCACCCACGACCGGCCGGCCCTCGCCGGCTCCGCCGCGATCCGTGGGACCGCCGCCCTGCGCATCCGCGGCCGGCGCCTGTGCATGCCAGTAAGTCGCCGCCGGATGTTCGAATCCCCAGTCGATCGAGATCCACCGCGGCCACCACGGTTTCCATTCAATCTCTTCCGCGCGCCCCACATGCCGGCGCAAATCAAAGCGGTCGAAGTACTGCCCCGCGATCACGTCCCAGTCGCCATCTAAAAACGCCCGCTTTAGATGCGTCGGCAGCGCCGTCAGCGTCGCCTTATAACCTTCATCCGCCGCAAAAATCGGATTGTCCGAAAACCGCGCCGGAATAAATTCGTATTCCCGCCCGTTGTATTCGTCCGCCGCCTCCATGCCCGCCGCCGGCTGCCCGTCCACCCACAGTGATTTCACCCAGGCGTGCCCGATATTTCCGGGATTGGTCGCCCCCGCCATGCACGGAAAACTTCCTCGAGCCGCGCAACGGTTCCGGCTGGTCAAAAACTGCCACTGCCGCAGAGTAAAATGCGTCAGCTCATCCACGCCGATAAAAAGATATTCGCCGCCCTGGTACTGGTAGACGTCGCTCTCATTCGCGCAATATCCAAACCGCGTGATCGATCCGTTCAGCCACTCCACTTGATGCTTCGATTCCGAAAAGCTGCGATACGCATAACGCGGCACATCGCGCCTGAAATATTGCAGCAACGACCCTTCCAGTTCCGGGAATGTCCGCCGCAGCAACAGCGTATTCACCCCGGCGTGATCGTGCGCCTGCGCGATCGCTTCCATCAGCAACGCTTTGGTTTTTCCCGGCCCCGCCGCCCCGCCGAACAGCCGGTACTTCGACGTCGACACGTGAAACGCTCGCTGCCGCGGGAACGCTGCGTACTTGATCCCCAGATTGAACATCCGCACGAAGGAAGCTTCTCGACGCGCGATCTGCGCCGCGTTTGCCGCGCTCGCTGCATTGTCCGGGCCGTTCAATGATGTCTTCTGCGAATCTGAAATATCGAACGCCCTAACCGTCCTCGATCCACTTCCCCTGATCAACTTCCCGGCCTAGCTTAACGTGCGAATTTTCTCGCCCACATAAAATGCCGCGGCTCCGCCCAGCAGCGCCGCCGCAATCGCCAAATGATGCGCGCTCAGTACCGCGCCCAGCACCAGCGCCCCTATTCCGCCGAGTTGCACCGCGTAACCGATCGTCGTCTTACTTGTGCTCATCTGCTCGTTCCTCCCTGGAAGTTTTCTGCAAATAATCCCCAAACTCGCCTGCGCTCACTCGCGGTTACTGCCTTGCGCTATAGCCGCCAATCGGCGAGCGTGACGGCCGCGGAATGTCATGCACAAACTGCACTACGCTCGTCCCGTCGTTTTCGAAATTCGGCCCCGAATTCGCCGACCCCGCCGGTTCCAGGTTTCGTCCTACTTCCTTCAGCACGTCCAGCGTCAACTTGTCGTTCGCGTTGCCCTCAGCGCTTTCCAACAATTTCTGCAGCAACTTGGTGTATGCCCGGGCCAGGGCGCCCTCGTCCAATCCGCCCTCGCGCATGGCTTCGCCCACTCGCGTGGTTTTCTCGCGCTGACGCGGTTTGCTGAGAATCACCGTTTCAAACAGTTCACCTTGCTGCACCGTAGGTCTGGAGTCGCGTTTCGCGGAACCTTTCACCTTCCGCGAAACCTGCCTCGCGTCCCGCGGCGGTCTCACCACCCGCTCGTTGCGTCTGCTCAAAACCCACTCCTTCATTTCGTTCTAAGCCTTCACCGCCAATAGGGAGCGGGACACGCTCCAGCCGGGTCCGGTTCGAGCCACTCGGGCGTCGAGATTTGCCGCCACAGCCTTTCGCGTGTCCCACACAGGGTGAACTCTTTCTCGCGATGCGTTTTTCAGCCATCGCACGTTGGTCCAGCTCCAAAATTCCCAGCACCGCCGAATCGATGGCGTCACGATGACTGGCGCAGAGCGGATCCCCGCGCAGCGGCCGTCGGCCACAGCGCTTCCAGGCGCGCGCTTCGTCGCGTGCTCGCACGAATCCTGCGCAAGTTTTCATTTGGAAAATACTTCGAGGGAGAAACAGAGAATCAACTGCAAACTACGAACGGCGCAAACGCATCGAAAACGAAATCAGCAGCGAATCAATGCGTCGCTGCCGGCTCAACATTCGGCCCAATTTCCACAATCGTATCGCAAGCGACCGGCGGAGACTCTTTCCCGCTCGCCGAGACCGCCGAAACCCCAATGCGATGCTTCCCGACTTCGAACAGCATCCGCGGGCTGGTGGCCGTAATTCCCTTCATCATGCCTTTCGCATTGGCCGGAGCCGGAACCGAGAATAGCTTGTAGACTTTCGGCCCCGAAATGTCGTACACCGTGAAAGTGCTGACGCACGCATCTTTTATTTTTCCGTTGCAGAGCGGCGTGTGCGTGAAATCGTAATCGAATTTCACCGTCACGGTGTGCATCGCGCTTCCCGAGGACGTGCTTTTCGGAGGATCCTTTTCTTGCGCCTGCTGCACGCAGTTATCGATCGCCGGAATCGCCCCAGTCGCCGCCACCGCCGCCAGCTCGCCTTCGCAGGTCAAAATTCGCCTCGACCGGGCCATCGGATCATCCGCGCCCATCGGAAACAATTTGCCGTGGAAAGCCGCCACTCCGCCCGTCAACAATAGCGCCGCCAGAATTCCGGTTCCCACGTACATTTTTTTGGCCTGTGCTTCCAAGCACCGCTCCCGCTGCGCGATTCGCAACCCCGTCCCGCGCAATTCCCGTCCCACCGACGGTATCACTGGCCAGTCTCTCGATGCCAGTGGTGCCTGCCGATATTGCGGAGAAGGTGTTGCGATGACGATATCGCGATGCGCTGCGCTCGAAGCGGAAAATCCCTTAGCGGTCTAGCCCAATATTTGTACGGTCACGCCCGACCCACCAGTGATCGAAGTCACTTTGGCGCGCACGAAATTGGCCCGCACGCCGGATGCGACCAGGTTGTCGCCGGCCGTCAGGCTAGTGGTCATATTGGCGGCGCCCGTCGGAATCGCGTACTGCGCGTCCACGTCATTCATCGCCGTCTGCAATTGAATGGTCACCGCGCTGGGCGCCGTCGCAAAGCTCACCTGCCAGCGGATCGTGCGGCCATTCTCCGGAAATCCCGCGTAACTGGGTAAAGCAAATTGCTGGCTGGCCTGACCCGTGGCGGGCGCCTCACTGTTGAAAGCCAGCGCCACGTCACCCGGAAAAATCGAGTACGGCGGATTCTGCGCGTTATAGTTCGGCATTGGTATTCATCTCCTGAAAAAATGTGCTGTCCAAATCAGTCCATTCGGAACACGTCGCGACGGAGCAAGTCGGATCACGCCGGCCGAGAACTCCGCGAGCGCGGCCCGGACCATGCTTGAGTAATTCTAAGGTTCTGAGAATTGCGAGAGAGCGGTCTTAAAGAAGCGAATCCAGCCGCGTTGCACGGCCAGTACGTAATCGCTTCGTACACTTTTTGAGGTTAACGAATAAAGTTATACGCGCACTTCCGGATTCTGTCAAATCGTGTGGTGTGTACACGAAACTCGTCCAAGTCGATTTCCGCCTCGCCGCAAGGATTTCAGCAATCTACGATCGCGCGCGAAAAGGCCAACTCAAACAAAAAGGGTGATTGCCACCTGCACATTCGGCAATCACCCTTCTAAAAATGAAATCAGCAACGCTTTACTGCGGTACCACTACTGCCCCGCCAGAAACCACCGGACCCGGTCGCAGCGTGAACGTCAATCCCTGTGCCGCGTTCTCGTCCACCGTCTTCTGCAAATCCAAATCTTTTTGGTCTACCGCATTCTCCCCGCCATACGACGTCAGGTAATGCAGCTTGCCGTCCGCCAACCAGTAATTGGTCACCGCGTAGCTCGACCCGTCCTTAAAGTACAACACCGCCGTCACCGGCTTCTCCATCGGCCCGTTCGTTGCGCTCTGGGCCCCTTGCGAAGTTTCCGGCGCCCACGCGTACGTATCCTGCGGCGGAGTCGTGTCCTGGCTGCCGGAGTAATTCAAGTCCCCGCTGTATCCATCGTCCGACGAATACCCTCCGTACCCTCCGCCGTAATATCCGTATCCAATTCCGCCGCCGCCGTATCCGAAGCCATTGCATCCGCCCCAGAACGGATCACACGGTCCAAACGCACCATACCCAAATCCCAACCCACCGTATCCGAAACCATATCCAAATCCGCCGTAGGGATAAAATGGATAGAAAGGACCTCCGCCCACCGGATGCCGCGGCACCGGAACGTGTGGCGGACTAGCAATCGCCGCGCGCGGAGTCGCTGCGCTCCCTCTCCCCGCATTCGCCGCTGCCGCGTCGTGAACTCCAGCCGCAGGTGGTTCCTGCCAGGTGTTGTTGCCTCCAGCGAAGCGTTCCGTCGAGACGTGATTCGCATTCGACCCGGCGTTCGAACCGGACGCATTTGTGCCGCTACCGTGAAACGGGTTCCACCAATGACTCGCTCCCGTCGAATTATTCGTCGCGGAACTTCCCGCACTCGAATTCGCCGCATGCGTTCCGGATGAGGGCGCCGCGTGAGATCCGCCGCCACCCACCCCTCCGCCATGCGAGCCGCCTCCGCCGCCACCACCGTGCGCACCACCCCCGCCTCCGCCGCCGTGTTGCGCCAACGTGGGAAGTGGGGCCAACGCCAGCGTCGCCGCAAACGCCAGCGCCGCAAAAATGTTCATTCGAGAAGAGCTCTGCGTTTGGCTAGTTTCTGAATCTGCTTTGGGACCTGAAGAGGTGAACTGCATGTTTGTATCCCTCCACCCGACCGGGCGACTGAAGGGCTCGCCTACCTTACGGCTCTGAGTCTAGTTGATTGGACGTCTTCTGGCACGCTTTAGTTGCAAGCTTCGCACGTACCTGCATCTGGACGACTTCGCCCGCCCCGCTTCGCTTCTCCGCGGACTGTCTCCCGGCAAAACCACCCAAAACAGCTATAATCGTTGGGAGATGATTCGTTCCTCATGATTCCCTTCCTGCACCTTGGCCCGCTTACTATCCCCACCTTCGGCCTCTCCGTCGCCTGCGCCATGCTCCTCGCTTACTTCGTGCTGCGCGCCGATCTCGCTCGTCGCGGAATCGCCGATGCCAAATCTGGCGAAGCCGAAACTCTCGTCGCCGCGCCCTGCCTCGCCGGATTCGTCGGCGCGAAGCTCTACCACCTGCTCGAAACCCCTAAAGAGTTTTTTGCCGACCCGCTGGGCTTGCTGTTTAGCCCCTATGGCTTTGCCTGGTTCGGAGGCCTGCTCGCTGGCTTCGCCACCTTCGCCTTCGTAGCCTCGCGCCTGGTCAAACGCGCCGCCGTCGAAGGAAAATCCTTTTCGTTTCTCAGCATCCTCGATGCCGGCTCGCCCGCCGCCGCCCTCGGCTACGGCATCGGCCGCATCGGCTGTTTTCTCTCCGGCGACGGCGACTACGGCATCCCCACATCCCTGCCCTGGGGCATGGCTTTCCCCAACGGCCTGGTCCCCACCACCGCGCGGGTGCACCCAACTCCAATTTATGAATTGATTGTGGCCTGCGCCATCGCCTGGATTCTGTGGCGCATGGGCTCCGGCTCAACGGTGATTCAACCCCAGAAAAACGGGAAAAATGTTGTGGAGAAATTTGCGGGCCTGCAGCCCGGCGGGGTTTTTGCGATGTATTTGATTCTTACCGGCGGCGCCCGCTTCCTCGTCGAATTCATCCGCATCAATCCGCGTTCCTTCTTTGGATTGTCGAACGCCCAAGCGGCCGCTGGATTTTCAGCCTTGGCGGGAATTGCTCTCTATCTTGTACTCCGCAAAAAACCAACTAATCAGGTCGGCGCCTAAGCACAGCGGCCGTCGAATCCGTCAGGTCTGGCTCGCACTCTTGCGTTCGATCTTCGGCATTCGAATCGCGATCACCCCGTCAGACAACACCGCCGTGCAATGCGGCACGTCGACTTCGGCCGGCAGCTCAACCACACAAAACGGCCGGCCTTTCGCCCGATCACCTTCTTCCGATGCTTCCGCTGAAATCTCCCCGACCACGAAGTCGTCCGCCCGGTCGGCCTGCGTTAAGACGCTATACAGATCGTCCCAATCGATCCAGGCTCTGGCCTCGGCACACGCCCCGTGCCTTTCTTTCCGTCCACTATCCTGCCACTCCGCCAGCGGCTCCACGTGACCGGAAATCAGCAGCCACTTTTCTTCGATCGCCACCGCGATCTGCGCGCCACTGGCCACGCTAACCGTTGCCAGCGCATACAAGGTTTTTTCCGTGTCTTGCAGGTCGACCGCGACGGCCTCGAACAGTTCGCTCTCCGCCGCTCTCCAGTCCGCGCGCTCGTGGCCTCCCACCGAACCGCGCGCCACAAACCGCTCGAAGGCCCGGTGCGAAACTCCGTCATAGGCCGCCAGCAGGCAGTCTGGCAAATTACGCAGTGAAATCTGCTCGCGGCTGATCAGTTTTTGTTTGCCGCTCAGCGCGATTGCCGGCGGCGCGATCGATCGTGGTGGGTTCGTGGATTTCATGGCTGTCGCTACCCGCGCCAGTGTTTTCCGGCCATGCCGGCCGGCGGTTTCGCCTCCCGAGCCGGCGAAGACATCAGGTGTTTGCCTTCCGCCGCACCTTCAGCAAATCTCCGCCGCGGTGGCATCGGCGCTCGGCCGCGGTTACGCTCGCGCAGCACGGAATTGTCTTGGATCACCCCCGCCAGCAGATCTGCCCGCAGCGGGTCAATGGGAAACGCCATGGGCCTCTGCTGCCCACTGGCCTCCGCCTCGGACCATTCTGTCTCGGTACCCCGCACCGGCCGCAGCAATTGGCTCACTTCCGCTTCCAGCATCGTCGGATTCATCGCCCGCCGGCCGAGCGTACGCGATCCTCGCTCCACCACCGGCAGCCACAAGCACGTCTCCGATAGCGACACTCCAATGAAGAGCGTCCCCGCTTGCCGCCCGATCAGCGACGCCAGCTCGTATCCGGTTCCGTCCGGCAATTTTTCGGCCGACAACACTACTTTGAATCGGATGGTCTTCAGGACGGTTTCCGCTTCGGCCACGCTCGCCACTGAATGAGATCCCCAGCCGGCGCCGGTCAGCTTTTTCACGATTCCGTCCGTTCCTGAAGTAGAGGACCCAACGATGAGGATGCGGATTAGTGCAGTGGACATACTTTCCCCTTTTGGGAAGGGGAACGTGCGAGCCTGATTTCTGGGCCGGTCTTTCAGCCCTTCCAAATGTTTCCTGAACCACATTCTCATCCCTGGGCTTGCCGTATATCCCGTCAACGCCCAACGGTTCGAATCTGGTTGCTGCACCTGAACCCTTGGAAACAACCGGGCGTTCTGTCCTTGAGAGGGACCGCCCCAAAACGAAACAACTTCGGATTAATTCGGTTTTGTTACCTCGCGCGAGCCACGGACCAAGCCTTTCAGGGCGTGCGGTAAGGCCAACGGCGCTGCGGCCCGCGCAAGGTAACCTTCCCCGTCAAATCCCGTTTTCCTTATCGGGAGATGCCGTGTACTTCTTTAGCAACTTCCCCCTTCCAGCTAGATGTATGGAAATGTAGCGCCCGGCCTAAGTCTTGACAATTCGCAACAGTACGCGAATTTCTCGGCGGCTATTACGCAACACCCGCAGGACTTCCCACTTTCTCTCTTGACACGCTATTAGCATCACAGTAACCTATTGCTACAATCATTTATCCAGCAGTTTCTTGGGTCGTAAAGGCGCCAGTCTCTCAACCACTCGAGCGACATTTTCGAACAGCATTCGCGCGAAAGGCCAAATGTCACCCAAAGTAGCTGCGCACCATCATCGATATCGCGCTCGCCAGTCTCCCGCTTTGCGCCAGCCACCGGACTCTTCACCACCCTCCAAAACTTTCGACGATTTTTCCGCCGATTCGAATCCCGCCTCGCCCGGCCACTCGGCCCTCTCCCTCGCCAAGATCCACCAGCGTTCTTGGGCCTCGATCATTCGTCGCTTTCACGAATTTATTTTCGAATTCGATCCCGCCGGCAAAATTCTTTGCATGTGGAGTTCCAACGCTGCTTTGTCGTTCGAATTTCGCCGCCGTCGCCTCGGCTCTCCTCTCCACAAATTATTGGGTTCTGCGCGCTGGCTCTTCCTTCGCCGTGCCCTTCGCCGCATCTCCAGAAAAGCTGCTTCCCTGCATTTTCAACTTCCCCTCGTGCTGGCTCGCCAGTCCCGCTGGTTTGAACTGACCCTGGCCCGCTCCGGCCAGTCCGCCGCCGCATCCCCATACTTCGTCTTACACTCCAAGGACGTCACCTCTCGCCGGGCTTTGGCGGAACGTTTGCGCAACGCCGAAATCATGTTAGAACATGCCGAAGAAATCGCCCAGATCGGCACTTGGGAGCTCGACCTCAAGAGCGGCAAAGTCCTCTGGTCCAGGCAACTCTTTAAGCTTCACGGCATCGACCCGGTGCAGCATCCTCCCCGTCTCGACGACATTTGGCGAACCCTAAAATTCAAAAATATCGAAAAGCTCCGCCGCGATTTCGAGTCGTCGGTCGATACCGGTTCCCTGTTCCGCTTTTCCGAACCCTACACCTTGCCGGATGGTTCCATCCGTATGCTGGAGGGGCTCGCCGCACCGGTTGCTGACTCGACTGGGAAAGTTGTCCGCTTCGTGGGCGTAACTCGCGACGTCACCTCCCAATCTCGCACCCAGGCGAATCTCCGCTGGCTCTCGCATCAATTACTCACCATTCGCAACGAAGAGCAGCGCCGCGTCAGCCGCGAACTTCACGAAACCACCGCACAAACCTTGGCCGCCTTAAAAATGACCCTCGGCCAAATCGGCCGCTCCGTCCCCCGCCGCAATAGCAAGGTTCACAAACTGGTGAAAACCTCCGCCAGCTTGGCCAGTGACGCGGTTCGCGAAGTCCGCTTTGTCTCTTCCTTTTTGCATCCACCGATGCTGGAGGAGACCGGACTGGTCACCGCCCTGCGCTCCTACACCAAACTCTTCGCCGAGCGCGGTGGGGTCCCGGTGAAAGCCGAAATCGCCAATGACTTTGGCCGCCTCGACCCGGGCCTCGAGCTGACGATTTTTCGGATTGTGCAGGAGTCGCTCACCAACGTGCACCGCCATGCCCGCGCCACTTCCGCCAGCGTCCGCATCGAACGCGACCCGAATTTCGTGCGGGTGGAAATCAAGGATGACGGAATTGGTATCTACCACGTGCTTCCCGATACTTCCGCCCAAGTCTCGCTGGGCGTGGGCCTCGCTGGCATGCGCGAGCGCATCGATCAGTTGCAGGGTCAGTTCGACATCGTCAGCGCCGTCGGCGCCGGCACCACCATTCGGGCTTTGCTTCCCATCGCGCAGAAGGAGATGAAACATGATGACCAAACTGATGCCAAAAGAGAACGCCGAGCCCAAACCCTATCGGATTCTCGTCGCCGACGACCACGCCATCGTGCGCCGCGGCATTCGCGCTCTGTTGGAAACGGAGCCGGGCATTGAAATCTGCCACGAGGCCGGCGACGGCCTCGAAGCCCTCGAATTCGTCAAGAAACTCAAGCCCGACATGGTCCTGCTCGACCTCACCATGCCGGAAATGAACGGCCTCGAAGCCGTTCGCCAAATCCGCGACGCTTCCCCCGACACCGATGTATTGATCCTGACCATGCACTTTTCCGAGGATGTCGCCCGCGAAGCCCTGCGCAGTGGCGCCCACGGTTACGTGCTCAAATCCGACGCCGATGCCGAACTCCTCAGCGCCGTGCGTCAGGTCCAAAGGAATCGGCCCTACTTTACCGGCAAGCTGGCGCTCTCGCTGGTCGACACTTTCATTCACAACCCCGGCGAGGGCCAGGCCACTGACGAACATCCTCTTCCCGGCACGCCGCTCACCGCGCGCGAAGTCGAGGTCCTGCAGATGCTGGCCAGCGGCATGAGCAACAAGCAAATCGCTCCGGCCATCGGCCTTTCCATCCGCACCGTCGAAAGCCATCGCAACCACATCATGCACAAAATGAAATTCGAAAGTTTCAGCGACCTGATGCGCTTCGCCATCCGCAATCGCATCGTCGAAGCGTAGATAAGGAAAACGAGCATCTGCTATTCACGTTGGGAAGGCACGATCGTTCTCGAAGTAAATTATGCGACGCGGCAACTGACGGCGCGGCGACCAACGAGGGTTTTCTAGCGCAGTCTACTCATCTTTCTTATGCAGCGCGGCGATTACCTTGACGAGGTCCGGCTGCTGCAATCCTCGCTTGCTCAAATTCAACACGGCCGGAAGCGGTTTCTGCACGAGTTTCTTGCCCTTGCGACGATGATTGGCGGACTTTTCCATACCAGGACTCCCCGAGTGGCCCTGCTGAAGTCTTTCTCACCAAATTTTAGTGCAGCCATCGCCTTCGGTCAATCACCGATCTGCGCCCATTTTTACCGCGCCCCCTGCAATTTTACCGGGCACTCCCGGGCCTAAGTTCAAACATTTCAACCGCTGCCTTTGGGACGCTGATTTGCAGCTTCACCATTCCGTATGCTTTCAGCACTATGGAGGAAATCATGAGCGAACAATCTCACCGGCGGGCTTGGGCTCTTCTCATTGTTCTCGGCAGTTTTATGGCCGCCGCAGCCGTTTGGAGCCTGCCAGAAGATATCGAAAATCTCCGCCGCGCCGAATCTCGCCGCGTCGCGCCACCGTTCGAGGACTAATCTTTTCGCAGAAATCGTCGCACCAGGCCAATCCGCCTACACCGCCAATTTCTCTTCTTGCTCAGGTTCCGGCAGCAAAGTCTCGGCATTCCGTAACGCCGGGAAGAGCCACGCCCACAATCCGGTCACCACCAGCGTGCCAATTCCCCCCAGCACCACCGACGGCACCGTCCCGAACCAGTGCGCCGTCAGGCCCGACTCAAATTGCCCCAGCTCGTTCGACGCGCCGATAAAAATCATATCCACCGCGTTCACTCGCCCGCGCATCGCGTCCGGCGTCGCGATCTGCACCAGCGTGGCTCGAATCACCACGCTGACCATGTCCGATGCGCCCACGAAAATCAGCGCCACCAGTGAAAGTATCAAGCTGTGCGACAACCCGAACAGAATCGTAAACGCCCCGAATGCTCCCACGCACCACAGCATGGTCACGCCCACACGGCTCTTCAGCGGCCTGTGTGCGATCAGAATCGCCATCGCCGCCGCGCCCACCGCCGGCGCGCTGCGCAAAATTCCCAATCCCCACGGACCAGTGTGCAGAATCTCGCGCGCATACACCGGCAGTAATGCCACCGCCCCGCCAAGCAGCACCGCAAATAAATCCAGCGAAATCGAACCCAGCACGATCTTGTGATTCCAGATGTACGAAATCCCGGCCAGCACCGTTTTCAAATTGATCGGCTCGCGGCTCCGCACCGTAGGCTGCAGTCGCACCTGCATGGTACAAAACGCCGCAATCGACGCGCACACCAGCGAACTCGCATACACCGCCGAAGGCCCGCGAAACACCCCGTAAATAATTCCGCCCAGCGACGGACCTAAAATCGTCGCCGCCTGAAAGATCGTCGAATGCCAGGCCACCGCATTTTGAAAATGTTCTTCGCGCACCAGCTGCGGCAGCAACGCCCGCCCCACTGGGCCGTTGAACGAACGCACCACGCCCAGTAGCACAATCACCGCGTAGATCGGTCCAATCGACTGGTAATCGCGCCACGATGAAATCAATAGCAGCAGCGAACACAGCGCGAATCCCACCAGGCAGGCGATCATCAGTTTCAGCCGGTTGAATTTATCCGCAACGTGCCCCGAAACCAGAAACAACAAAATCCCCGGAAGAAACTGCGCCAGCCCCACATACCCCAGATCCAGCGCCCGGTGTGTGATCGAATAAATCTGCCAGCCCACCGCCACCGTCTGCATTTCCAGCGAAGCCACGATAAAAAATCGCGCGACCTCGTACAACGTGAAAGCCGGATACGTAAATGCAACGCGTCCGCCGCCCTCCCCGCCCCCTGGATTCACCGTGGCCAATCGCTCCCGCTCCTCCGCCATCGCGCCGAAAAGAAAATCAGCCGAAGCAGAGCCAGCGATTATAACCGAAACAAAAAACAAAACGCGCCAGCCCGTCGCCGAGCCAGCGCGTTTCCAAATCCCTTCCCGAATTATCGGCGAATTAAATTACCGCCAGCCACGCACCCCAGCCTCAGCAACACCAGCGCTTTCTGTACGTTGACTTCAACGGACGCCAACCATACCATTCGGCTCAGGTCCTGGAACTTGATCGGCCAAAAAATCCAACACTACCTGATCCTCAGCCAGTTGGGCGCCGGCGGAATGGGCGTGGTCTACTGCGCTTTGGACGAGCAGCTCGACCGCAAAGTCGCGCTGAAAGTCCTTTCTACGGGCCTCCTGGCGGACGATCAGGCCAGAAAACAGTTTCGCCAGGAAGCTCTGGCCCTCGCCAAGCTCAATCATCCTAATATCGAAACGGTTTATGCCTTCAGCAGCCAGGATGGCCTCGATTTCCTGGCCATGGAATTAATTCCTGGCGTTCCGCTGAATGAAAAACTGAACGCCGGTCCGCTTTCCGAACGCGAAGTCATGCGCCTCGGCGTGCAAATGTGCGAGGGGCTCGCCGCCGCGCACGATCAGGGCGTAATCCACCGCGATTTGAAACCAGCCAACCTCTTCGTCACCCCCGAAAATCGCCTGAAAATTCTCGATTTCGGCCTCGCCATACTTTTGCGCACGGGCGACGAAGTCGACATCACGCGCAGCCTCTCCGAGATCCCGGGCCGCGTCACCGGCACTCTGCCCTACATGTCTCCGGAGCAACTGCGCGGCGAAACCATCGATGCCCGCAGTGACATCTATTCCGCCGGCGCCGTGATGTACGAGATGGCCACCGGCAAGCGCGCTTTTCCGCAAAGTCAAACCGTCCAGCTGATGGGTGCCATCCTCCACCAGCAGCCCGCCCCGCCCCGCTCGCTGAACGAAAGTTTTTCGCCTGGGCTGCAGGCCGTAATTCTAAAAGCGCTCGATAAAGATCCCGCGGAGCGCTATCAAACTGCGCGCGAGCTGCGTATCGCGCTCGAAACGCTGACCACTTCCTTCTCCGCCGAAAGCGCCCAGAACGCCGTCTCCACCCCAACCACCTCAACCGTCGCCAACACCTCCGCAGTTGTCCCGGGTCGTTCTCGCAATCTTTGGCTGGTTGGTGTCGTCGCTGCTGGATTGGCCTTAGCTTTAGGGATATTCGCCTACCGCCAAAAACTTGGAATTTCTGCAGGGAAAGATTCCGCGGCAAGCGCAACATCTTCCGCACGCTCCACGCCCGTCCCGGCCTCTCGCCGCACCATCGCCGTCCTTGCCTTCGTCAACGCTTCCAAGCAACCCAGTCAAGCGTGGCTTTCCACCACCCTTCCCGAAATGCTGACCACCGAGCTCGGCGCGGGCGGCAACCTGCGCACCATTTCCGGCGAAGACGTCGCTCGCATGCAATCGGATCTCGGCTTGCGCGACGCCGACAGTTACGGCGCCGAAACCCTGCAACGTATCGGCGAAATTTTAGGCGCCGATGACGTCGTCACCGGTTCCTACATCTCTCCGGGCAACGGCCCCATCCAGCTTGACCTCCGGTTGCAGAACGCCCGCACCGGCGAAACGGTCGATTCCTTCCCCGTTCGCGCCCCCAGTTCGCAAGTTACCGACCTAGTGCAATTGATTGGCAGCGCCGGCGTACAACTCCGCCAAAAACTAGGACTCGAAGGCCGGCCTCCATCGGCCGAATCCGTTCTGAAAGCCTCTCTCCCCTCGACTTCGCTCGCCGCGCGGTTATATTCCGACGGCATCGACAAGTTGCGCCGCATGGACGCCAAAGGTTCCATCGATCCGCTGCAAAAAGCCATCAAAGATTCTCCCGACTTCGCGCTCGCCCATTCCGCCTTGGCCGAAGCCTGGTCCGTTCTCGGCTACGACGATCGCGC
>Ga0302177_10000799_pt1 | contig 23122 bp, 16 predicted proteins | sample I_Palsa_E1_2_FD_198780 | JGI IMG/M metagenome (GOLD analysis project Ga0302177, IMG submission 198780) | Peat permafrost microbial communities from Stordalen Mire near Abisko, Sweden - I_Palsa_E1_2 | ecosystem: Environmental > Terrestrial > Soil > Palsa > Peat permafrost | place: Sweden... | reverse complement strand
ATCCCGCGACGCCGGTAATTTTCGCTGCCATGCGCTTGCTCATTCACACCCCGTGAAAATTCAATCCGCGATTGTACGCAATCGCGCTCCATTGCCGCAAGAAAAACGGCTATTCTCTGCCTCAATCGCTCTCCGAATTCGAATCGATTGCTAAACTTTTGCGGGCAGAATTTCGTAGCGGAACGAGATCAGCGCAGTCTTGCGCAGCATCGCCGCGACCGAGCAGTACTTTGTTTCGCTCAATTCGATCGTGTCGCGAACCGCCTTTTCGTCGAGCGATCCATACAACCGATAGACGAGAGCGAGCTTTGTCCAAACGGCCGGAATCTCGCTCGCGCGCTCGCCGGTGATGACGATTTCGAGCCGCTCGAGTTTTTGCCTCTTTTTCGCGAGAATCGCCACTACGTCCGTCGCCGTACAGGTGCCGAGAGCCGCCAGCAACAACTCCATCGGCCCGGGCGCGGAGTTGTGCGCGCGGTCCGCATCAATTGGAATCGTGTGCCCCGAAGGCAGCGTCGCCAGAAACTGCTCCTTCTCCACCCACACCACGGTCGCCGTTTGCATGAGAAGCTCCCTCGTCGAATCAAATATACACGGAAGCCTTGCGTAGAGGGCTAAAGCGAATGGTTGACGAAACGCGCGTACGGAAACGAATTACAGCGCCGCGGTTTTTGGCTGCTCTTCGTTGAAATTCAATTCAGGCTCGGTTTGTGGCTGGGGCTGGGACGGTTTTCGAATGATATCCACAAACGCCTGAACGAATTTGGGATCGAACTGGCTCGCGGCGCAGCGCTCGATTTCCGCGAGCGCATCCTCGATGGGGCGCGGCTTCTTGTAGGCACGCTCGGAGGTAATCGTGTCGAACGCATCGGCAATCGCGATCACTCGCGCGCCGAGCGGAATCTGTTCGCCTGTGAGGCGATTCGGATAACCCGAGCCGTCGAAGTATTCGTGATGGTGCTTGACCATCAGCTGAATTCGCGCCATTGCGCGCAGCGGTTCGAGCAGCCGCGCGCCAAGCTCCGTGTGAGATTTCATGACTTCCCATTCGGAAGCGTCGAGCGGACCTGACTTGTTTAAGATCGCTTCGGGAATGCCGACTTTGCCAACGTCATGCAGGAGCGCCGCAAGGCGGATTTCTTCCACGTCCGAGGGATCGATTTGCAGGGATGCGGCCAGCAGAGCCGCGTACTCGGACACTTTTTGGGAATGCCCGTGCGTGTATTGATCTTTGGCATCCACAGCCAGCGCAAGCGACGTCACTGTCTCGACCACAGTAGGAGGCAAAAGATCAATCGACTCGTTGCCACTTTCTTCGGCGAGCGATCGCGTGAACTGCTCGATGCGGCGGCGAATTTCGTCGAACGCTTCGGGGCCGGTCGAGAATTGGCGCTTGAGCGCAACGCCCAGGTACGCTTCGAGAACGTCCTGCTTCCAAAGTTTCGTCTTTCCAGGATCGAAAGGCTCGGGCGTCGAAACCGCATTGCCGCCACGGTGTTTCGAGAGATACATGGAAGAATCGGCCACTTGAATCAGCTCTTGCGGCGTCGAACCATGAACCGGAAAGCCCGCGATGCCGAAACTCGCGGTGATGTTCTTATCGCGAAGCAGCGGATCTGATGCTACCCACCCGCGCAATTTGGAAGCAAGCTGCCGCGCCTGCTCGACGCTCGTCTCCGGCATCAGAATGACAAACTCGTCGCCGCCGTAGCGCGCCACAACGTCCGAGCGCCGGCAGTTCTGCTCGAGAATGTGCGCGACGCGCTGGAGCACGACGTCGCCCTCGAGATGTCCGTAAAAATCGTTCACGAACTTGAACCGGTCGAGGTCCATCAACACCAGCGCAAATTGCCGGGTCGCGCGCGTCGAGCGCTTCCATTCTGCTGACAGCGCCTCCATCAGGAATCGATGCGTCTTGGCGCCCGTGAGGCCGTCCGTAATCGCCTGTTCCTGCGCCTTTTGGAACGTCAGCGCATTGTGCAGTGCGCCCGCAAACAGGTCGGCAAGCGTTCTGAGAAGCTGCATCTCTTCTTTGGTGAACTCGCTGAACGCCGCGGATTCCACGTAAAGCACGCCGAGCATCTGATCGGCATAGAGGACCGGCAGCGCGGCGGCGCACACTGTGCCCTGCAAAACCGTTTGAAGAGTGCCTTGGCGGACCTCGCGCACGATCTCGGCCTGGCCAGAGCGCGCTACGTGACCGATCAGCCCTTCCCCAATCGGGATCCGCCGGCCCAGAGCATCGCGCCGCGTGCCTGCTTCCGCCTGCACCACCACTTCTTTCGTCGAATAGTCGAGGATCGCGATTCCGATGTGATCGTACGTCAGGCCTTTCTCCATCTCCGACGCGATCTTCCAAAGCATTTCTTCGGGATTCAGAGTGGTAATGGCATGACTCGAGATGGCATTCAAAAGCGAAAGATGCCGCGCTTTGCGCTGCTCCTCGCCGAAGAGGCGCGCATTTTCGATGGCGATAGACGCCTGGCTCGCCAGCACGCGCAGCATTTCGAGATGCCCTTCGTCGAAAACTCTCTCTCGCGCGCTGTGCACTGCCATGACGCCGATGGCGTGGTCATGAAGCACGAGAGGCACGCCGCAGAAGCAGCCGAGGTTGTGGATCGGCTCGATGCCCAGGCGCTGCAGCTGTTCCCGGACGTTGTCGCGAATCAAAATCGGCTGGCGATTCTGCACGATGTATTCGGTGAGATGGTTTCCTGCGGGGCGTTCACCCTGCGGCATGCGATCGTTTTCGTCAATTTCGAGCTGGAATCGGACCATGACGTCGCCGGGCTCATAAAACGCGATGTAGAAACTGCTGACGTCGAGCAGGCGGCTCATTTCGGAGTAAATTCTCTCGAAGAGCGCATCCGTTTCGAGCGTCGAGCTGAGCACCCGGCCGATTTCGTTCAGTATGTGCAATTCCTCGCTGCGCCGCGAAGTCTGCTGGATGAGGTAGCTATTTTCGACCGCCATGCCGATCTGATGCCCAAGCGCGAGGAGCAGCCGCAGTTCTGCCGCTGTGAACTGCCGCCGGTCGGGCGTTCCGAGAAGCAGCACGCCGAACACACGTTCCTTGGATTGCAGACTGATTCCAACGACGGTGTTGAGTCCCTGCGCGAGAAGTTCCTGGCGAATCTTCTTGAAGCCGGCTTCGCGTTCGAGCGCTTCCCAGTTTGCGCTGCGATCCAAATCGTGCAGCACCATCAGACCGCCGAGCCGCGACACCATTTCGACGACAAAGTGATCGAGTCTGTCGCTCTGCAACGCCGCGCAAAATGTGTCGTTCAGCCCGGAGGCGACGACGGACGTGGGGCCTTCCTTCTCGCCATAATGCAGGCAAAGCGCGCCGGCGGGAATTCGCACGACGTTGAGCACGCGATCGAGCGCCTGCGCCAGCATTTTGGGAATCTCGCTTCCGGTAAAGGTGGATGTGGCGAGGTTCAAACTCGATAGCGCCAGCATGTTGCGCTCGACGCGCCGCCGTTGTTCTTCGTAAACGCCCATCACCATCACGACGCCGGCGAAGAATTGCGGCACGATCACGAACGATTGCAGATGGATTCCAGTGAGCGAAGGTGTTGCCGGCTGAATCGCGGCAAGCAGTACCAAGAAACCCCACGCGGCGAATGCCAACGCCAGCAGAAAATCCGAGCGCGAATCCTGTTTCTGGCCGCCGTGAAGAAACGTTCGCGCGGTGAGAAGCAGCATCACGCCTGCTCCGATTGTTACCGGCAGAATCACCCAGCCCTTGCTATAGGCCACTGCCCAGACGACCGAGGCGGCCCCGATCAGCGAGAGAGGCAACTTCCATGGCGACTGGCTGGCATAGAGCCGCGCTGCCGCGACAAACGCCAGCGACGCGGCCAACAGAAACCAATCGCGCATCGCCATCACGTTCAGGGCAGCGCTGCCGGGCTCCGGCAAAGGTGCTGCGGGCGAAAAAGGAATGAGGCCAATCAGCGGCAGGACGAACGAGACAGAAATCAGAATCCATGCGAAGGACCACGCCCACAGGTAGGCCTGGCGCTTCTCACGGTAAAGTGACCCGAAGAAAAGCGCGAGCAGCAACGAACTCGCAAGTAGAACACTTCCACTCATGTCAAACGAGCATCACAGCCCGTAACACCGTTCAGTTCGGTACACCCTTTCACGCCGAGATTACCAAGAAATGGGCGATTCGCTATGGCGTCTAGGCCCTTGCGTTTCCATGAGGTTAACTACCGCGCGCTGCCGATCGGCGGCGCTGGGAACGGTGTGCTACGTGAAGACCCGGGTCAGAAAGCCACTGAATACACATTAGGCGCGTATCTTGCAACTCACAACGGTACTTTCGTACTCTGAGACCGCAATATCGGGATGCGTTGTATTGTGCGTGGCTCGATTTTGCGGGCGCGTTCCGTTAAGATGCAAGCTTCTCCACGCGGAAGGAAAGTGCCTTTGTCGATGTCTGCTTCGTCGAAACCTCGCGTTCGTTTCGCACCTTCGCCCACCGGCTATCTGCATGTCGGCGGCGCGCGCACGGCCCTGTTTAATTGGCTTTTCGCCAAGCACGAAGGTGGCACGCTGCTTTTGCGCGTGGAAGATACCGACGTCGAGCGAAATCGCCCGGAGCTCGTTGAGGGAATCCTCGATAGTCTGCGCTGGCTCGGAATCGAGTGGGATGAAGGGCCGTACTTTCAATCGCAGCGGCTGGGGTTGTATCGCGCTGCGGCTGAAAGCCTGCTCGCGAGCGGCGCCGCTTACGCATGCTACTGCCAAGCTTCGCAATATTCGGGCGCGGATGCCGGCCCCCCCGTCGAAGAAGTTGAAGATGATGGCGATCTCGAGAAAGGCGCTGACGCAAAGAAAAGTTTTCGCCGGAGCGCGTGCCCGTGCGCGAATCTGACGCCCGACGAGCGCGCGCAAAAGGCCGGCGCGGGCGAGCCATACGCGATTCGATGCCGCGTTCCCAAATCCGGCGTGACCAAGTTCGAAGATGCCGTGTTTGGCCCGCGCGAAGTGCAGAACGAGGAGATCGAAGACTTCGTGCTGCTGCGCTCGAATGGCTTGCCGACATATCAATTGAGCGTCGTGGTAGACGACATTGACATGCGCATCAGCCACATCATCCGCGGCGCGGACCATATCTCGAACACGCCGAAACAGGTGCTCATCTACCAGGGCCTCGGCGAGAAGCCGCCAATCTTCGCGCACGTTCCGCTGATTCTCGGCCCGGATCGTGCGCGGCTTTCGAAGCGGCACGGCGCGACGAGCGTGACTTCGTACGTCGAGGAAGGATTTCTGCCGGAAGCGTTTCGAAATTTCCTGGCGCTGATGGGATGGTCGCCCGGTGATGATCTTGAGTACTTGCCGACTCCTGAACTCGTGGCGCGTTTTTCGCTCGGCGGCGTGAGCCGCACGAACGCTGTGTTCGATGGCGCGAAGCTTGAGTGGTACAACGGCCAATATCTTCAGAAGATGCCGATTGATGAGCTTTTGCCCCACGTCGAGGCGCAGCTTCGCATGGCTAAAATTTGGCGCGATGAATGGAGTGGCGAGCAGCGCGAATGGTTCGCGCGCACCGTGGATTTGGTCCGCCCGCGAACGCGGCTCCTGCCTGATTTCACCACTTGGGCGCGCGCATTTTTCACGGATGATTTTGATTACGAAACGGAAGCGCGCGAGAAATTCTGGAAAGACGAGAAAGTGCCCGGCCTGCTCGAGAAGCTGGCGAACTCGCTCGAAGCGTTGCCCGATTGGAATCACGACGCGTGCGATCAGGCGCTGCGCCAGTTGGCCGCCGCCGAGGGCGTTAAAGCCGGCTTGCTGATCAACGCCACCCGCGTTGCGATTGTCGGCCGCGCGGTGGCCCCGCCGCTCTTCGATACGATGCTTGCGCTGGGGCGCGATCGAGTGGTCGCGCGGATTCGCCGCGCGCTGCCCGCCCTGAAGAAATAATTCGGAAGAACGCTGGCGTTAGTTGGACTGGCTCTTGAAGATTTCGGGATGGGCTGGGTGCGGCTTGGTGTCGGCTGCCGCCACCTTTACTTTCACGGGCACCGGAACTTTCGCTGGCGGCAAGCAAGCTGACATATTGCATGCTTGAAATCGCAGCGTGAAAGGCAGAGTGGCTTCGCCTTGGGCAGCGCTCGCATCGGCCGCAAGCTTCACGCGAATCGTTACGCTTCCCGAATACACCGAGAGCTTTTCCTTCGAGAAATCGAACTGCAGCATTTGACCGTCGGGATATTTCGTGCCCGTTTCGTGAAAACCTGGCGTCGGCGCGAGTGTTACTCCGGTCGGAATTAAATATTCTTCCGATGGATTGTGAGAATTCATGTGATAGCCGGTGAGAATATCCACGACGATGGCGACCTCGAAGGGATGGCCGGCCGGAACTTCATCGAGTGAAACGTACGCGTGCGGTTTTGCGACGGATGCGCCGCTTGGGAGCGAAGAGCTGGATTGAGCCGCGATCTGCGGCGCGCTGACGAATGAAAAAGCAAGAAAAGCGACGAAACTCGCCGCGATTGCCGCGATGACGCAGCGCCGAGCGCGCATCACACGCTTACCGTCGCGCCGAGTTGCTGCGTAAGAATCCGGCTCATCACTTGATTCAGAGTCTCGCCGGTTTTTTCGAGCACAAATGTCTTCGCGGAGTCCGACCATACCAGCTTGAAACTCGTGGCCAGCGCGGAAATCCATACTTGCCGCACCGGCGTATTCGGGCTGATGACGAAACGCGTTTCGTCCTCATCCTCAAATTCCACTTGGAGCTTTCCGCTGCCGCCCTCGACCTGAAAATCGTGTTCGTCGCCGATTTCCATCAGGCGGCGGCGCAGCGATTCGAACGCGTCATCGCATCGCTTTTGAAACTCTTGTTCGTCCATCATTGGAATTCCACCATGGCCATTTGAGATTAGGCCAGCCCGCGAGTGATTTGCAATAGCGCGCCCGGATTTATAGGGAGTGTTCTATCGCTTTTTCCAAATGGTTCTGGCTGACCACGCCAACCACGCGCGTGGCAATTTTCCCGTCGCGCGTGATGATAAAGCTTGTCGGCAACCCCATGATGCCGCCAAATTTCGTGCCAAGGTCGTCGTTGCCAAGCACGACCGGATACGGAATCGGCAGCGATTGGCCGTCCACATCGAATTTTTCCTTCGCAACGAACGGGCCGACCACCGACGCGCCTTCGTCGTCCATCGCCACGCCCAGAATCGTGAACCCTTTATCGGCGTATTTTTTCTGGAATTCGATCATCCACGGCGTTTCGATTTTGCACGGCTCGCACCATGTGGCCCAGAAATTGACGAGCACGACTTTGCCGCGCAAGCTCTCGAGCGAAATTTCGCTGCCGTCGAGCGATTTGAACGTCACGTTCGGCGCGGGCCCGAGCGGCCCCGAGATTGGCTCGTCGTCCTCTTCCGCGCTGCTCCTATGCAGGAATTTCCCGCAACTCGTAAATGCGCCCGTCACCATCCCCAGAATTAATGCCAGCAATAAAAAAGGAAAATACTTCTTCATCCAGCCGACTCCTTCACAACGAAAACCTATTTAGAAAATTCAGCTTGCCGGAGAGCCACGTCAGACGATTCATGAACACCAGCCCGCCGATGGCCAGCAATAAGACGCCGCTGCACACTTCCACAACATGCATGTGGCGCCGAAAGCGTTTGTAGAATTTCAGAAATCTGCCGATACCGATCGCGGTGAGAAGGAATGGAATCGCAAGGCCGGCGGAATACACCGCCAGGAGAAACACGCCCTGCCAGATCGTCTGATTCGTCGCGGCCATCGCGAGCACCGCAGCGAGAATCGGCCCTATACAGGGCGTCCATCCGAAGGCGAACGCAAACCCAAGGAGAAAGCCGCTGAAAGCGCCCGGCTTGCCACCGAGCGTCCTGAAGTGAATGTCGCGATTCAGCCAGCGCGTCAAAAACGGCCCGAGAAAGAAAATCACGGAGACCGCAAAAAAATGCACGGGGCGAATTCGCTCGCCAAGCAGTCCCGGCTTCGTCGCGACGAGAATTCCTCCCGCGACAAAAACAGCGCCGATCACGGCTCCAAGGACGATTGAGATTTTCGCGAGGACGCCTGTCAGGTGCAGCCCAAAAAGCAAAATGAAAGAGCCGGCAACTGGCGCGAGCAGCGTGCGGTTCTTCAGCAAAAATTCGCCGACGGCGCTCGCCGACGCCCCGAACGTGATGAAGACGATCGAGAATCCCAGCACGAAAGCGAAAGCGGAGCCAAGCACGCTCGCTCGGTTCCCCTCGCCCTCACTCAACTGCTCAACGCCGATTCCCGAGAGCATCGAAACGTACCCGGGAACCAACGGAAGTACGCACGGCGACAGAAACGAGACCAGCCCTGCAAGGAATGCCGCGAGAATGGATACGTCACCCAATTTTTCTCTTCATGAATTCATGATAATCATGTGCGCTCGATTGGATTCGCTTGCCGCTGTGAAGTTCCCGCTTAAATGATATTTTCTCATAACAACGCGAAACGCGCCGACTCTTTCTCCACTTCTCCAGTTCGAAAGCTCCTCATACGCTAGTTAGACGCACGCGGACAGATTCCTGGTAACGCAAAACACTCCAGGTGTCAGGCGAATCTTTCGCATTTGCGTGGTTGAACCTGGAAACGATATCTCGCAACCTACTCCACGGTAGCGATTTACGTCGCAGCGTCAACTGATTGCAACGGCTTATGGCGGATGTCGCTCAATTCACCGGCCGCTGCATCCGCGATCTGCAGCAGTCTCGCCTCGTCCCAGCGCTTGCCGATGAATTGCAGACCGATCGGCAATCCGCCCTTTGTCCATCCACACGGAATCGAGAGCGCGGGATTTCCTGACAGATTCGCCGGGCGGCTGAACCGGACCATCGCGGAGCGCACGGTCTCTTCTTCGCCGCGAATGTTCACCATACTCTCGCCGATTCGCGTCGCTGCAACGGGCGTCGCTGGCGCGATGATTACGTCCGCAAGGCCGAACGCTGCGTCGAATTCCGCTGCCGCGCGCTCGCGTGTTTCCATCGCTTGCAAATAATCAATGGCCCGGACTGTCGCGCCTTGCTCGAGCCGCTCTTGCACGTCATCTCCATAATCTTCGGCCCGCGCAGGATAGTAGCCTTGCGATTCGTGGTAACGCCGCGCTTCGGCCAGCGCAATCTGTGTCCCCGCTTCGCCCCAATTCGCAGCGTTCGGTAATGACACTTCTACAATACGGGCACCAGCCTTTTCGAAAAGATTCATTGCCGCTTCAATCGCCGATTGCACCTCCTCATTCAAGCGATCGAAGAAAAATTCGCTCGGCCGTCCGAACGTTATCTTTTTTAGCTTTGCACGTCGCGATGTCCGCGTCGAAGAAGTCCGCGTTGAAAAAGGCGAGCGAAACGCGTGCCGCGCTTCCGATAAAAGTTCGAGTAGCAGCGCTGCGTCAGCCGCGCTTCGAGCGAGTGGACCTACATGATCCAAGCTTCGCGAAAGCGGAATCACGCCTCGACAGCTCACTCTTCCATACGTCGGTTTCAGGCCAACGATTCCGCAAAGCGACGCCGGAATTCGAATCGAGCCGCCAGTATCGGTTCCGAGCGCCGCAAATGCCATTCCAGTCGCCAAGGCAACGGCCGAACCACCGCTCGAACCACCCGCGACGCGTTCAAGGTCCCACGGATTGCGCGTCGAGCCGTAGTGAGGATTCTCAGTCGTGATGCCGTACGCGAATTCATGCAGGTTCGTTTTGCCAACGATGATCGCTCCGGCGCGCCGCAGCGCCCGCACTACATCAGCATCTTCCTCGGGCACGAAATTTGCCAGAATTGTGGATCCCGCTGTCGTACGCAGCCCCTTGGTTTCGATGTTGTCCTTTAGCGCAATCGGAATTCCGTGCAATGGGCCGCGATATCGCTTGCGCAGAATCTCGCGCTCAGCTTTCCGCGCAGCATCGCGCGCCTGCTCGCCCGCGATGGTAATGAATGCATTCAGTTTTGGATTGAGTGCTTCGATTCGCTGGAGCGCAGCCTCGAGCAATTCGACCGGCGATATCTTGCGGGTACGAATCAGCGGAGCAACGCTGTGAATGTCTAACGAAAGCAGCTCGTTGATTTTCACGCCCGGCACGGATTCCAATCCTCAGAAAATCTTTTCCTGCCTGCGCAAATTCCCCGCCGAACCAAGATTGGCGATGAGCAAAACGATCCTGTACTGATTCTCGCTGCGCACCGTTCCGAGAGAGAGCTTGCGGTATTCGAATCCGATGCCGCAGCACGAGCCATTGTAGGTAATCTGCGCGACCTGATTCTGAAAGTCGTGCTGCGTCAAGTCGTAGCTGATCCCAATCGACGTGTTCCATCCGCGGCGATTCATCTCACCGTATCCGACGAGCGCCTGCACCTGGTCCGAGCGCGGCTGGTAAATGAAATTCGGCGCCGGCTCAGCCGGCCGAAGGTTGATCGTGGAAAAATCCGCCACGGTGACGAACGATTCGCGATAAGGCTTCAATTTCAGGAGCCCGCCGATAGCCGTGAGTTCGTTGCGCACCGGATCGTAATCCACGCGCAACTGCGCGTCGTAGTGGCTGCCCGGACTCACGCGAAAATCGCTGATGATCGGCGAAAAACGGCGCGGCTCATCTGCAAACGCGAACGGCGTGAGCGCATCGAGCGTTTCAAACACGTTGCGCACGCCGGGCACCAGCGCGCCGCCGAACGTTGGATCGATGAAATATTTTTGCTTGATGTCCCAGCTCAGGAATTCCACCGCATCGCCATCGTCATTCACCTTGCGGAAAAGCCGCTGCCGGATGCCGTATTCGACTTCGTTGGTGTCGGTGAGCGTCTCGTCCTCGTCGAAGCGAATGAAGCGGCCGAAATCATTCACGCCGTCCACGTAGTGGTAAACGATGTCGGGCTCAATCGTGTGCTTCCATTTGGCGTTCGCGCTCTGCCAGACGCGCTCGAGGACCGGCGGACGAATATCTATCGTCACTTCTTCCGTCGTGCGAACGAGCGGAATATTCAGCAGCTCGCCGAAATTCCCCAACTGTTCGCCGTATCGCGTCGAGCGAAGCGTGAAAGTTGATGTCACACCGATCCACGGGCCCCAGCGCAACGGCACCGTCACGCTCGGCGCAATTTCGCTCCGCGAAACGAAACTGCCGCTATCAAATCCCGTGACTGTATCGGAGCGATGAACCGCGCCGGTGAAAGCGTCGAAAGAAAAATAAAGCGGCAGGTGTTGGAAGGGAGGGCGCTCCACCGAGTCAAAACGGACTTCGGGTGCGCTTCGTAGCGTCACGGAGGTGTCCGGCGAATCGCTGAGAAAATCTTTGTAGCTGATCGCCGCGATGTTCAGGCTGTAGCCCGAAAAATTATTGGTTGCAAACGCCGTGTTCCGCACTTCGGAGTTCACCGCTTGCGAAAAGGTCTCGGCGAAGGCGAGCCGGAACGTGAGCGATGTCAGCTGATCCAAATCGGTGACTGTGCGCCAACCGTCAGGCAGTAGGGCGTCGAAGGAGAAGCGAGCTTCGTGGCCTCCTTCTTTCAGCGGCGGGCCGCTCGGCTCCGGCAAACCGCGGTCGATTACGCCGTAATAGCTCGCCTCCAGCTTCGCATTCGTCCAGGGCCGCATCCGCAGCACGCCGTTCTGGCTCCAGCCTCGCAAGCTTAGATATGTTGCGCCAACCGAGAGATCCGACCAATCATTCGGCGCCCAGTAGTAAGAATCGCCGAAGAAGTAGCCTTTCACGGAAGAGTTGCCGAGATCGGGAATCATAAAACCGGATTCGCGCTGGCGGCTCGCGGGAAATGTGGCGTAGGGCAAGTAGACCACTGGAAAATAGAGCAATTGAAAGTGCGAGTTTACCAACTGCACGTTTTTCTCAAGCCGGACTGTTGCTTGCGGCGCGAAGAATTTCCAGGTGGGCTTGTCCGGCCGGCACACGGTGATCCACGCGTGGTGCACTTTGTACGTGGATTCATCAATGCGCTCGGCGTCGCGAGCTTCGAAATAGATGGGATTCGGAGTGATCAGCAGAGTGGGAATCGGCCGGCGCTGCATTTGCATCGTCGCGCGCACGTGATGAAAGGTGCCGCGCTCGGTCTGCAAATTGTACGTCGCCTCGTCCGCCTCGACGTGCTGCGCCAAATGATCGATTACCACGTGCCCGTGCGCGGTCGCCTGTTTTGTTGTGTCATCGTACTCGACGTGATCGGCGCGCAGACGGAAATTCTCGTAGAGGATTTCGACGCAGCCGTCAGCGTAAGTGATGTTGCCGGTGCGGTGCTGCGTCTCAGCTTCGAGCGTCGCGAGGGTTGGTTCGCGCTTTTCGGTTGAATATTGGCAACCGGGCGAGGCGGGAGACAATGTGACTGGGGAAGAAGCAGCCTGTGCCGGCGGTGTTGTCAGTGAGGTCGATGCGGCCTGCGCTTGTGCTAATTGCGCAAACGCGGACGATAGGGCTAGGAGTGCAATTAAAGTTTGCGCGATTCGGCGAATGGTGGAAGCCGCTGCGAAGTCTCGCATGTCGCGGAAAAGAGACCCGAGCGTAGCACGGCGTCCAAACCCCAGGCAACGAGCGATCTCGCTCACAGCCGCAGAGACCTCAGTATCGACGACGGTATCGCGTTTGCGATCCATTCGAGCTTCGCAACCTGGCGGTTGTTGATGCGCTTCACACCTCCCTACTTGTGTTACGATGTTTTTGCTCCCTGTCACAGGGAACGTCCGCAGCGCAAAACGGACTGGTGATACACGAATGCTCGAAGTGTGGCGCTCTTCTGTTCGAAGACGCCGTTAAATGCTCTTTCTGTGACGCATCCCTTCACGCGGCTCCCGCAGAAGAAGAATACGCGACCGTCCCTGCAAACGAAGTAGAGCCGGACTGGCGTGTTGAGGTTGCCCGCCGCATGGAGATCTATCGCGCCCGCCGCCGGCGCTACCTGCCGGACGAATCGCAGCCACCGCTGCCCTTCCAGGGTGAGTCGCACGACGATCCCGATGTGCGCGGCGAATCGGCCGAGCCCGCGGAGCCTGTCGTTCGCCCCGCGCGAAAGCTGAGTCCGCCGAGGGCGCCGGATCGCGTCGAAATCTCCATCCTTCAACCCGAACTCGATTTCTCGGCCGCCTCCGACGACCGCTCCCACCCGCAAACCGCGCTCGTACCCGTCGCGAGCTTGCGAGAACGCCGCGAAGCGGGCCTGCTTGATGCGGCGTTTCTGGCGGTTTCCTACGTCGGCTTCGGCGCGTTGTTCCATTCTCTGGGAGGCCGACTGTCGTTTACAAGAGTGGACGCGGTCGTTTTCGCAGCGACGTTCTTTCTTCTTTACACCATCTATTTCTCGATCTTCACATTCTTCGGTGGCGCTACCCCAGGCATGCTCCTGCGTGGCCTTTACGTTGTGCGCCTCGACGGCCGGCTCGCCGATACCCGCCAGCTTCTCTGGCGGTCGTTTGGCTACCTGTTCTCCGGCGGTGCGCTGATGATGGGCTTTCTGTGGGCCCTCTGGGACGACGACCGATTCACCTGGCACGACCGGATGTCCCACACCTACGTGACCGAAGCGCTGCCCCTTGACATGTCCGATTCAATCGAGGTGGGCGAGGCGCAGCAAACTTTCGCGCACAAATAGCATCGGAACTAGGCAGTCCGAACCAGCGGAAATGGTATAATGCTGGTTTAGCGGAAGGTGAAAGGGACCTCTTTCGCGGTCGCGAAAGCATCTCATTATTGCAGCCAGCCGGGGCAGGCCGAAGGATAAGACATGAGCCGTCTGACAAGACAAATCGCACTAGCGCTGTCCATCCTGGTGATGGCCTATGTGGCCGCGGGATACGTCCTCGGGCGCTCGACCGACGACAAAGTTTATCGCTCGCTCACCGTCTATAGCGAAGTCCTCGAGCATGTTCAGAAGGACTACGTCGAAGACCCCGACATGCGCCAGGTCACCATCGGCGCGCTTCACGGACTGCTCGATGCGCTCGATCCCGATTCCAGCTACCTGAGCCCTCTCGAATATCAGGACTATAAAGAGAAAATCCAGAATAAGGCCGAAGCCGGCGCTGGTGTCGCGCTCTCGAAGCACAATGGCTACATCATCGTGATCTCAGTTCTCCCCGATAGCCCGGCACAAAAGGCGAATCTGCACACGGGAGACTACCTCGAATCCATCGCCGGTTTTACGACAAGCCAGATGGCTATTGGACAGGCGCAGGTGCTATTGACTGGCCCGGCCGGCTCGACGGTAAAGCTCGCAGTAATCCGCCGTACCAAAGTTGAGCCTGAAGACGTTGATATCGTGCTCGGGAAGACTCCCGATCCGAAAATCGTCGAAGATCGCATCAACGGAGACATCGCCTACTTGCGCCTTCCATTGCTTGATACCGCAGCGGTAACTCGCCTGCGCGAGAAGCTGGTACAAGAGGAGTCGAAAGGCGCGCACAAGCTGGTTCTCGATTTGCGGGATTGTGCCATTGGCACGCCGGCCGACGGCGTTGCTGCGGCGCAGCTCTTCGTGCCGTCCGGAACGATCACGTCGCTGAAGGGCCAAACTGTAGCCGAGCAGACATTCTCGGCCGATGCCTCAAAGGTCGTCTGGAAAGAACCAGTGACGCTCCTGATTTCCGGCGGGACGGCGGGCGCCGCGGAAGTTCTCGCGGGCGCGATTGGCGATAATCACCGCGGCGAAACGATTGGCGACCGGACGTTCGGCACAGCGTCCTCGCAAAAGATTATTCAGCTCGAAGACGGCGCGGCCCTGATTCTTACCGTGGCCGACTATTACACGCCGGCTGGAAAGTCCATCGCGACCGATGGCGTTGCGCCAACAATGCAGGAAACGGCGGACGATATGGCTGCGTTGAATGATTTGCAGCAAATGAACGCGCCGCCGCCGGGTCAGGCTGCTTCACCCGACGATCCGCTCCTCAAGAAGGCGATTGACGTTCTCGAAGGCAGGGCGGTCAAGAAGGCTGCGTAGCGGGTACGTGTTCGACGAACGGCTTCGCGATTTCCTTGCGGATCCGCCTAATTCTTCCGGTCGGTTCTCGCGCTCGCATTCCTTCGCACGTAAATCTGCCCAAACAATCCAAGCCCCAATAATTCCGCGAATATTTCCTGCTGGCCGGTTACTTCTCGCCGTCGTTGCAGTTCTCGCGATATTCGCCGCTGGTTGCCGCAAGAAGCAGCTCACAAGCGCTGAAATTCATGGAATAACCGAAGAACTCGTTGCTGCGGCGCAGAATGCCGGCGGCCGCCAGACTCAAATCACAATTCGGCACGAAACGCAGCCCGGAAGTTGGTGGCGCAGAGGCTTCAGCACAGATCAACTCAACATAACGCTCAATGATCCCAGCCGTGAGCCTCTGCTCGTTGAAGCGCTCGTCGCCGTCGCGCGTAAGCACGATCTCACTCGCGGGCCAATCTCTTCGAGCGGCGACCGGTTCGATCTCTTCCGCGATTCGCAGCGCACCCACACGATTCGCATCGTCGAATCCGCCGCGGCCGCGCCGCATCCTCGGCAAAAACTGCCGCCGAACGCCGTGCGGCTCGCCATCATCGTGGATGATCTTGGCAAAGATATTGCGCCGGCGCGCGAGCTGCTCAAGCTGCCGTATCCCCTCACAGTGTCCATCATTCCGAATCTTTCCGACTCGACGGAAATTGCGGAAGAGGCTTTCCGCCGCGGCGATGAAATCCTGCTTCATTTCCCGATGCAAGCTTCGGAACCAGGCGCAAAGTCCGAAGCCGTCGAGTTGCGCGTGGGCATGCAACCGCGGCAGGTGAGCGACATGCTCGCGTCTATGCTCGCATCTGTTCCGCACGCTTCCGGCGTCAACAATCATCAGGGCTCACGCGCCACATCCGATCCGGCGCTGATGAATGCGCTCATGCCAGCGCTGCGGCAGCGCGGATTATTTTTCGTAGATAGCCGCACCACTGTCGAAACTGTCGCCTACACATCCGCCGAACGCGACGGTGTTCCCGCAACGTTTCGCAGCGCGCAATTTCTTGACGACGTCGAGACCCGTGCAGCGATTCTTTTGCAGCTCGATCGCGCGGCGTCGCACGCAAGGCGCAAGGGCTGGGCCGTCACCATCGGCCATCCTCACGCCGCCACGATCGCAGCGCTGCGTGAAGGCCTGCCGCGTCTCGAAGCACGCGGCATTCATCTTGTTTTTGTGTCCGACGTTCTTAAGTAAATTGCTGAGCGGGTCAGACTGAAGCGGGGCGGCTTCAAAACAACACTCTTAATTGAGGATTTCTTGCGCGAGTCCAAGCACTTGTTCGGCAATCGCCGGCGCGGACGTTAACCCCGGCGAATCGATCCCGATCAATTGGATGACATTCGAAAGTTCAGGATCGCGCGTGATGATGAAATCGGCGATGCCGTGCTTGTTCGGCGGCGTCAGCTTCGCGCGTATGCCTGAGTACGCCGCCACCAAATCCGCTGCTTCGAGTTCCGGCAGCATGCGTTTCGCATTTTTCGCAAAATCTTCCACCGGCTCGCGTTCGCGCTCGTAATCATTCTTATCGTCCACGTAGCGCGCCGTTGGCCCTACCAGCACCGTGCCCCAAAGCGTCCTCGTCAAGTGAACGCCGAGACTCAGCCCATCCGCGTGCGGCAAGGGATAGACGAGCCCGCGAATCAAATCCGATCTCGCCCGCACAACCTCGCAATATACTCCGCGCACTGGCCAGATGCGATGCCGGGCGAGACTCGAGCCCATCATCGCCGCCACTTCGTCGGCAAAAAGCCCGGCTGAATTTATCAGGCATCGCGCTTCTATTTCACCGGCGGCGCTCACCACGCGGACGGCGTCCTTGCGCGATTCGATTCGTTCCACTTTCGAGCGCGTCACAATGTGCGTGCCCTGCTCCGTCGCGACGCGCGCATACGCTTTCACGAGCTCCTCGCTAGACACAATCCCGCTCGATGGCACCTCGATCGCCTGCATCGCCTCGACGTGCGGTTCGCGCGCCCGAATGGCAGCGCGATCGATGATTCGCATGCCCTCGACGCCGTTCCTCCGTCCATTTTCCATCAGCGCGACGAGCTGCGGCTCCTGCGACTCGCTTACGGCGACAACGAGCTTGCCCGTATTGCGGTGGGGCACGCTGTGCGCCGCGCAGAATTCATACGTGAGCCGATTCCCACGCAGGCAATGCCTCGCCTTGAGCGATCCTGGCGCGTAGTAAATTCCTGCGTGGATAACGCCGCTATTGCGCGTACTTGCGCCCATGCCAACGCGCGGCATCGTTTCGAGCACGAACACGTCGTCCCATCGGGCGGAAAGCGCCCGTGCAATCGCGCAGCCGACTACTCCGCCGCCGATGATGACGACGTTGGCCTTGTCCATTGGATGATTATCGCGGAAAGCTCTGCAGTCGCGCGGAATTTTGCGGCTGCCGATTGCGCGCAGAGAACATTTCCAACTGCGTAGTGACTGCGCGCAAATAAATTCGCCCGCGAAATGGTGAAGTGGAGAAATTTGCCGTGCTATGGCTGGAATCCGACACTGCGCCACAGCTCCGCGCAATCGTAAACTGTCCCGCCGGTAATCACGGTTTTCACCTTGCGGATGTTGTGAATATTTTCAAGCGGATTTCCGTCGACGAGAATCAAGTCGGCGCGCTTCCCTGCTTCGACCGTCCCAAGTTCATTGTCAACTTTCATCACGCGCGCGGGAACAATCGTCGCGGCCTGAATCGCTTCCATCGGTGTGAAGCCCGCTTCGACATACAGTTCCATTTCGCGATAGAGGCTATAGCCCGGCACGGTCTGGTCCGTTCCCGCAACGATCGGAATCCCGGCGCGATGCAACGCTCCGACTATCGCCACGTCCTTCGCGAACGCTTTTCGAAACGGGCCCAACATCTGATCCGGCATTCCGCCTTCTTCGAGCTGCGTTCTCAATTCCGGTGCGACTTTCGCGACGCCTGGCTCGAAGCTGTCAATGGGTTTGTCCGGCCCGGCCGTAAACGATTCGAACACCACAAGCGTCGGATCGAGCACAGTGCCATGCGACTTCAGGAACTCGATCGCCTTCTGCGCTTCTGGCGATGCGAGATCAATGTCCGCCACAGCGCGAAGCCGCTCCTCCCTCTTCGCATCGGCTGGAAGCGGCTTGGTCAGGACGTCCGCGATGTAGGTAATGTGATTGATCTGGTCCATTCCCGCGTTCACGCCATCGTACGCCGTCATGCCGAACGGGATGTGGCCCGTCACGGTCATGCCGAGACGGTGAGCCTCGGCCGTCACGGCCGCGACGTTATCGCGTTTCACCGAGCTGTAAATTTTCATCTGCTGAAAGCCGAGACTGTGATAACGGTCCACCCAATACTTTGCTTGCTCGGGATTGTTCACGCGCTCGACACCGATTGCATATGGGCTATCGCCATCCACAATGCCAGCCGCGAGAATGCGCGGACCGAGCCCATGCCCGGCCGCGACCGCATCGCGCACCGCAGTGATAAATTCCAGTTCGTTGCCGCAATCGCGAACCGTGGTCGCGCCTGCGGCAAGATAGATCGGTCCCCATTCGACTTGCTCGAAGTGAGCGTGCATGTCCCACAGGCCGGGGAGAATCGTTTTGCCCGTCGCGTCAATCACCTTCGTACCTTTGGGCACATTCACTTGTGCGCGCGGGCCCGCTGCGATGATCTTTCCGCTTTCGATTAACACCGCTGAATCAAGCACCGGAGTTTTGCCGGTTCCGTCAATCAGCGCGCCGCCGACGATTGCGAACTTATTGCTGCGTGTGCCGGAAATACTTTTGCCTAGCTCTGCGAGCGCGGCCATTCCGTCCTCGCCTGCATGCGACACGAAGGTGCCGAGTGCGGGCTCGTAGCCCTCGCGAATTGCTTCGAAATGATCGAATTCCGCGTCCACCGACACCTCGGCGATGAGCTGCATTTCGGAATTGAACCAAAGCGTTTCGCGTCCCCAGATCAAGCCTTCGATCGTGTAGCGATCGAGTTGTTCCGTGCGGCCTTCTATAGTTATTGCATCTTGCCCCCGCGGATGGATTCGTACTTCACCGGCTGGAAATGTCTTCAGCGATTCCGGCGATCCGTTCTTCTTCCAATACTGAACGAGCAGCATTTGCATCGTTGCAGGCGCATAGCCCGCGATGGCGAAGAATTTTTCGGGGCGCGGCGTTTCCGTCCAGTTCTTGTCGATCCGGCTGCGGATTGTGCCGCCCTTCACTTCAACTGCTTCATCAATCGCCGCCGTGCGCGCATTGCGGCCGGAAATTACAAAATTTTCGGGATTGAGCTCGTCGTCTCCGGTGAAAGTCGCCTTCAGCGGCACCGCTGTGCCGCGATCCGTGAATTTAAATTCGATCGAACAGGAGCGGATATTCGCGCCACCTGAACTGGCCGCACTTTCGGAGTAGGTCTCTTCCCCGATGGGCTGCTCGAATTTGTGCAGCCGGAATTTAGGCGGCAATTGCTTCGATGCCGCGCCTTGCGCTCGATGGCGTGATGGAGTCGCATTAGAGAATCGCGCGGCGCCTGCGAGAACAAAAACTACAGCAAGGACGACGGCAAAACTTCGGCGATTAATTGCTTTCAAATCTGCCCTCACATAACTTCTGTTTATTTCCGGTTAAGCATTATCCACGCCCGGCCCAAATTGCGCGATGCAAGATTTTTCTCTTGAGTTCGCGGCTCCCCATAGTCAGACCGAAAGCCTTGATTTCGGCATCGCCGCGGTTCAGTATTTCGTGCGCGTCACGCGAGAGAACGAAAGGGAGTCGCACGCCACATGTTTGGAAATATCCTGACTCAATATAAATTTGCTCGAAATAAATTCCTTCGAAAGGCATTCATTTGCGCTTCGCTCCTGGCAATTTCCGCTACGCTGACTGCGCGGCCACAGGAGCAGCCCCCGGAACAGGCGCCCGCTGAGCCCGCGCCTCCCACTGCACGCGCGACTCACGCCAAACCTGCGCAGGCCACTCGCCAGAAACCAGCCGCATCCGCGACGCCGCAAATTTTGCCCGGCACCCCCGAAGCAAAAGCCGTTGCCGCGATGTTTGCGGTGCACACTTTTTCGCAAGTCGAAATTTCGCCGGACGGCAAGCAAGTCGCCTGGGTCGAAAATCTCCCAGAAGCAAATGGCGCGGCCTCTGCGAACTCTGCGATTTATGTGGCCGAAGTGGAGAATCCCGCTGCCCCACGCCGAATCACCGCGGAAATTGGCGGCGCGTCGCACTCCGAGGGCGATGTGGCGTGGTCGCCGGACAGCAAGCGCCTCGCATTTCTCTCCGACGCCGCGAAGCCCGGGCAGCAAGAACTCTACACCGTCAGCGCCGCGGGTGGGCCAGCGCGAAAACTCACGCAGCTCAAAGGCTTTCTCGCGACGCCCGCCTGGTCGCCCGACGCAAAAACAATTGCACTGCTTTTCACCGAGAACGCGGCGCGCGCGGCCGGTCCGCTCGTCGCGGAAACGCCAGACATCGGCGTGATTTCCGAAGAAATTCACGAACAGCGGCTGACACTCGTGGACGCGACAAAAGGAACCGCGCGCCAAATTTCGCCGCCGGATATGTACGTCTACGAATACGAATGGTCGCCGGATGGCACGCGTTTTATCGCCACAGCGGCGAACGGCGACGGCGACGACAACTGGTACATCGCCGCGCTCTATACCATCGAAGCCGCGGACGGTGCCGTTCAACTTGTCTACAAACCTGATTTTCAAATTGCCGAGCCGCACTGGTCGCCCGCCGGCGGGGAGATCGCTTTCATTGGCGGACTGATGAGCGATGAAGGTTCGGTCGGCGGAGACATTTACGTTCTCTCGATCGACGGTGGGGCGCCACACAACATCACCGAGAAAATCAACGCTTCGCCAAGCTGGCTTACGTGGATCAACGGCGGGCGCGAAATTCTTTTCGCCGCCGCGGTAGATGGCAGAAGCGGAATCGCGTCTGTCCAAGTCGCTTCCGCTCAGACGCACGTCGTGTGGTCGGGCGTGGAAACGATTTCCGCTGGTGGATACGGAATCGGCCTCTCGATGGCGCGCGATGGCGAGACGACGGCCATCGTCCGGCAATCGTTCGTGCATCCGCCCGAAGTCTGGGCCGGTGCAATCGGCGACTGGAGCGTAATTACCAAAGCGAACGCCACGCTCGAGCCGGTTTGGGGCCCGGCGCAGAGCCTGCATTGGTCTAGCGACGGCCAGCAAGTTCAGGGCTGGCTGCTCTATCCGCCAGACGTTGATCCTTCGCTGAAATATCCACTGGTCGTGGCGGTGCACGGAGGGCCGGCGGCGATGGCCTCGCCGAGGTGGCCGACGCAGTGGAGTTACACCGCGGCGTTGGTGGCCGCTGGATTTTTCGTGCTCGAGCCGAACCCGCGCGGCAGCTACGGCTCGGGCGAAGCGTTCACGCGCGCGAATGTGAAAGATTTCGGGTACGGCGATTTTCGCGACATCTTGGCCGGAGTTGATCAATCGCTTTCGATGGCGCCGATTGATGCGAATCGCATCGGAATCACAGGCTGGAGCTACGGCGGCTACATGACGATGTGGGCCGTCACCCAAACCGATCGCTTTCACGCGGCGATGGCGGGCGCGGGCCTTTCAAATTTTCAGAGCTACTACGGGCAAAATAAAATCGATCAGTGGATGATTCCGTATTTCGGCGCGCCGGTTTACGACGACCCCGCCGTCTACGCCAAGAGTTCGCCGATCACGTTCATCAAGAAAGCCAAGACGCCGACGCTGATTGTGGTCGGCGAGCGGGATGGCGAATGCCCGGCGCCGCAATCGTTCGAGTTCTGGCACGCGCTCAAAGCGAACGGAACGCCGACCGAGTTTGTGGTCTACCCGAACGAAGGCCACAGGTTCGCGAACCCGGAGCATACGCGCGACGTCATCGCGCGGGCGCTGGCGTGGTTCCGGCATTATTTGTAGCCGGAACTGTCGCGCCGCCGAACCCGGAAATTACAACGGCAATGGAATTCGTGCTGTCTGCAATCGGCGAGCGCTAATCGACCCAGGCAAGATAGCCGGGCACGATTAAGTTCACGATGGGAATGATAATCAGGATTCCCCACCAGCTCGGCTTGTTGCGCGCCTCGGCGATGCCCATCCAGATGAGGACGATCATCACGATGTTGACCAGCGGAACCAGGAAGAGAATGATCCACCAAATCGGCTTCTTGGCGATGTTCAACATCAGGATGATGTTGGCGATGGGAATCCAGGCCAGCCAGCCGTCTTTCGTGTTGGTCTTCGTGGCGATAGTCATGAGCGCCAGGGCCGTGTAGACGTAGAAAACGGCAAAGAACAGCAGAAACGTTGTCCCAAACATGCCTGCGAAAAGCATGTTTCTCGAGTCCATCAGGTACCTTCCTCTCCGCTGAAAATACTTTTGGTTTTGCAGTAACGGATTCGTGCTCCCGGTGAGATCGAGCGAAAGATAAAGTCAAGAACCGCACCCTTGCACAACAAAGGGTGCGGCACCCCCACACCGAGCCCATCAAATCTCGCTCTGGATCCCCAAGTTGCGGGGAGCATACTCTCGCCAAGCTCGGGTTGCAATATTTCCTATTGGCACGGATGGACTGGCAAGAGGGACAGGTATCAGGCGGTGGTCAAAAACTGGCCGGTTGTTCCGTAGCGCGAGTGTTCGCGGCACGTTACGCTTCCTTTACTGACCGCGCGCGTCCCGCGGTTTTACAAGGAGGCCCATGTCACATTGGATAGGCACTACGACGCCAGCCGACGCCGGCATGGTGGAATTCAAAGAATGTTTGAGGAGATTGCGCGACGGCAACACGTCTGACGCCCTGACGCACGCGCGGCGCGCACTGGGAGTCGCACCGAAGAATCCATTTTATCTTTCCTATACAGGCTTGTTAGCGGCAATGGAGGAGCGGCGCTTTGCCGACGGCGAATCACTGTGCCGGGAAGCGATCGGCGTGAAATGCAATCATGCCCAGCTTTATCTGAATCTCGCCGAGGTATATCACCAGGCCGGGCGGACATCGGACGCTATTAGCACGCTCGAAAAGGGCCTCGTTTCCGCGGGACGCGATTTCCGGATACGCCGCGCGCTCGAAAAGATCGGTTTGCGGCGCGGGCCAGTTCTGCCGTTTCTGCATCGCAGCCATCCGCTGAACCGTTCA
>Ga0302177_10000797_pt1 | contig 23131 bp, 22 predicted proteins | sample I_Palsa_E1_2_FD_198780 | JGI IMG/M metagenome (GOLD analysis project Ga0302177, IMG submission 198780) | Peat permafrost microbial communities from Stordalen Mire near Abisko, Sweden - I_Palsa_E1_2 | ecosystem: Environmental > Terrestrial > Soil > Palsa > Peat permafrost | place: Sweden... | reverse complement strand
CGATCATCGAGCGTTTGTGACGCTCGGTGAACGGAGACCGCTAACGATGTCATCTGACACAATCTCGAGAATCTTTGTCATAGGCGGCACCGGAGCCCAGGGCATTCCCGTCATTCGTGCCTTGGTCTCCGACAAGAAGTACTCCGTTCGATTCCTTACCCGCGACCCGACCTCGCGACGAGCCACCGATCTCCTCGCGCTCGACAACGTCTCGGTCCTGGAAGGCTCCTTCGCCGACGAAGCCATCTTGCGGGAAGGATTCCGCAGTTGTGACGGCGCATTCGTCAACATCGACGGGTTCAATACCGGCGAGAAAGCCGAAACTTACTGGGCGATACGCAGTTACGAGATAGCCATCGAGGAAGGAGTCAAGTTCTTCGTCTATGGAAACCTGGACTACGGGCTCAAGAAATCAGGATATGACTCGAGATTCCGCACCGGCCATTACGACGGCAAGGGACGCGTGGGCGAGTGGATCTTGTTTCAGAATCAGGTGAATCAGGGCCGGATGGGAGCAGCACTCTTCACGACGGGTCCGTACATCGAGATGGTGATTTCGCGCGGGACGCCGATGACACCCACTGTGGAGGACGGTGTCGTAACTTGGCGAGTTCCGCTCGGTGAGGGCGCTGTGCCGCATGTGTCCCTTGAGGATTGCGGATTTTATGTTCGTTGGCTCTTCGACCATCCCGAGCGGGCGAATGGCATGAACCTCGAAGTCGCCATCGACCACATTGCCTACGCCGATCTCGCTGCGGCATTCGAGAAGGTCACCGGGCATCCAGCGCGCTACATCGACACCGATCTGGAGACGTACTGGAAGAACGGCCCGCGGAGTGCAGAGGCAGATAGACCTGCTGGGTACAACGCGGACCCAAATGACAAAAGCAGCATGAGCGTTCGCGATAACTTCACGGGATTCTGGAATCTGTGGAAGCACGGGATCGTCGAGAGAAATTATGCGCTGCTCGACGAGATACACCCGAATCGGATCAGGAGTGCCGAGGAGTGGTTCAGGAGAGAAGGGCAGTTGGGACAAAAGCTAGGCAAGGGCAGCCTGTGGGACCGGGTTCAGTCAGAGAACCAGACTCCGATTCTCAAGATCGGCGAGGATATGAGGACAGGGAAGCTTTAGATCAGGACCACCAATGCCCCTGCCCCTATCAGACGGATTGCCCCGACACGACCTCGGAGCGGAAACCTGACAGGGGCCGGCGCTACACTGCGCGATGTGAAACTGGCTTGGCTCATGATCGGGTATGCGCTGGCCATGGGTGTTGCCCCGCTGGCTCATGCCGACGACAACGACACCGCGTATCTGGTCGCCATTCAATCGGTGGGCGTACCTGACAGCAGTCCCGCGACGGCAACCGCATATGGCCGGGGATTGTGCGACCGGATCTCGGCGGTTGGTTTCGATCCACTCGTCGCGGCGGTCCACAACGACAACACTTCGGCTGGCGTCACAATGCGTCAATCCGCGCTAATCATCGGCTCGGCCATATCGAATTACTGCATCGACAAATACGGTCTACTGCCGAAAACCCTCGACTACTAGCGGACGCCCGCGCGCGCTGTGCGGTCAGGTCTGAGATGTCGATCGCACCCAGGCCGCGATATAGAGCAGCATCGAGATCACCAAAGCCACCATTACCCACAACACGATCGTGAGATCGATCCAGCTTCCGAACGCGGGCGATCCCGGAAGTGCGTTTCTCAGCGGTACGACCGCAAAGAGCATCGCTGCATACCAGGTTGTCATCGGCGCCTGAAACCGGCGTGGGTCGCGAATCGTCTGAATCGCAACGAATAAGCCAACCGTCGCGATCGCCACGAAGATGCACAGGATGACGATCGCGAAGAGCATCGTGCTCGGTGAGCGTTGCAATTGAACTTCATAGGGTGACGACGCATTGGCGTTGTTCACACGAGCCACGTGGACTTTCCAGCCGTTCAGCCCATCGACGAATTTCAGGTTGGCACGTTCCGGCATTTGCTCAGGGCCCGTGAACAGTTCAACCGTGATCGGCCCGGTGTCGTAGCTATCGAACGGCCAGCGTTCGACGTCGTGCGCCAAGCTCAGCGGAACAGGGAAAACGCCGGGCAACATGCCTCTGGAATATGTGCGCCTGACCGGCGTCGTCGCGGAAGTGACTGCCACAGTGAGGTCTTGCGTGAGACTGTCGGTGCCCGGATCCACCAACGCAGGTCCGGGCTTAATGATGAGGTCGCCGACGAGCTCGCGGTAGTTGTTTGAGATGCTCACCGCGTCCAGCGTCACCGTTGTGCCGCCGCCGGTGGCCACGCTATGAGCTGGAATACGTTGGGATGCAGCGCCATTGACGTACAGCACGACCGACGCGACCATTGCGCAGGCAACGAGCCCTACCAGTGCGACGACGCCGAGTATCTTGCGCGGTCGCCCCCGGCGACGGCGAATCGTTGGCCGCCGGCGCGATGTCGAGTCCTGGTTGTCGTAATCTTTCTCGAGCCTCCCCACCCACAACGTGGGCCGCAAGACTCTCATAAACCCGGGATCAACCATTCCGGGTCACGCCACACGCGCCACATGCTCAACGTCCGCGGGTGACGTATGGGCGTGCGCGCGGTTGTTGATCGCGCGGTACAGCGGAGCCGTCACTGCGGTGGTCACGATGGCAAGCGCACTCAACATCGCAAACGCATAGGGACCGATCAAGTGGGCTTGGAGACCGACCGACGCAATGGCGAGTTCGGTGATGCCGCGACAGTTCAGCGCGATGCCAAGTTGAGCTGAGGTGGTAAGCGGCCAGCGGTGCATCCTGCCGGCCAGGAGTCCGACCGCGACCTTTGAACCGAAGGCGGCGATGGTGAGGGTCATCAGGCACAGGAGACCGCTCCATCGACACAGATCCGCCAGAGTTTCCAATGGCACAGACAGCGCGCTGGAAACGAAGAACGCTGGAATGAGCACGTCGGCAACCGTGGCCAAGGCCCGGTGCGATGCCTCGTTGGCCAGCCCCGCGGGGAAGAACAGACCGGCAATCACGGCACCGATGGCTGGGTGGAAGCCGGATATCTGCGTCGCCGCCGCTCCGGTAACCGCATAGGCGAATATCGCTACCACAAATGGAGCACTCTGCTGGTTCCCCTGGAACCACCGCTGGAGGATCCGCGGCAGCACGAGCATCACTGTGACGAGCAAGGCGATGCCCGCACATACGGCAGTGACCGAGACCGAATTCAAGTCTGTGGTCAACAAGATCAACGCGGTCACCAGTGCCCATGCCGTTGCATCAGCCGTGACCGCAATTCGTAGCCCGACCCCTGGGATGGGCGCTGGGACCCCTAGATCTTGGATGAGGAGCACGAGAACAGGAACGGCCGTGACGCTCAGCGCCACGCCGACGAATAACCACGCATGCAGCGAGTTGCCGTGTGGGCCAACGAGTTGGTGCGCGAAGGGCCAGGCTGCAGCTGCGCAGACGACGATCGGAGCCACCACACAGGGCACCAGTTGCCACAGTGGTGACCGCTCGTTTGATGGTGATTTGCTGTAGGTACGCAGCTCGATTCCGACCAGGAACATCAGTAACAAGAGGCCCGCTTGGCCCACGGCGTCGATGAGAGATTTCGAGGTCGCCGAAAGCAACACGGACTTTATGGAATGAGGAGTGAGGGCCAGAATTGTGCCCATCACAATGCCAAAGAAGATTACTCCCACGACCGCGGGCTGATTGATCCGACGGAAGAGGTTTCCGAAAAACACTGAGCCGATCAAGACTACGGCCAGCATGATTAGTGCTTGCAGCGCGTTACCGAGTGGCATCGATTCTCCCTAACAACCGATTGAGATCACTAGCGCAGGCGAAATCGGCGGAAAATTGCCTCAAAAGCACTCCGAATATTTCCCGCGCGACTTGCTGTACAGCCTTAATTATTATGTTCCTATCTTGTGATCAATATTCGCAGCCACGTATGCGTGCAGGCACGCAATCCATCACGTAACTAAGCGATTTGGGCTGTCTGAGATCACTGGTCGCGTAGGTGCTCCGCTGCATCTTGTATAGCGATTGGCGGAGCTAGGCGCAACATGTCGTGACCGTCGTCACGTCATTCATTATGTATTCTTAACGGATTACATTTTCTTAATACAGGCGGGCAAAATCATAACGCTTTCTTGATGGCTATCCGCTGGCGGCGAGCACCTACAATCGTGAGGTCAATTACTCATATTTCCCAGGTAACTCCCAGGCCATTTACTCATATTTGCCAGCTTCGACAAATGCAACGCCACGATCATTGAGCGACTCGGCTAGGCGGCTTCGCCCCCTGATGGGTCCGGGGGGCGTTCTTGCACTAGCGCGCGGGGTCGACCAGTGCTCCATAGGTGATGGACCGCGATATCCCACGGATATCGGGCACCGGGTAGGGCCGTCCGGTCATCGCGTTGCCGGCGTCTACCTGCTGGATCATGCCGATGACGATGACGTCGTAGGCCGGATCGACCCAGAACCAGGTGCCATGCACGCCGCCCCAGTAGTAGCTGCCCGCACCGATCGCGCCGCCGTTGAAATCGGCGTGTGCCGGATCGAGCACGATGCCGACTCCCATGCCGTAGCCGACGCCCGCGAACGGCTGGTCGAAACGCATCGGAACACCGTCGGGCAGGAGGTTGCTCCTCATCAGTTTGACCGACGTCGGTGCCAAAATCCGGACGTCGTCGAGCTCCCCGCCATTGGCCAGCATCTGCGCGAAGCGCAGGTAGTCCTGTCCCGTTGAGTAAAGCCCGGCGATCGAAAGCAGATACTTCGGCTTCTCCCCTGCGGGAGTTCCGGCCAGCACCGGGAAGGGCGATTGGTCGGCCGCAAGCTCGAGCCTCAGGTTCTCGTCGAGCGCGTACCGGGGTGCGATGCGCTCGCGGTCTTTCGGCGCGACGCCAAAGCCGGTGTCTTTCATGCCGAGCGGCCCCAAGATGCGCTGTTCCAGGAAGGTATCGAGTGTCTCACCGGATACCCGCTGGATGATCACGCCCTGAAACTCCTGCTGCAGGCCGTACCGGAACATGGTGCCGGGCTGTGCTTCTAGCGGCAGCTTCGCCATCTTGGCGATTATTTCCTCGTTGGTGCCGCTGAAAAGACCGGCCGCGGCGTACATCTTGTCCAGCTTCGGATTGGTGCTGCCCACTGGTGCGCCGAAGGCGAAGCCGGCGGAGGAAGCCATCAGGTGACGCATGGTCATCGGACGATCGAGCGGAACTAGTTCGTCATCCTTCAACACCTGCAGATCGGCGAACTCGGGAATGAACTTGGTGACGGGATCGTCGAGCTGCCACTTGCCCTCTTCGTAGAGCGTCATCATCGCGGCGGCGATGATCGGCTTGGTCATCGACGCGATGCGGAAAATAGCATCTTCCCTTAGTGGAGAACGACTTTCGAGCGCCTGATAACCGAAGCGCCGGAACTTCACGAGCTTGCCGTGGCGGGCGACCATCAGGCTGATCCCGGCGTAATGACCGGCATCGATCTCCACCTGCATCGCGTCGTCGAGACGGTCCAGGCGTTCGGGAGAGAAGCCGACTGACTCCGGAGAAGCCATCTGTAGAGAAGCTGTCGTCATGATGTAGACCTCGCGAAGTCGGCGATATCGCGAGCGGTGTCGCGGCTGATGTCGGGACAGATGACAGGAAGAATCTCGGTGCCGTGGACGGTGCCCATGACTTGGCGGCAGCGCGCCGACACGCCGCTGTTCAGTAGCAGCCGGTAGAAGCCAATACCCTCGTCGCGCAAGGGATCACACTCGTTGACGCTGATCACCACCGGCGGCAGGCCCCGGACATCGTCGGGCTGTGCCATGCCGGGCCAGGCGAGCGGGTTGCGGGATTTGAAGGCGTCGATCCCGTAGGCCATGGCGCTGCGGTTTTCCTGCACGAAGATGAGGATTCCCTCGTTCTCGCTGGAGGAGGGATTCTGCGGCAGCGGCCACTCCCCGGCGATGAAGGGGCACATCGCATAGAGGCCTTGAATCAGGCCTAGATCGCCGTCTTGCTTCAGCTTCATCCCGACAGCGAGAGTCAGATTGCCGCCGCCACTTTCGCCAGCGACGACGATGCGACCCGGATCGATGCCGAGCGAGTCCGCGTGGGTAAAGACCCACTTGAGGCCCGCCACGCAGTCGTTCAGGCCAGCGGGAAAGGGAGCGACTTCCGGTGCGGAGGAGGGGTGCACCGCGTTGCGGAAATCGACCATTGCCACCGCGACGCCGCGGGCGGCAATCATGCGGCTCCACGTTTTGTAGTTGCCCAGGTAGCAGGAACTGAACTGCATGCGGCCGCCGTGGATGTAGTAGACGCACGGCAAGGTCTTGCCGTTGTCCGGCCGGATGTACTGGATCTTGATGGTGTTGCCATCCGGGGAAGAGGTGAAGGTCTCGGTGCGGACGGTCAGGCCGGCCGACGGGGCGACGTCCTGGCTGTCCATCGCGTTGAACAGGGCATTTGTCCGGTCCTGGGCGGCCAGGGCTTCCGGGGTATTCTCCTGCGCCAGCAGCTCCTCCCGGCTTGAGACGTCAGGTCTGACGGCCCCCAGGTCAATGCCTGCGAAGGCCGCCTTGATCCGCGGATCGAGGCGGGTGTCCAGTTCAAGCTTCGAGGTCATGCGCACTCCATTCTGTGGCCCGCTGCAATCCTGCTTATCGCAAAGGTACTGCGCGTTGAACGCCGGACTTACTGCGCAAGAGATCCCGCGACTGCCCGACTTGTCCAACGCCGTCGCAAAGGGCGCGAAAGGACGGAGGAGTCCTTAACCATGACCGCATCGTCGACACCGTCCAACGGCCAGACCCGTCTGGCCTACATCCTCGGCGTGCCTCTGGCGCCGCATTGCCAACGCCAATGGCCTCAAATGGGCGAAGTCGTGTCTGGCAGCGACCTCATCGCTCAAGTTGAAGGCAACTTCCCCGAACTCACCCTAGAAGTCGGCCGACGACTTCACCTCGAGGACGCAATCGTCGTCGAATGGACCTGCAATTACGGCGACGGACGCCTCTACCGAAACGTCAGCATCGCCGAACTCCGCAGCGGCGAGGCCATTACGGTCACCGACTACTGGGGCGAACCCACCGCCACGCCCGAATGGCGCCAATCACTCACCGGTCGCCTCGACATGCCCCCCGACGGTACTTGGAAAGACGCACAACATCTTTCGCACTACTAGCGCCTCAGAGCCAGCCGGTGCGTGCGGCGGCGACAGGCTCAGCGGGGAGTGGGGCCAATTCGCCGCTCCGCACGCCGTCGAGCATCCGTTTCACCGTCGCGACAATCTCCGGGCCGGCCGCGGCGAGTCCGGCCTTGTCGGCGTCGCTGACTTCGTCCGCGTCGACACCGGCGCGGGCCAGCACGGCGTCCGGGTCGGCCAGCTCACCGGCCAACCAGGACAACGGGTCGGCTGACAGCTCCGGGACGAAGTTCCGCCGCCCGGGCTCCCACCCGTCGAACCGGGGGTGGTGATGGGCCCGGTCCAGCGTCCCGGGCGGGCTCTCGGTGGACCCGAAAAGGTCCACCCGCCACACCGGGCGGGTGAACGAGATCGGGACGCCGGCGTAGATCGAGCCCTGCGGCTCGGCCCGGTCGACCAGTCGTAGTTCCAACCGGACACCCCGCTCCGGGGTTTCCTGGCCTTCGTTGGGCGTCGGGTCGACGAAAAACATGTCACCGACGACGACACCGAGAGTTTCGAATCCGAATGCTGCGAACATGAGTCGAGGGTAGACCCGAGCGACGGGTACTTCGTAAACTCCAAGATCGTCGGTCTGTCTAGCCCCGAGAGAGCTGGTCGCATGGTTGACGTCGTCATCGCGGGGGCTGGCCCTGACGGGTTGATGTTGGCCTGCGAACTGGGATTGGCCGGGATTCGCCCGGTGGTGTTGGATCCGACGCCCGGGCCTAACCTGCAGCCGCGGGCCAACCGCATTGCGGGCCAAGCGGCTCGGATTCTTGATCACCGAGGTTTGTACAGTGAGCTCGCCGGGACAACGGAGCCACCAAAACCCGTGTCGGACTGGATGTTCGCGGGTCTTCCTTTGGATCTCGCGGCGGTACCTGACTCCCAGCTTTTCGTCGTCCCAGTCCAGCAGCACGGGCTTGTTGAGTTGCTCACCAAGCGGGCCGGCGAGTACGACATCGAGATTCGTTGGGGGCACGCCCTGACCGGTTTCGATCAGGACGACGACGGCGTTACGCTTCATGTCGCCGGGCCCGACGGTGCCTACGATCTGCGGGCTAGGTACTTCATCGGCGCCGACGGTGGCCACAGCATGACCCGCCATCTCGCCGGCATTGAGTTTCCCGGAATGTCGTCCTATGACCTGGTTGTTCGGATCGGGTTCAACGTCGCGCCGCCGGAGGAATGGGTTGCTCCGATCAGTGCCGCGCGCGGGTCCGACCACCTCCCGCCGCAGCGGTCCCATCGAACTGACCGAGGCGTTTTCTCCTTCGGTGCAATGGGCAGCCGGGTCGCGGTAATGACCTACGAATTGGACAGCTCGCCCCGTGAACAGAGCAGCGACGACGTCGCCGATGAACCACCGATCAGCCTCGCCGAGTTGGAGGCCAGCGCTAAGCGGGTACTCGGCCAGGACGTGCCGCTGCGGCCCACGACGCCGGACGCGCCACTCGATCTGCGTCGGTTCGTCGGCATCAACTCCAGGGTCGCGTCGCGATATCAGGTCGGTCGGGTGTTACTGGTCGGCGACGCCGCGCACGTCCACGCGCCGATCGGCGGGCCGGGTCTGAACCTGAGTTTGCAGGACGGGGTGAACCTCGGCTGGAAGCTTGCGGCGGTTCTGAGTGGGCGCGTGGAGCCCGCGCTGCTGGCCACCTACGAGACCGAGCGACGACCCGCTGCCGAGCGGCTCCTCATGCAGACTCGGGCCCAGTTGGGGCTCTTCCGCCCGGGGCTTGAAGTCACTGCACTGCGCGAACTTTTCGCCGAGCTGCTTACCGACAGCAACACCGTTCGTCGGATCAGCGACCTGCAGTCGGGGGCAGATAACCGCTATGTGATGGGGGACCCGGATGTCGAGCCGCATCCACTCGTTGGACGCTGGGTGCCCGACTTCAGTGTGTCGAGTGACGGTGGAAAGCAACGTATCGCCGAATTGGCCCGCGATGGCCGGCCGCTGCTCATCGATCTCACCGAGAGCGGTTCCGTCGCAGCCGCATTCACCGATGCGGGCGGCCATCTCACCGTCGCTGCCGGACGGCCTGTCGGTGAGATAGCCGCTACGGCGCTACTGGTGCGTCCCGACGGGTATCTGGCCTGGGCGTCGTCGCAAACTCGGCCCGACCTTGATGAACTGAGTGCACTGCGCGACGCGCTGAAACACTGGTTCGGGATTTAGCCGCTCTCCTCGTCGCTGCTACGGATGCACTTGGGGAGTTACCAGGAACTTCTCGCCGGTTGCTCGCTTGACGTAGGCATGGAACGCGTCGGGTTGGAGCAAGCCCGCGAGGGAGACTTCGCGCGTGTAGGTGCTCGCGAACGTCGTGGTGAGCTCCGCGGCGACCCGGGCCCGCAGTCTGGCAAAGCCTTCGGCCCCAACGCTTTGCAGGAAGGGCGTCAGCAACCACCCTCCGACACCCCACGCCATCCCGAAATTCCTGTTGAGCGTGGTCGGGCCGGTGTCGAGTCCGCCGTAGATGTACACCTGCTTGTGCACGGCCGAACCGTAACGGGAGTACTCCGTGGCGGTCGCACTGGCCGCCTGCTCCATGCCGCTGAGGATTTGGCTCGCGAGCGTGCCACCACCCGTGGCATCGAAGGCGATCGTCGCCGATGTCGCGGTGAGAGCCTCCACGAGATCAGTCGGAAACGACGGTGAGGACGTATTGCAGACGTGCACGGCACCAAGAGATCTCAGCAGCGTTTCCTGATCGGGCTTACGCACGATGTTGACCAGCGGGACGCCATCGGCGATGCATAGCTTGACGAGCATCTGGCCTAGATTCGACGCCGCGGCCGTGTGCACGAGGGCTGAATGACCTTCCCGGCGCATGGTTTCCAGCATTCCGAGAGCGGTCAGGGGATTGACGAAAGAGGAGGCTCCGTCCTTCGCTGTCGCCCCGTCCGGCAAGACAAGACTCGCGGAGGCATCGACCGCCCGGTACTGGGTGTACATGCCGCCGCCGGCGATCCCCACCGTCTTGCCAAGCAGCGCCTGGGCTGTTGATGACGACCCGGCGGCGACAACGGTCCCTGCCGCCTCGTTGCCTACCGGAAGCGACTTGCCGACGCGCGCCGAAAGCCCCGCCAAAGCACCTTCGGGCAGCGGTGCGGTGACGACCGGATGCCCCGGGGTGCCGGCCACCGTCGCGGTGGACAAGTCGGCTCCGGCGATGAGGACGCCCAAGTCTGATGGGTTGATCGGCGAGGCTTCCACACGGACTACGACTTCATTGGCGGCCGGGGACGGAACGGGAACGTCCTGCAGGGAGAGCTCGATCGTGCCTTGCGGTGTCACCAGCGAGCGCAATTCCAGCGCCTGCTCAGGATAATCTGCGGGCATCGGGGCTTCTCTTTCATGTCTCAATCAATGTGTTCGACCCATTGAGCGCGAGATGGCCCCGGCTCGAACGGATCGCTGAAGTACTGCGATTCGCGGACCACCTCGCCGGCCTCGAATTCCATGATGCTGACCACATACGACGGCTTTCCGTCGTATGTCATCACGAGTTCGCTGACCCAGAGGTCGCCGCTGCCGAGCATGCGTCGCACGGTGAACCGCTTGAGGTTCGGCTGGGCGGTGCGCGACGCCTGGATGTTGGCTCGGCCTCGGATGCGCTCGCCCGATTGGGGATACTCGAGAACCGCATCAGCTCGATAGATTTGGTGCTCCGTCGCGAAGTCGTTCGCGTCGGAGGCATCCCAGTGGCGTTGTAGGGCGGCCCGCACATCGTCATCACTCATGGCTAAGCTCCATTCACCGCTTGCGCGCGGGCCCAACGGTAGTCGGCCTTGCCGGAAGGACTGCGTTCGATCGTGTCCCGGAACACAATCGCCTTCGGCAGCTTATATCGCGCTAATATTTTTGCGGCATGGTCGATTAGATCAACGGCCTCGGCGCGAGCGTCATCGGCGAGCGCAACGACGGCGACGACCTCTTGGCCCCACCGCTCGCTGGGTCGTCCGGTCACGACCACGTCGGTCACCGCGGGATGCGACGCGATGGCCGTTTCGACTTCTTCGACGAAGATCTTTTCGCCGCCGGAGTTGATCGTCACCGAATCACGGCCCAGCAGTTCGACACAGCCGTCGGTACGGTGGCGGGCCCGGTCACCAGGTACCGCGTAACGCACGCCGTCGATCACCGGGAAGGTGGCCGCTGTTTTGGCGGCATCGCCCTTGTAACCCAGTGGTACGTAGCCGCGCTGAGCCAGCCAGCCCATGCCATCGTGACCCGGCTGAAGGATCGACCCGAGGTTTTCGGCGGCGACGAAAGTATCGGGGCCGGCATTGAAGATGCCAGTCGACACGGTTCCCGACGTCGACATGTGGTGCATCTGGCCACCGGTCTCCGAGGATCCGACGCCGTCAATGATGATGGCGTTCGGCAGAACCTCGATCAAGCGTTGCTTGATGTACGGAGTCAACAGCGCCCCGCCGTTGGCCACCACCGCCAACGACGACACATCCGCGATGCCTTTCTCGATGGCGGTGACCAGCGGCCGCGCCATCGCGTCGCCGACCACCGTCACGCTCATCACCCTCTCCCGCTCGATGGTGCGGACCACATCGTCGGCGTCCAAATGGTCGACAACCGAAGGGAAGACGACGGTTTGGCCCGTCGTGATCGCCGTCATCACACTCCACTGCGCCGCGCCGTGGATCAGCGGTGGCAGAATCATCAGCTTGGTGCCGGTGCCCCCGGCCAGCCTCCCCACGATCTGGTCGAGTGAGCTGGTGAGCTCGCCGGTCATCAGATTTCGGCCGCCGAACGACGTCATGAAGATGTCGTGCTGACGCCACAGCACGCCTTTCGGCATCCCGGTCGTGCCGCCGGTGTAGAGGACGTACAAATCGTCGGGCGAATGCCGGATCGCGGGCGTCACAGATTCCGAGTCGATGATGGTCTCGTAGTCCACGGCGCCGTCGAGCAACGCGTTGTCCGAAGCGTCCGCGATTTGAATCAGGACCCGCAGCTGCGGAAGATCCGGCAACACCTCGGCTACCCGGGGTGCGAAGCGGGCGTGGTAGATCAATGCCGTGGCACCCGAGTCGGCGAGCAGATACTGCAACTCGCTCTTGACGTAGCGGAAATTGACGTTGAACGGTGCGACCCGGGCGGCGAAGGCGCCCAGCAGCGCCTCGACGAACTCGTTGCCGTTGTAGGCGTACAGGCCGAGAAGATCCTGCCCGACTTCGTGGCCATCCAGCGCCGATCGCTCTGTGTGGCAACCCAACCCGCGAGAGTGCAGGTATGCGGCCAGACGATTCGACCGCCCGACGATGTCTGCGTAGCTGTAGCGCCGATCGCCCTGGATGATCAGCTCGCGGTCCGGAATCGTCGCCGCGACGGCTGCGGTGACGGCGGGCACGGTGAATTCGACTGCGGTGTCGGACATCAGGCCTCTCACGGCTGGTGCGGAAGTAAGCGAACCATCAGGCCGTTGGCTTCGCTGAGTACCGCGCCGTCGGCTGCCGTCATGGTAGCCGTGATGAAAACCTTCCGGCCGTCGATCTCGGTGATCGTGCCGCGAGCCTCCAGCGGCTCGTTGATTGGGGTGATCTTGCGGTAGTCGACGTGCAGGAAGGCGGTCCTGGTGGGCCGGATGTCCGCGGCGGTCACCGTCATCCCGAGCAGCCAGTCGTACAGCAGCGGAATCATGCCGCCGTGCACTGCCCGGTTACCGCCCACATGAGCCTCGGTGAAGTGCCCGGTCATCGTGACACCGTCGCGCCTGGAGTCTGTCAGCGTCCACGGCGGCATCAGCGGATGGCCCAATCCGGGAATGCTCAGCACCCGGCCGGCCACGACCTGCGTCTCCGGAACCTGGTGGCCGTCCAAGAGGGCGCACGCGCTTTCCAGATGCGCGGCCGCGTCAGCCCACAGTGAGCCGCTCGGGTTGGTGGAGACGGTCAGATCCTGCAGCCGGCGCATCGCCGTAACGAATCGGCCCAGCTCCGGGGGTGCGTCTTCAACCGGTCTGACTTCGGGAAATCCACCCCGGGCTGCGGCCGCGGTGTCAGCGGCGTCGGTCACAAAGTCCCCTTGTCAGGCTGGCCCCACGTCTGGAGCAGATCATCCGTGCTGGTGATTGTCGCCAACAGCGACAGCGTGTTATCGATGATCGCATTGCCGTACTCGGTGGGGATTCCGGCGACGGCATCGCGCGGCACGACGACGCGATATGCGGCGTTGACCGCGTCCATGACCACATTGGGGATCGCGATATTCAGCGAAACCCCGACCACCACGATGGTGGACACACCGAGGTTCCGCAGCACTGCGTCGAGATCGGTTCCTCCCATCGGACCGACGCCGTGCCACCTGCTGAGGACGAGATCGGTTGGCTCAGGCCCTAACTCGGGCAGCACTGCGGCTCCCGGTGTGCTCGGAAGAATGTTCACCTCGCCACGCCCGATGGCGAAGATCTTGGCGTTGTGATTGGAGCCGAGCCCGTCGGGGCGTCGCTGCACCACGCAGTGCACCACCCGCACGCCAGCTGCCCGAGCCACCGGCAGCAGCCTGATGATGTTGGGCAGTGCAACGCGGCGCGCCTCCTCGGCAAGCACTGCCAGGCCGGCGTTCGGGCCGATGACGGCGCCCTGGCACTCCTGCGTGATGATCGCGGTGCGTCCGGGAGCCGCGAGTTCGGCCAGGTCGATCACACCGGCGCCTCGTAGAATTGAGTCGCCCACTTACGCAGCGCCATATAACCTTTCGCGTCTTCCCTGGACAGCGCGGGATTCGCGACATACTTCTGATAGCGCCAGATCTGTAGATCATCGAAGACCGTTGACAGGAAATGCTTTTCGATGGTGTCGCGTAGTTCGCCGTGCGGCACGTCGGAGGAGTCACCGGGTAGTCGGGGCCACCAGATCGAATAGAACAGGTCGGAGCATTCGTCGTCGACCGGTGTGCAGGTGAAAATCAGCCGATGATTCTGGGCGCCCTCGAAGACGCTGATCGCTCCGCCCAGGCCGAACAAGTGGCTGTGGAACCGCAACGCGAGATCCTCGGAGTCGTCGCTGCCCGCGTCCGGCCAGCCCGCGACGAATTGCCATTCCTGGTCGACGATCTTCCAGTCCAGCACCCGGGGCGTCACCGTGGCGTGGTGTACGTACTCGAAATGCGCACTGTCGGGCGCATTCTCGGCGACGGTTTGCGGGTGGACGGGTTCGCGTTCGGCCCGGCGGGAAAACTCCGGATACGGGCGATAGTAGGCGGCCGGATCGGTCTCGAATTGCGGAAACTTGCCGAAGATGTCGGGCATCTCCCACTGCGGCTCTTTGCCGTCGGGCTGATGCCAGATGAACACGCAGTCGTACTGCTCCCGAACTGGGTACACCCGCAACCGCAGTGCTTTGTTGGGCCGGTCTGGCTGGTAGGGGATATACCGATTAGTGCCGTCGGGTCCCCAGCGCCAGCCGTGGAACGGGCATTGAACGCAATCGCCGACCACGGTCCCGCCGTGGCCGATGTGGGCGCCGAGGTGTTTGCAGTGCGCTTCCATGACGTGGAGCACGCCTTGTCGGTCGCGGTAGGCGACCAGATCCTCGCCGAAATAGTGCAGCGGCCGGACTTCACCGATCGGGAATTCCGGCGACCAGCCGACCATGAACCAGCCGGTGACTTTCCAGGTGAACGGGACTTTCACACCAGCTCCTCAAGGACTCGTGGCGGCGATACTAAATACGTTACAGTATGGATTCCAGGTCGAGGGAGACGTCGGAAAGTGGCAGACGAGCTTGAAGCGATTCGGCAGTTGAAAGCACGCTATTGCCGGTTTCTCGACGCCAAGGACGCCGACGGGTGGCGCAGTGTGTTCAGCGACGACGTTGTGGCGCACCTGACCCGGACTGTCCAGCAGATCACCGGTGACAATGCTTGATAGCGATCCGCGGTTCGACGCGCTCGTGATCGGTGCGGGATTTTCCGGCCTATACACGCTGCATCGGCTGCGTCAACTCGGGCTCCGGACCAGGGTGTTTGAGATGGCCGAAAACGTCGGTGGCACTTGGCTGTACAACCGCTACCCCGGTGCGCGGTGTGACATCGAGAGCATCGAGTACTCGTACAGCTTCTCCGAGGAAATCCAGCAGGAATGGGTGTGGACGGAGACGATGCCGGCCCAGCCCGAGATCGAGGCTTATCTGAATTTCGTCGCCGACCGGCTCGACCTTCGCCGCGATATCGCGTTCAACACCAAGGTCGTCGCGATGACGTTCGACGAGCACGCCGCGGTCTGGACTGTGCAAACCGAAGCGGGCGAGAGCTTCACCGCCCCGTTTGTGGTCGCCGCCTCCGGGATCTTGTCGGTGCCGCTGGAACCCGACATTCCCGGGATGCCCGGCTTCGCCGGAACGTCGTTGTTCACCAGCCGCTGGCCCAAGGAGGGCTTCGATCTGACCGGAAAGCGGGTCGGCGTCATAGGCACGGGCTCGAGCGGTGTTCAGCTCATACCTGTCGTGGCCCGGGAAGCTCTGCGGCTCTCAGTCTTTCAGCGCTCGCCTACGTACACCCTGCCGTGGCGGGTACGCCGCTTCGAGCCCGGCGAGTTGGACGAGATGAAGGCTCGTTATCCAGAGATACGGGCGGCCCAGCGCGAACACCCGATCGGTGCCGCGCGGCTGAGCGCCTTTTCGGTGTTGCTTGAGATGCTCGGCAGCCCGCCGTTGAAGTCGGCGTCGCGCGAGGAACAATTGCGCGCCGTCAAAGAGAAGGGCGTATTGGGTGCGCTGAACTGGAGCGACATCTTCTTCGACATCGAAGCCAACCGGATGGCCGCCAAACTGTACGGCGAGGCGGTAGCACGGATCGTCAAAGATCCGGAAACGGCGGCGTCGTTGGTGCCCGTGCATCCTTTCGCGTGCAAGCGGCCGATCATCGACCAGGGCTATTACGAGACGTTCAACCGGGATAACGTCACCCTCGTCGACCTACGGAAGTCGCCGATTCGCGAGGTGACAACGGCCGGCATCCGCACCGAGCACGAGTTGCACGAATTGGATGTCATCATCTACGCAACCGGATTTGATGCGATGACCGGTGCGCTCAGCCGTATCGATGTCCGAGGCCGCGACGCGATGTCGCTGGGCGAGTTCTGGGCCAGCGAGGGTCCGCTGTCTTATCTGGGGTTGGCGGTTGCGGGGTTTCCGAACCTGTTCACGGTTCAGGGGCCAGGCGGTCCGAGCCCGGCCACCAACTTCGTTCCCGCGCTCGAGCAACACGTCGAGTGGATCGGCGACTGCATTGAGTACTTGCGTTCCAACGGCATCCGCACCATTGAGGCGTTGCCCGCCGCGCAGCAGGACTGGATCGACCACGCCACCTCGCTGGTCGCGGCTACCGTTCTGGTTCACCCGTCATGCAACTCCTGGTACAACGGTGGCAACGTGCCCGGCAAGAAACGGATGTACATGGGTTATACCGGCGGAATCCCTGAATACCGGCGCCGCTGTGATGAAATCGCGGCCGCCGGTTACACCGGTTTCAAACTGGCGTAGGTGAGCGGCATGTCGTTGGCGACGCGCAGCCTGGGCCTAACCCGCGACGTGGTCCGCGAGCTGGGCATGGTTGTGCCTCGGACCGTAGCCGGCCTCAACGAGTCGACCGGGTGGGCCCCTGCGACGCCGCGCGGGGTACGCCAGTTCGGCGAAGTCATGCTGGACGAACTTGTGCTATCCGGGTTTTCGCTGCTGGGCGCGGGACCGGTCGCGGTGCGCCCGTTGAGCGATTGCGCACCGGCGGCCGAGGAATTATCGGCACTGGGTATTGACGGTGCTCACCGCGAACCAGAACCGCTGCGGGTGCAGGCGTTGCAACGTCGACGTATCGGCCGGCTGGCCTACGAGCGGATGACGTTCGAACACGACCCGAGGCTGCCGGCCACGCTGGAGGCCGACGGCGTGGGCGGCCCGTCGCGAGCAGTGGTGCACCTGTGCCGCCATACCGATGGCCCCCGGCCATGGCTGATCTGGGTGCATGGCGCCGGTCAGGGCGGCACAGAAGACCTGGTGCTGTCGCGGATCGGACACATGCATCACGCGCTGGGGTTCAACGTCGCGATGCCAGTGCAGCCCGGCCACGGTTGCCGGCGCCGCGAGTGGCCGGCCTACCCGGACATGGATCCACTTGGCAACGTCGCGGGCATGATGCGTGCGGTGTCGGAGGTCCGCGCCGTGGTGCGCTGGGTAGAGCCGCAGGCCAACACAGTTGTGGTAGCAGGGATTTCGATGGGCACCCCGGTGGCCGCGCTGGTTTCGCATTTGGAAAGGCAGATTGACGCCGTTGCGCTGTATACCCCGATTCTGGGACTGAACGCGATGATCGCACGACATCTCGGGCGCTGGGGTTCGTCCCGCGATGGATTTCGCGAGCTGCTGCAGTCCTCGGAGGTGTCGAGGCTGACCTCGGTGATCGATCCGCTGGCCGCGGATCCCGCGCCGCCGCCCGAGCGACGGCTCATCGTCGGTGCCTGGCATGACCGGATGGCGATGCGCGAGCCCACGATTGCCTTGCAGGAGCGGTGGGGCGGCCAGCTGTACTGGTACGACGGCAGCCATGTCGGTCACATATTCTCGCGGCGGGTGCAGCGAGTTACCGAGCGATTCCTCACCGAGGTGGCAGTGGCAAGGATCGATGACACAGACCCGACCGAAGCCTTCGAATGAGCCCCGCAGCCCGTACGGCCCGCGAGGTCGTCGAGCTCTACAACCTGGTGGTGTGGAATAAGCGCGACTTCGCGCTCGCCGAGGAGTTGATCGGCGACACGGTCACCCGACATGAGGTGGGTGAGGCGACACTGCTCACGCACGAGGAGGCGGTCAATCGCATCATCGATCACTGGGCCATGTTCGAGGCCATCAGATTTGACCTGAACCTGGTGGTTGCCGGTGACGATGGCGAACACGTCGCCATCGTTTACCAGTCTCCGATGACGCTCAAGGATGGCACCAATGTTGACGTCGGCAGCATGGAGATCTTCCGGGTCGTCGACGGGAAGATCACCGAAGTCTGGAATTGTGGCTACAAGCAAGGGGTTTGGAATTGAGCGAGGGCACGCTTGACGAATTGGGCTACTACCTACTGGCCGGAGCCGGCGGTGAGGGTCCGGCCACCTTGATGGACGAGGCCCGACGCGGCGAGGAATTGGGCTTCGGCACGGCCTTCATCTCCGAGCGCTGGAACGTCAAGGAGGCGTCGTCACTGGTTGGGGCGGCGTGTGCGGTGACCAGCCGGATGCAGATCGCCACTGCTGCGACGAATCACAACACCCGCCATCCGCTGATCACCGGATCGTGGGCGACAACGATGCACCGGCTGTCCGGCGGACGCTTCACCCTCGGCGTGGGGCGCGGTATCGCCGCAATCTACGGGGCATTCGGCATTCCGGCGGTGACGACCGCACAGATGGAGGATTGGGCCCAGGTCATGCGCCGGCTCTGGCACGGCGAGGTGATCTTCAACCACGACGGCCCAATGGGCAAGTACCCCATCCTTTTTCTCGATCCGGACTTCAAGGAGGACATCCGGCTAGCCCTGGTGGCGTTCGGGCCTCACACACTGGCGTTGGGCGGCAGGGTGTTCGATGACGTCATCCTGCACACCTACTTCACGCCGGAGACGCTGCAGCGCTGCGTCACAACCGTGAAGTCCGCCGCCGAAAAGGCCGGTCGCGACCCCGACAGCGTACGGGTGTGGTCCTGTTTCGCCACGGTTGGCGACCATCTCCCGGAACAGCTGCGGTTGAAGAAGACCGTCGCGCGTCTTGCCACCTATCTTCAGGGCTACGGAGACCTGCTGGTGCAGACCAATAACTGGGACTCCGCTGTGCTGCAACGGTTTCGAGCTGACTCGGTGGTGACGTCGATCGCTGGAGGGATCGACCACAAAGCCACACCCGAGCAGATCGAACACATCGCTACACTGATTCCCGACGAGTGGCTGGAGCCGTCGGCGACCGGGTCGGCTCAGCAGTGCGTGGACCGGATCCGCAAGGAATTCGACTACGGGGCCGACGCGTTGATCATGCATGGTGCCACGCCCGACGAACTCGAGCCGATCGTTACGGCCTACCGAGCGACCAAATAGGAGAGATATGTCGAAATATCTTCAGGACAAGGTCATTATCGTGACGGGCGCGGCGAGCGGCTTCGGCAAGTTGATTTCGGAGAAGTGTGCCGTCGGTGGCGCGAAGGTCGTCGGCGTGGACGTCAGCGTCGACGCCCTGGACGAGGTATTCGAGGGAATCCGGGCCGCCGGCTACGAAGGCACCACCCACGTTGCGGACGTCACCGATATGGACCAGGTTCAGGCGGCGGGCCAACACGCCGTCGATGCCTACGGACGCATCGACGTGATCGTGAACAACGCCGGCGTGATGCCACTGGCGTTTTTCGCCGATCACGAACGCGCGTGGGAGAAATGGCACAAGGCGATCGACATCAACATCAAGGGCGTCGTGAACGGTATCTCCGCCGTCTACGACACGATGATCAAGCAGGGCCGCGGCCAGGTGGTCAACATTTCGTCGATTTACGGCAATGCCGGAACCGAAGGCTCTGGCGTCTACAGCGCGACCAAGGCGGCAGTCGATGTGCTGTCAGATTCGTTGCGGGTCGAGGCCCAAGGCAGGATCAAGGTGACCACGGTCAAGCCGACCGGTGTTCTTGGAACCAATCTCGCCGGCGGGGTCGTGAACGAGGCGGCGGTCATCGGCATCGTGGGGCAGAAAGGCGCCCAGTTCCTTGAAAATGCCGGCAACTTGCAGACCGGAGCGCTTCGACCCGAACAGATGGACGTGGACTCAGTGGAGTACTGGCTGATCACTCCTGATGACCTGGCAAATGCCGTGGTACATGTCATCGACCAGCCGTGGGGAATCAACATCAGCGACGTGACCGTTCGGGCCAGCGGCGAGAATTACGTCTGCTGACTCCTCAGGGCATGATGACGGTCCGGCTCACCGGTTCGGCGGCTGCTTGCCGGCTCGATAATCCTCGCCGCAAGGACGCTATGAGCGCGTCGCGCGTTTCGCGTGGATCGATCAGCTCATCAAAACCCATGTGCTCGGCGGAACGGTAGGACGCCTGCAACTCTGCGTCGCGCAGTTTGGCGGTGAGATCATCGCCGGCGTGCGATGCCTTACTCAACGCCGCTGCGCTCATCGCGCCCATGGTGGCGCCGGGGTAGGCGAAGGTCGCGCCTTGGCTGTCAAAACTCAACAGCGACATGACCATTGAGCCGAATCCGTAGGCCTTGCGCAGCGTCACATGCAGCTTCACCGTGGTGGCCGCAGTCTGCGCGGCGAACATGCGGGCGCCGGCGCGCAGTACGCCACTGCGCTCAGACCGGCTCCCGGGCAACATGCCTGGGTTGTCGGCAAGGAAGACGATCGGCAGGTGAAACGAGTCGGCCACCATGATGAAATGCGCCGCCTTGTCCGCGGCGTCGGCGTCGATGGAGCCGGCCAGCACCTTGGGTTGGTTGGCTACCACCGCGACCGGATGGCCACCGAGATGAGCTAGCGCGCAGATGATCGCCCTGCCGTACCGCGGCTGGACCTCGAACCAGTCCGGACGGTCGAAGATCACGTTCAGCACGGAGCGCATGTCATAGACGCGGCGGTTGTCGCGCGAGACGATCTCGATCAACTCCGGCGTCGGCCTCGGCTGTGTCGTCTCATCGTCGGGCACCGGCGATGGGTATGACCATGCGCTGGAAGGGAAGTACGACAGGTAGCGACGGATGTCGTCGAGCACCGTCTCGTCGTCCTCGCCGACGTTATGGATCACCCCGCTGGCCAACGCCACGCCGGGTCCGCCGAGGTCCTCTTTCGAGATATCTTCTCCGGTCGACTCTTTGACGACGGGAGGCCCGGCGGTGAAGATGGCGCCCTGCTCGCTCATGATGCGGAAGTCGCACACCGGCGCCACCAACGCGCCGTGCCCGGCCGACGGGCCCAACACGCCGGCGACGGTCGGTACCCGGCCTGAGCATTGCGCCTGTGCGAGTAGGTCGGTCGGGGAGCGCCCATAGTGCCCGCCACCCGGACGGAATCCCGCGCCTTCGAGCAGCATCACCAACGGGATTTTGTCCCGGAGCGCCAGTTCGGCAATGCGGTAACGCTTGGAGTTTCCGCCAGGCCCGATGCTGCCGGCCAGCGTGGTGAAGTCTTCTGCGCCAAGCATCACCGGTGAGTCATTGATCAAGCCGGACCCGACGACGATGCCATCGGCAGCGGTCTCGCCGCCGACCAACGTGCCGATCTCGCGAAACGTCCCCGGATCGAGAAGGTGGTCGATACGCGCCCGCGCATCGAGTTTGCCCTTGCCGTGATGCTTGGCCAATCGTTCCGGACCGCCCATCGCCAACGTGCGCTGGCGGCGATCCTCGAGGTCATCGAGCGTCTCCTGCCAGTCGGGGGGCTTCGTCATTGGCACGTCCTCACTCGTCGGCCGCCACCTACTGAAGTGCTTACTGTAGCGTCTGCGAGAGGTGGTCGGCCAGCGGCCGGCTGTGCCGTAGCGCTTTTGCCACTGCTGCGGCAGCCGCCATTGACCCTACCGAATTGCTTACTGTAGCTTCACGAGTATGACGCTTGAGCGCTCCACGCAAGCGTGTGGCCTCAAGGTCGACGGCGGCGTCTTCACCGACCTCGCCCGAGTGCCCGAATTGGCGGGTGAACTCGAGCAACAGGGCTACGACGCGTGCTGGACCGGCGAGATCAACCACGATCCGTTTCTGCCGCTGCTGCTGGCCGCCGAACACACCTCGCGACTCGAGATGGGCACCAGCATCGCGGTGGCATTCGCGCGCAACCCGATGACAGTCGCCAACGTCGGGTGGGATCTGCAGACCTACTCGCAAGGGCGCTTCATTCTGGGCCTGGGTACCCAGGTCAAGCCGCACATCGAAAAGCGATACAGCATGCCGTGGAGTCATCCGGTGGCCCGGATGCGCGAGTTCGTGCTTGCGCTACAGGCGATCTGGTCGGCGTGGAAGGACGGCACCCGGCTGCGGTTCGAGGGTGAGTTCTACACGCACAAGCTGATGACGCCGATGTTCACGCCCGAGCCGCAGCCCTACGCCGCGCCCAAGATCTTCATCGCCGCCGTCGGAGAAGCGATGACGGACATGTGCGGCGAGGTCGCGGATGGCCTTCTGGCACATGCCTTCACGACACGGCGGTATCTGCACGAAGTCACACTGCCCGCGGTGCAGGCTGGCCTCGAGCGCTCTGGTCGCGATCGCAGCGCGTTCCAGGTCGCGTGCCCGGTGTTCGTGGTGACCGGCGCCGACGACGCCGAAATGAGCGCCGGCGCAGCCGATGTCCGCAAGCAGATCGCGTTCTATGGATCGACACCGGCGTACCGCAAAGTTCTTGAACTGCACGGCTGGGGCAACGTGGCGTCCGAGTTGCACCGGCTGTCGCTGCTGGGGGAGTGGGACGCGATGGCAACGCTGATCGACGACGAGATTCTGGATGCGTTCGCCGTTGTCGCGACGATAGACAAACTCGCTGCCGCGCTGAAAGACCGCTGCGACGGCGTCATCGACCGCGTGATGCCGGCGTTGCCCCGCACTCTTTCCAAAGACACCGTCACCGCGTTATTGCACGAGCTGCGTCGATGAGGAGCCGCCGATGAGCACACCGACGATGGATGAGGCCGCCAAGGTCCTTGCCGACCCGCAGGCCTACGCCGACGAGTCGAAGTTGCATGCGGCACTGGCCCACCTGCGGGTCAACGCTCCGGTCTCCTGGGTCGATGTGCGGAATTACCGTCCGTTCTGGGCCATCACGAGGCACGCGGACGTCTTGGACATCGAGCGCAACAACGCGCTGTTCACCAATTGGCCGCGCCCGGTTCTGACGACGGCGGAAGGCGACGAGCTGCAAGCCGCGGCCGGGGTGCGCACACTGATCCATCTC
>Ga0302177_10000793_pt1 | contig 23227 bp, 18 predicted proteins | sample I_Palsa_E1_2_FD_198780 | JGI IMG/M metagenome (GOLD analysis project Ga0302177, IMG submission 198780) | Peat permafrost microbial communities from Stordalen Mire near Abisko, Sweden - I_Palsa_E1_2 | ecosystem: Environmental > Terrestrial > Soil > Palsa > Peat permafrost | place: Sweden... | reverse complement strand
GCCACGGAGGCAGATGGTCCAGCAGGAACGACATCCCGTCCTGCACATCGCCTGCGTCGATGACGTGGTAGTCGTCGAGCACCAGCACGATCTCGCTCGCGGTGGCGCCCAGGTCGTTGAGCAGCGCGGTAAGGACCGTTTCGATCGGGGGCGGCTGGGGCGCCTGCAGGAAGGCCAGCGCACTCTCGCCGACCCCGGATGCCACCGTCCGCAGTGCGGCGATCAGATAGGTCCAGAAGGACGCGGGATCGTTGTCGGCCCGATCGAGCGACAGCCACGCGATTAGCCGCTCACCGCCCGGCGCGGCCGGTCCCGCCGTCAGCCACTCGGTGAGTAGCGTCGTCTTGCCGAAGCCAGCGGGTGCGGAGACGAGCGTCAATTTCGACGCGGTCCCCCGGTCCAGCCGCTCGCTCAGCCGCGGTCGCGGCACCAGACCGCGCCGCGACCTCGGGACATACAACTTCGTCTCGAGCAGGAGGGCCGGCCCCAGAGCATCTCCCTGGTTGCCAGCTGCCTCCGGCGGGGCGACCACCGGAGCCGGGCCGGCCGGGGTGCCGGCTGGGCTGAGCGACGGGTCCTGGGCCAGGATGCGGACCTGGAGTTCCCGCAAGGCCGGGCCGGGGTCGATGCCAAGCTCATCGACCAGACGATCACGGATTTCTGTGTAGGCGCGCAAGGCCTCGGCCTGCCGTCCGCTCCGGTACAGGGCGAGGATGAGCAGCTCCCACAGGCGCTCGCGGAGCGGATGTTCCCGGCACAGCGCATCCAGTTCGGCTCCGAGCTCACCGTGTCGCCCCAGGCCCAGGGCAGCTCCGGCCCGGGATTCGATCGCCACCAAAGTCAGCTCATCCAGATGGGCCCGTTCGGCATCAAAAAAACTGGCATAAGTGAACTCGGCCAGCGGCTCCCCGCGCCGCAGGCCGAGGGCCTCGCCCAGCGCCGCCGACGCCGGCTCCAGCTCGCCGTCGGCGGCCAGCCGCTGTCCCTTCGCCACCAGCTGCTCGAAGCGGACGACGTCGACCTCGTCGGGTCCGGCGGTCAGGGCATAGCCGGCTTCGCTGGTGAGGATGGCCGTCGGCCCGAGGGTACGGCGCAGCTGCCCGATCTGCGTCTGCAGGGCATTGGCCGGGTTCGCGGCCTGCCGGTCGCCCCACAGCAGGTCGATCAGCCGGTCGGCGCTGACCGGCTGCCCCCGTTGCAGCGCCAGCAGGGCCAGCAGAGCCCGCTGCTTGGCGCCGCGAACCGGCACCGGCACGCCACCCTCTAGCGCTTCGAGCTCGCCGAACAGCCGGACCTCCATGACTCCACCGTACGGCCGGCGCCCGGGCCGCCTCACTGCGCTGACCGATATGCCGTAAATCGTCCCCCGCCACAGCGCCACGACAGTCCCGCCACAGGCCCGGGACGCAGGCTTACGTCCAAGACCCCAGCGCATCGAGGGAAGGATCAACAGTGATCGAGATTGATGGCCTGACCAAACGGTACGGCGACAAGACCGCCGTCGACGGGCTGAGCTTCGTGGTGGAGCCGGGCGTGGTGACCGGGTAAAGGCATTCTGGGTGAACTGCGGGCCCGGACGCGAACGCGGGAAAGGTAAGCCTGCTCACGGTTGAAGTCGCTGGGGACACCGGACGGGTGCGTGATCCTCGCCTTGCGCCAGGACACTGCTGTCCTTCTGGACACCGGTCGAGAACCCGGGAACGCGCCCGCCGCGTTCCCGGGTCTTCGACGTGTCGGCGGGAGGTACCCGACGACCACTGCTGCCCATCAGCGGTCGTCCACGTCCACGGCACGGCGAATAGCTGGCCGAGCCTCGCCCCGATAGACTCCCGCTCACCCGGTCGGGACGAACCGGTCCAGCAAATAAGCACAGCGTATTAGGCGTCAGCTTCTGGGCGCGGCACCGGAACGCAGTGACGGACCGGGCTTGGGTCTTGACGAGGCGCCACGAAAGCCTCACGGTTTTGTCACCATGTCGAAAGGAGCGCTAATGCGTTCGAAGCGGTTGCTTGCCACCGCAGCTCTAACCGTAACTGCCACGGTATGCGCGGTTGGCACGACCAGCTTGCCGGCCGCGGCCAGCACGACGGCGGAAAACACCCCGCTGCCGGGTGGCCCGCTGATCCATTCAAGTAGTGCTACCAGTTCGGACGCCTCGACCACTACGACGATCAGCCTGAACTGGTCGGGCTACGCGGTGACCGGGAAAAAGCCATACACCTACGTGCACTCAACCTTCGTCCAGCCCACGATCACCTGCCCGGGCGTCGCGGACCAGTACACCTCCAACTGGGTGGGTCTGGACGGCTACAACGACCAGACCGTCGAGCAGGACGGGACGGCCGCCTGGTGCGGCGGCGCCAACGACACCACGCCTAAGTACGAAGCCTGGTACGAGATGTACCCGGCGAATTCGGTGAACGTGTTCGCTGTGCATCCCGGCGATATCATCGACGTATCGGTCTCGTATTCGGACTCCGCCGGCGACTTCGCGCTGACCGTCAGCGACCTGAGCACCGGCAAGACCGCGACCGACAAGACCACCTGCTCAAGCTGCGACCGGGCATCGGCGGAGTGGATCATCGAGCGGCCGGCCCTGTGCAATAACGCCCTGACCAAGTGCTTCATCACCGAGCTGGCCGACTTCGGCACGTCCACGATGAGCGGGGACGAGGCACAGGTGGAAGGGGGCAACGTCAAGGGCGTCGGCGCCTTCAACAACGACGCGATCGACATCGTGAACCCGGATGCCAACGGAGACGGCGGGTTCTACTCGCTCGATACCGTCGGCCCGGCGAGCGGGAAGTCGTTCACAGCGGCCTGGCAGGAACCGGGGACGACCGTGCCGATCAGTCTTTGACCTGGCTCGATAGCCAGCACCGCGAGCCCCGGACGCGCATCGTCGTACGGGGCCTGCCGGTTCCCTGAGTCCGCCGGGGCAAGCCTGATCTCGGCCGTCTGCGCGTCGCGCGGGCGGCGTGGCAGCGCGCGGGCGAGCACGAGGAGCACGGCCGCGACACCGAGCTCGATCATCAGGCACTGGCGGATGGCTGCGGTGAAGCCGGACCGGCCCAGCGTGCTGAAGAAGACGGTGCCGATCGCGGCCACGCCGATCGCGCTGGCCAGCTGCTGAGCCGCGTTCAGGACGCCGGAGGCCGAGCCGATTTCGTGATCCCTGACCGAGGCCAGGATGAAGTCGAACAGCGGCGAGATGAGCATGCCGATGCCGGCGCCGAGCAGGAGCTGGGCACCGATGAGCTCGGCCGAGCTGGTCGCCAGCCCGTGCGCGCCGATGACGCTGCGCAGCCACCAGGTCCCGGCGGCGATGAGTACGGCGGCGACCTGGAGTGCGCCGCGGCCGAGGCGAGGCACGACGACCGTGGCGGCGGCGACCGCGCCGGCCACCGAGCCTGCGGCGAACGGCGCGAGCGTCAAGCCGGCGTGGACGGCCGAGAAATGCTCGCCGAACTGCAGGTACAGGGTGAGCGCAAGCAGGGTTCCGGCCATTCCGGCGAAGAGGACGACCACGCAGGCGAGCCCGGCGCTATAGCCGCGGTGCCGGAAGACGCTGGTCTCGATCAGGGTGCCGTGACCCTGCAGGCCTCGCCTGCGGCTCCAGGCGGCCAGCAGCCCGGCAGTCAGCACGCTCGCTGCCATCATCAGGTAAGTCCACGCTGGCCAGCCCGCCTCACGGCCCTGGATCAGCGGATAGATGAGCAGGCCCATCGCGGCTGCTCCGAGCAAGGTGCCCAGGCCGTCTGGGCGCGGTGCCCGCGCCGCGCGGGACTCCGGCATGATCCGGGCGGCACCGATCGCCGCGGCCACGGCAAGCGGCGGGTTGACCAGGAAAATGAGCCGCCATCCGGTGCCGAAGGCGTCGAGGCTGACCAGGGCGCCGCCGATGATCGGCCCGGCCACCGCGGAGAGCCCGATGACCGGGCCGAAGAAGGCAAAGGCACGGCCTTGTTCGGCGGGGGCGAAGACGTCCCGGATGATGCCGAGACCCTGCGGGATGAGCAGCGCGGCGGCGGCGCCCTGCGCGAGGCGGCAGCTGATCAGCATGGCCGGGCTGACCGACATGGCGGAGGCCAGCGAAGCGGCGGCGAAGCTCGCAGATCCGGCCACGAACAGGCGCTTGCGCCCGTACCGGTCACCAAGCCTGGCCCCGGTGATCAGGCCGATGGCAAAGGCGAGGGCGTAACCGCTGATGATCCACTGCAATGCGGCCGTACTGGCGTGCAGGTCGTTCCTGATAGTGGGCGCCGCGACGTTCACGATCGAGCCGTCCAGCAAGTCCATGCACTCCGCGGCCAGGACCAGGGCCAGCACGGCCCACCTGCGCCGATAGCCGCTGCCGACATCAGCCATCATCCGTACCTCTTTCCGATTCCTGTTCCGAACAATGTTCGTCAAAGAGTTACGAACACTGTTCTACACTGGTGGCATGCCCACGTCAAGCGACAGGGAACAGCCCGCAGGCCAGTCCCGTCCCGGCCCGGTCACCACGGGCGGCCAGTCCCGTCCCGGCCCGGTCACCACGGGCGGCCAGACCGCGCTCCCGGCGGCACCGCCGCGGGTCGCCAGGCGCAGCTCCGCACCCGGACGCAAGCCGACGCTGTCCGTCCCGGTGATCGTGGCCGCGGCGATCGAGGCCCTGGACGAGGCGGGCTTCGCCGGGCTGTCCATGCGCCGGGTAGCCGACCGGCTCGGTACCGGCGCGGCCTCGCTGTATGCGCACGTCTCCGGCCGCGAGGAACTGCTGGAGCTGGTCTTCGACGCCCTGGTCGGCCAGGTCAAGCTGGAAGACCCCGATCCGGCCAGGTGGCGCGAGCAAGTGCACCGGCTGATGCGCGACCTGCGCGACATCCTGGCCTCGCATACCGATGCCGCCCTGGCCGGGCTCGGGCGGGTACCCACGACACCGCAAACCCTGGCCGCCGCCGAGGTGCTGACGGGAGTGCTGCGGGCCGGCGGACTGTCCGACCGGGTGATCGCCCTCGGCTTCGACCAGCTCGTCCTGTACGTATCAGCGTTCGCCTACGAGGCGGGCCTGTATCGCAAGGCCGACCCAGCCGAAGTCGAACGCTACTTCGCCGGGGTTCATGCCTTCTACGCCACGTTGCCCCCGGGCCGATACCCGGTGCTGACCGCCGTCGCTCCGTATATGACCGGGGCAGATGCCGACGACCGTTTCGAGTTCGGGCTGAACGCGATCATCGCAGGGTTCGAGGCCGCGAGCGCCGCAGAGGCGGCGGCGGATCAGCAGCGAGGATGACCGCACAACGCGGCTCCCGGGGCGAGCAGCAGGCCGGGTCCCCAGCGGCAGATGGCCAGGACGGCCAGCCACTGGGGGGAATGGGTGCGGTCGAAGACGTAGACCGAGAGCACCACGAAGTAGGACCAGCTACCGATCTGGTCGACGAACAGCGAAGCTAGCAGAATCCGCAAGTCACGGTGGCGCAGTGCGTCGCGGTACTGGCTGTCGTCCAGCCCTTCCTCGCGCCCTTTACGCCGTCATGGCCTGACCGGTGCTGCTGGCGTCCCGCCCCAGGCCGCCGGGTGACGCTGGCGGATGCCGGTACGCCGTGACGGTAGATGCTCGTCCCTTGACCTGGAAGGCCGGCAGCAGCTCGTAGTCGTCTGCCCGGCCGCTCGGGCCTATCGTGACCGCGCTGGCCACGGTGCTGCCGGCCGGACGGGCCGCGTCGCACAGCCGGGCGGCCAGGTTGACGGTATCCCCGACGACCGTGTACTCGACCCGATCGTGGCTTCCGAGCAGCGCCGCGGCGACCTGGCCGGTACTCAGGCCGATGCCGAGGCCGAACGGCTGCAGTCCCTGGGCGGTCCACGTCGCGTTCAGCGCGTCCTGGCTCGAGTGCATCCGCGCCGCGGCCGCCAGAGCCCGCGCCTCGTGTCCGTCGAGCGGCTCGGGAGCGCCGAAGACCGCCATCACAGCGTCGCCGACGTACTGCATCACCGTGCCGCCGTGCGTGAGCAAGGCCTCGTTCATGGCTTGCCGATGGTCGTTCAGCTGTTCCGCGAGCCGCGCGGGCTCGGTGATTTCCGCGATGCCGCTGTAGCCGCGGATGTCGGACATCAAGACCGTCACGGTGAGCAGTTCGGTGGTCGAGAAGGCGTCAGGGTCCCTGCTGATGCGCTCCGCCAGGCCTCCCGGCAGCAACCGGGTCATCCGCCGCTGCGTCACCTCGGCGTGATCCAGTCGCTGCCGGGATTGCTGGCTCTCTCGCTGCGCGCCCCGCAGCTCGGCCTGGAGCCGGGCATTGTCTATCGCGGTTCCGGCCGCCCGCAGGACGGCCTCCACGAAATCCGTCTGCCCGGCCAGCCTGGGATCGACGACCAACCGGGCCAGCGGGGTGCCGTCGGCTGGGCTGGTGACGTACACGACGTGCCCGTCGCCGAGGTCGTCGGGCGCCGCCGTGCCGTCGCCCAGAAGATAATGACCAGGCTCGGCTGACCATAGAGCCAGCGTGAGATGCCGGTCGCCGAGGGCCCGGCTCAGCGTGCGGCTGACCGCGTCGACGGAGGTAAGGCGCTGCGGCTCCAGCAGCGCCTCCACGGCCAGGGCCCGCTGGACGCGCCGCACGGCCCGCGAAATCAGAAACGCGACCGGGACCGCAAGCAGCGACAGGTTCGACGCCCAGGTGGCCAGGTCGCCCACGTCGGTATTGGTCAGTGCCCCGATTAGGCTGGCCACGGCGAACGTGGCGAAGGCCGTGGCCGCGAGCGCGACCGGCATCAGTTCCCGGCGCTCAGGGCGAGAGGCACGGACGATGCGGGTCGCGACCAGGGCCACGAAGGCGAGCAGCAGGATCGCCTCGAAACCCTGAGTGCCGTTGTAGAGCAGGTTTCCTAGGTCCTTGCGGTGCACGAGGGTCGGCCACCAGTATGGGCCCGTGAACCCGCCCCAGGCCGGATCCCAGGTGACGTTGTCCGCCGCGGTCAGGACCGGCACGAGGATGAAGGCTGTCCGGATGAGCCACCGCTGCGCTCGCGTCTGCAGCCGATGGCCCGGCCAGCGCAGCAGCAGCAGGCCGACCAGGACACCGATGAACGGATACAGCATCGTGCCGAGGAAGGCCCACGGCCCCACGGTGACATATTGCAGCTGGGTGGCCGCCGCCGTCACCGCGATGATCGGCATCAGCGTTCCGTTGCCGCGTTGCGACCGTCGCCCGAGGGACACCCAGCCCGCCACCACCAGCGACACGATCGCCAGCAGCCACGTCGCCGCGGTCGGGTCCGTGGCCGGATTCGTCCATGACGGAACCCACAGCAGGGCGATCGCACCCGCCGCGCACAGCACTGCCCACCATGGACGCCGACCCATAGGGCAGTGTTGCACACTGCCCCTTCGAGCGGCAGGGGCCAAATTACCCCTGCTCCCGAACCGGAATTGGGCAGTTCGGCCCCTGACGGCGCGGCGGCCCGCTGAGGGAGCCTAGCAGTCATGGTCGTTCAGCTGGACCGGCGCACCCGTCATCCGCTCCTGATATTCGGGTGCCTGCTGGTGATCCTAATAGCACTGCTCGCCTGCGCCTGGTATCGCCCGGCTGGCGCGTTGAGGCGCCAGGCGCGATGCCGAACGCGCCAGCGATCTCAGCTGGCCTGGCCAGCCAGCTGCACGGCATGGAAACGGCCGTGCGGAGACCAGGTGGTGGCCCAGGCGTAAGGCCAGACCCGCGGCTAGTGCCAGGCGGGTGAGGTCCGCGCGCCGACGACAGCTGGTCTTATCCCGGATCCGGTCCAGGTGGGAGCGGACCGTGCTGATGCTGATATGTAGGTGGCCGGCTATCTGCGCGTCGGTGCGGCCGCGGGCGACCAGCGCGACTAGTTCCAGCTCACGGGGACTGAGCTCGGGCCACCCGCGCGGCATGTCAAGGGCTGGCGTTGCCTGCGGGCTTGGCGGCCGCGCCAGGAGGAGGAACTCAGCGGCGGTCTCCAGGGTCATTTGGGCACCGCGTTCCTCGGCCCGGCGCAGCTCGGCCTGTGTCAGCTCGCTGGCGGCTCGGCCTGGATCAGGCCGCGGGCCCGTACCGCCCGGTTCGTGCGCCCGACGCACGACGCGCGCCGCCACGCGCGACAATGCCATTGCGGGGGTGCCACACCTCGTTCACGTAGAGTTAGAGACCTACATGATCAACGTGGCATGCCCGTGCCTACAACCTGCGCAATACCGCCCTGTCACCGCATACTGCATAAAACTGGGTAAGTCCGGAACACGCCGGAGCCCTGCAGGCTGAATGGCCCGGGCTGAATGGCCCGAATGGCCGGGAAGAAAAGACCTGACAATGACCTGCCATACCTAGGGAATGCGCCTCTGGTGCGCACCTCGGAAAACACGGAGAGTGGTTATTAGTTCACCTAATGAATTCGAAGTAAACGCGATAAGGAAAGACCGATGACCCTTAACCGGCACTTCAGCATGACGGGCGGAGACTTCCTCGCGCGTGCGGTACACCGCCGCACCCGGCGTCTGACCAAGGTCATCGTGTCGATCGCCATGGCCCTGGCTCTGGGCGGCCTGGCCCTGATGCTCTCGTTCAACGCCCATGCCACGCCCGCCCCCACCACACTTTGGGGCACCCTGGACACCCAGACGAACACCGCGGCGACCGAGGACCAGGCCGGGGTCACGATGGCCATGTTCGAGTTCAACTGGGCCAGCTTCGAGCCTTCCAATGGCCAGTTCAGTGCGTCCTACCTGGCCACCATGCGGTCCGAACTGGCGGCCTACCAGGCCGCCGGACAGCGCGTCACCCTGGGCCTGGGCACCCAGGACCCGCCGTCCTGGGTGTTCTCCCTGGCCAACAGCACTTATGTCGACCAGGACGGCAACATCTCCACCGAAGCAGACTGGGTTTTCAGCGCGGCGGTCCGGTCCGCTGCCGCCGTCTACTTCAACAAGATCGCCGCCGACTTCCCGCTGACCGACTTCTGGGCGATCCGGATCACCTCCGGCGGCGACCCCGAGATGCTCTACCCCGGCGGCGGCACCTACTGGGCCTTCAACCCTTCCGCGCTCAGCGGCAAGGGCCTGCCCGCAGGGATAAAAGCCAACCCCTTCCCCACCTGGACGCCCGGCACGGCAGGCCTGACCCCCGCCCAGATCACCACCTGGGTGAACTGGTACATCGGCGGCCTGGACAACGTCACCAACTGGCAGATGAAGAAGCTGTCCGGGCTCGGCTTCACGGGATACTACGAGACGGTAACCCCGGGATCGGGAACCCGGCCCGACGACCTGACTCAGACTGAGCAGGCGAACCTGTCCAACGACGGCACCACCGGCGTCGGCGCGGTCTGGAACCTCTACTACGCCATGCTCCCGAACAAGGTCAACGTCATCGCCTACATCTCCTCTGTCGCCGACCAATCTGGCGGCAACGACTCCTGCGAGGCCTCAGACGCCTCGCTGCCGCTGACCGACACCGCCATGGACTCCTGGTCCGCCCCCCGCTGGATCAGCCGGATCGCGGTCGCCAACAGCCTGCTGGTCAGCGGGGAGAACCCCGGCTACGAGCTGCCCTCCAGCCTGGACTCCTTCTACACCAACACCTCCTCCGCCGGCATGATGGCCGACGCCATCCGAATAGCCAAATCCTGCAACTTCACGGTCTTCTACTGGGCCCACGACGTTCACTTGTGGGACGGCACCCTCCCCTTCAGCCTCTACACCACCGACATCGGCAGCTAACCTGCCCCAGTCCCTGCGCCCTCCCCGGAATCGGCCCGGGGAGAACGCGTCAGCACTGGCCGGAGTGGACCTGGCCGTGTCACGACCGACCGGGCAGGCGTCGGGTGCGGCGGGTGTTTTTGCTGCTGGGCAGCGTGCGGGGTTGCGGCACGCGATGAGCGCGAATGTTCCGTAACTACTAAACGTGTGATAACGTCACCCTTAGTAATTATTTGAGGCACGCTCGCATGGCGGCCTTGCGCGTCGCAGCGCCTTATGAGCAGCAACTGGGGATGACTCCATATGGTCGATCCGGACACCGGGCGCCGCGAATTCCACCAGCGGCCCGAGGTCAGATCCGGCAACGAGCGCCGCGAGGACCGGGAATCGCCGGCCGACCGAGAGCGGGCGCAGATGCAGCAGGCTCAGCGTCTGGAAAGCCTCGGCAAGCTCGCGGGCGGGATCGCGCGCGACTTCAACAACCTCCTCGCCGTGATCCTCAGCTACGCATCCTTTGTCTCAGCAGAGCTCGCCGTCCCATCCGGACCCGATTGGCCCGAGCGCCTGGAGTCAGCCCGCCGGGACCTTGGGCAGGTCACGCTGGCCGCCGAACGGGCAGCGAGTCTCACGCGCCAGCTACTCGCCTCCGTCTACGAGGAGGTGGTCCGCCCGCAGGTCCTCGACGTTGACCACGGCGTCACAGACGTGCAGGAGATGCTGCGCCGGACCCTCGGCGAACACGTCGGGCTGGTCGCTGCCCTCGCTGATGACCTGTGGCCGATCCTGGCCGATCCAGGCCGGCAGGCTCTCCTCGGTGCGACCATGGCAGGTGCCGGGGGCTCTGTAGCGAAACAGACCCGCGAAGCCGACCTCGTGAGCTCCGCACGGACGGTCGCTCCTGGCCAGTCGACGCTCGACCCATACGCGTCACGCCAGGTACTGGCGCGGCTGCGGGACCGCATGGCCGGCGAGGACCCGATGGCTGCGCTAACCGGGCAGGAGAAGCGGGTGCTTGAGCTGATCGGCGAAGGACTGACCAACCGCCAGATCGCGGAGCGCATGTTCCTCGCGGAAAAGACCGCGAAGAACTATGTGTCCTCCCTGTTCGCCAAGCTTGGCATGCATCGCCGCACGGAGGCGGCTGCCTTCGCCGTCCGGCACGCTCCGGACCATGATGACTGAACACCCCGTGCCGCACGCGGCACCCCCGGTAATCCTTCTGACGTGAACACCCCTGCGGCCCGGCGGGCAAGGAGAGCAGGGTCGCGCGGCGGCCTGCCTGCCACGCGACCAGGCTGGCACTGGCGGCGTCGCTGCGGGACAGCTGCTGGATGACTGAGGTGAGCGCGCCACTGGTCAGGTACGCAGGATCGAACCCTCGCACTGGTAGTTATAGGCAACGGTGCACGGCGCCGGCGCGGTACGGCCATCGCTGACAACCTCGTCAGCGTCGGGAACGTCTGGCGGAACTTCCCGATCGACCAGCTCATCCGGGCCCGCTGGTGGCGGGTGCCGCACGACGCGGTCCCGCGGACCGCCACCCACGACGCCCAGGTGCAGTGGCTGACTGGTGGAAGCGGATCGACAGCTGGATCTCGCAGAACCGGCCCGGCGGCGCCGCGGGTTCCGGAAGTCGTCACTGAACACCAGAGTAATACCGCCGAGCCGGTGACGGAGTTATCCGCGTGCGCCGGGTCCCGGGCCTCACGCTCTGCCCTCTTAAAGCGCACGGTGGTGACAAATTGGGGGACGGCAGCACATTCACGCCGAAGGGGACACCCTCAGCTATGAGCGTCTTGTCATCAGGCGGGATACCACGGATCTCGTCCAGCACCATGCCTAAACCGGTTACGAGATCTTACGAATACTTGCCCGGAATCGCAGATTCCCAGTAGAGTAGCAGTCAGTAGCCACACCATTGCGAAAGGACTGCAGGTTCACGAGCTGGCAACAATGCGTTAACTTGCACGGACAAGTATTCTTTCCCGAATGTCCAGATTGACCGGTCCAATATATTACGCTGGCGGGCAACACTAAAGGTCTTTTGTATACGAGGTGGAAGACCATGAGTCGGGCATGGGGAGCGATTACCCAGCACTCCCTAGCGGAAGCGTCCAGCAGTCGTAGGAGTGCTCAGTATCCGATCAACGACTCAACACAACGTCGCCATCGCCGGTTCAGCGTCTCAGGCGCTCGAGCTGACATAGATCATCATTGGGGGGAACCAATGAAACCAGTACCCCAGAGGGGCGGGTCGCACGTGCTCGCGAGTCTTCCTCGACACCGGGGAGCGTTGTTAACTTCGCAAGGGTCAATCATGCCTTGTACCTTCAAGAGACTTCACAGGTTACATGCAATTGGTCTCTTGCTCTGCAATTCGTGTCTTAAGTCAGAGCCACTTCATGTTGACACGCCCTTATTAGTAGTTAGTCCTATTCACTGATAAGGCGACGTCGCCACGCCATCGCTTACTCATACTTACAATCATAGAGGACCGATGATGCTTCAAGCCGTTTGGGTTTCGGCACGACCGAAAGTCGCGGATTATTTTCCTCCCTTTAACGAGCCCCGCAACCTGACCGTTCATAGCAGTCGTCTCCCTCTGAATCCCGAGATTCTATTTCCAGGCGTCCCTGCGAAGGGTAGGAAAAAGTGACCCAGACCTTTGTCCCCAGCAACCTCCCGGCTGGCCCGGCTCCAGTTGTAAACGCGTCCGGATGCCGCCCGCTGGATGTGCTGATCGTAACCTCTGAGGCTCCACCCATTGTCTCTGGAATCTCCACCTGCATCGACCGGCTTTCGACCGGGCTTACTGACCGAGGGCACAATGTCAGCGTGCTCTCCTCCGCCCAGATTCCCAGGCTGACGGTCGGCGAGTGGCGCCTATCCTCGTTCCTGGTCCACTGGCCTCGAATAGCCCGCGAGCTGAAGCACTTCGACGTCGTGAACGTGCACGGACCGGTGCCCACAATGAGTGACGCATTCCTCCGCCTGTTCGCCCGGATTCCGCCCTATGCGTGCCCGGCTGTCGTCTATACCCACCATTCCCCGATCGACATCCGCGGCGTTAGCCTGATCTCGGCTCGATACAACAAGTATCACGAGTCCCTCGCTTTGCGAGCGGATCGGATTGTGGCTAGCAGCCACCACTACGCGAGTATGCATCGCAGCAGGTACGGGCCATTGGTGAGGACTATTCCATGGGGGGTGGACGTGCGAGCGACACCACCCACCCGTGTACGGAACCCTTCCGAGAAGCTGCGTGTGCTGTTCGTTGGACAAATGCGTCCCTACAAGGGAGTAGAAACTCTGCTTGCCGCTGCGGCTGGTCAGCCCTGGCTCGAACTCACGCTAGTGGGCCGAGGGGCTAAACTCGTCAATTATCGGAAGCTTGCGGAGCGGTTGTCCGCCACCAATGCAAATTTTGTGGGAAGGCTTTCTGACGCGGAACTCAACCGCCAATACGTGTCCCACGACGTGGTGGTGCTGCCCTCGAACACCCGGGCAGAGGCCTTCGGGTTGGTGCTCTTGGAGGGAATGGCCGCTGGATGCGTCCCGGTGGCGTCCGATCTCCCTGGCGTCCGCGATGTGGCAGGTCCGACCGGCTTGATCGTGCCTCCAGGAAACGCTGACGCTTTGCGAGAGGCCCTGCATGGGCTGGCGTGCGACTCTGCACGGCTGGAGGAGTTCCAGGCAGCGTCCTGGCTAGCCGCACAGGCTCTCAGCTGGGAACGCTGCGTCAACTCCTACCAGGCAGTGCTAGTCGATGCTGTCCGCAGCCGTTATGCCCGGCTGCACGGCCTCGCGATCCTGCCGGAAGTAGATCAGCAGGAGCGCCGCCAGGTAATCAGCGACACGAACACCATTCCAGAAATGCCAGTCAATGCTGGCGAGCGGCGCCGTTGAGCGCGCCCGCCCCGCCGCCGTCCGCAGTCCCAAATCATCCGGGGACGTTGCGGCTTTCACTGCGCGGCGAGTGGCCTCTTGCGGTGTTCTGCACATGCGTTGCGGTTGTCGCGCTGCTGTACAACCTTTTTACTAGCCCAGACGTGCTCTACGACGAGGCGGCCTATACCTGGGCCGCCCAGCAGGTGGCTCTGGGGTGGCACCTTACCCTCACCAATCAGCCGCTGTTCGTTCATCCGCCGCTGACCTTCCTCCTGCAAGCAGGCTGGCTGCGCCTGACTGGACACACCTCCTCCCCCCTGCCCTCAGCCATCCGCGCGGCACGCCTGCTATCCGCCTCAGTTGGTGTCGCGGACGTCTTGCTGGTCGCAGCGTTGGCCTATCGGTTGGCAGGCAATGCCTCTCCTCGGCGACGACGAGCGCTTACTGCAGTTGTTGCCGTTCTCACCTCCCTTGACCCAGTGCTAGTACGCTATGACCGCCAGAATGTGATTGAGCCCGTTGCCTTGTTTATGAGCCTGCTGGTGCTTCACGGGGCATGGCAACTGCGGAACTGCGGAGCCCTGGCCTATATATCTGTCACCGGTCTGCTCAGTGGCCTTGCCCTGCTTACTAACGAAATAACGATCTTCCTTATCGTGGTGCCGCTAATCTTCGCATTGCTGGAGAGGAACCGCCCGCTCATACGCCGGTCGGAGGCCGCGCTGGGCATCGCGGTCGCGTTCCTTCTCCTGTTCTTTCTGTGGGCGGTCGAACTCGGCCTGCCCGGTTCCTTCGTGAACATTCAGACTACGGTGCTAAGGCGGTTGGTCGGCCTATTGCAGATCACCGGGCTCAACGTCCCGGGAGTTTCACTCGAAGCAGCGCTGGTCCGATCAATCTCACAATATTCGAGCAGCTACGTTGTTCTGGCAGTAGGTTTCGTTGCGCTTGTATGGTGCATGATAAGGAAGAACGCCCAGAGCGCGAAATTCCTGACTGCCTGGCTGGCAGCGAGCTATGCCTTCGGCGTTTATATTGTCGCTGTCGGGACCCTGAACGAGCAGTTCTTCGTCTACCTCCTCCCCGCCAGCATTGTCGGTAGTGTGCTGCTCGTGGACGCGGTGATCGCCGGATGGGTTCGCCGGGCCGTCCGGACTCAGAGCCACTCCCAAGGTCGACAGCGAAGAGTTACCCGGCTACCGCACGCGGTGGGCGCCGTCTGCTGCGCAGGTCTCGCGGGCATGTCGGCTGTCAGCTGGGTGACCAATTACAGCGGAACCAGCGACGGCGTCGTGCTTGCCGACCAGTTCATTGCCACCACGCTTCCTCCCTGCGCCGCGATCAACGCAAGTGGTGACCCCTTGAAGTACTCCTACCTGCTGGGAGGACGTAACTTCGCGGACTTCGCAGTAGGAGCGGCAGCACTCGCCGACGGTGTGCACTACTTCCTCCTCGCACCCACCGACGCCACAGAACGCAGTGGCAACATGAGCCCCGAGCTGGCGACTTGGATCCGGGACAACGGCCGGCAGTTGGCCATCTTCCCCAGTCAGGTCTACAAAACGGTCCAGCTTTGGTACGTACTGGCCGCTGCCCATAACCCGACCGCGGATATCATCGACATCTCCGGTGGCGCCTACGTAAACACAGTCGGTTCCCGCTGTGGTGGCTACACCGTGACGAACGGAAGCCGCGGTTCCTTCTATTCGGAGTATCAGACGCTGGGCGGTAAGGCCATCGCAGGCGACCCATTGAGCCGGGTCGCGAACTGGAGTCGAGGTGGGTATCAGCAACTCTTCGACAGCGTTGTTCTCGTGGATCGGCCGACCACCGGCGTAACCGTGCGAGCACTCCCCATCGTCAAAATGCTGGCGAAGGACTCCCCTGCGGTCTATCGACGAGCCGGGCTTCCGCCGATCCTACCCAGCGGCGCGGCCGTCACAGGGCGAAATTTGTTGACCAACCGGCCCATAGCACGAGCCTATCTAGGCGGTGCCGTGAACAGCCCTGCCCGATACGCGGCCGCCGTCCGGCGTTATGGGGAACCGCTCGGGCTACCTACCCCGGTGCCGGGTGGCGGAATCGGTCAAGCTTTCGCTGACATTGTGCTCGAAGTAACGCGCAATGGCGGTACCGCTCATGCAGCGACGGTCGTTCCAGATGCCCTTGCGGCGGGACTGTTGAGCGTATCTTCCCAGGCCCTCGACCTGCAGTCTCCGCCTCCTCTGTCGCCCGACGAGTACGGTTCGTTTATCTCCACGGGCGGGCCGCCTCCCGCGGAGCCGACATCGGCGGAACCATTCGCCCTGACACTAGGCGTCGCGCTGCTTCTCTATGGACTCGTCATTGCGATGCTGGCTCGCCGGCAAAATCGCCGACGACGGAATCTGTCGGTCGGGCTCTGGTGGGATGAGGTCGCCTCATGATTGGGATAGGTGAGTTGACTGGACCCTTGGAGGAGGATCAGGTCCTCTCCCACACTGAGCCGACTGGCCGTCCATTGAGGATCCTGGTGGATGGTCGGGTGATGCAGGATCGCTATCACGGCATTGGCAGGTGTACCTTCGAGCTGATGTGTGAACTAAGCCGTCGCAAAGTCGATCTTATTCTTCTGTATAGCCCTGGCAGCAGTCGGCTTGACGTGAGCGGGTTGATAACCCGCCCCACCGTCAGAGCGGTAGCTTGCCGCGTACCGGTGGCATCGGTTCGGTCCCAGTGGCCGCTCCTGCGAGCCATACTAACTTTCCGGCCTGATGTGGTCTTTGTGCCTTATCACCTGACAACCCCACTGCTGCATGGCAGAGTTCCCATTGTCTCGGTGATCCACGACTGCATCTTTGAGCGCAACGCCGCTAGCGATGGGTTGTCAGCCTTCTCACTCGCATACCGGACTGCTACTCGGCTAGCTATCCGCTCCGCTGCAAGGCTCCTGGCGCCTTCCAAGGCGACCTCGCAGGACATCGCTCGATTCTACGGAGTCGAACTCATGCCCGACGCAATCGTGCCCCATGGTGTGGGCGCCCAGTTTTTTTCTGTTACTGGTCGATCCTGCCATCCCCGCGCCGAACTACCTGAACGCTACATCCTGCACGTTGGAGCACGGCGCCCGCATAAGAACCAACGTGTTCTGGTCGAGGCCTTGGCAGCATTGCGGGCCAGCCATCCCGACCTCGGTCTAGTCCTAGTCGGCCAACGCGACCCCCGGTTTCCGGACGAGGTGGAAGAGCTAATAGAAAAGCTAGATTTGTCTAATTACGTCTTCCAGTACACTCAAGCTGATGATGAAGTGCTTCTAGACCTATATGCCAATGCGACGGTATTCGCCTTCCCCTCTTTGATCGAAGGCTTTGGGTTGCCTGTCCTCGAAGCAATGGCGGCGGGACTTCCGGTTGTGGCAAGCGATGCCGATGCGGTCCAAGAGGCAGCCGCCGACGCTGCCATAATCGTCCCGGCTCGGCTGACCAGCGAATGGGTCCGAGCGCTCGATGAGGTGTTGAGCGACCCAGATCTCGCGCAAGACCTCCGCAAGCGGGCGCGGTCCGTTGCTGCCAGGCATACCTGGGCCCGGTCGGCTGAGCTCACTTTGGCTGTACTAGAGAGCGCAGCCAGCCACGCGAAGGGAGGGGGACACGATGCCTGAGGCCCGCGTTCTACAGTTGTCGCAGCTTACCCGCCCTGCCGTGGGTGTAGGCGGGCTGCTTCCGCGCAAGGTCCTAGTCCGACGGAGCGTTTTCGCCTTCGTGCTGCTTCTCCTACTCGGACTCGCGAAGCACGTCGTTGCTTCCCGGGAAATCGGGCCCAATCCGCTCAGCGCTCTGCCCGGAGGCCGGTCCGTGAATGTCGGCCTGGATATTGGAGGGGCACCGACCGACTACGATCTGCAGACACTTGCTGAGTCGTACCAGGTAGATGGCGACATTAATCTGGGTGGAGCTAGTGTGGCCGAGCAGGTGACTACGGCCAGCCTGCACCTGGCATATCTGCGCCTAGCTGTAACGGCGGGAGATGCTCCCACGATGGTACAGCTGAACGTCATGGCTGAATTTCTGCGTAGCCACACTTCGCAGAGCCGCTCGGTTTACCTGCATGATGACGTCGGCGGAGGACGTGCTGTCGCCACAGCAGAAATGTTGCTCCTACTGCGCGGCGAGTCCTGGTCTGCAGTTTCGAAGGGGGTTACCGTCGCAGAGCAGCGGTCATTGACCGCTAGTCAACTGCGGTCCATCCAACAGTTGATCAAAGCCTTGAGCCATCAAGGTCTCCATTCTTCGGCCAGTAATCCCTACACTGCTGCCCAGGTCGAGCCATGGTGACGAGCATGTCCGGCATTTCGGAATCGAGCCGACAGGAGCTGACTGCCTGGCGGTCGCTAAGTCTTTCGCGGAGGCTAGGAGCAAATGTACCGAATGAGCCGTAGCTGGTCGCGGCGAATCGTAGAGGATTAATTGGATGCAGATTTCGCTGGCGCGCCCGAGTGAGCTTGGGCCAGGGGAAATTACTACATGGCGGACTATGCAACGCCAGACAGAATCCCTGGCGAACCCGTTCTTGTCCCCGGACTTCGCAATCGCCGTCGATAACGTCCGCTCCGACGCCCGCGTCGCCGTGCTCGCCGATGGGTCGGAGATCGTTGGATTCTTCCCATTCGAGCAACGTCGGTTTGGTATCGCAGTGCCAATCGGTGCTGGTCTGTCCGATTGTCAAGGTCTTGTGCACGTACCTACCGCGTCATGGGACTCGCAGGAACTACTGCGGGCCTGCAAAGTAACAGCGTGGAAGCTTGACAACTTGGTTCAAGGGCAACAGCCTTTCGATCGCTACGTCGATACCGTGATCCCCGCACCTGTGATTGACCTCACTGACGGATTTGCCGCGTATCAGAAGAAGCTTTGCGAGAAATCCCCACAGTTCCTTAAAGATATTGCCCGAAAAGCACGCAACCTCGCACGTGATTCCGGTGACCTCCGTTTCGTGGTGGACTCACGCGATATTGCGGAGTTGCGCATACTTATGGGCTGGAAATCTGCTCAATATCGTCAAAGCAGGCGGAGTGACATCTTTGATCGTCCATGGGTCGTTGATCTCATCGATTATCTGTTCAGCATCCATAATGAGTGGTTCGACGGCATGCTTTCGGTCCTCTACGCCGGGGAAGCTCCGGTTGCTGCGCACTTCGGTATCCGTTCTAGCCAGGTGCTCTCTGACTGGTTCCCAGCCTATGATAGCCGCTACCGTAAGCGATCGCCTGGAATGATTAAGTTTCTCCGGCTGGCAGAGAATACTGCTGCTATGGGTGTGCACACGATAGAGATGGGAACAGGAGATGAGCGCTATAAGCAAACGCTAAGAAGCCACGACCTGTTCCTATCTAGAGGCGTAATGGGCAGGGGGCCATTGCTCGCGAGTGCGTTCCGAAGACGAGGCACTCTCGCGAGCTTGGCTCACCGCCACATTAAGCGGTACCCGCCAGTGTTCCACACTGCTGACCGGCTACTCAGGCATTACGGTCGGATAGGGTAGGTTTACTGAGTAGGGTAGCCCTAATGCTTTCAGGCATGATCAGAGAGGAGTTAGACAAGTGCGAGTATTTGTTTGCCGCCCAAACGAGCTGGGTGCATCTGAGATTACTGCATGGCAGGCAATGCAGCGCGCCACCCCAGCAATAGCCAACCCGTTTCTGTCCCCAGAATTCACTCTGGCTGTCGGCCGATTCCAGCCGGGAGCTCGAGTCGCCGTTCTCGTCGATGGCCAGTCGACTGTGGGATTTTTCCCATTCGAAAGGCGCAGACTTGGTTTTAGCGTCCCAATTTGCGGTTGGCCTGGGTCGCTTTGCCAAGGCCTCGTTCACGTGCCAGGTGTAGAATGGGATGCCCGGGAGCTTCTTCGACAATGTCAGCTATCGGCCTGGCAGTTCGACCACCTGGTTGCCAGTCAGCAACCCTTCGTTCCTTATCATGCTGTTGTAGCCCCCTCCCCCGCCATTGACCTCAGCGACGGATTCGCTTCATATTATGCAAAGATCCAGGCGAAGTCACCCCGCTTCTGTAAGGACCTCATCCGTCGCGGTCGGCGTCTCGGACGTGATGCCGGCGACCTACGCTTCGTCATCAATTCATGTGACACCAGCTCGATGCGCACTCTCATGGTCTGGAAATCGGAGCAATACCGGCGAATCGGTGCCATTGACCGCTTTGACCGTCCTTGGATCGTCGGGCTCCTTGATGCCCTCCACGCCACTCGCAGTGAGCACGTCAGCAGCGTGCTTTCATTTCTTTACTCTGGTGAGACCCCGATTGCCGCCCAGTTCGGTCTGCGTTCAGGTGGCCTCTTCGCCGGCTGGTTCACCGCATATGACCACCGCTTCAGCAAGTACTCCCCTGGGCTACTTCAGACCATGCGGTTGACCGAAGGGCTAGCCGCCGTGGGAGTCCGCACAATCGACATGGGTAAGGGTCCTGAGAACTACAAACAAAAGTTGAAATGCCGAGATTTCCTGCGCGCTGAAGGCATCGTGTCCAGAGGGTCAGTGCTCGCCGCTACACACCGTGCCCGCAGCACTTCCAGCCAGTGGGCCGCCCGTACCCTCTTTCAGCACCCACATCTCTATCACGCAACCCGCGGCGTTCGCAGCGCCGCGATGAGTCTCATGAATAGCGATCACTAGAACGAGGCTGCGTCCCATTAAGCTCCTTGTCGCGTAGCGGACCCCCGCCTACGATGACAGCGGGCCAGTTCCGGCCCAGCGAATGGGTCGCGGAGATCACCGGCATACTGGACCTAAAAAACTTGGCCGTTGACAAGCGGACTGTAACTCAGCCAAGTCGGTACCATCGTATGCTACGAGCATGACACCGCAGGTTAAGGTAACGATTCCTCATCCTACGCAAGCCTGGCCACCTGTTGGCCCGGGCGCTTGCCTGGCTGCGGGCAATCGAGGAGAAACGGGCACTGTCGGCTGATGGTCACATCGCCGTACACACGACTCTCGTCGACGACTCCGCTCGCTATACGGCCTAAACAAACCGATCACTGTCATCAAGAACGCCATAGATACCAAGCTCTTCAGCCAATTGTCCCAACTTGACCGGACTAGTAAGCGAGCGGGACTCACTGCAATATGGATCGGTCAAACCGACTACGGCAAGGGTCTTGACGTTGCGATGGCCGCCGTGGCCCAAGCATGCCGAGACCTGCCAGAACTAAGACTGATTGTCGCCGGGGTACCCGCCGGGAAACCAGTCGACGAAGTCGATTGGCGTGGGGTCATTCCCCAACCGCAGCGACTGAGATTTACCGCGATGCGGATCTACTTATCTTCCCGACCCGTTACGAAGCCTTTCCGTTGGTTGTGATCGAAGCTATGGCGGCTGGGCTGCCCGTTATTGTGTCTGATAGCGTACCTACAGGAATCGTTACTGACGGCCGCAACGGCGTTGTGATAGCAGGCCAGGACCCAGCGGAGTATGCGGTTGCACTGAGGCGACTAGCTGACCCGCAGATTCGAGCGAAGATGTCGGAAGCCAATCGGCAGGATGTCTGCCAATTCAGTGTCAAGCCGACGGTAGAAGACTATGCGTCTGTCATTGAATCTTTTGTAGAGATCCAGTAAATCTCCGGACGAGTGGGGGCACCATTCGGGAACAAGCCAGGGAACTGGGTTTTGTATCCTGCCATCCGGCTCGTGTTCTCGTCCCGACCAGAGAGCCACGGATGAGGGGCCAGTGCTTTATTGCGGATGAAGGAATTATCAGGTTCTGCCGTTTCCGAGTAGGGAAAATCGCTGTAGTAGACGGTGGGGAGTTCCAAGAGCTGCACTGCCCAGCGCGTAATCAGGTGGTCCACATGGCGGCCAACGCCCAGCGGGGCGAAGACCACCTCTGTCTTTCTGGCCTGGACTACCTCATCAACTCGGACGCGCACCTTCGCAGCCAGCCCCGCGTCGCTGGGCGCAATTCGACCGCGGCCAGCATGGAAGCGGAAGGTCGGATAGGTTGGCTGCCAACCTGTGCCCGGCGGTCCCATGGCGGCTTCGCCCACCCGGCGGAACAAAGCATCCCGTAGGCCGAGATGAACCCATGCGGCGCCAATGCCTTTGAGGACCGAGATGTCTTCCGCCCGGCGGTCCTCAAAGAGAGCTTCGGCATCGGTCACGCCAAGGTCATGCATCTGGCGTCGAGCGGCGAGACCCCAGAAAGGCGGCGGCGCAGCCGCCGTAAATACGGTCAGCACCGTTACAGGGCAATAATGAGCGAGATGGGCCAGCAAGGCGCCGGCGGAAAATATACCGTCATCAAGGTGAGGGGATACGATCAAAACAGGTGAACCAGTAGTCTGGAGTTCGAACACCAGTCGAGTCAAGTTATCTGGCATTACGAAATCACCCAGCACCTCTCTCCGAAGAATGTTTTCCCAAGCTGGACCTTATCAGGTAGCGCCCGTCCGCTGAGCAGGTTTCCGCAATGAGTCGAGTCGCGATCTCGTGCTATGCCACGGGGATAACCCCCATGGCGGGGGAGAAGAAGAAGATTTGGCAATTTCGGTTTCCGAGCTCGTTCGTTTCCTTGCGTGTATTCATCACAAGAGAATGCCGCGGCCAGCCACCGGAATCAACGACCCGCAGGCGAACGGATCAGCGTGTCGAGCGCGGCCAGCCCCTCGGCCAGCCCCTCAGTCGACAGCAAGCCCCAGCGGGGCCTGGCCGCTCGGTCACTTTCCTGACGATCTCCGCGTCGATGACCTGCGCCCAGCCCCGCCCCGCGGCCCGCGCACCGTCCAGGCCAGCCAAGAAGCGGCGGCACTCCGCCTGCGAGGGCGCTTCCTTCTCCTCGCCCGGGTCCGGGTCCCAGGGCCAGGCCCTTGCCCGGGTGGCAGGGATCGCCGCCCCTGTTGCGGTCCTTCCGCCGTTCTCGCTCCGATTCCTGCCGCCGCCTCAGCTCCGCTCGGCGTCGAGCCCCGCCCGCAGCGCCGCGGCCTCCGCCGACCCCGACGGCAACCGGATCGATGTCGGCCAGCCGCTGTAGGTCCAGCCGCGGGTGACCGGTGCCCGCAGAGGGCCGAGGCGCCACCCCCAGGGGAGTGCTCGCGGTGCCGCACGCGCTTGGACTCCTGCATTGCATCGCTCGGGCTCGTGGTGGTCGCAGGTCTGGGACGTGAAGATCGCCAAGTTCGTGACCGAGTGCCTGCAACCGCTGCTGCCCTGCCTCGCCGGGGTTCATCGACGGCGCCAGCGAGCGGTGGTCGTCCCGGCTGGAAGACGGCGGATTCGACGAGGCGATGCAGGCCGCTCTGGGACGAGCAAGGCCTGGAAGCCGGGCAACCTGCTGGACCCGCGCGCCGGGCTAGCCGAGGAGGACACGGGCGCGCCCGCATGTGCTCGTGGTGCGCACCCTCACCGGGGGCTGACCGGGCTGCGGGCGCTCGGCTCCTGCAACCCGCCGCGATCACCACGATCCTGTCGTTCTTCACCGGGGTTGATCAGCGACGGGTACTCCGCCTACCAGCGACTGCTCCCGCAACTAGCGGGTGCAGCAGTGCTGCCAGGAGTCATCCGCCGTTGTCTGAGACCACGCCGCTGTACGGCGCGAAACGGAAGCGCCTGGCCTTGACTATGCTCCAGCTGTCGCACGGCTGGCATATGCGCAACCC
>Ga0302177_10000792_pt1 | contig 23236 bp, 22 predicted proteins | sample I_Palsa_E1_2_FD_198780 | JGI IMG/M metagenome (GOLD analysis project Ga0302177, IMG submission 198780) | Peat permafrost microbial communities from Stordalen Mire near Abisko, Sweden - I_Palsa_E1_2 | ecosystem: Environmental > Terrestrial > Soil > Palsa > Peat permafrost | place: Sweden... | reverse complement strand
AGCAACATTACGATGCGTGACATCTTTACCGCGCCGTTCTTCCTGCGCCTGGGCGCTCGCCTGCGCGGGCCAAAGGAGACCACTCATGCAGGCAAGATGCAGCGCATCCTGATCAATAACGTCGTCAGTTCTAACGCTGGGTCGAAGCTTTGCTCGATTCTCAGCGGCATCCCCGATCATGCCATTGAGGATATCAAGCTTTCGAATATCTACCAGGAACATGCTGGTGGGGCGTCTGAGGATGCGCTCGCTATACGTCCGCCGCAGTACGAAGAGAGATATCCGGATCCAGACATGTTCGGCCCGATGCCTGCACAGGGGTTCTATCTTCGACATATCCGCAATCTAGAGATGAGTCATGTTGAGATCAGGCCGATCCTGCCTGATCCGCGTCCTAGTTTCTTTCTGGAGAGTGTCAGCCGTGCGGACTTTATTGCCGTCACCGCGCCCACCGACCATGCGGCATTTCAACTGAATAACGTCACCAACCTGCGTATCCTGCTGAGTCGTGCTGCCAAGGATACACAGTTAGACAGCGTCGATAACAGGCGGCTTTAGATTGCCTTCAGACCTTGTCAGGAACAGGCATCAAAAGCCGAACCGCTTGAGGTACGAGCAGAACGGAGAGTGGCAGATAGCCAATCCACTCCCCGTCGAGTTCGGCGTGGATACGATGATTCGGGTGAAGCGGCGTGCAGCGAAACCCCGAGACACGAACCTGTTCGAGCCACGGATTTTGGGCATGGAGTCCAACATGGCCCAAGGCAAACCACGCAGGCAAACTGATGCTCGCAGGTGGTTTAACAATTGATAGGACAAGTTCGTTTTCAGTTGCAGAGCTTTCTGTTGTCAAACGACTGAATATGCCGCCAAGGTTGGCGACGCGGGAACACATCACGCTAACTCCGCGCTGCTCCAGCCACTGGCTCGAGTCGCTGCTTCGATATTCCACTCGGAACGCGGGGAATTTGCGCGTGAGGAATAGCCTTAGCGAGTGGGCATAGTAGGCGCTTCGACCGAGCCGGGATCTCTTCCCTGAGAGGAGTTGATAGACGAGCGCGCCGTCTGGGCCGGCTCCTGCCATGACGATGAAATACCTGATTGCGTTCGACTCTTTCGTGGTGTAACGCGCCTCGCCCACTGAGATGGGCCGCGGTTCAAAGCTGAGCTGCTGAAGCAGGGCCTTCAGGGGATCGAGAGATAGTCCGAGGTTGCGCGCGAAGGCGTTTGCAGTCCCGAGCGGTATAACTCCCAGGGCGGTTTTCGTGCCGACTAAGCCCTGTAAGACTTCGTGCACTGTGCCGTCGCCACCACAGGCGAAGACCGTGTCGCATCCATCGGCCACTGCGTCCGTTGCGAGCGACTGAGCATGCCCCGCGATTGTTGTTATAGCCGCGCTCGCCTGTATCCCATTTTGCTCGAGGACTCGCGTTAGAGCTGGGACCAGCATCCGCAGATCTTTCCTTCGTCCCGCCGACGCGTTGACGACCAAAGTCGCTCGATGCACAGTGCAAGGCTCTCATATTTGAATACGGCTGAACAGATTTTGACATGGTGGGGGGTGGGCCGCCGAATCTGATTGTGCGAAACCGCCAGTCCATGATTTCATCGAGGCTGCGGATACATGGAGTTCACAACGTTCAGGAGCTTTGCATGACCTATCAGGTTTCACGCAATGGACAGATTTATGGACCGTATACCCTTGAAGATCTTCAGCGCTATGTTGCGTCGGGAAATGTTCTGGTAACTGACATGGCCAAGAGTGACGCGATGCCCGATTGGGTGCCTGTCTCTCAGATTCTTGGTACAACTGGTGCGCCAGCGAGCCCATCCTACGCTGCTCCTGTTGCGTACACGCAGACAGGCAACGTCTATCCAGACCCGCCGAATTTGAACTGGGTACTTGAGTTGCTGTTAGGGTTCTTCACCTGTGGGCTGTTTGTGGTTGTGTGGAATCTGATTATCGCCGCATGGGCAAACCGAGTACAGCCGGCGAGCAAAGCTTTGATGTTTTACATCATCGCTACCGTGCTGGTTGTGCTGAACTTCGGCGGTTCGTGGGGAGTCATGATCTCGATGAGCCACCATCAACAGCCTCATCAGAATTTTGTGGGAGGCTTTCTCAGCATTGCGTCCTGGGTCGCGCGTCTGGTCGCCCGGTTTACGCTGCGCGATACGCTCGAGCAGCACTTCAACGGTCCCGAGCCGCTGGGGCTTCGCCTGAACCCCGTGATGACCTTCTTCTTCGGCGGTATTTATTTCCAATACAAACTGAACGAAATCAACCAAGTGAAGCAGACTCTTCGCTATCAGAACGTGCCGCGGTGATCTCAAAGAGTTTGGGCAGCCGCGGGGCAGTAATTCTGCGAGCGGCTGTGCCTTTAGCCATACTCGGAACAGCCGCTGGCGTTCTGCATCACTTTCCGCCAACGCAATACAGCTTCTATCCACGATGCCCGTTCTACGAGACGTTTCGCCTCCAGTGCCCTGGTTGCGGAGCTACGCGAGCCATAGCTGCACTACTGCATGGGCGCTTGAACGACGCGATACACTTCAACGCGCTCGTGACGCTGTTGGTCCCAATCGTTGCGGCCTTGAGCTTGCGCGGGTATTTGAGTTTTGTGCGAGGCCAAGCTGATCCCTGGCCACGAATTGCACCTGGGGCCATCTATGTGGCGCTTGCTGCGGCTTCAATCTTTACAGTTCTGCGCAACCTGCCGCATCGGCTGTTCTACTAAAAAGCAAAACGATCCCTACGATTAGCAGGGATCGTTCGACTCACTAAAGGAACAGTTTCGGCGAAGCGTTTATGCCTCGACGGCGACTGGTTCGGCGGACGCCGGGGTAGCACTGCCACCCTTGAGATCAGTTCCACCAGGCTTGCGGATGTCGATACCGCCCTTGAAGAACGCGCCATCTTCAATTGAGATACGAGCTGCGATTACATCACCGGTGAGCGAGCCTTCACTGCGAATATCCACGCGGTCACTGGCCTGGCAGTTGCCGCGAACTTTACCCAGCACAACGATCTCGCGTGCAACAATGTTCGCTGCAACCTGTCCGTTGCGACCTACGGTTACGCGATTGCCGGGGAGGTTGATTGCGCCTTCGACTTTGCCATCGATGTACAGTGACTCAGAACCTGTCAGCTCACCCTTGACGATGAGGGATTTGCCGATGGTGGCCTGCTCGCCGGTTGGTACGGCAGCAGCTGCATTGCCAGTGCCAACGGTCGCGGGACGGGTGGGGCTCGCCTCGAAGTTCGTCGCTGGAGTCGACGGACGCACCGGTTCAGGAGTCGAGGGAGTGTTGCTTCCAGTCTGATTCGGTTTCCACATGTTCGTTTGTATCCTTTCGTACTGCTTCAAAATGATCCGCCGCGGTCTGTCGCACGCGCTACCACGACGGCAGCACGCATACTTTCCACGATACTACTCTGCAAAGGCCCGCGGATTGCCCAGTATTCACAATCTATTCCACAACGTCTGTACCTTTTCCGTTACCTATGGAGTTCTTTCCGGCTCCAGTGAAGTTTTTTCTGGCTTTTCGGCCTTTTATTCCACCCCAAAAGTGGTAAGGGGATCGTATCCGCTACCGCATAGAAAAGACTGTGCGTCAGGTAGCATGGCTACAAATCGAAATTTTCATTTGAGAGCCCTATCCCTTGAGTTCGACTCCCCGAAAGCGCCCGTCCAAGCTCCCTCTTATTTATCTTCTGCCGGCAACATTTTTCCTTATTTTGCAGACTATTTTTCCAGAAGGGCTCCTACTCGCGGCCGGTCCGAAGGTTCATACGGTCACGCTGGGGCCTTACCGCAAGGTTCCCTACACCCAACCTGATGCCACTCCCGACACGAAAGTGGATGAAACGAGCAGTCTGAAGGTACGTCCTCTCTTCGTGGATGACCGCCAAAAGGAGTGGACTACAGGCGAGATCCATGACGTCACTGATCGCACGTTTACTGTTCGCCGCGCACTGCGACTCAATGACGCGCTGCCAAGCGATGCCGCGGCGCATTGGATCTGGCAGCCCGGGCCGTGGCTCTCTGTAGATCGCGTGACCGGCCATATTACGGTCCTCCACCTACCCGACTTCGACTTTGCTGTCTCCGATGTGGTCTGGTTCCGCGACTACGCGGCCTACTGTGGCATTGCGACGACCGCCAAAGGCGGCCTGTTTGCTATCGTGGCGCAACTCGGAGCACGCCGGCCTGTAGTTCAGAAGCAGATCGGGAAGTGGCCTGAGGCTGATCACTTTATCCCGGTCTGCCAGCCTGCGCAGTGGCAGCGGCTGCCGATGCGGGTCACGCTGAAGCCGACCGGGGGCGAGGCGACTACCTACGATGTGGTCGGCACCGTTTCGCTGATGGAAGAAGGCGATAACTCCGACGAACAGTAGAAGGCCGCCTCAAGAACTAGTATTGAGGACAGGAGTTTACGTATGCGCTATCTGGACAAGGCTGCGTTGGGCCAATTTGAAGACTGGTACGGGGACAACGCTGCGGTTCAGTGCACCTCTTGCGGTAAGGTTTTCATCGTATCGGCCGTGTTGCATCGCAAGGGGCGGAGCTGTCCGGCATGTGGAAAGTGCACTGCGATTGCCACGAAACAGAAGGTCTCCATCACGGAGCCGGTGGACAGCATGGTTTAGGTTTCATGCTTCTGCTTGACCTGACAACGGCGTTTAAGGTGGCAGTTCGGCTCGCTTAGCTGCACGCTGATTGAGGACCTCTCTCGTCAACACGAGCAGATTAAATACGCGGTATTTGGTTTAGCATCAACGTCTACTTGCTAAGTGACACGCACAAAGCTGCGAATTTTGCGCTGCGTTCTGTGCAGGAGTCTTCGATTTGTTGAATTTGTTCCAGGGCATCAGGCCATTGAAGCGAGCCGGCGCGGTACGAGATGCCGTTGCCGGCATTGCGTTTGCCGCGATGAACATTCCTCAAGCGCTTGGGTATACCCGCATCGCAGGAATGCCAGTCGTAACTGGACTCTATTCCCTTTTATTGCCTCTACTTGCCTTTGCGACCTTTGGTTCGTCGCGGTTTCTGGTCGTCGCAGCCGACTCAGCTACGGCAGCTATTCTTCGCGGCGGGCTGACTGGTATGGCGCCCGCAGCAAGCGCACGATATGTCGCGCTCGCGGGTCTGGTGGCGCTGCTTACAGCAGTTTTCCTGCTGCTGGGGCGACTATGTGGATTAGGTTTCGTCGCCGACTTCCTCTCGCAGACAGTACTCGTTGGCTTTCTGACAGGCATCGGATTTCAAGTGGGCATCGCGGTTCTAGGGCAGATGCTCGGCCTCCAGGTCGCCTCGCATCGATCGATTCTCCAGCTACTGGAGATAGGCCGCAACCTCGAGAAGGTGCATCTGCCAACACTCGCAGTTACGCTGGTCGTGCTTGCGTTCGTTTTTGTTCTCCGCAGAGTTGTGCCGAAGGCACCAGGTCCTATGCTGGCCGTGATTCTGGCTACGGCTGTCAGCGCGGCGTTTCACTTTGCAGGACACGGCATTGCTATTATCGGTCCCGTGGCCGGCGGTCTGCCGCACTTTGTAATGCCAGATATCCGTTGGGCAGACATCCCACCTCTTCTCTCTGTCGCCGGGTCATGCGCGGTCATGATCCTCACTCAGAGTGCTGCAACCTCGCGGGTCTACGCTGCGCGCCATCACCAACGACTCGACGAGAATCAGGATCTGATTGGCCTCTCCGCTGCCAATGCCGCCGCCGCCTTTACCGGGACATTCGTCGTCAACGGAAGCCCTACACAGACGGCCATGGTTGAAAGTGTGGGCAGTACCAGCCAGATTGCGCAGGTAACGACTGCAGCGATGGTCGCGCTGGTTCTGCTGTTTCTGACTCGGCCGTTGCAGTATCTTCCCCAATGCGTTCTAGGGACTCTGGTTTTTCTAGTCGCGATCCGGCTGATTAAGCTGCGGAGTCTCAAGGGCATTCTTCGCGAAAGCCCTGCGGAATTCGCGCTTGCCGTGACAACTACCGTCGTAGTGATTACCGCAGGCGTTGAGCAAGGCATCCTGCTGGCGATGGTCCTGTCTCTGTTGCGCATCGTGCACCATAGCTATCACCCGCGTACCGGCGTCATGATCCCGGACGAGACGAATATTTGGAAGCTGATTCCTCCCACGCAGGGTGCGGTGACCGAGCCAGGGCTCGTCATATATCGTTTTGGAGCGGCACTGTTCTATGCAAACGCGAGTCGATTCTCCGACGAGATCCTCGGACTGGTGGGCCCGTCGCCGACGACCGTTCGCTGGCTCATCGTAGACGCAGAGGCAATTACCAACCTGGACTATAGCGCCGCTCGAGTTGTTGAGGAGTTGAAGAAAAATCTGACAGATGCCGGCGTCGCGTTGGGTTTTGCTCGCCTTCCTTGGAATACAAGAGCGGACTTCGACCGCCATCATGTAACTGAGGCGATCGGCCCTTCGTGGATATTCAAACGACTTCACGACGCACTCGATGCGTTCGAGGCGCTGAAGCCAGCCAGCTCGCCGACGCAAACAACCCCTACGTCGTAGCCGTACCTGAGATATAGGCTTCTAGATGCCGTATGGTCATCTCCTGATCGCTGATGACTGCGTTCACCAGATCACCGATCGAAACCACACCGACGACCGAGTTGGCCTCGATTACCGGCAGGTGCCGGATGCGATTCTTAGTGATGATGCGCATGCACTCGCCTACGGTGTGCTTTGGCGATACAGAGATGACGGGGCTGCTCATGATCTCTGCGACCTGTGTCTCCTTTGACGAACGGCCTTGCAGAATCACCTTCCGCGCATAGTCGCGTTCGGAGATGATTCCGAGAAGCGATTGCTGCTCCATCACCAGCAGCGCACCGACCTGACGCGCTGCCATAATCTCGACTGCCTGATACACGGAGGCGTCGGGTGCGATAGACGCAACCGGCCCTGACTTCTGCTTCAGCACCATACCGATCGTCGTGGCAAATTCACTCATGGAGCACCTCGGGCCTCGAATAGTACCTCCGGCGTGCAATCTCACGCAATTGCTAAAAATGCGCGCTTGCGTATCCAGCAGTATCATCAAGATATGCAGTCTTTTGACGCCCTTCTTCGTGAAGCTGAGATCGCCCACGGCCACCTGTGTGCCGGGCAGATTCTCGGGGTTCGCATGGCTATGCTGGGGTGCGAACGGCTTGGAGTCGAAGATCCCAAGGGCACCGATCGCAAACGTCTGGTGACTTTTATTGAGATTGATCGCTGCGCTACAGACGCGATTGCCGTTGTCACTGGTTGCCGTCTCGGCAAGCGAGCCATCAAATTTCGCGACTGGGGAAAGATGGCCGCTACCTTCGTCGATCTCACTTCGCCCCTGGCGCCGCAGGGCGACACTCCCGTCTTCAAAGGTCTACGGATTGCAGCGCTCGAGTCTTCCAAGCAACGCGCTCGCGAACTGTTCCCCCACATTGAGAACAAAAACGAGCAGCAGATGCTTGCCTATCGCGAACTTCCGAAGAACGACCTCTTCCACGAAGAGTGGGTTGCAGTGCCGATCCATCCTCGCGAGATGCCCGGCTACAAGTCGGCACGTATCGCGTGTGCTCAGTGTGGAGAAGGGATCAACTACGATCGCGAACACATGCGCGACGGGCGAATTCTCTGCCAGGGCTGCGCCTTCCCGGAAGCGCGATACTATCGATCGCTTGCCGAGCGGGAGTTCGCCACAAACAGCGAGGCCGGCGCGGAAACCTCTCCGCAACCGGCCTGCGAACATTGTTAGCTGCTAGAACCCCTCAACGTCGCGGTGATTACCAGCGTCCGCGGTGATCGTAGTGATAGCGATCAAACTCGTGCATCCGCACCCATTCCGCATGCCGACGCTCCTGCTCGAAGCGCAGGCGAGCATAGTAGTCGGGCCCGTAATAGCCGTGGTACGGATAGCCAACTTGTACGCCCACGGCGAACTGCTGTGCGTTAGCCTTCGCAGGTACAGCCAACACAAAAGCCCCTGCCAGTAAGCCAACCGTTACACCCTTTGCAACCATCGCTTTTACGTTTGTGATCTTCATAACAACCTCCTGCCTACAACCAATGAAACCCGCCTTCATGATATCGGTTGCGCGCAACTATCGCGGCAATCCGGTGTCTTGGCGCCCGAGCCTATAATCTGCATCTGTAAAGAAGTAAGGTGTCTTATGCCGCAACCAGTCGCTGCATTTCTTCATCACTCCCTGATTTTGAAGACCGCGCTGGCTGACTGCCTCGAAGATCCCAATCCAAAAGCCGTACATAAGCTTCGCTCCACAACGCGACGATTGGAAGCCGTACTCGAAGTAGTAAACGCCTCCACCGATCTGCCATCCCTGACTAAGAGATCCCGCGGCTTCAAACGTTTGCTTCACAAGATTCGCAGAGCTGCCGGTGACGTTCGCGATTTAGACGTTCACCGCGAATTACTTAGCCACTATCAATCGATAGTTGGTGCGACCGAGTTGTATACAAATTTAAAGAACAAGAGAAAGAAGAAGGCGAAGAGACTGCAACAACACATCCGCGCGAAGGAAGCTGAGATTCGTCATACCCTGGAGAGACTCGAGATCATCTTTGTCGGACTTCCCTATCTCAACCTTAGCGGTGGAAGACTCATCCAGATTACAAGAGGCTGGCTTGCGCCAGCTCTACGCAATCTCGACCCGCACCATGACGAAGACCTGCATTCAATCCGCAAGGCGTGCAAAAGTGCACGGTATATGGCAGAGATCGGCAGCGAAACGTCTGAAGTCGCGGCGAAGCTTACCAAACGCCTTAACGGCGTTCAGCAGACGACTGGCGCGTGGCACGATTGTCTGCTTTTGTTGAGCCGAGCCCAATCCAGTCTTCCGAGCGAAAGCCCTTTCACTGAAAGACTTTACGCGAAGACCAGACGCCTGCGGCAACAAGCCGAGTCGAAAGCCGCACACTTTTTGAAGGCTTGAGTTGTGAGTCGCATGGCCTTCGGTAGTATACACTTAGTTCCAACATGACGGTCTTACGCCAACTCGCGACCCTGTACCTCATGCCGACCCGTTGTTGTTGCTAGTCCTTTCTGAGTAGTGCCCCCTCTGAAAATCTAATCGCCGTATCCCACACGCAGTTTTTTGTGTGCATCGTGCTTCTTCTAAGGAGACCTCTCCATGTCTATCCCTCGCACTCCTCTCTCTCTTTCCACAGACACCTGGGCGATTGTCCTTTCACTTGCCCTTGCTCTTGCCGTCCGCGCGGGCCTGCTCAAAACCGTCGGCTGGTAAGGATCGACGCGCCCCAATCAAACTGCACGAAGGAGAATTTATGGCTGGCTCACTCGATCTACCTGACCTCCGCACTGAGTACCCACCGCATGCCCCGGGCCGCGTTCCAGCGGAGCGGACCTCGCTGCTCGGCCTGCTTCCGGGGATTCTGCTGCTGGCGGTCGTCGGCTACGCGGGCAAGTTCGTTGAACACTTCATCAACACCTACGGGAAGGCTCATCACTACGTTTTGCCCAACATCGAATACGTTCTCTGGGCGATCCTCTTTGGAATCCTCATCTCGAACACAGTTGGGTTGCCCCGGATCTTCCGTTCGGGGGTCGCTACCTACGAGTTCTGGCTGAAAGCGGGCATTATCCTGCTTGGCGCGCGCTTTATTCTCGGCGACATTCTGAAGCTCGGCGGCATCTCGCTCGCCTTGGTCTTCGTCGCTTTCGCCTTCTCGCTTACTTTCATGACGTGGCTGGGTCGCACCTTCAAACTAGGACCCCAACTCACAACTTTGCTGGCTGTCGGGTCGAGTGTCTGCGGAGTGTCCGCCATTATCGCCACCCAGGGTGCAATTGACGCAGACGAAGAGGATTCGTCGACTGCCATCGCCGCGATCCTGGCGCTCGGCGCGATCTCGTTGTTCACCTTCCCACTCATCGGCCATGCACTGCACATGAGCGATCGCGCATACGGTCTTTGGGCTGGTCTCGCTGTCGACAACACCGCAGAAGCGACGGCAGCCGGAGCGCTGTACTCTGATGCCGCCGGCAAGTTCGCCGTACTCGCCAAGACCTGCCGCAATGCTCTTATCGGCTTCGTCGTGCTTGCGTACGCGATTCAATGGGCACGGAAGGGCCTGGCCAGCCGCGCTGCCACAGCACAGCTGGAAAATAAAGCCGCATTCTTATGGAAAAAGTTTCCCAAGTTCGTTCTCGGCTTCCTCTTTATCTCATTACTCGCCACCTTAGGCTCTTCTACCAACCCACACATAGCCGCACTTGGCTTCTCAAAGCCGCAACTCACGGCGCTTGGAAATCTGAGCCGCTGGGCGTTTTTGCTTACCTTCGCAGGCGTAGGTCTGCGCACAAACCTGAAGGATCTTTTCAAGCAAGGAGCGCGGCCATTCCTCGTTGGAGCGGTGGGCGAGGTTGCTATCGCTGCTATTACATTACTTCTGGTTCTAGGAGCGAACCATTTCTTCCATCTCTAACCCATCGCTACGGCGGTTCCCTCTTCGCCTGTCTTAACCGAGCGAGGAGGAGCGTAGATGGGAAGATTGTCACTCTTTCGTCACCGTCACCTCGGTGAACCTCCAGCTATGGTAGCCTCCTGCAAGGGGTTGCATTATGCGAGTAGGCTAACCCCAAACCGTTGCCGATGCCTGTAGCTCACCCAAAACCTGGTCGATCCTTCCGCCTCACAGCATTTCTTTTGCTTTCGATCGGGCGAATGTGCTTCGCCCAAAGCGCACCCTCACAGCCAGCGACCGCGCAGACTTCGGCCGACGCATCGAGTTCTTTACCGGATGCGCCTGAGCCCCAGGTTGCCGTCGACGCGCCGAAAACCGCCGAAAAGAAAGCCGGCAACAAAGACATTACGTTGGCTGGCACCCCCCGGCGGCTATTGGATGATCAGAAAGCTATCTGGACCAGCCCTCTGCGTCTGAGGCCCACTGACGCAATCTGGTTGGCCCCCCTAGGCACCGCGACCGGTTTACTGATTGGCAGCGACCAGCACACCATGACATCGTTGATCAACATCAACGCGGATGACCAAAGCAAATTTAAAACTCTGTCGAATGCCGGCGTTGCCGCGCTGGGTGCTGTACCGGCCAGCATGTACTTGTGGAGTTTGTTCGACTACGCTCCGCAGGCTCACGAGACAGCTCTGCTGACAGGCGAAGCGCTGGCAGACAGTCTGGCCGTGGCGGAGGTGACAAAACTTGTCACGCGCCGCGATCGCCCAGCTGTGAATGATGCAAAGGGAGACTTTTTTAGTTCGAGCCCCACCGACTCGTCCTTTCCTTCCGATCACGCGACTGCCGCATGGGCCATGGCTTCGGTTATAGGGGATGAATATTCCGGCTGGATTACTCGCACAGCAGTTTACGGTCTGGCTACCGGAGTAAGTGTCAGCCGCGTGCTGGCGGAACAGCACTTTCCGTCGGACGTTCTAATTGGAAGCGCGACCGGTTGGCTGATCGGGCACTACATCTATCGCGCGCATCACAACTTCGACCTCGATCTCTTCGATTCGACCTCGATGCCTGCAGATTTAGGCGTGGCCCGCAAACCCCGGCAAGCGACGGCAGCTTCGCAGCGTGTGCCTATTGCCCACCATCCCCCGCGGCTCTTCACGGACGACGATGATCCAGACACCATCGGGTCGACCAACGTCCCAATGGATAGCTGGGTCTATCCGGCGCTTGAAAGACTGGCCGCGATTGGATTCATCCCCGGGCAAAGCGTCTCGATCCGTCCGTGGACTCGGCAGGAATGCCTACGTCAACTGCGAGAGGCAGAAGATCTGGTGGACATGGAGGACTACAGCAGTTCAAGGCTAATCGCGGAGGCTCGCCGCCTGATTGCCGATCTCCATGCTGAGTTCGAAACGGAGCCGAACTACTATGAGTCCCTGAGTCTTGAATCGGCCTACGCTCGCTATGGAACGATTGCAGGTCCTGCGTTGGCAGACAGCTTTCATTTTGGCCAGACATGGTGGAACGACTTCGGCCGCCCGCTCGGTAGAGGCGGCAGCGCAATCGCGGGATATTCGGTCCGTGCCAACTACGGAAGGCTGTTCTTTTACGATCGTCAGGAGTTGCAGCACGGTCCCGGTAATCCGGCTGAGTCTCCAGCCATCAATCAACTAATCAACACACTGGATCGAATATCACCAGATTCCGATCCACACATAGAGCCGATACCTGAAAGATCAGCCTACGATCGCCAGCGACCGATAGAGCTTTACGGAGGTGTTGCGTTCGAGGGCAATGCTCTTTCTTTCGGAAAGCAGGAGCTGTACTGGGGGCCGACCACGATGGGTCCGCTCGCCTTCTCCAGTAACGCGGAGCCAACCTACAACCTGCGTTTCGTATCGACACGTCCACATCCTTTTCCTCTGCTGCCATCCCTCGGCACCTATCGCTTCGATATCGTACTGGGAAAACTATCCGGGCATAGTTATCCGGCACGTCCCTGGTTCAATGGCCAAAAGATGGCCCTTAATTTTGGCGACAATCTCGAAATCAGCTTTACCCGCTGGTCGATCTTCTGGGGGGTCGGCCATCCGATTACGTTTCATAGCTTCAAGGCGAACGTCTTCAGCTTTAACTCAACTGGTGATATAACCACCGGAATCGGCGGCAGTGGAGGATATGGGGATCGGGACGATCCAGGCGATCGAAAGAGTAACTTCGACTTTAGTTATCGACTGCCTTTCCTAAGCCGTATAGTCACACTTTACGCGGACGCCTACTCCGACGATGATCCGAGCCCAATCGACGCACCACGCCGAGCAGTATGGAATCCAGGTATCTATTTCGCAAGGCTGCCGTTCCTGCCGCATATGGATTTACGAGTTGAAGCCGTAAGCTCTGAGGGGCTTGCCACCATCTTCGGCGGCCAACATTTCTTCATTAACAATCAATATCTTGATGGGAACACCAACAAGGGCTTTCTGCTTGGCAATGCCGTGGGCCGCGATGGGCGCGCAATAGAAGGGCGCACCGGTTACTGGCTTTCCGCGCGCACACGACTTGAACTGGGTTACCGGCAGAATAAAATAGGGACAGATTTTTTACCCAACGGCGGCACCATAACGGATGGTTTCGTGAATGGCTCCTATGCATTCAATCGGCACTGGCAGATACAAACCTTCACACAGTACGAGCGATTCTTGATCCCCTCTTACATAAGTGGTTCGCAGCACAACACAAGCGGACGGTTGCAGATCACCTGGACTCCAGAGCTTCATCTGAAGAGATAAATTCATTTCCCTTAGCGATGAATGATCCATCGCTAAGGGAACAGGTAGATCGAGTGCAGCTCACGCCGTCAGTCTTTTTTGTAAACGTGTTTATTCTCGACAATACCCTTTTTAAACACGGTTCTCACCGCTTGACGAAGAGCTATATCGCCCTGCAATACGAGATCGCGCACTGGTTGTTCTGGACGGCCTCGGAAAGAAGTGACATGAAAATATTCGTGGTCTTCGAGAGGCTTCGCAGAGAAATAATAGTTCGATACACAACAACGCGAACTGTCTACTACGACTTGGCTCACAGAGTGCCAGGACTTTTCGTGCGTTGCCATAATCGCAAGCCGATTGGACAGCGCCGCGATAACCCGCTGCGGCTCTTTAGGTCCGCTGTCCCATAGCTCCAAATTGCCGCCAAATTCCTGGCGCCAGCCTGGGGTAACGTAATAAAGCAGATTTAAGACTCGGTACATCTGTCGATTTTTGTCGTGAGAGTTATCAAGATGAGGGTTTAGAAAGTTATCCTTCGCCATCAAACTAATTCCTCCGGCATAAAGGTGTTCATCCGGAACCATCTCATGAATTCCGGTGATCGCCTCTACCATCTTGAGTACCCGCAAATCTTGGAACGCAAAAATGATCTCCTCGAGAATTTCAGAGTACTTATCCATCTGTGCCGCAACATACTTATTCTCGCGGAGGCTTTTCTTGAGCATCATCGTTTCTTTTTCAGGAAATGCTTTGAAGACTTTGAGGACTTCCTCTTCAGGTAAAAGGTCGTCGATCACACAACTCTGAACAGTATGTTCTCGAAATTCATCACGGAGTCGCTCGAGCTCCTCGCCGAGTCTCTTCTCAATGATTTCCGCATATTGGCTACGATTCATGTACTTTCCTCTAATCAATGGCTTCGTAACTGCACCTCATTACGACCTCGTCACAACGCGAGGTTCAGCCCTGTCTGAAGCGTATCGCACGGCCGCAGATTACTCAAATCTCGGCCCCTTTATTTTAAAACGGCGCAATACGAGTCAGCCAAATGTGTTCAGTAAACATGTGACGGCCGTGCTCCTTATAGCTCCGTCGAAATGATTTGGCTTTTGTTACCGATAAGCGGACTGCGGCTAAAGGGAACAGATCGACAAAGCGATTTGCGTCGCTTTTCAATTCTTCATCTCCAGAATCCGGGGTTCATACTTAGTTTACGTTTACATTTTGTACTCAGTTTCTCTTCCAGTCTCCCTAGCCTATATCCTGCAAGTTTAATGCCGGTCCGAACGAGTGCTGAAGGGATGAACTTTTTGGATGACGCCCAAAGATATCTAAACTCAGAGCGCACAAAGCGCCCCCCTTCTCCAGCCGCACCTCCAAATTCGTCAAGGAGCCAATTCTCCTTTGTGTGCAATACTCCAATGTCAAAGTAGCGCTTGAATTCCTGCATCCACGTGTAACTGTGAGAATGGTAGACCTGTGCCTCCGCCACATAGGCAATCTTCCATCGTGCCAGCAGCAGCCTTGCAGCTGTGACGGTATCTTCGCCGAAGATGACGTCGCGCGGAAAGCCACCGACCGCAAGAAGCGCATCCCGCCGATAAGCAGCAAACGCGTTTGAGATGAAGATTGCTTTAAATCCAAGTTGCTCTCGGCTAGCAAGAGTGCGCACCTCGGATTTTGCAGGATAGTTGTAGAAGCGAGCGTGCGCTTCAATTGGAGTTGAGTTCAGACGAGGAAGCTGCCGCCCATAGGCAGCGGCGACAGTCGGGTCATTAAAGGCTTCGATCAATCGACTAATGGCGCCTGGTCCCGCCACTTTCACATCTTGCGTTAGGAACACAAGTAGTTCTGCATCAGGCAGTAACTCAAGAGCAAGCTGTCTTGTTCCGCCATGATTAAAATCGGACCGCGGGATCACGTTTACTCGAAACCCCGCGGCATTCGCCAAGTTCGCCGTTTGATCTGTTGAGGATGAATCAAGAACCAACACTCGGTTCGCTGGAATAGATTCCAAAAGCGGCGACGTCAGCTGAGACCAATCTTCGGCGGCATTCAGAGTAGGTACAACAATGAAAAAGTTCACCGTTTCGAGGTCCCCTTTAACTGCCTTTTGATAAAGAGCGAATCTTACCTCGGCAGTTGATATCTTTCGGGTTTAGGCGGGACTATCGTGGTTGCTAAAAGACGACGGTAGCAGCCGCTATAGCGATTCCGAACTGGCCAACGATCTGGGCAATATCAACGATCAACCGAATCGTATTTCCCTTCGTCAAATTCAGAGGAACGACAACTGTGTCACCAGGATACAAATGCAGCGAATCGAAGCCGTTTCCACGCAAAGCAGAAGAATATTGCTTGCTGATTACGGATCCACTCGCACGAATAACATAAGCCCGGCTCTTATCAGCGTCTCGATTCGTTCCGCCAGCTAGTCTTATGTAACCTCCAAGCCGGCGCTCATTGTCAAACACGAATGAATTCTGGTTATAAACTGCTCCGTCCACGCTTACGGTAGACGGAACACGCGGAACGATGAAACGATCTCCGTCCTCGAGTGGAAGATCAGGTATCTGGTTCAAGTCGTGGCTGTCGGGCTTAAGATTCAGGACGATTCGCCCCGTGGATCTCACTTGGCGCAAACTGGCGATGATGTTCTGATTCTGAGCCTGAGCAGCGGTTGCAGCAGCAGTATCCGAAGCGCTGATAGCTCGACCAGCATTATTGGTCGCATTTGTGCTCACCTGGAGCGCGATTTCGTCAACATATTGATTCAGACGTTGCTGCTGAACTCGGCGGGTAGATTCCCGCGTAAACTCCGAACCGTATAGGTATGCTTCAGAAGTGAACCCGCCAGCCCGCTCCACTAAGTGTCTTAAAGTTTCCCCTGGCTGAACACTGTAGACGCCCGAAGAGACAAATTCTCCATCTAAACGAACGAAGCGGGTCTGCTGCTCTTGAGGAACACTAATATCCGCTTTCGAGAAGATCGTAACGACGTCTCCAGGAAGGAGTTCAAGGTCTTGACTGGTATCTCCCTCCAGCACAACCTTTCCAAGGTTGAAAGGGAGAAGAGATGTCGTCAAGGTCTCCTTACTCTGGCGTTCGACAACAGCGTAGCTCCAATCAATATCCGGCTCACCCAACTTGACATTGTTCTTCGATCGAAATTGTCCCGCCGACGAGTTTTCTACGGTTGAGCCTAAGCTAGCGCTTGCTGCACTTACATTATTTGGCGGCCTTGGAGTGATTGCTAAACCATTTTGCGACAACGTAGATGTATTGGAATTGTTTCCCGTATTGGTGTTTTGGTTGTTGGCAAGCGCATTCGTTCCGTTTGCTGTACCTGTTGCATTTGTCGTTGCAGACGGAGTGTATCGATCGTTGGTTCCGCTCAACGCGGTCTGTGATGCGGGAATCTTGATGCAGTCTAATCCGCCATCGGTCGACGCATCCGCTTGACCGTTCATATCTTGATCTGGCGTTTGATAGCTGCTTCCCTCTTCGCTTCCGAAAGCCAGCCCAATCAAGTTTTGATTTCTCGTGGAAGAATATCTCCAATTAGGATTCAATCCCTCTTCCCCAACAGGAATTCCGTAACGCAAATTCGGAATGCCGTACGGGGTCAGTGGCAAGCATGTAGGGACATAGGTCAACGTAGGTTGGCCGAGTTGACTTCGCTTTAGCCAATAATCACGAGTGATTAAAGCATCTTTATCTGGCAGAAGATCGCGGACGCGCATTCCGGGCTTCCAAGTATACCGCCCAGGATTCGCTACATTTCCGCGAAGCGTCACTGCATCCTTGTACTGGCTGACCACTGCATCGACTTCCAACAGGTCGCCATCCTGCATGACAGTCGACCTTCCCTGCGAATCAAGAGCGACCTCTGTCATGCTGCGCCGGCGATGATCGTCTACGCGCTCTAGCCGAACTCTCTGCCTTGAAGCCACGTTCGATAAGCCGGCAGCCAACTCTAGAGCATCATCAATAGTCGTATCGCCTTGAGATTTCAGCTCGTAAATTCCTGGCTTGTTGACGCTACCAGAGACAGCTACCTGCGGGCCGACGGGTGGAATGTAAATGACATCGCCGGGCAAAAGCTTCTCGTCCTTCGATTTGTCGCCATGCTGCAACAGGTCATACAAATCGAAATCTACAACAACTTTACCCTCGCGCTTCAACTGAATATGCCGAAGGCTACCCTGCGGAGTTGGACCACCAGTCGCGAAAAGCGCATTGGTCAATGTGCTCAAGGAACTGATCGTGTAGCTGCCTGGCCTACGTGCCTGTCCGACGACGAATACCTGGATTGACCTCAGTTGCCCCAGGTTCACATTTAGATCAAAGTTTCTGAAAACCCTGCCGACCTGACTTTTCAGGAAATCGTGCATCTGGTCGGATTTCACCCCTGCGACATGAATCGAACCTACCTGCGGCACGAAGATGCTCCCGGACCGATCTACTAGAAAGCGGCCGTTCAGTGCAACCTGACCCCACATCTGGATGAGTAACTCATCCCCTGGCCCGACCACGTAGTCTGGAGTTACAGGAACCAAATTGACCGGCGCAAAGGTAGAGGGCAGATTTCGAAACAGGTTCACTCCATAAATTGGCAACATCTTGCCGATTGAATTAGCCACCAGGAGCTGAAACTCAGTTGGTGAATCCAATGGAAGGCGAATATCCAGATTCTGGTTCTGCTGTTGATTCCGGGTATTGTTTTGCGTGTTGGTTTGGGTATCCTGCTGCCCAGGCACATTAATCTGTGGAGTTAAGGTCTGCTGCTGCTGTTGATTCGTCGAAGGATTGCTGCCCTGAACGTTGCTTTGGCCCGAAGACTGACAGGTTGGGTCATTCGGATCACATGACTGTTGCTGGTCGGTTTGCCCGCTGAGAGCCTGGCCAAATTGGTCGAACTGAGCCGATGACGTTAGAGTCCCGAACACTATGATTAGAAGCACATATCCGAACCTGCGTAATCTGGGGGAACTACTAAACAACATCTGCACCAATCCTCGCGACCCTTATATGTTAATTACGTTCATCATACAATCGGCAGTCAAAAATCCAACCGAAATGAGCCACTGCGCAGTTAACGACTACACGCAATAAGGCTAGTATCTGGATGCTATGGAAAACTTGAGGTATACCCACTTGATTCACAACAAGCAGTGAAGCCGCACCTCATATAACTAGACCTGACTCTGATTCCAGATTTCAGTTATACCTTTTGCTGAGTCTCCACAGCCTGCGCTACTCGCAACATGGTCGACTCGTCGAAGTGCTTTGCCATGATCTGTACTCCGATCGGCAATCCCTCCTTGGTCTGCCCGCAGGGCACTGACACTCCACATATCCCGGCCAAGCTTGCTGCTACGGAATAAATATCCTCCAGATACATCTGGACCGGATCGTCTGTCTTCTCACCCAACTTAAACGCCGGAGTTGGCGTCACCGGAGCGATCAACACATCCACAGCCGCAAACGCCTCCAGAAAGTCTCGCGTCAGGAGAGTTCGAACCTGTTGCGCCTTGCGATAATAGGCATCATAGTAACCCGCACTGAGTGCATACGTACCTAAGAGTATCCGGCGCTTGACTTCAGGACCGAAGCCTTCGTCTCGAGTCTTGCGAAACATCGCAGACAACGTCTTTGCCTCTTCCGCTCTCAACCCAAACCTAACCCCGTCGAACCGAGAGAGATTGGACGACGCCTCAGCGGTAGCAATTACATAGTAAGTTGGAATCGCATATTTTGTGTGAGGTAAACTGACCGGCTTTACGACACATCCCGCCAGCTTCAAACCAGCAATCGCACCATTGATTGCACTACGAATCTCTGGATCCAACCCCTCGCCAAAATACTCCTCTGGAACGCCAACACGGATCCCCTCGACCGGTTCGGTGAGCGCCGAAACATAGGCATCCACCGGCCTCTCCGACGAAGTCGCGTCCATAATATCTTTTCCTGCAATAACTTGCAGCACAGTCGCAGCGTCCTTTACTGTCTTTGCCAAAGGCCCAACGCGATCCAATGAGGAGGCAAATGCAATCAATCCATATCGGCTGACCCTCCCGTATGTCGGCAGAATTCCGACCACGCCACAAAAAGCTGCTGGCTGCCGAATTGATCCGCCGGTATCGGTTCCCAGAGTTGCTACTGCGAAATCTGCCGCCACCGCAGCTGCTGAACCGCCACTTGAACCGCCCGGGACCCTGTCTAGGGCTCTTGGATTCAGCACAGGTCCATATGCGGAATTCTCATTCGATGACCCCATCGCAAACTCGTCGCAATTCAGCTTTCCGAGCAGCACGGCCCCCGCAGCCTCTAGCTTCGCAACGACACTCGCATCATAGGGCGGTCTGTATCCTTTCAAAATGAGGGACCCAGCAGTCGCCGGGGCTCCGCGCATTGCCAGAACATCTTTAATGCCGAACGGAACCCCCGCCAATGGTTGTAGCTCGTCCCCCTTCGCAGCCATCTCGTCGATCTTCTGAGCCTGCACCATCGCACGCTCTCGACTCAGCGCCAGAAAACTATTAATCTTGCCATCTTGAGAGGCGATGCGGTCATAGTGCTGTTCCGCAAGCGCTGTGGCCGTCTTCGCACCTGAAGCTACCGCTTCCCTCGCTGCGTCGATTGTCAAATTTCTCAAATCCACTGCTTTTGCGCTCACCTTTCGATCACCTTCGGAACTTTGAAAAACCGCCCGTCAGACTCCGGAGCGGTGGACATGATCTCAGTCCGATCAAGCGATGGCCGTACTTGGTCCATGCGAAACGCCTCTCCCCGTTGGGGTATGGCGTTGCCCAGCATCTCACCCACTTGCGCCATCGCGGGAACTCCCACGGTATCCAACTCATTCAACTGTCCGATGTGTCCAAGGATGGCGTTTAGATCTCGCTGCATGCTTGGCTCTTCCTCCGCAGTCAGCTCCAGATTCGCCAACTCCGCGACCCGTCGTACATCATCCAGGGTTACGCCAGCCTGTTCCTTCATCTCTCGTAATTCCTCTTCTTCTCAAAGTGTATCTCGTTGACATTCACCCCTGAAATACGCGCCAACTCTGGAATCAACTGTCGACGCATACTCAGCAACTGCCGCAGCCAAACTCCGTCTTCGACCTCTACTCGGACTACACCATTCTCAAATCCTACGACCTGCCCCCGCTCCGCAATCGTTTTTCCGCACGTAACCGGCCACGCCGCTGCCAATCTATCTTCCTCGTGCAACGCCTGCAAGCTTGTTCCCAGAGAACCTCTGAACATGTCCCGCATTCCTTCTAATGACATATTCAGCCCCCATCCAGTTGTCATGGCTAAGTGAATGGATTATCGCTAGATTCAGAAAAGTGAGCTCCAAAATCGCTCACTTTGAATCACGGCAAACAGATACTAGAAATCTTATTTTACGGAGGTATGAGAAGGAAAAGGCCAAATTCAAATGATTAAAAGAAATGAAAAACCGCCATCGGTAGCTAACGAAACAGCTTCGCGCGAGGCGTTGTTGATTTCATAGCTGCCTGACTAGTAGGCACCATCCTGATTCACTACGGACGCAAAGGTCTTTGTCAAGATCCAAATATCTCTCATCAAAGACCACCCCTCAACGTATTCACAGTCTAGGGCAACACGTCTCTCGTAGCTCAATGCACTTCGTCCCGATACCTGCCAGAGTCCGGTCAATCCAGGCTTTACTCTGCAATAGCAGTCGAAACAGCTTCCATACTTTTCCACTTCCGCCGCAACAATCGGCCGCGGTCCAACCAAACTCATCTGGCCCATAAGGACATTCCAGAGCTGTGGCAACTCATCCAAGCTGTATCGCCGAAGAAAAAGACCAAGAGGGGTAATACGTGGATCTTTACGAAGCTTATGGGTTTTGTTCCATTCAGCACGCGCCTTTGGGTATCTGGCCAAGTGGGCCTCTAATACCTCAGCTGAGTTGATGCACATCGTGCGAAACTTCCACATCGAGAAAAAGGCCCCACTCTTGCGAATCCTGCGATGCGAATAAAAGACAGGCCCTGGAGAACTCAATTTCACCGTTACTGCTACCAACCCCAGCAGTAATAGAACAATGGGCATCGAGATCAAAACCAATGCTATATCTAGACACCGTTTAATCACCCGGTATCGAAAGAAATCGGACGGGCTTTCGTCTACTCGATGCGATCTCGCCCCCGAGCGACCAACTGACTCCGTGTACGAATAAGAACCTTCGATAGCCGCAGTCCGCGACTCGGGAGATTGATATTCAGCCTGCATTCGAATCCTGTGTCTGTACGGCTCGCATGTTTGCAAATTCTGCACACATCAGCCGGACCGGTTCTTGTTACACGCCTTGTGTCGCGGTTCCTTCTCTAATCCGTGTCCAGAGCATGACTGAGTCCGGGAACGGCCGCGCTTCCAAATCACTTCCACCTGCCTGCTTATGCTACCCACCCATGGACCTTACGATGGTCTCTGTGTTGAAGCGGGTTGGACCAAGTCGACGACTGGGAAAACAAAGCGCATTGATACAACTTCATCATTCTAACCGACGGTGTTCTGAAAATGGAGTTTACGCATACTAGATTCGCCTTTTATTCGTTCCACATCGGTACTGACAGATGCCACCTATTTCATCCTCCTGTTGCGGACACTAGACTATTCAAATGCAGGTTCGTGAAACACCTCTTCGTGACGTTAAACTACTTCAACCCCAACGCTTCGGAGATAGTCGCGGTTGGTTTGCAGAGGTATTCAATCAATCAACCTTTGCGGCGGCCGGCTTATCTACGCACTTCGTACAGGATAACCAGTCGTTCTCCACTAAAGGAGTACTTCGGGGTCTTCATTATCAACTCGGCAAGCCCCAAGGCAAACTTATCCGCGTTCTCTCTGGCCACATCTGGGATGTCGCGGTCGATCTTCGACGGGATTCTCCTGACTTTGGAAGGTGGGCTGGATTCCATTTGACCGCCCCGTCCCTTACCGACGAATTACAGATGCTCTGGATCCCCGAAGGCTTCGCTCACGGATTTCTTGTCCTATCGGATACTGCGGAGGTGTTCTACAAGACCACGAACCCCTACCATCAGGCTGGGGAGCGCTCTATCCTTTGGAACGACCACACCCTTGCGATTGCGTGGCCAACACAAGCTCTCAATGGCGTTTCACTCTCGGTCAGCGCAAAGGATGCCGTTGGCAAACGCTTCATCGAAGCCGAACTGCCTCCCTCCGCAGTACCCCATCTAGTTTAGGAACTTCCACGAGGTACAGTCGTCACTCTTCAAAATGAACACAAAGTCGCGGTCTATCTGTGTTCGGCCAGCCAAATGACGCAATCAAATAGCCTCTAGAGGTTCACGTTTACTTGTCTGTTGAAAGACGTTCTACCCTCGGGTTAACAGCCATCGTTCCACTTCTGCCAGTGAGTCCACCTTCAAATGTTCTCCGCTACAGCTTGCTTCTTCGGTTCCACTTATCAAAAAAGCCTGCTGCAACCCAGCTGCATTCGCAGCTGCCACATCCGAGCAGCGGTCTCCAACCATCACACTCTCGCTTAGCTGAATCCCAAATTCAGCGACGCCGCGCCGCAACATTCCCGTGCCAGGCTTCCGATCCTCGTGTTCACGTTTGTACACCCCTACGCCATGCTCGGGATGGAATGGGCAAAAATACACCGCGTCCAACTCCACGCCGTTCTCGCGGAGCTCCGACCGCATGAAGGTCATCAGCGTGTAAAAGTCCTCTTCGGAATAGAATCCCCGTGCGATCCCTGCTTGATTCGTTACAACGATGAGCCGATATCCTAGCCGTGCTGCGGTTCGGCAGAGCGAAAAAATCCCATCGACAAACCGTACCTCCTCAGATCGATGCAGATATCCCACCTCTTCATTTACAACACCGTCTCGATCGAGAAATAGTGCTCGCTTCATAACTCTGACAGTACCTCTTGCAATGAATCCCGCCAGTCCATCATGGTCCAGCCGAATCGTTCCGTCAGCTTGCTACA
>Ga0302177_10000790_pt1 | contig 23270 bp, 22 predicted proteins | sample I_Palsa_E1_2_FD_198780 | JGI IMG/M metagenome (GOLD analysis project Ga0302177, IMG submission 198780) | Peat permafrost microbial communities from Stordalen Mire near Abisko, Sweden - I_Palsa_E1_2 | ecosystem: Environmental > Terrestrial > Soil > Palsa > Peat permafrost | place: Sweden... | reverse complement strand
CCGGAGTCGATCCGCAGCAGGCCCAGCGTGCCGTGCGGCTGGCGCCTGCGGTCCGTCGGCGAACCAGGATTGAAAATCCGCAGATCACCAGCGGACTCGTCGAGCGGTAGGTGCGAATGCCCGAACACCACGAGGTCCGCACCCGGGAACGTGCGGCGCATTCGCGTCAGCCGTCCGGTGGCGGCGCCGCTGTCGTGCACCATGGCCACGCAGAGCCCATCCAGGTCTAGTTCCGCGGTCGGGCCGGCTCCCCACGCGGCGACATCAGGACCGTCGTTGTTCCCGAGCACGGCGACGACGGGGGCATACTCCGCGAGTTCGACCAAGACCGGCGCGGTGCAGACGTCGCCCGCGTGCAGGATAAGGTCCGCGCCGCGCAGGTGTTCGGCCACCCGGGGCGGGCAGACCCGCCACCGCCGGGGCGCATGAGTATCCGCCAGCACAACCACCCGCACAGCACCATCTTGCCCGCCCGGGATCAGTTTTTGTCCGCCCCCCGTGCGAACAAAAGGTGCATTTCTCCCTCGCGTGCCGATCGCTCGCTGATCGTGTGCAGTTACCCCCCAGCCGGCGGGGGGTAACTGCACACGATAACCATCTCGGCCGCTTTTCTGGTGTCAGGAGATGGCTAGTGGGGGTGGAGAGGCACCTTTGGGCATTCCGCGATCGGATAAGCGGCATGGGTTGCCCCCGCTGCGATGTCACATGGGTGCGGTTCTGCCGCTAGCGCACGTGACGAATGTCATGCTCCTGGATGGCCGGGATGAGGGAGGTGAGCGCCTTGCTGGCCTCGGCCGCCGCCTTTCGCTGGCTGTTATTGGCTTCCGCCACGGCGGCGGCGGCGACCAGCCGCCTGTTGGCCTCGCGGCGGCGGCGGATGCGCTTGATCGCCTTGTTCGCGCGATCGATAGCGAACAGCAAGCCAACAAGCAGGACAATCGCGACAGCGATGAGCCAAGGCACGGGCACCCTCCGTCTCGTCGTTCAGTAACGGCTCGGACACACAGTAAAGCCGGCGGCCACAGGATTTTCCAAGTCGCACTTACCACATTAACCCGGCGAGTCCGGCTTTCTGTCTGCTACGATGCCCGCCGGCTCACGGACGCAGCAGGCCGAGCAGCCAACCGGGGCGCAGGATCGTCGCGCCGGCCGCCACGCAGCGCTCGCGCAGCTCACGATCGGCGGTCACGACCACCCGATGCCCGGGCAACTCCCGCACCACGGCCACGATCGCGTCATCCCCCGAACCAGGTGCCTGCACGACCCGGACCTCGCCCGAGCCAGGTGCCTGCACGACCCGGACCTCGCCCGGCCGCGCTCCTCCCGGCCGCGCTTCCCCGGGCGTCGTTTCTCCCGCCGGAGCGTCGGCCGGACTGTCGGCCGACGAGACGGATAGACGACCGGCGGCGGCCTTGGCGGCACCCTCGAGCACCATGACGAAATCGGGCGGATCGGTCTCACCAGGCGGAACCCCGCGGCCACTCGCGGCGAGACGTACCAGCTCGGCGTGCAACCGGGCGGCCGCGCCGGCCCGGTCCCGCCACCAGCCGTCCGGACGCGAGCCCATCACGTTGGCTACGTCCACGACTATCGTGACTGCGTGCTCGCCGATCCCGATCTCCTTCGCACGTAAGCTGACCGCATGGCAGACGTGACACTCGCCTGGCAGCTGACCGAACAGGTCTCCAGGCTACGGCAGCGCCAGAGCGGGCCGCTGATCCTCGAACTCGACCTGACCGACGGCATCGGCGAGGGGCCGGTCACCGACCCGGTGGCCGCGTTCATGTCCCGGCGCAAGATCAGGCTGCCCGACATCATCGAGGGCCTGCGGCGCGCGCACCGAGACGACCGGGTCCGGGCGCTGGTGGTCAAGGTGGGCGGCGGCCGGATCGGGCTGGCCCTGGTGCAGGAGATACGCGAGGCGGTCTCCGGCTTCCGCGAGTCGGGCAAGCTCACCGTGGCATGGGCCGAGACCTTCGGCGAGTTCACCCACGGGAACGTGCCTTACTACCTCGCGACCGCGTTCGACCGGATCTATCTGCAGCCGTCGGGCACCCTGGGGCTCACCGGCATCGCGGTCGAGCAGCTGTTCCTGCACGACGCGCTGGCCAAGATCGGGGTCGCCTTCCAGAGCGCCAAACGGTACGAGTACAAGTCGGCCGCCGACAACCTGACCGAACGCGGCTTCACCCCGCCCGCCCGCGAGGCTTCCGAGCGGCTGGCGGCCTCGATCGCCGAGCAGATCAGCGCCGCCATCGCCGAACGCCGGGGCAAGACGGCCACCCAAGCCCGCGCGCTGCTCGACCGCGGCCCGTTCCTGGCCGCCGACGCGCTGGCCGAGGGCCTGGTCGACGCGCTCGGCTACCGGGACGAGGTGTACGCGGACGTCCGCAAGGAAGCGGGCCCGGACGCGACCCTGCAGTACGTGGCGCGCTACCAGCGGGGTCACGTGCTGGCGCAGCGAGCGCGCCGGCTGCCCCGGCGCCAGGATTTCGTGGCCGTGGTCTACGCCTCCGGCCCGATCAGGTCGGGGCGCAGCACCCGGAGCCCGCTGGGCGGGACCGCGATGGGCTCGGACACGGTGTCGGCCGCGCTGCGGTCGGCGCTTTCTGACGAGCGGGTGCGGGCCGTGCTGTTCCGGGTCAACAGCCCCGGCGGGTCCGCCACCGCCTCCGATACGATCTGGCGCGAAGTGGTCAGGCTCCGGGCGGCGGGCAAGCCCGTGGTGGTGTCGATGAGCGACGTGGCCGCCTCTGGCGGGTATTTCATCGCCGCGCCGGCCGACGTCATCGTCGCGCAGCCGGGCACGATCACCGGGTCGATCGGCGTGATCATGGGCAAGCCCGTGCTCGCCGGCGCGCTGGAACGCGTCGGCATCACCACCGATTCGGTGGCCGTGGGCAGCGGGGCGACCATGCTCGCGCCGACCCATCCGTTCACCGAAGACGAGTGGAACCGGATCAACGTCTGGCTCGACGCGATCTACCAGGACTTCATCGGGAAGGTGGCCTCGGGCCGCAGGATGGGTGTGGAGCGGGTGCACGAGGTGGCCCGGGGACGGGTCTGGACCGGCGCCGACGCCGCGCAGAACGGGCTCGTCGACGAGCTCGGCGGGATGCAGGCCGCGGCCGAGATCGCCCGCCGCCGCGCCGGCCTGCCCGCCGACGCCCCCCTCCGCGTCTACCCCAGGCTCACCCCGCTCGACCAGCTCAGGCCGCCGCCTTCGAGCGAGTCGCGGCCCGCCGCGGCGGCCGCGTTCGACCTCGGTTTCGCCGACGCCTGGGGTCCCGCGTGGCGGCTGGCGGCCCGGGCCGGCCTGCCGCCGTACGGACCGCTGATGCTGCCGGGCCCATGGACAATCAATTGACCGAACGGTCGCTACCTCTGCGCCCGGCCACCCTCCGCGCGCCCCGGCCTGACCGCTAGATGCCGGCGACTGAGGATCCGGCGCCAGATCTAGCCGGTGCGCTGGCGTCGTGGGCGACGGCGGTCACGCTGCTGACGGTGGCCGACGATCGCGATGACGTGGGGGCGACGGTCAGCGCGTTCTGCGCGGTGTCCACGAACCCGCCCCTGGTCCTGATGTCGCTGATGTCCGGTTCCTATCCGGCTGAGCTGTTCGGCCGGGCGGAGGAGCCGGTCACGCGGTTCGCCGTCACGCTGCTGGCGGCCGGCCAGCGCGTGCTGGCCGGGCGGTTCGCCGCCGCCGGCCGACCCGGCGCGCGGCTCATGCTCGGCGACGTGCCGCACCGGCGCGGCCCGGACTCCGGCGCGCTGATCGTGGACGGCGGCCTGGCCGCGCTGGAGTGCGCCGCGGCGCAGGTTATCCCGGCCGGGGATCATCTGCTGGTCATCGCGCAGGTCACCGGCGTGCCCTACGTGGCGGACGCCGGTGAGCCCCTGATCCGTTTCCGGCGCCACTACCTGCCCGCTAGGCTCTAGTTCGTCCGATAGGAGCCTCATGCCCAGCTTTGACACCAGCGTCCCGCATATCGCCCGCGTCTATGACTACTGGCTGGGCGGCAAGGACAATTTCGCCGCCGACAGGGAACTCGGCGAGCGAACCCTGGCGGCGTACCCGAACCTGGTGTTCTCGGTCCGCGCCAACCGCGCCTTCCTCGCCCGCGCGGTCCGCTTCCTCACCGCCGAGATGGGGATCAGGCAGTTCCTCGACGTCGGAACGGGGATTCCGACCGCCGACAACACCCATGAGGTCGCGCAGAGCGTGGCGCCCGAGTGCCGGATCGTCTACGTCGACAACGATCCCGTCGTGCTCTCGCACGCCAGGGCGCTGCTGACGAGCAAGCCGGAGGGGCTGTGCGCCTACATCGACGCCGACCTGCGGGACCCCGACAACATCCTGGCCATCGCGGCGGACACCCTGGACTTCAGCCAGCCGGTCGCGGTCATGATGATCGCGGTCCTGCACTTCATCGCCGATGACGCCGAAGCCAGCGGCATCGTCAACCGGGTCATGGACGCCTGCGTCCCGGGCAGCTTCATCGCGATCTCGCACGCGGCCAGCGATATCGACACCGAGCAGCAAACCGAGATGGTCCGCCGGCTGAACGAGTCCGTCGCGGAGAAGGCGACGCTGCGCGATCAGGCCGGCGTGACGCGCTTGTTCGACGGGTTTGAGCTGGTCGAGCCGGGCGTGGTACGGACCGCCGAGTGGCGGCCGGACTCCGAGCACCAGGCCGCCAGTCCCGCCGCCGTGTGGTGCGGCGTCGCCAGGAAGCCCTAGGTATCACGGTCGGCGACCGAGACGGCCGCCGGGAGACCGAACGTGCGCTAGGGGACCGAGCCCGCGGCCAGGCGGCCGGCTTGCCAGACGGCGGCGATCAGGGGGACGCCGGGGCGGTAGGCCAGGTAGGCGTGCGACGGGGCCTCGAGCAGGATCAGGTCGGCTCGGGCCCCTACGCCGAGATGGCCGATATCGTCCCGGCGCAGGGCCCGGGCGCCGCCCGCGGTGGCGGCCCAGACGGCCTCTTCCGTCGTCATCCGCATCTCCCGGACCGCGAGCGCGATGCAGAACGACATGCTGGAAGTGAACGAGGAACCGGGGTTGCAGTCGGTGGCCAGGGCCACGGTGGCGCCCGCGTCGAGCAGCCGCCGCGCGTCGGGGAACGGCTGCCGGCAGCCGAACTCCGCGCCGGGCAGCAGGGTCGCGACGACCGGCGTGCTGGCCAGCGCGTCCACGTCGGCGTCGGTCAGGAACGTGCAGTGGTCGGCCGACGCGGCGCCCGCCTGCGCCGCCACCTGGACGCCGGGGCCCGTTCCGAGCTGGTTCGCGTGCACGCGGGCGCCCAGGCCGGCGGCGGTGCCCGCGGCGAGCACCGCGGCCGCCTCGGCGCCGCCGAACGCCCCGTCCTCGCAGAACACGTCGATCCACCGGGCGTGCGGCGCGCAGGCCGCCAGCATCGGGCCGCGCACGAGGTCCAGGTAACCAGCCGGGTCGGCGGCGAACTCGGGCGGAACGACGTGCGCGCCCAGGTAGGTGACCTCGGGGGTGATCTCGGCGGCGAGCGCGAGCCCGCGCGCCTCGTCCGGGACGGTGAGCCCGTAGCCGGACTTGCACTCGAACGTGGTCGTGCCCTGGCCGAGCATCTCGGCCGCCAGCCGTCGCAGGTTCGCGCGCAGCACGACGTCCGGAGCCGCGCGGGTCGCCTCGACCGTGACCAGGATGCCGCCCGCATGGTACGGGCGCCCGGCCATCCGCGCGGCGAACTCCGCGCTGCGCTCTCCGGCGAAGATCAGGTGGGCGTGGGAATCGGCGAACCCGGGCAGGACGGCCCGGCCGCCGGCGTCCACCACGGCGTCGGCGGCGGGCGCCCGCGCCGCGGGCCCGGTCCAGGCCACCCGGTCGCCCGAGATCACCAGGGCCGCGTCCGCCAGCGCGGCATAGGCACCACGTTCGCCGTCGTTGGTGACCAGTTCGCCGATGCCGGTGATCAACGTGCTGTGCGGATCCGCCACGAGACAAGCTTCCCCCATCACCCGGCGCTGGCGCGCACGGGCACCTGCGCTGGCGGACACGGGCGCTGGCGAGTACGGGCACGCACGGCTTCGGGCTCGAGCCGGTGTCCGTTCCGAAGATTTAATGGTGAACGGTCAGGCGACCGCGGTGAGATCACCGCGGCTGACCAGCTCGACCAGCGGCTCCAGGTCGGCGGGCAGCGTGCCGTCCCCGTGGATGAACGGCACCAGCTCCCTGATCATCCGGTAGACGCGGACGGTGCCGAGGCCGAGCTGACCTGGGCCGCCCGGGGCGCCGGGGAGCGCCCGCAGGTCGATGGCCTGGGCGGCGACGACGAATTCGATCGCCGCGACCCGGGCGCAGAGCTGGATCATGTCGGCCAGCCGCCGCGCCGACAGCGGCGCCATCGTGGCCCGGTCCTCGATGCCCTCGCCTTTCACCGAGCTGGCCAGCTCGTAGAGATGCGGATGGGCCAGCGTGCGGGCCTCCACGGTGATCGCCTGGCCGGCCACGGCCAGTTCGGACAGCGCGTCGTCGGGCGAGCCCGCGATCGCCCCCAGGCCCGCGGGCAGTCCGGAATAAGGAGCCTGCAAGAGCTTGACCGCCCGTTCGTTCGCGCTGGTCACCACCGGGGCGAGCGCGATCCTGGCGAAATCGAGCGCGGCGGCGAGCGGGCCGATGTCGAAGTTCCCGACCGAGACGATCCGGCGCTCGGACACCACCACGACCGGGTTGGACTGGGAGGAGTTGAGCTCGAGCTGCAAGATGGTCCGCGCGTAGGCCAGCGCGTCACGGGCCGCTCCGTGGATCTGCGGGAGGCAGCGGAACGTCAGCGGGTCCTGCAGGAACCGAGCCGCGCCCGGCTGCCACAGGTAGCTCCCGGCCAGCAGGGCCCGCAGCTGGCTCAGCGTGGCCGCCAGGCCGGGAAAGGGCCTGGTCTGCTCGATGACCGGGTGCAGGCAGGTCAGGTTGGCGCCGAAGGCCTCCAGGTCCAGGGCGCCCGCGACGTCGAACACCGACATCAGGCGGTCCGCGTCGGCGATGGCCATGCAGGCCCAGGCCGTGGTGAAGGCGTTGCTGCTGACCAGGGCGAGCCCCTCGTTCTCGGCCACCTGAAACCCGCTGCGGGTGAGGAGCCCGTGCGCCAGGTCGGCCATCGGGCCGAGGTCGCCCTGGCCGATCGAGCCGAGCGTGCGGACCGGCGGCGCGAAGCCCTCGTTCAGCAGGGTGACGATCATCTCGGCGAGCTCGGGGCGGACGCCGGTCACACCCTTGGCGTAGCTGCTGGCCAGGCAGAGCATGGCGCCGCGGACGACGTCGGGCGGGGCGGCGTCGCCCTGGGCGATGCGGTGGTTCAGCACCAGCCGGTGGTTGAACCGCTGCCGTTGCGCCGGGTCAAGGGAAAAACGCCTTGCGTTCCCCGACCCCGGTGGTCAGGCCATATACCGGCTCGCCTTTGCTGAGTACCTCTTCGACTACGGTGCGCGATTGCCGCATGGCGGTTATCGCCTCGGGCGCGAGCGTGGCCCCCTCACCATGCCGGGCGACCGCGACGACCTGCGTAACAGTCAGGTCACTTCCATTAAGCATGATCGTCATTGATTGCTCACCCATCTATAACTGAGCTAGGCTCGCCACTCTGGAACGTTCCGCGTGAGCGGCCCGGCAACAAGGGAGGCCAGCGATGGCAACGTTCCTGCTGCGGCGCCTAGGACTCATGGTCCTCACCCTGTGGCTCCTCACGTTGATCGTATTCTTCGCCGGCCAGATCCTCCCCGGTGATCCCGCCCGCGCCACCCTGGGCAACCTGGCGGCGCCCAGTGCCGTCCGGGCCCTCGACCATCAGCTCGGCGTGGACCGGCCGCTGCTCACCCGGTACGGGAGCTGGCTCGGCGGGCTGCTGCACGGCAACCTGGGCACGTCCTACGCCTATCAGACGGCGGTCGAGCCCTTCATCCGGGCCGCGCTGATCAATTCGGTCAAGCTGGCCGCGCTGGCCTTCGTGGTCGTGGTGCCGCTCGCCATCATCGGCGGCGTGATCGCCGCCCTGTATGCAGGCCGCACCGTCGACCGGGTCATTTCGGTGACCGGGCTTTCGCTGTCCACGGTGCCCGAGTTCGTGTCCGGCATCGTGCTCCTCGTGGTGTTCGGCGTCGAACTGAAGTGGCTGCCGGTTACCGCCTCGGCCGGGCCGGGCGCTTCGGTCCTGCAACAGTTCAGGCATCTGATTTTGCCGGCTATACCGCTCGTTTTTGTGCTCTTCGGCTACATTGCCCGTATGGCGAGGGCGGGGACCATCGACGTGCTGAACTCCGACTACACCCGCACCGCGGTGCTGAAGGGGCTGCGGCGAACGACAGTGATCCGGCGGCACGTGCTGCGGAACTCGCTGCTGCCGACCATCACCGTCATCGCGACTCAGACCGGGTACCTGATCGGCGGGCTGGTGGTAGTGGAGACGCTGTTCAACTACCAGGGTCTGGGGAATCTCATCTACAAGGCCGCGGTGGCGCATGACTTCCCGATGCTGGAGGCCGGGGTGCTGATCATCGGCGTCGTCTACGTGGTGGCCACCTTGATAGCGGACCTGCTGCTGACCTGGCTCAACCCGCGGCTGCGCCTGGGAGGCAGCCAATGAGCGGATCCGTTCCGCAGCCGGCCGAGCCGGGCGTCCCGTCGCCGGTAGACCCGGCCGTGCCGGTGGCGCCGCTCGATCTCACGGGCGGATATCTCGGGGCCACCGGAGCGGTCGCGGTGGCGGTCGCGAGCCGGGCCACGCCGGCCCGATGGCAGCTGCTGCTGCGCAGGCCGACATTCTACGCGGGCGCGGGCATCTTGCTGTTCTGGGTGGTCTGCGCCGTGTTCGGCTACATGTTCGCCCCGTACAATCCGCTCGCGCAGCAACTGCTGTTCAACAACGCCGCCCCGTCCGCGGCGCACTGGTTCGGCACCGACCCGCTTGGCCGCGACGTGCTGTCCCGAGTCATCACCGGGTCCAGGGATATCCTGATCATCACCCCACTGGCCACCATTCTCGGCACCATCCTCGGCACCGCCCTCGGCCTGGCCATGGGGTATTTCGGCGGCGCCTTCGACCTGGTGGTCGGACGGCTCGTCGAGGCCATCCTCGCGCTGCCCTTCGTGATCATCGCCTTTTTGTTCGTCGTCGCCGTCGGGCGTTCCATTGTGGGAATCACGATCATCATCGGCCTGGTCTTCACGCCGCTGATCGCGCGGACGGTGCGCGCGGCGGTCCTGGTCGAGCGGAGCATGGACTACGTGCCCGGCGCCCGGCTGCTCGGCGAGAACCCGGGGCGAGTCATGTTCGCCGAGATCCTGCCCAACGTCCTGCCCGCCATCCTGGTCGAGTTCACGGTCCGGCTGGGTTACGCGGTCTTCGCGCTGGCCACGCTGTCCTTCCTGGGCTTCGGCATCCCGCCGCCCACCCCCGACTGGGGCGCGGATATATCGGCCAACTACATCGGCCTGCCGGCCGGCTACTGGTGGCAGACGCTGTTCCCGGCGCTGGCCATCGCCACGCTGGTGACCGCGGTCATCCTCATCGCCGACGCGATCGAGCAGGTCCTGGCGTCATGACCGCGGACCTGGGCGTCACCGCGCCAACACCGGCCGACCAGGCGCCTGCCTTGTCCGTCTCACACCTGGACGTCACCTACCGGGTCCGCGGCCAGGACCGCCTCGCGCTGCGGGACGTATCGTTCCAGATCAGCCGCGGCGAGTCCTACGGGCTGGTGGGCGAGTCCGGGTCCGGCAAGTCCACGGCGGCGCTCGCGCTGGTGCGGTACCTGCCCAGCAACGGACGGGTAAGCGCCGGGACGGTCAGCATCAACGGGCTGGACCCGTTGTCGATGCACAAAGCCGCGCTGCGTGACCTGCGGGCCCGCACTGTCTCGATGGTGTACCAGGAGCCGGGGCGGGCGCTCAACCCGTCGATCCGGGTCGGCCAGCAGATCGCGGAGGTGTTCCGGATCGCCGGCCAGTCCGCCGAGGAGGCGATGCGGTCGGCCGAAGGGATGCTGCGTAAGGTACAGATCTCGGACCCGGCCCGGGTCATGCGGCGGTATCCGTACGAGCTGTCCGGCGGGATGGCGCAGCGGGCGGTCATCGCGATGGCCCTAGCCACCTCGCCATCCTTGCTGATCCTGGACGAGCCGACGACCGCGCTGGACGCGACCGTCGAGGCCGAGGTGCTCGACCTGGTCGCGGCGCTGCGCGAGGAGTTCGACACCTCCGTGCTGTTCATCAGCCACAACCTGGCGGTGATCGCCAAGATGTGCGACCGGGTCGGCGTGCTCTACGCGGGGGAACTCGTCGAGGAGGGACCTGCCCGCGCGGTGTTCGAGAACCCCAGGCACCCGTACACGGTCGGGTTGCTGCGCTGCATCCCGCGGCGCGGTCAGCGCAAGGACGCCGACCGGCTGGACACCATCCCCGGCTTCCTGCCGACGCCCGGCCTGAGCGTGACCGGCTGCATCTTCGCGCCCCGCTGCGGGCTCGCGCAAGATCGCTGCCGCGAGGAGCACCCGCCGTTCTTCGCGGTCGATGAGGTCCGGACATCCCGCTGCTACTTCCATGAGCAAGCGCCGGGCCTGCCCCGGGCCACCCCCGCCTCCGTCCCTGCTTCGAACGGGGTTGATCGCTCGGGTGACCCGCTCGTGGTCGTCGAGAGGCTGTCGAAGACCTTCGCGGGCGGAGTCCAGGCGCTGGCCGGAGTGGACGTGTCCATCCAGCAGGGTGAGACGCTGGGACTGGTGGGCGAATCGGGAAGCGGCAAGACCACGCTCGCGCGCGTCCTGCTCGGGCTGATCGCGCCGGATCAGGGCTCGGTCGTCACCCTGCACGGCGAGCCGCTCAGCGCGGACGCGCGGCGGCGGCCGCGGGAGATCCTGCGCGCGCTGCAGATCGTGTTCCAGAACCCGGACTCGGCGCTCAACCGGCGCCACACGGTACGGGCCCTGATCAGCCGTCCGCTGTCCCGGCTGGCCGGGCTGTCCGGTTCGGCCCTGCGGGACCGGCTGGCAGAGCTGATCGCCTCGGTCCGGCTGGAGGACCGGCACCTCCCGCTGCACCCGAGCCAGCTTTCCGGGGGGCTCAAGCAGCGAGTAGCGATCGCGCGTGCCTTCGGCGCCAGGCCGGAAGTGGTGGTCTGCGACGAACCGACGTCGGCGCTCGACGTCTCGGTCCAGGCCGCCATCCTCAACCTGCTGGCGGACCTGCAGCAGAAAGAGCGGGTCACCTACCTGTTCATCTCGCACGACCTGGGCCTGGTCAGGTACCTGTCGGACCGGATCGTGGTGCTGTACCTCGGCCGCGTGATGGAGGTCGGACCGTCTGAGGTGGTCTTCGACGGACCGCATCACCCGTACACCGAGGCGCTGTTCTCCGCCGTGCCGTCACTCGACGGCCAGCGGCCCGACCGAATCAGGCTGGCCGGCGAGATCCCGTCCGCGGCCAACCCGCCGGGCGGCTGCGTGTTCCACACCCGGTGCCCGCGCAAGCTGCCGACCGGCATCTGCGAATCCACTGAACCACCGCTGCTCGAGGGCGAGCCGGGGCATCAGATCCGCTGTCACATACCAGTCGGCGAACTGCGGGAACTCCAGCACAGCCCATCGGTCTCATCGCCCCATTCGGAAAGCGGATAGCGAGCACGGGCCTGCGGCCCGTGCGAGCGGCCGCTGCATGCTGCGGCAAGAACCATCAAGGGATTTCTTGAATGACCCGAAGTTAAAAAGAAACACGGAGGCTCCTCGTGACATCGAATATAGACAATCGCCGGCTGGCGCGCCTGCGCCGGGGCCAGGGTGAGATCGCTAACCACATCATCGATGAGTTCGCCGCAGGGCGGGTGTCCCGCCGCGACTTCATCCGCCGCGCCAGCGTCATCGGAATATCCGTCCCGCTGGTGGGGTCGATCCTCGAGGCCTGCAGCAGCTCGTCGTCGAGCGGGTCGAGCTCGTCGTCGAGTGCATCGAGCTCTGCCAGCGGCGCGCCTGGCGCGGTGATCAGGGCTGGCATCACCACGCCGGCCGCGGCGATCAACCCGGTGACCGTAGCCGACCAGGGCGGGCTCGACATGCTCGCTCAGACCGGCGAGTACCTGGTCCTGTCCGACCAGACCCTGACCCTGAAGCCCGTGCTCGCCACGAGCTGGTCGTCCAACTCCACTGCTGACGTGTGGACGTTCAAGATCCGCCAGGGCGTCAAGTTCCACAACGGCGCCGCGCTGACCGCCGACGACGTGGTCTACAGCTTCAAGCTGTACACAGGTACGGGGTCGGCCGCGCTGTCCGCGTTCGGCGGCGTGGTCAAGCCGACCGGAGTGGTAAAGGTCGACGACTACACGGTCGCTTTCCACCTGGAAGCCCCGAACGGGAACTTCCCGTACCTGGTCTCCTCCGATAACTACAATACGATCATCATCCCCAACAACTACGCCCCGACCAAATGGCAGAGCTCGTTCCTCGGCACCGGGCCGTTCGTGCTCGGCTCGTACACCCCCAAGGTGGGCGCCTCCTTCACCCGCAACGAGTCGTACTGGGGCACCAAGGCCCTGCCGTCGGCGACCCAGTTCACGTTCTACGACACGCAGCCGCCGTCGATCCTCGCGCTGACCGGCGGGAATATCGACGTCCTCGGGCAGTTCTCCGTGACCGGCGGCGAGGCGCTGCTAGGCGGCAACTACAACATCATCAAGCTGAAGTCGAGCGCGCACCGCGAGCTGTCGATGCGCTGCGACCAGGCCCCGTTCACCGACCCGCGGGTACGCCAGGCGGTCGCGCTCACGCTCAACCGGCCTCAGATCGTCACCGCGCTGTTCAAGGGCCTCTCCGACCTCGGCAACGACAGCCCGTTCGCGCCGGTCTTCCCGTCCACGAACACCAGCGTCCCCCAGCGCGCGCAGAACATCAGTAAGGCCAAGTCGCTGCTGGCCGCGGCCGGGCATCCCTCAGGATTCTCCACCTCGCTGGTGACCGAGAACATCCAGGAGATCCCGTCGTTCGCGCAGATCGTGACGCAGTCCGCGGCGGCCATCGGCGTGAAGATCAACCTCAACGTGGAAGCCCAATCTAAGTACTACGGTAACTTCGAGTTCGGGACCTCGGACTGGCTCGACGGCACCATGAGCCTGGTCGATTACGGGCACCGCGGCGTGCCGAACGTATTCCTCGGCGCGCCGCTGGAGACGATCAACGCGAAAGCGGGCACCGGCTCGTGGAACGCCGCCCGCTTCAACAACTCCCAGTACGACAGCCTGGTGGCGAAGTACGTGGCGGCGCCCGACCTGTCCACGCAGCGCAGCATCGCCGGGCAGATCGAGACGCTGCTGCTCAACGAGACGCCGATCATTTTCGCGTACTTCTACAATTACCTGACGGCAACAGCGATGGGCGTCACCGGTGTCTACCCGACCGCGATCGGGCACCTGTTCCTTTACAACGCAACGAAGAGCTAGCGGCCTAGGCGATGCCGGGGCCAGGAGGCCCCGGCATCGCGGCCTGCACGTGGCTCGGTTCCCCGCTGCAAAGCGAACGCGGCAATACGTTGATAATCCTGATCCGCGGATCGCCTGCGCCTTGCTGCTCGATACGTCCAGTTCGATGTCGGGCCGGCCCATCGATATGCTCAATCGCGGTTTCGAGTTGTTCTGCGATGAGATCAAAAAGGATGACCTGGCGAGGAAGCGGGCGGAGATCGCGGTCATAACGTTCGGCGGTGTCGCCCGGGTGGAGATTCCATTCACCGAGGGTCGTGACCTGCAGCCGCGGCGGCTGAACGCTAGCGGCAGTACGCCGATGGGTGCAGCACTCGACTTGGCCCTGGATCAACTCGCGGCGCAGAAGCAGGCCTATAAACAGGCCGGTCTGGAGTATTACCGGCCGTGGTTGTTCGTGCTGACCGACGGCGCGCCCACCGACGGGCAGGTTTTCACCGCGGCGGCGGCGAGAGTGCGGAAACTCCGTCCCCGCCCGTCGGCGATCGGCATCAGGCTGCTCCCGGACCCGATCGCGGACATGTTCCGGCGCGCCTTCGAGGACGGCGCAGCCAACCCGGCAGACCGGCCCTCGGCGCTCGAATGGCAGCAGGCCCTGTCGGGCCTTGACGCCCACCTTCGCGAGTGCGGCAAGAACCAGGCGCACATCTATCCCGACCACCTCGGCGCCTGCCCGTGGTGTCACCATGCGTCTGCTGCCGGGCCCGTGCTCCAGCAGCCGCTGCCGCCAGCCAAAGCGCCGGCCAGAACAACATCGCTGGTGGCCGCGCCGCAGCAGACCGGCCCGCCCAGGACCGTCGGGGTGGGCGGGAGCTCCCCCATCGTGACTCCGCCGATCAGATCCGGGTCGTCGGGGCCTGCGGGGCCCTGGGGGCCGCCACGCGTACGCCGCCGGACCGGCCGCAACGCGGCCTTCCTGATCAGCAGCCTTTGCGTGCTCGGTGTGGTGCTGGCCTTTGTCGTTCCCCATCTGGGGTCATCGGGATCGCAGCCCGGCCTTCCGCAAAGTTCCGCCCCGGCACAGGGCCCGGGTCAGACCACCGCTTCGGGGTCGGTCGGCCAGCCTCATACGAACCTGGCGCTGGCCGGGTCATGGATGGCGGTGAGTGCCCCGCTGCCGAGGGGAGCTGCGGCGCGCACAAGCCAGAACGCGACACTTCAGGCCATCGCGTGCCCGACGGCCGCTAGCTGTGTGGCCACTGGTACTACCTCGACGGCAAGAGGGCACCCCAGGGTTTGCTCGAGACGTTCTCTGGCGGACGCTGGAGCGCGGCCGAAGCACCGCTTCCCGCGCAGGCCTTGGGAGAACGGGCCATAGACCTCGTCGGTGCTGGCTGCGCCGACGCAGGCTCCTGCGTGGCCACCGGCTACCTCGAAATCGGCGACAATAACGACGGCTTGATCGAGACACTCTCCGATGGGACATGGACGCCCATCGAGGCGCCGCTGCCCGCAGACGCGGCATCCGGCCAGCAAACAAGCATCGACGGCGTCGCGTGCCCAGCCGTTGGCACCTGCGTGGCGGTAGGCGGTTATCTCGGCCATAACGGTACGCTGGCTTTGATCGAGACGCTCTCAAACGGGACTTGGACACCCACCGCGGCGCCGCTGCCCGCGAACGCGGCAGCCACCCCGGCCGCGGGCCTCAACGGCATCGCATGCCCAGCCGTCGGCACATGCGTAGCCGTTGGCGTGTACACCGACAAGAACAACGTCTACCAGGGCCTCGTCGAGACGCTCTCGAACGGAGCCTGGGCCGCCACCGAGCTTCCCCGGCCGAGTGGGGCAGCGGGCAGCAAGAACGTCGGTCTTGGCTCGGTGAGTTGCCCGACGGCGGACAACTGCGTCGCCACGGGCTGGTACAACTACACAAGCGCTTTGCATGCCTACCCGTCTCTGATCGCGACGCTCTCAGCTAGACGTTGGGCCACCGTTGGAGCGCCCGCGCCCGCGGGTACCTCAGCCAATCGCGTTTTCCTCGGCGAGGTGGCATGTTCCGCTCCGGGCAGTTGCTTGACCGCGGGATCCTACAACTACACCAATCCGAATAACGAGGGTGATGGCCTGGCTGAGACCCTTTCCCGGGGCAAATGGACGCCGGTCAGAATAGGAGCCCCGGCTAGCGGGGCCACGTCGAACTACTTCTTCGGCGTCGCCTGCCCCGCCGTTGGCATCTGCATGGCCGCGGGCGCCTACTACACAGCCTCCGATGACAGCATTCAGGGCCTGATAGAGACGACTTCCCGCCAGTCCTGACGGAACGCCCGTTGCGATGCGCCGCGTATACGGCGCGCCGGGTAGCCTGCTTCACGAACTGCGCTGGCCTGGAGTACGCGTTGGAGTGCGATGGCACGGAAAGGGAAGACCATCCAGATGGCGTCCGAGAACCGAGCGCGCGCCGACACCCACAGGCACGAGGGCGACGCCCACAGGCACGAGGGCGACGCCCGTGGGCACGAGGGCGGCCATCACCACCGGGACGTGTCGGGCGGCTGGCTGCGCCCCGCCGTGTTCGGCGCCATGGACGGGCTGGTGACGAACGTGTCGCTGATCGCCGGGGTGGGCGGCGGCGGCGGGTCGGCCCACACGATCGTCCTCACCGGCCTGGCGGGCCTGGCCGCGGGCGCCTGCTCGATGGCCGCCGGGGAGTACGTCTCGGTCTCCTCCCAGAACGAGCTCATCTACGCCGAGGTCGACAAGGAACGGCTCGAGCTGGAGAACAACGCCGTCGCCGAGCAGGCCGAGCTGGCGACCATGCTCCGGGCGCGCGGAGTCAGCCCGGCCACCGCACGGCAGGCCGCCGCGGAGATCTCCGCGCACCCGGAGAAGGCGCTGGCCGTGCACACCATGGAAGAACTCGGGGTCGACTCCAGCGACCTGCCGTCCCCCCTGGTGGCGGCGGGCGCGTCCCTGGCCTCCTTCGCCGTCGGGGCCCTAATCCCGCTGTTCCCCTACCTGGTGGGGCTTCGGGTGCTCGGCGCCGCGCTCGGGCTCGCCGCCGTCGCCGCGGTCATGGGCGGGGGCGTCGTGGCCCGGCTGACCGACCGGCCGTTCTGGCGGGGTGCAATACGGCAGCTGGTACTGGGAGCCGCCGCGGCCGGGGTCACCTACCTGATCGGGACCCTCGTCGGCCACGCGGGCTGACTGCGCCGGCGATACCTGGCGAGCGGTCAGGGCGGCGGGTTCAGCAGGGCCTGGCCCGCGACGGGGACGCCGGCCTGCAGGACCAGCCAGATCCGGGCCGGGTCACTGAGCAGCCGCGGGTCGGCCAGCGGGTCGCCGTCGACGATGATCAGGTCGGCGAGCTTACCTTCGGCCACGGTGCCGATGTGCTCGTCCAGGTCGAGCGCCTGCGCCGCGGTGCTGGTGGCGGCGACCAGGACCTCGGCCGGGGTCAGCCCGTGATGCACCATCCGCTGGATCTCCAGGCCGACGGCCAGGCTCATGTCACTGCCGAGTGCGATCTTGACGCCGGCCTGGCGGGCGGCCCGCATGCTGGCCGCGCCTTCGGCCAGGTTCCGCTCCGCCAGCTCCGACAGCACCGGCGGCATCTCCGGTTCGGCCTGCGCCGTCGCCGGGTCGATGGCCTCGCCCAAGCCGGCCATCCAGTAGTAACCCGACAGGGTAGGCACCAGGACCTGACCCGCGGCGGCCATGGCCTCGAGCAGGTCCGGCCGCCGGTGCAGGTACATGCCGTGCTCGATCGTGTCGACGCCGTGGGCGATCGCGGCCGCGCAGCCGTCCAGGCCTTCAGCGTGCGCGGCGACCCGGTAGCCCAGCCGGTGCGCCTCCTCGGTGACGACGGCCAGCTCCGGCTCGGTCAGCTGGAGCGGCTCGGGATCTTCGAGCTCGTTGGAGCGGGCGCCCGTCGTCATCACCTTGACGAAATCGGCACCGGCCCGGATCTGCTCCCTGACGGCTCGCCTGATGTCATCGGGGCCGTCGGCTTCGCGGTACATGTCACCGTAGAAACGTCCGCCCGGCGCCGTCGCGGAGACGATTTTCCCGCAGGTCAGCAGCCGCGGGCCGCGGAATGCGCCGTAACGCATGGCCTGCCGGGCCTGCTGCGGCGCCTCGCCCTGGGAGCCGCAGACCCGGATGGTGGTGACCCCGAAGCGGAGGTAGTCGCGCAGCTCGGCCTGCAGGAAATGCGCCCCGATGCCGGGCAGCGGCTCCTCGGCGCCCTTCGCGGTGTGCGGGATGCGGCCCGAGGCGTGCGTGTGCGCGTCGGTCAGCCCCGGCATCAGCACCCGCTCGCCGACGTCCACCAGGCGGGCGCCGTCCGGGCACCGCTCGCGGGCGTCCGCGACCCGCCGGATGATCCCGTCCTCCACCAAGATGGCCGTGCTGTCGCGCAGCGGCGCCCCGGTGCCGTCGAAAAGCCGGGCCCCCGTCAGCCAGAGCCGTCCGCTGGCCGCGGCCGGCGCGGCGATCAGCGCCGGAAACCTGTGCGCCACCCGGGCACCACCTCCACATGCGTTAGGTCTCCGTTGTAACGCACACCACGTCTCAGCCCAAAATGCGCCTTCAGCTGACAGCAGGCACACGGGTGACGCCTGATACTGGGATTAGAGTCCAGGACGTGGGCAAAGAACAGGGCGACGGCGAGGCGATCACGGTACTTCGGGTCGCGGAAGCCGAGATCGGCGTGGACCTCAGCAGGCAGTTGCAGTCCCTCTTGCAGGCATGCTTTGCTGGCTATCCAAGCCGCAGCTACTTCAAGCTGCCACCGCATTTCCGTTACGTCGCGATGAGGAGCGACGGACTCGTGGTCGGCCAGATGGGAGTGGAGCTCCGGATCATCCGGGTGGGCGACGATGTCATACGGACTTTCGGAGTCGTCGACCTGTGCGTCAGCGGGAGCGAGCGGTCGCGCGGCCTGGCCAGTACGCTGCTGGCCGAGGTGACCGACTTCGCGCGCGCCTGCGCTATGGCCTTCATCGTCTTGTTCGCCGACGACGGCCGGCTCTACACCCGGAACGGGTGGATATACGTAAGTAACCGCTGCACCTGGGTGAAGATCGACAATCACGTCACGTTGGGACTGGTCTCCAGGGTGAATCCGGGTGTCATGATGGTGAAGGCCGTGGGGAACCAGGCCTGGCCAGCGGACGATGTCGACCTGCTGGGCCACTTGTTCTGAGAAGTCCTGTCGCCTTGTTCTCAGAAGTCCTGTCGCCGGCCGAGGCGCTGACCCGCTGGCAGGGAACGGAACGACCCAGCGAAGCAAAGAGTAATTCCTCGTCGGAGCTAGTGCCGCAGCAGGCCGCGTGCCCGCTCACCGCCTAGCCCGTGCTGCCCTGCTTCCCGGTTGGCTCCGCGACGAAGATCGCCCATTCGCGCTGGTTGCATGGTTTCGTGCGGCCCTCGCGTAGTAGCTTCTCCCATGGGGACGCGCTGCCCGTGTCCATCAGGTAGGCCAGGAACGCGACCACGTCTTCCTTCGCCAGCCGGCGTGTTCGCTCCCCTTGATGTAGGAGCAGATGCCGTCCCCGTAAGCTTTCACGGTGGCCTTCGATTTCCCCTCCGCCCTCAGGTGCTTCTCCCATGAGAACAGCAACTCCGGCACGCCGCTCACTGGCCACCCTCCACGTGGGCGAGTTATTTCGGCTTCTTGCGCAATGCTCGGGCACTTTGCGGGTACTGGCCACGGAATCCGCCGGTCAGGGCAACATCAGGCGGGACAAGAGAATATAGATAATCCGTGATTACCTTGAACCGCCCGCTGCGGATCGCGCTGCTGTCGTACCGCAGCAAGCCGCACTGCGGCGGACAGGGCGTTTATGTACGCCACCTCAGCCGGGAACTGCACGCGCTCGGGCACCACGTCGAGGTGTTCTCCGGTCAGCCGTATCCCGACCTGGATCCCGGCCCGCTGCTGCGCCAGATCCCCAGCCTGGATCTGTACCGCGACGGCGATCCGTTCCGCACGCCGCGATGGCACGAGTACCGGGGCTGGCCAGATGTGCTCGAGACCGTCATGATGTGGGGCGGCGCCTTCCCGGAGCCGCTGACCTTCAGCCTGCGGGCGCTGCGCGTGCTGACCGCGCGCGCGGCGGACTTCGACGTGGTGCACGACAACCAGGGGCTCGGCTACGGGATGCTCGGCGTGCGACGGCTCGGACTGCCGCTGGTGACCAGCATCCATCATCCGATCAGCGTGGATAAGCGCATCGACCTGGCTTCGGTCGGTCGGCTGACCCGGCTGTCCCGGCGGCGCTGGTACGGGTTCGTCCGGATGCAGGCCAGGGTGGCGCGGCGGCTGGCCAGGCCATCTGGAGCCTTTGCGGCCTCTGGGTCCCCTGGGGCCGAACCGCTGATCACCGTGTCTGAGTCGTCCAAGCGCGACATCTGCCGCGACTTCCGGGTTCCGCCCGAGCGGGTGCGCATCATTCCGCTGGGGGTGGACACACGCGTGTTCCGCCCGCGCGAGGCCGCGCGGGTGCCCGGCCGGATCATCGCGGTGGCCAGCGCCGACTCGGCGATGAAGGGGGTAGCGACGCTGCTGCGCGCGGTGGGAAAGCTCGCCACGGACCGGGATGTGCACCTGGTCATCGTGGGCAAGCCCGCGCCCACCACCGAGCGGCTGGCCGCCCAGCTGTCCCTGGGCGACCGGATCACGTTCACCCACGGACTCGACGACGAGGCCTTCGCCGCGCTGCTGGCCAGCGCCGAAACCGCGGTCGTGCCGTCGCTGTACGAAGGGTTCTCGCTGCCCGCGGTCGAGCACATGGCCTCGGGCACTCCGCTCGTGGCCAGCCGCGCCGGCGCCCTGCCCGAGGTGACGGGCGACGCGGCCGTCCTGGTCACGCCGAGCGACGACGAGGAACTCGCCGCCGTGCTAAGACGCCTCCATGACTCCCCCGCCGAGCGCGCCGCGCTCGGCGGCTGCGCGCTGGACCGGGTCCGCGCGCGGTTCGCCTGGGCCGCGGTGGCCGAGGCGACCGCCGAACAGTACCGGGACGCCATAGGGCCGACGTGCTGACCGTCGATTTCCGCAGGTTCCCGGTCCGGCCCGGGGACCGCGTGCTCGACCTGGGCTGCGGCGGCGGGCGGCACGCCTTCGAGGTGTATCGGCGCGGCGCGAACGTGGTCGCGTTCGACCTGGATCCGTCCGAGCTGGGCCCGGTGACCGGGATGTTCGGCGCGATGCGCGAGGCGGGTGAGGCAGGCTCGCCGGGCTCGTCGGGCGGGGCGACGGCGGTTTCCGGGGACGCCACCGCGATGCCGTTCGGCGACGGCACGTTCGACCGGGTGATCGCGGCCGAGGTGCTCGAGCACGTTCTCGACGACCAGCGGGCGATGAACGAGCTCGCGCGCGTGCTGCGGCCGGGCGGACTGGCGGCGATCACGGTACCCAGCTGGCTGCCCGAACGGATCTGCTGGGCTCTGTCCACGGAGTATCACGAGGTCCCCGGGGGGCATGTGCGCATCTACACACGGGTCGAACTCGAAGCCAAGCTCGCCAGGGCCGGGCTGAAGGTCGGCTGGCACCACCACGCACACGGGCTGCACTCACCGTACTGGTGGCTAAAATGCGCGGTCGGGGTGCACGACGACAAGCACTCGCTGGTCAGCGCCTACCACCGCGTGCTGGTCTGGGACATCATGCGCAAACCGGCCGCCACCAGGCTCGCCGAGCAGGCCCTCAACCCCCTGATCGGAAAGAGCCTGGTGGTGTACGCGGTCAAGCCCCGGGCCCAAGGGGGCCTGGGAACCCCCCCGTTGGGGGGCCCAGGGGGTATGGGGGGGCGGGTAGCCCCCCCATGAGCGGGGGGGGTCTGGGGGGGGTCGTCCCCCCCGAGGAAACACTTCTCACGGGTGAGTCCATCGCGCGGATGCAGGAGCCGTCCGGGGCCATCCCGTGGCCGGACGGACACGTCGACGTCTGGGATCACGTCGAATGCGCGATGGCCCTCAGCGCCTGCGGGCTGCGCGAGCCGGCCCGGCGCGCCTACCGGTGGCTGCGGGAAACGCAGCGGGCCGACGGGTCCTGGCCTCGTTCGGTCTCCGGCGGCACGGTGACCGACGCGGCGGCGGAAAGCCATCACGCCGCCTACATCGCGGTCGGGGCCTGGCACGAGTACCTGGTCACCGGCGATGAACGGCACAGCCTGGCCATGTGGCCGGCCGTCCGCCGCGCTGTGGAATGGGTGCTCGGGCTGCGCGCGCCACGGGGCGAGATCAGCTGGGAGCGCGACGCCGCCGGTGAGCCGGGAAGCTTCGCGCTGCTGTCCGGCTGCTCGAGCATCCACCAGAGCCTGCGCTGCGCGATCGCGCTGGCCAAGCTGGCCGACGACCCCAGGCCCGACTGGGAGTTTGCCGCGGACCAGCTAGCTCACCTGGTGGCCACTCACCCGGAGGCGTTCGCGGACAAGAGCCGGTTCGCCATGGACTGGTATTACCCGGTGCTCGGCGGTGCGGTGGGCGGCACCGATGCGACCGCGCGGCTCACCTCGGGCTGGGACCGGTTCGTGGTCCCGGGCCTAGGCGTTCGCTGTGTCAGCGACCAGCCCTGGGTCACCGGGGCCGAGACCTGCGAGCTCGTGATCGCCCTGGACGCCTGCGGGATGCGCGCCGCGGCGCTTGAGGTGTTCGCGGACGCCCAGCACCTGCGCCATCCGGACGGCTCCTACTGGACCGGCTGGCAGTTCGCCAACTCCGAGCCGTTCCCGCGGGAACGGTCGAGCTGGACCGCGGCCGCGGTGGTGCTGGCGGCGGACGCGCTAACCGGCTTCAGCCGCGGCGCGGGGATCTTCCGGGACGCCGCGGCTTGGTCCCAGGCGGCGCCCAGAGCCTGCGGCTGCGGCTGCGGCTCAGTCCGTGGTTAAGCGGCTCGGGCCGCGGTTGAAGAGGTGGTTGAATGGCCCGGCACTGCCAGAGCGCCCAAGTACAGCCTCACTCCCGACCGCACGAGTGATTTATTGACGCACCCGCCCCACGGGTTACTCCGGCGAAGCCGGATAAACCCGGGGACAACCAGCGGACTGCGCTTAGCGGTCAGCAATAGCCGCCTATTTGCCCCCAGGTGCGAACATAAGGTACAAATACCACGCAGTGTCTCCGGTTTACCGCGGTGGATCCGGGTTCCGTAGTGGATCCGGTGCACGCCAGTACCACATACCAAGTCCGAAAACGTCCGACCGGGGCGGCGGCTGACCATCGAGGCCACGATGAACTTGTGATCGCCTCGGGTCGGCCGGTGGAGCGCCTGGCCACCATAGATCATTTGACCAAATCCGCCACGTCATCAGCAATGAGCCAGCCCATCGCGTCGGCTCGTTCTCCAAGCTATCTACGAGACGTGACTGGCGGACCCCCGTAGGTCACCTGTGAGCGGTGGTTGCTCGGGCTGCACTTGAAACTGGCGGTTGTCCCCTGGAACCTACAGCCCAGCTCTGCTGTTCGCCGTGCTGGTCATGACGCTAGAGGCTGGTCACGTGCGTCAAGTTGGTCTCCCGGAGCAGCCCGCACCGTCATTTCCATGTTGCCGGCTGGATCAAACCGCACGTCGATGCTGTCGCCGGTACCAGCCAGCCGCCAGGCCCGGCACGTCGCCTAAGTTGGCGATCCGCGTCCCGCTCAGCTTCTGGACCTCCGCCAGCGTTTCTGCGCATCTGATGTATCCCGCTGGCCAGTCGACGGAATCGAAGGAGCCGGAGCTAACGGTAAGACTGTTCCCCGTCGGGTCGGTGCTCGCCATTTCCTGCCCAGCCGCCACCGCAGCACAGAACCGCAGGATCGGGGCAGCGTCCTGGGCAGGCCGCTGGCGTGGTA
>Ga0302177_10000789_pt1 | contig 23280 bp, 20 predicted proteins | sample I_Palsa_E1_2_FD_198780 | JGI IMG/M metagenome (GOLD analysis project Ga0302177, IMG submission 198780) | Peat permafrost microbial communities from Stordalen Mire near Abisko, Sweden - I_Palsa_E1_2 | ecosystem: Environmental > Terrestrial > Soil > Palsa > Peat permafrost | place: Sweden... | reverse complement strand
CCCGGTCCGGGCCGATCAGATCCGAGCCGACTTGGTGGGTATCTTCCATTTGAGCCGGCCGTCGCCGTCGGAAGGCGATTTGCTCGAAAGCGATCGGGAGCTGGCCTTCATCGAAGCACTCGGCATCCGTAACCCGGTGCGTAGTCACGGGCCGGGGCGGATCCTGGCAATCAGACGAAGCGACGGCGAGCCTGTCGAATACGGATCGGTGCTTTTCGAAATCGATCGCGGATAGCGGATAGAGGAAGTACACCATTTTCACCAAGGTTCTCATTGCCAATCGCGGCGAGATCGCGCTGCGCATCAATCGCGCCTGCCAAGAGCTGGGCGTGCGGACCGTTGCGATCTTTTCCGAGGCTGACCGCGAGTCGCTGCACGTGCGCCAGGCCGACGAGGCGTTTTGCGTCGGGCCCGGTCCCGTGCCGCGCTCCTACCTCAATATTCCGAACATTATCTCCACCGCGCTGGTCACCGGCTGCGACGCAATCCATCCGGGCTACGGCTTTCTGGCGGAGAACGCGCGCTTCGCGCAGATCTGTGCGGACCACGGACTGACCTTCATCGGGCCCAAGCCCGAAGTAATCGCCGCGATGGGCGACAAGGCGACGGCTAAACGCGTGATGCGTGAGGCGGGCGTCGCCACCACGCCCGGCACCGACATTCTCGAATCGGTCGACGAGGCGCTGCATGCGGGCGAACAGGTCGGCTATCCGGTGCTGCTCAAGGCGACCGCCGGCGGCGGCGGCAAAGGCATGCGCGCGGTGCAGCATCCCTCCGAGATGGAGCGCGCCTTCGCGAGTGCGACCGCCGAAGCCGAGGCCAGCTTCAAAGACGGCCGCGTCTACATGGAAAAACTCATCATCGATCCGCGCCACATCGAAGTGCAAGTGCTGGGTGATGAGTTCGGCAACGTGGTGACCTTCGGCGAACGTGATTGCTCGGTGCAAAAGCCCTCGCATCAAAAGTTGATTGAGGAGTCGCCGGCACCGCATCTCTCCGACCAAGCCCGGTCTAGCCTGCTCGATATGGCGGTGCGCGCGTGCAAGCACGTGCACTACAGCAACGCGGGGACGCTCGAGTTTCTGGTCAGCGCCCATGACGTCTACTTCATGGAAATGAACACACGCATCCAAGTCGAGCATCCCGTGACCGAGATGGTCTACAGTGTCGATCTGGTCAAGGAGCAGATTCGCATCGCGGCCGGCGAACCACTCGGCTACGTGCAGCACGATCTCGCGCTGCGCGGCCATGCGATCGAGTGCCGCATCAATGCCGAGGATGCCTACAACAACTTCGCACCGCAGGCGGGTAGCTTGACGAAAGTCGTGTTCCCCGGCGGTCCCGGCGTGCGGGTCGACACCCACGTGTTCTCGGGCGCCGTCGTCCCGCCGTACTACGATTCGATGATCGCGAAAGTGATCGCATTCGGCGCGTCGCGCGAAGCGGCGATCGCTCGAATGGAACGCGCGCTGCGCGAAACCGTCATCGAAGGCGTGAGCACGACGATCGACTATTGCCTCGAGATCTTGGCGACGCCGCAGTTCCGCGAGGGCCGCTACGACATCGGGTTCCTCCCCAGATTGCTAGCGCAATCCGGGTCCGCCGAGAGTTTAAACGGCGCTTCGCCTGCGGCTGCGCGCGCCCCACAGGCAAAGCCCGTGGGGCCCCCGAGTGCAAACTAGTGCCTACACGTAGGCAGGGGCGCGAGGCGGCGCTGCAAGCGCTCTACGCCATCGCGGTCGGACACCGCGAGCCGGGCGACGCGCTCACCGAGATGGTCGGCGAAGGCGGCGAGACGGAGTATCGCGCCTTCGTGAAAGATCTCGTCATCGGCACTCTCGGCCACGCGCACGAGGCCGACCTCTTGTTGTCGCCGCTTTTGGAGGGATGGACAATCGAACGTTTGCCCACGATCGATCGTTTGCTCTTGGAGATGGGGACGTTTGAACTGCTCCACCGGCCGCTCACACCGCGTGCCGTGGTGATCAACGAAGCGGTCGAGCTCGCTAAGAAATTCTCGACCGAAGATTCGAACAGGTTTGTCAACGGCGTATTGAATGCTATCGCGAAAGAAACGTCGGAAGCGTAAGGCGCCGGGTGGCCGGCAACCGAGCTGGCTGCGCGGCGCGCTGATCGCTATCCTTTTGATCGTGCTGTTCGGCGCCGGATTGATCGCCGGGATCGTGGCGGCGTACTCGCGCAATCTGCCCGATATCAGTCGTTTGGCGGACTATCAGCCTGAAAGCTCGACGCGCATTTTCGCGCGCGACGGCACGCTGCTAGCCTCGGTTTATAAAGAGAATCGCACGTACGTTCCGCTCGCGCACATTCCGCTGGTGATGCAGCAAGCCGTGATCGCGAACGAAGATCACAACTTCTACTATCATCATGGCGTCGACTTCGGCGGCATTATGCGCGCCGGTTTCGCCGACCTCACGCATCAAGAATTCCAAGGCGCGTCCACGATCACCCAACAGCTTGCACGCAAGCTCTTTCTGAACGATCAGGTCTCGATCTCGCGCAAGATTCAGGAAGCTCTGCTGGCAATCGAGATCGAGCGCTACTACACGAAGGACGAGATTCTCGAGCGTTATCTCAACATCGTCTATCTTGGCTCGGGCGCGTACGGCGTCGATGCGGCGGCGCATACCTATTTCGGCGAGAGCGTCGATAAGATCGACGTTGCCCAAGCGGCGATGATCGCCGGCGTCATTGCCGCGCCGTCGGACTACTCGCCGTTCGTAAATCTCGCGCTCGCGCGAGACCGGCAGCACCACGTGCTCGACCGCATGGTCGAAAGCGGTTACATCACCCAAGATCAGGCGGATGCGGCCGCGAACGCGCCGGTCGGGCTCACGAAGGAACGGGCGCCGGGACTGCAAGGCTATCTCTATCCCTACTACACGACGTATGTGATCGCGCAGCTCGAACGGCTTTTCGGGAAGCAGGCGGTGGAAGAAGGCGGCCTGCAAGTCTACACCGCGCTCGATCCACGCATACAAGAGGAAGCACAGGAATCGGTTGATTGGGGACTCGAGCGCGCGAAGTCGTGGGGCATCCATGCCGACGAAGCCGCGCTCGTCTCGATCCGCCCATCCACGGGCGAGATCGTCGCCATGGTGGGCGGGAAAGATTTCTCTCTCGGCAATCAGTTCAACCGCGCGTGGCAGGCCCGCCGTCAGCCCGGCTCGTCTTTTAAGCTGTATGTCTACACGGCAGCGATCGACTCGGGCATGCCCGCAAATACAACCATCGATGACTCGCCGGTAAGTTATCCGATGGGTGACGGGACGATGTGGTCGCCGCGAGACGATGACGGACGTTACCTCGGGGAGGTCACGCTGCGCACGGCGCTCGAGCTCTCGCGCAACGTCGTGGCGGTGAAGCTCGCCGATCATCTCGGTCTGGATAAAGTGATCGACTACGCGCAGCGGATGGGCGTCACGTCGCACCTCGATCCCAATCTGTCGCTGGCGCTCGGGTCCTCGGTGGTAACGCCGCTCGATCAGGCAACGGGCTATGCGACGATTGCCGATCAGGGGATTCACATCGATCCGTGGGCGATTCGCATGGTGAAGGATTCACTCGGCAATATCGTGCTCGACGACCGGTATCCGCAAGCGACCGAAGTGGTGAGCGCGGGCACCGCCTACATCGTGACGACGATGCTGGAGGATGTGATCAACCACGGCACCGGTTATCCCAATGCGATCATCGGTCGTCCCGCAGCCGGCAAGACCGGAACGACCTCGGATTTCCGCGACGCGTGGTTCGTCGGGTTCACGCCCGATCTCGTCACGGCGGTGTGGATGGGCAACGATGACTACGCACGCATGACCGAAGCGTACGGCGGCGGCGTTCCGGCGATGACCTGGTCGCACTTCATGAAGCAGGCGCTCTCGGGCGTCGCGAAACACGACTTCACGCTTCCCGCCGACCAAGTAGTGCGCGTTGCCGCCTGTTCAGGCGGCATGGATTACTACTTGATCGGCACGCAGCCGACGGTGGGCGGATGCGGGCTCCGCGCGCAAACCGCGCAAGATCCGGGGGTCGCAACCGATGCACCGGCGGCAACCGATCCACCTACGGCCGCGACACCGCCGCCCGACAGCGTGGGCGACGGCACGCATTACATTCCGCTGAGCTCGCCGTCGTCCGCACCCAGCATCGCGCCGAAGCCGAAGCCGTCGGCGAAACCCCGTCGATGAACGAGCTCGCTCCGGGAACCGTCGTTCGGACGGTCAGCGAATTCACGAACGGTTTGGCACGTTGGTTCTCGAACCAAAGCGCGTTTTCGGGTGCGGCAATCAGTGGCGAGATCTCGGGCCTCAAGGAGGTCACCGGCGGCCACCTCGCCTTTGTGTTGAAGGATAGCGGTGCCGTTTTGAATTGCATCGTCTGGCAGAGCAAAGTCGCGCGCCTGCCGCAGATGCAAAACGGTGTTGCCGTGATCGCGGTGGGAAACGTGCGTCTGCGCCCGGAGCAGAGTTCGTATCAAATGATCGTCGATGCTCTGCATCTCACGGGCGTCGGCGAGCTCTACACGCGCTTCAACGCGCTCAAGGAAAAGTTTCGCCTCGAAGGGCTCTTCGATGCTAACCGCAAGCGCGCAATCCCACGATACGTTCGCAGCGTCGCGTTGATCTCGGCAGCTGGAAGCAAGGCAGCCGAAGATTTTCTGTCGACGATTCGCTCGCAAGTTCCGTTTGTCCAGGTAGAGTTTCTTGCGACGCGCGTACAAGGGGTTGGCGCGGAGATCGACCTGCGCAAAGCGTTTGACGACGCGGAACGTCTGGACGTCGACGCGATCGTCGTGACACGCGGCGGGGGAACCTATGAAGATCTCTTCACGTTCAACGAAGAGGTCGTAGTCCGTGCGATCGCTCGCTCGCGTCATCCCGTGATCACGGCGATAGGCCACCAAACCGACCACCATCTTGCCGACGATGCGGCTGACGCGACATACGGCACCCCATCCAAAGCGGCAGAGGCGATCGCCGCGCCGTGGATCGCCACGCGCCAACGCGTAGCGGATGCGACGCGCAGTTTGCGGCGAGCCGCCGAGAACGCCTTAGGACGGAGCGCGCAACGACTCACGCTCGCGCGCTCGCAGCTCGATTCGGCGATGCGGCAACACTCCGGTAGTGCCGAACGCGCGCTGGTCGCGTTGGAGCGACGCCTTTCCGCAAACAATCCGCTCGCGCGGCTCTCACGGCGCGGCGAGCGCCTCTCGGCGCTGCGCGCTCGCCTACCCGGAGCGTGGACCCAATATGCAACACGCCTCGCGAACCGGCTGCAGGTCGCCTCGACCAAGCTCACGGCGCTCGACCCCGAGCAGCCTTTGGCGCGCGGCTATGCGCTGATTTTTAGCAACGGATCGCTGGTGCGATCTGCGAGGGACGTGGCGCCGGGCGACGTGATCGCTGCGCGCCTCGGGCACGGAACGCTTGACGCGCGCGTCGAAGCGGTGCGCGATGAATAGCGAAGGCCCGGGAACGTTCGAGGAAAAGCTCGACCGCATCGACGGCATCGTGCGTGAATTAGAATCGGGCACGGTCAAGCTAGACCGAGCGATCGAACTTTTCAAGGAAGGCAAGACACTTGCGGCCCAGTGTGAGGCGCTTTTGAAGAGCTCGCAAGAGCAAATCGACGCCGCAATGGGCCCTTCGACAAGCTCAGGGTGACAGGTAGCCGCCGATGCCGCGCTTGGATGAAGCCGTTGCGGCGCGTGCTGGCGTAACGCGCTCGCAGGCGCGCAGCTTGATCATGGAAGGACGCGTCCGCGTCGGTGGCGAGCCTGCGAGCAAGGCTGGCCAGCGCGTCCGAGACGACGCCGAGATCACGGTCGAAGCACCGCGACGTTTCGTCAGTCGCGGGGGCGAAAAGCTCGAAGCCGCGCTCGATGCTTTCGGTGTGGAAGTAATCGGATTGGGTGCGCTCGACGTCGGGGCCTCGACCGGCGGATTCACGGATTGCCTTTTGCAGCGCGGTGCCGCGCATGTCACTGCCGTCGATGTGGGATACGGCCAGCTCGATTGGCGGCTACGTAACGATCCGCGTGTCACGGTGATGGAGCGGACCAACTTTCGTCTTCTTCCAGACGATACGTTCGCGGAGCCGTTCGATCTGATCGTGATCGATACGTCGTTCATCTCCCTGCGCACGATCTTGGCGCGTGCAGTCGGCTATCTCGCGCCGGATGGGCAGATCGTCGCGCTGGTCAAACCGCAGTTCGAAGCCGGGCGTGAACGCTTGGGCGGCGGCGGTGTGGTGCGCGATCCCGCCGTCCATCGTGCGGTGCTTCGCGAAGTGCGCGACGCGGCCGCGGCCCTCGGCTTGCCGATCGCCGATTTGGTTGCATCACCGCTGCTCGGGCCGGCGGGCAATCGCGAATTTCTCGCCGAACTGCGGCGCGGCGCCGAGGTGATCGGTGACGAGCGGATAGACCGCGTCGTCGGCGAAGGGCCCTAACGAATGCTCACTCGTCTTACGATCGACCGCAAGCTCATCGCGCTCTACGTGGACGTGGTGCGCGACAGCGCGCGTGCGCTCGCGCGCGAAATCGCGTCGAGCTTTCGCACGCACGGTTACGAGATCGCCACCTGGAAGGGACAGCACGACGTTTCCGAGCTGGCAACCAACGGCGCGCGTGCGGAAGATGCGGCGCTGTTTATCACGGTCGGCGGGGACGGGACACTGCTTCGCGCGGCGCGGGTCGCGACCGAGATCGGTGTACCGTTGCTCGGCATCAACACCGGACGGCTGGGGTTCTTAACCGAGCTCGATGACGGCGATCCACGCATCGCCCAACTGCCGCAGCTCGTGGACGAGGGGCTGCTGATCGAAGAGCGTGTCGCGCTCGAGGCCGAATACGCAGCGCGCACGTACTTCGCGCTCAACGACGTCGTGGTGCGCAAAGGCGACGTGTCGCGCATCGTGCCCTTCGGTTTGAGCCTCGATAACGAGCACATCGCCGACATCCCGGCCGACGGTATCTGTATTGCCACACCGACCGGGTCAACGGCCTATTTCCTCTCCGCGGGCGGTTCGATCATCTCGCCGCGTGTCGATGCGTTCGGCATCGTTCCGCTCCTGCCGCATACGCTGTTTTCGCGACCGCTGATCGTATCCACGAGTTCCGAGATCGGCGTTGGTTGCGACTCAGACGTGGCGCACGCGCATTTGGAGTGCGATGGCGACGTGCTCGCTGAGATCGGCCCAAACACTGTCGTCAATGTTCGCCGGCATGCCAAGAGCGTGCGCTTCGCGCGCCTCTCGCCCCTGCGCTTCTTCGAGCGTTTGGAGGAGAAGATGCGCTGGGGCGTGAGCATCAGGGCGGTCAATCGGTAAGCCTTTGACAATGCTGACGCGCCTGGAGATCGAGAACTACGGCTTGATCGCTCGCGGCGCGATCGAGTTTAGCTCTGGCGCGACGATTTTTACCGGTGAAACCGGGTCGGGCAAGACGATGATTCTCGGCGCCCTCGACTTTGCGCTCGGCGAGCGCGCCAGCGCCGATGTCGTGCGGCGCGGCTCACCGCGCGCAACCGTGACCCTGAGTTTTGTGCCGAACGAGGCGCTGCGCGAACAGCTCATTGCCGACGGCTACGAACTCGATCCGGGCGAAGACGCGACGTTTGTGCGCGAGATGAATGACGCGGGGAAATCGAGCGTACGCGTGAACGGTCGCATCGCGACCGCAAGTTACGTGCGCGAGGCCGCGGCGAAGGTCGCCGAGATCGTCGGCCAACACGACGCACAGCGCCTGCTCTCACCGGCCTATCACGTCGAATTATTGGACCGTTTCGGAGGGCCCGCGGCAATCTCGGCTCGCGATGCAGTTGCCGCCGCTCACGGACGCGCGAATGCGTGCGCGGAGGAACTCCGCGCACTTCATGGAGACGAGCGCCGCGCGCAGGAGCGCTACGATGACGCGCGCTTCACGCTCGAAGAGATCGAAGGTATCGCGCCGCAAGCCGGGGAGGATGCGCGCTTAACCGAGCGGCGGCGCTACCTCGACAATGTGGAGCGGATCGCGGCCGCGCTACGCATTGCGCACGACGCACTGGGTGGTGACGACGCCAGCGCCACCGGCGCTCTCGGCGTTGCGAGTGTTGCGCTGCGCGGCATCGCGGACATATCGCCCGAGTTGCGGGCGATGGCAGACACCGCCGTGGCGCTGCAGAGCGAGACGAGCGATCTTGCAACTCAGATTGCACGTGAACTCGATTCGACGGACTTCGAGCCGGCTGAACTCGAGTCGATCAATGCCCGCCTCGATGTTCTCGATCGCCTCAAGCGCAAATACGGCGGCACGATCGAAGCCGTGCTTACCACAGCGGAGCAAGCGCGGACGATCGTCGAGGCCTTTGATTCGCGCGATGAGCGCACGGTGCAGCTCACCGCTGCGCTGCGCGACGCGAAGGCCGCGCTCGCGGCCGATGAAGCGCGCTTGCGCGAAATCCGCGAAGAGGCCGCCGCACGTCTGAAGCGGTCGATGCACAAGGAACTCGGCGCACTCGCGCTCGGCTCGGCGCGTTTCGACGTGTCGTTCGAGCCGATCGAGTTCGTCTTTGCAGCCAACAAAGGCGAGCCGCTGCGGCCGCTCGGGCGCGCCGCCTCGGGTGGTGAGCTCTCGCGCGTCCTACTCGCCTTGGTCGTCGTGCTCGCGGGCGCTCGCGATCGCACCGCGTTGATCTTCGACGAAATCGATACCGGCATCGGCGGAACGACGGCAACGGCCGTCGGTGCCCGCATCGGGCGCTTGGCGACTGAAGGCCAAGTCGTTTGCGTCACGCACCTCGCGCAGCTCGCGACCTGGTCGGATCGACACTACGTCTTGGAAAAGCACGAGAAGGCCGGTGCGGCGACGATTACGGTGCACGAGATTTCCGGCGAGGAGGCACGAGCGGCGGAACTCGCTCGCATGCTTTCGGGCGAGTCGCACGACGTTGCGCTGGAACACGCCCGGATGCTGCTGCGCGCGCGATGACGATTCCACGCGATCGGGACGATGTCGCGATCACGGTCGGTCGCAAGCGCGTTTCGCTCACCAATCTGCGCAAAGTGTTCTTCCCGGCGATCGGCGCGACCAAGGGAGACCTATTGCAATACTACGCCACCGTTTCGGATGTGTTGCTGCCGAATATCGCGGACCGCGCGATGGTGATGAAACGCTATCCCCACGGAGCCGACGGTGAGTTCTTCTTTATGAAACGCGTGCCGCAGCCCCATCCCGAGTGGCTGCGTACGTGCCCGGTCGAACATGGCTCGGGCAGCATCATCGACTTTCCGGTGATCGACGATCTTGCCGCGCTCATGTGGGTGATCAACCTCGGCTGCATCGATCTCAATCAATGGTATGCACGCTGTGACGACGTGGACCGGCCGGACTACGTCCACTTCGATCTCGATCCGGGTGAGTCGAGCTTTGCGATGGTGCGCGAAGTTGCGCTGCTCGTGCGCGACGGACTCACCGCACTCGGGATGCCGTGTTACGCGAAGACCACCGGGTCAAAAGGCATGCACGTCTACGTGCCGATTGTGCGTGGTCCCACGCAGAAACAGGTCTGGACCTTTGCCAAAGAGTTCGCGCTTGCGCTCGCCCACCATACGAAAGATTTGACAACGATCGCCTATCACAAAGACAAGCGCCCGAAAGACCGCGTGCTGGTCGACTACAATCAGAATCGTTGGGGGGCAACGCTCGCCAGCGTCTACTCGGTGCGCCCGACGGCGCGCGCAAGCGTGTCTGCTCCAGTGACCTGGGACGAAGTGGAAGCCGGCGTCGAGATCGCGGACTTTCGCATCGACAATATGCCGGCGCGCATCGCGAAGGTCGGGGACTTGTGGAAACCGCTGGTCGCTAAACGCGGCCGGTTCGATCTCGCGCCGCTGTTGGGTACGAACGAGTAATGACATTACCCATCGAACTTTCGTTTGAGCCTATGGAGCTTGTTCAGGTCGAAGCGATACCGGCAGGCGACCAGTGGCAGTACGAACCAAAGTGGGATGGCTTTCGCTGCATGTCGTTCCGCGACGGCGACGACGTGCATCTGCAGTCAAAAGCCGGACAGCCCCTGGCGCGGTACTTTCCGGAGATCGTCGCTGCGCTGCGCGCCCTGGGCCCCAAGCAATGTGTACTCGATGGCGAGTTGATGCTACAGCTCGGCGAGGAACTCTCGTTTGACGCGTTGCTCCAACGCATCCATCCAGCCGAGAGCCGCGTCAAGCGTCTTGCGATGGAAACGCCGGCGCGCTACGTCGTCTTCGATTTGCTCGTCGACGAGCGCGGGCGCGATCTCACAGGAGAGCCGCTCGAGCGGCGACGGTCGGCGCTCGAACGTTTTGCGAAGCGCAACTTCGCGACCGGCACGATTGCGCTCTCGCCGGTAACAAGCGATCTCGCCGCGGTCAATGCTTGGTACGAACGCGTCGGAAACGCGCTCGACGGTGTCGTTGCGAAGCGTCGCGACCTGCCATATGCGTCCGGCACCCGCGAAGGCGGCGTGAAGATCAAACATTTGCGCACGGCGGACTGTGTTGTCGGCGGATACCGGCTCAACAAAGAACGCAACGGCATCGGCTCGCTCCTGCTCGGGCTCTACGATGACGACGGCAAACTCAATCATGTCGGCTTTACGTCGGGATTCCAGGCACGCGAGCGCGGCCCGCTGCTCGAGCGCGTTCGCGCGGTCGAGAAACCGCCGGGGTTTACCGGCACAAAGCCGGGCGGACCGAGCCGCTGGAAACAGACCGAGGAGCCGTGGTTTCCGCTGGCACCGAAGCTCGTCGTTGAGGTGCGCTACGATCACGTTACCGGCGATCGCTTTCGTCACGGCACGAAGATCATGCGCTGGCGTCCGGATAAGAAGCCGCGACAATGCACAATGGATCAGCTCCGCGTCGCCGAAGCGGCCTCGCCCCTCGACCTCTTGCCATCCCAAGCGGGTTCGACGTTCGGCTGAACGGGTTAGCCGAGCGGCGAGTACCCTGACAATGTAGCCTTGTGCGAGACGCGAGGCGCTTAGTGAGGCCGAGCGTCGAAGCCAAGACCGCGGCGTTTGCGCGAGCCCGGTTCTTGTTGCGGCATGATTTGCACGCTTGGAACCGACGGAGTTGGAAGCGCGAGGATCGCCTTCTCGATGACGACCAGATCCGTCGCAGTCTGTGGAAACTGCGGAACGCTCGGATCTGCGGGCATTCCGAAGCCGAACGCCGTCGTCATGTCGCCGCACGTTTGGCGACGCCACGCCGACAGGTTCGGAACCTCGACGCCGAAGCGCGTTTCGAGAAGACGCAAGGTCGACGTGTGATCGAACGTATCGCCGCAAACGTAGCTGCCGCGCGTAAACGGCGAAGCGATCAACGCCGGGACGCGAAAGCCCAGACCGGTCGGCTGGCCGTTGATGTACTCGTCGAGCGTGCCGAGGGGCGGAGTCGGCGGGAGTACGTGATCGAACAGGCCATCGTTTTCGTCGTAGACGATGATGAACGCGGTCTTTGCCCATGCTGTCGGATTCGACATCAGCGCCTGGACGATTTGGCGTACGTAATTCTCGCCGGCCGCGGGCAACTCGTCGGGATGCTCGCAGCAGACGTAGGGCGGAATGATCCAACTCACGTGCGGCAGGTTGCCGGTACGCATGTCGTCGAGCATTTGATCGACGCCGCGCGTCTTCACGGCATATTCATAGAGCGCCGCCGTCGGATTGTTCTTCGCGTCTTGGAACGGCGCGAAGTTCATGATGACGTTGAGGCCCACGGGCTCCTCGGGATCGGGTGCCTCGTGATAGATGCGCCATGATACGCCGGCACGTTGCAACCGTTCCGGGTATGTCTCCCACGTGTAGCGTGTGGTGAGATTCTTGATCGCGGGACCGCCATGATTGCCGTTTGGATCGTTGCTCGCGGTCATCCAGAAGTACCGGTTGGGGTACGTGGGCCCCATGACCGAGCAGTGATAACCGTCACAGATTGTAAACGCATCGGCAAGCGCGTAGTAGAACGGCAAATCGTCGCGTGTGTAGTAGCCCATCGTCAGCGGTCCGCTGCCGTCGTTGGTCGCACGATGCGCGCTCACGAAGCCGTCGAGCCGGCCGCGATTCCAGGAAGCATGCAGCGCGTTCCACGAGTGGCTCAGATCGTGCAGGCGCTGGGCGTTGGTCGTTTTCGTATCGAGACGGAACGGCAGCACGAAGCCGTCGTGACTCTCGCCGTCGGGCTGGTGGAACACCGTGTTGCCGTTGAGGAGAACCCCGGCATTCGGGTCGCTGAATCCGCGAACGCCCGAAAGCGTGCCGAAATAGTGATCGAACGAGCGATTTTCCTGCATGAGGATTACGAAGTGCTCGATGTCGGAGAGCTTTGCCGGCATCGCTTGCGCGAGTGCGGGGCGTACCCATTCGACGCACGGAAGCGCAGCCGCGCCGGCGAGGCCGGAGAGAAACTGCGCGCGCGAAAACCGCCCCATGGTGCCTGCTCCTTTTAGGGAATTTCGTGGATCTTGAGCAGGTTGGTGCCGCCGGCGCCGACCGGCATGCCGGTGGTGAACGCGATGAGATCTTTGCTACGCACGATTCCCGCCTGCGTCATTCGCTGTTCCGTCATATAAAGCAGCACATCGAACGAATTGTACGGCTCGATCAGCAGGGCTTCGGTGCCCCAGAGCAGCGCGAGCTGACGCGCGACCTCCGGAACAGGCGTCAGCGCGATGATCCGCGCGCGCGGGCGAAAGGCCGCGATGTGGTGCGCGGTGTTGCCGGTCGTCGTGCCGGTTGCGATGAACGGGATGAACAACTCATCGGCGGCGCGCGTCGCTGCCTCGGCGATGGAGGTCGCAACCGTGGGGCTCATCCCCGCAAGGCGCCGCTCGCGCAGCGTCACGTGCGGGTAATTTTTCTCTACCTCGCGCGCGATATCGGCCATGGTGCGCACCGATTCAGTCGGGAACTGGCCGCGCGCCGTCTCGCCCGAGAGCATCACCGCATCGGTGCCATCGAGGATGGCGTTGGCGACATCGGTTACTTCCGCGCGCGTGGGCTTCGAACTGAACGTCATGGATTCGAGCATCTGCGTCGCAGTGATCACCGGCTTGCTCGCGCGGTTGCATTTGGCGATGATGGCTTTTTGAATGAGCGGCACTTGTTCGAGCGGAATCTCGATGCCCAAGTCTCCGCGCGCAACCATGATGCCGTCGGCGGCATCGATGATATTGTCGAGATCTTCGAGCGCTTCGTGCTTTTCGATCTTGGCGATGACCGGTACCATATGCCCGCGCTCCGCCATGAAGTCCTTGACGCGAGCGATGTCGTCGGCCGAGCGTACGAATGAGACCGCGACGTAATCGACGCGCTGTTCGAGTCCGAAGGCCAGAAATTCGAAATCGCGTTCCGTGACCGACGGAATGTCGAGCGTGCCGTCGGGATAGTTGATGCCTTGGGTTGAGCGCAGCTCGCCCCCGAATTCGACGGTCGTGTCGATTTCGGTTGCGGTCTTCCCCTTGATGCGCAGCGTGATCTGACCATCTTGCAGATAGATACGATTCCCGACCGCGACGTCGCGGGGGAGATCCTTATACTGCACGCTGATCCGTGCTTCATCGCCCGGAACATCGTCGGTGGTGAGCACGAATCGGCTACCGCGCTCGAGCCGCACGGTCGGCAGGTCATCGCGAAGCTTTCCCGTGCGAACTTTCGGCCCGGGAAGATCTTGCAAAATCGCGATGTGGATGTCGAGCTCTGCGGCGATACGACGTGCGGTTGTGATCACCTCGGCGTGATCTTGTGGGGTGCCATGCGAAAAGTTCAGGCGCAGGACATTTGCGCCCGTGACAAAGAGCGAACGCATAATCGCGGAATCGCGTGATGCGGGTCCGATGGTGGCGACGATCTTGGTGCGTTTTTGCAAGAGCTGTTCCATGAAAGCGTGCAAATGCGCGTCCACGCTTGCAGGCTCCTGCGGTTCTTTGAGCGCATAGTCACGGCGCATGCTCAAACGCGATCCGCGTGACCCGCGCCAGCGAGAGCGACTCGCGGGGAGCTACCTCGCATCGTTGATCGTGCATGCGCTGATTGCAGCGCTGCTGTTCTCGCTGGCGTTGAGCTCGTCACAGGAAGGCGCGAGCGAGTCGGTCTCGGGCGGGACGCTCGTAACCCTTGAGCAGCGCGCGCCAGTCGTGGCGCAAGTGGCCGCGCCCGCGCAACAAGCTGCACCCGTTCCGAATGTGCCGCGAATTGCACCGGTCGTGCACCACGCGCCGCTGGTCGAGCCCAAACGCCAACCACAACCGCCGCGGCGTCACGAACTCTCCAACTTCCAGCCGACTGCGCCACCCAATCCGACGCCGGCACCACAAGCATCTGCCCAGCCCAATCCCGAGCCGACGACGCCGATCTACGAACCAAAGCCGCAAAACGAATTGCCGGCCGTGCCGACAACGATGCCGTCGGTCGCGGTCGAATCGGTCGCGGTGCGGATTCCGCCGACCGCTGCACCGAGTCCGGTACCTTCGATCGTGCCAACGGCAAAGCCGACGCCGCGTCCGCCCGCGCCGACGGCCGCGCCAACCGCAAAACCCGCAACGCCCGCACCAAGTGCTCCGCCAACTGAGGTGCCGACCGCTGCAGCGGTAGTTGCTGCTCGCACAACGTCGGCGCCGAGTGCATCGCCGCAACCGGTCAGCCGACCGAGTAACGCGCCCGCCGCAAACGCCGGCGTCCCGAGTCCGAGCCCGACGCAAGGCGCGAAGCTTGCCACAACGAGCGGAACGCAGCCGTCACCCGGACCGAAGAGCGAGGGCTCACCGGGCCCGAAACCGGGAGGCGCCGGATCGAATACTGGGCCACCGCGCCCCGTGCAAGTTCCGCCAAGCCCCAACCCGCAGGCCACCAGCGGCGGTGCATCCGGATCATCAACGGGCAACGGTATTCACAACGACGTCGGCAGTCTGCTTGCGGGAATGATTCCGCACAACAAGGTTAACCCGACGCAGTCGAACACAAATTTTCACGTCGGGCTGAGCGGTTCGATGGAACCCACGCCGCCGCCGGAGATCGTGGCGCTGACCAAGTTCACCTATGAGGAACACGGCGAAGGCAGCGATGCGCGGATGAAGATGTGGGTCACCAGCACGCACCGCGAAGGCCCCGCGCTGATCTGCGATGGATGGCTGGTGCGCTATCCGCAAAACTCGCAGCCGGCAGTCAAGTCGGGGACGATGACTCACAATGTTTCCGGAGGAATCGCCGTCAACGCTTCGGTCGGTGGGTCAGCAAGCGGTGGAGTGCTCGCGCCGATCGTCGAGGCCGCGGCCCACGTGTCGTGCACTCAGCGCGGGTTGGTGCCGTTCACCGCGCCGGCCGCGTCGCCGTAGTTTGGGCGATTCCCGCTTGTTGTGCGACTTTTATCGGAATAGAATGAATTCAGCATCAGTAGATGCGTGAACGTTGACCTCATAGGAGGGGCGGGTTGGAACCGCAAGATCCACCGGGCCATATGGCCTGCGAATACGCGCACTAAAAGAGCGCGAACCGGCGCCGACGCAAGCTGGACGTGTCCAGCTACCGCGCGAAAATTCGCATAGGACGTTCTGAGCGAGGGGCCGCTCAAGCCACGTGGGCTTGCGGCCCGTCGTCGTTTTCGGTACTATAATACCCGGTTTGATCGAAAAAGCGTGGGCAGGTCCCGCGCTTCGTTGTTGTCAGGGGGCCAAGCGGTGTCGGAGTTAACGGACCTCTTTGAGCGTGAGATCGATGCGATCGCACACGAACGAGGGTCGTCAGGCGTCGAGATCGTCACGCACGCGGCGCAATCGCGTCGCGGCACGACCGCACTGACCGTTACCATCGACAAGGATGGCGGCGTCGATCTGGCCACGTGCGAACGCATCGCCGCGCGGATCAATCACGCGCTCGAAGCGATCGACCTGCCGTACTCGCTCGAGGTCGAGTCGGCGGGATTAGAACGGCCCTTGATTCGGCCGCACGATTACGAGCGCTTTGCCGGCAAGCAAGCGCGTATCGTGACCTCGCTCCAAATCGCCGGCAACAAGACGCATCGCGGCACGTTGATCGGGCTGCGCGGCGAGACAGTAATCCTAGCGACGGAAAACGGCGAGTTGCCGCTTCCGATCGCGACCATCAGATCGGCTAATTTGGAATACGATCCACGCGCCGATCTCCAACGTCATAAGCGTGAACGGAAAGCACATGGCAGAATCGGCAGCTGACGAAAAACTCATCGACGTCCTCCAGTTCATTTCGAAGGAACGCAACATTCCGTTCGAGATGCTGCTCGAGGCGCTCGAGGCGGCATTGCTTACCGCATACAAGCGGCACTACGGCAGCGAGGCCAATGCGATCGTGATCGTCGATCGACAGACCGGCGAATACCGCGTTTATCATCGCCGCAACGTCGTCGAAACGGTCGAGGATCCCAAGCTCGAGGTTGCCATGAAAAAGGCGGGCGAGCCGTACCAGCCGGGCGATTTTTACGACGAAGAAGTCACGCCCAAAGAATTCGGTCGGATTGCGGCGCAGACGGCCAAGCAAGTGATCGTGCAGCGCATTCGCGAGGCCGAGCGCGATACCGTCTACAATAAGTATGCGCGCAAACTCAACGATCTCGTAACCGGTACGGTGCAGCGCTACGAGCAGCGCAACATGTACGTGCTGCTCGAAGGTCGGGACGAAGCGATTCTCCCACTCTCGGAACAAGTGCCGGGTGAGACATTCCGCATCAACGATTTCATACGCGCCTACGTCGTCGACGTGCGCAAGTCGCCGAAGGGACCGCAAGTTGTCCTCTCGCGGGCGGCAGAGGGACTTGTGCAGCGTCTGCTCGAGCTCGAAGTTCCGGAGATCGCCGACGGCATCGTCGAAATCATGGCGATTGCGCGCGAAGGCGGAAGCCGCTCCAAAGTCGCGGTGCGTAGTCTGCGCCCCGAGGTCGATCCGATCGGCGCGTGTTTGGGTCCGAAGTCTAGCCGCATCGCCAACGTCTCCGACAACTTGCGCGGCGAGAAGATCGATGTCATCCGATACGACACCGATCCGCAAACGTTCATCATGAACGCGCTCGCGCCGGCGAAGGTCATTAGCGTCGAGCAGTTCGATGATGACGGCGTCGCGCTCGTCGTCGTGCCGGATTACCAGCTTTCGCTGGCGATCGGACGCGACGGACAAAACGTGCGACTCGCGGCGCGGCTGACGGGTTGGCGGCTCGACATCGCAAGCGAAGGCGAAGCCGATGAAGCGCGCGAGCGCTACCTGGCCGAGCGCACCGAACGCACGGGCGGCGAGGAGGCGGTCGCAGAGGTCGCCGACGAGGCCGAGGCCGGCGAAGAAGTGCCGGTTGCTGCATCGGTGGATGACGAACTGATCCGCAAACTCGAGGAATTCCGCCGCGAACGCCTAGGAGAATAATAGGAGTCTCTGATTTGGTCCAGATTGAGGAAGCGAACCCCGAGGTTTGCTACGAGCAAATAAGGGGTGAGCTGACGAAGAGATGGCCAATTCAGTGACTCCTATTCGCACCTGCGTGGGCTGTCGCAAGGCCCAGCCGCAGGCGGCACTGACTCGGTTCGTCCGGCTTTCCGACGGGTGGCGGCCGGATCCGCCGGGTGGCAAGCGGCAACCGGGGCGCGGCGCTTACCTCTGTTCGACGGCCTGTGCGCAGCGGGCGGCGAAGAACCGGCGCTACCCGGGTCTTGCATCTGCGGCGGCAGAATATGGTTTAATAAGTAGTTCAATGGACGCCGAAAGCTCGTGATGAACGATCTGAACAATGATCACGAATAGCCGCACGATGCGGCTGAAGGTTCGGAGCGCAGGATGCGCGACCGGCGAAGCCGGCCGAACCCTCTTCTTGATGACTTAACGCTGTGGTACCCCGCGTGGGGGGACCACGTGGGGATACATGGCAGCAGCAACGACTGGTAGTAAGGTACGGATTTTCGAGCTCGCCAAAGAGGTGGGGCTCACATCCAAAGAGCTGATCGCGCTCTTCAACGATCGCTTAGGCGGCGTTTTCGAAGCGAAAAATCAGCTTAGCGTCGTCCCCGAGAACATCGCGGATCTGGTTCGCAGCGTGCTCAAGCCGGCGCCCGCCCCGAAGGCTGCGGCCGCGTCTCCTGCAGCCGACGCTCCGTCCGCCCCTGCCCGTAAAGCCGCCGCCCCGAAAGCTGCCCCGGCCCCAGCGCCTCCCGTTGAGGAAGCGCCGGTTCCGCGTCTGCGCCCGGTCTCGCCGAGCTCGGCACCTCGCACGCCGAAGGCGCCCGCGGCCAAGCCGGCCGTCCCCGAAGCGCCCGAAGTAGTTGAAGTCCCCGAGATTCTCGAGGCACCCGCTGCCGAGGCGCCCGCCGCCCCGCCCGCAGTAGCGCCGCGTCCGCCGCGCCCGGTTGTGTCCGACGCGCCGATTCCGCGCTTGCAGCCGGTCCCGCACGGACAAGATTCCATCGTTCGTCGCGCGCCGCCGCCGACGACCTCTGCCTCCGCGTCACCCGGTCCCTCGACCGGCGTGCCCGGCCGTCCCGGCGTTGCGCCGCGCCCCGGCCAAGCACTTCCCGGTCAAGGCGGTAAAGGTCCGGTCGCTCCAGCTCCCCGCGGCAACGGTCCGCTCAACCCGCCCGGACAACGCCGGCCCGCGGGCAACGGCCCGTTCCGTCCGCTCGCTCCGGGTGCGCGTCCGGTAGGACCGCGTCCTGGCGTCCCGGCGAATCCCAACGATGCGCCCGCGCCCTCGGCGGGTGGACGTCCCGGCGATCGTTCGCGCAGTCACGAAGATAAGGCCGCCGCAAAAAAAGATCGCGAGAAGGAACTGCTGCTCGAAAAAGAGCGCCAGCGTAAGAAGAAGGGCGGCGTCGAAGCCGCGCCCGCTTCTCCCGCGCGCGCGCTCGAGGCGATTGAGATTCCCGATTTGCTCACGGTTCAAGAGCTGGCGACATCGATGATCGTTCCGATCAAAGACGTCATTACCGAGCTGATCAAGATGGGCACGATGGCGACCATCAATCAGAATATTCCAAGTGACGTCGCGATCTCGGTTGCCAAGAAGTTCGGGTTCAACGCGGTCGTCAAAGAGGCCGGCGAAGAAGTTACCGTCGAGCAAGAAGAGGACAAGCCCGAGATGATGACCGCGCGTCCGCCGGTCGTTACCGTACTCGGTCACGTCGATCACGGCAAAACGTCGCTGCTCGATAGGATCCGCAGTGCGAATGTCGCAGGAGGCGAAGCCGGCGGCATCACGCAGAAGATCGGCGCGTACACGGTCGAGCGCAACGATCGCAAGATTACCTTTATCGATACGCCCGGTCACGAAGCGTTCACCGCGATGCGTGCACGCGGCGCCAAGGTCACCGACGTCGCGATCCTGGTGGTCGCAGCCGACGATGGGGTCATGCCGCAAACGAAAGAAGCGATCGCGCACGTTCGGGCCGCGAACGTTCCGATCGTCGTCGCGGTTAACAAGATGGACAAGGCCGATGCGCAGCCCGATCGGGTCAAGCAGCAGCTTGCGGAAGAGGGGCTGCAGGCCGTCGATTGGGGCGGCACGATCGAAATGGTTCCCGTCTCCGCGAAGGCCGGCACCGGTATCGATGCGCTGCTCGACACCGTGCTGCTCGAAGCCGACATCAAAGAACTCAAAGCGAACAAGAATCGCCGCGCAACCGGCGTCGTTATCGAGTCGCAACTCTCGCGCGGCCGCGGTGCGGTGGCAACCGTCCTGGTGCAAAATGGCACGCTGCGGGTCGGCGACATCGTTGTGGTCGGCGGTACCTTCGGTAAGGTACGCGCGCTGATCGACGACAAAGGCAAGCAAGTGAAGAAGGCCGGCCCCTCGATTCCGGTCGAGGTCATGGGTCTGCAAGACGTTCCCGCCGCGGGCGATACGCTAATGGTCGTCAGTGACGAGCGAGTCGCGCGCGAAACCGCCGAAAAGCGTGCAGTGCGTCGTCGCGACGTACGCATCGCCGGCTCCGGCTCGCAACGCGTTTCGCTCGAGACGTTCATGCAGATGCCGGCCGAAGGCAAGAAGACGCTCAACCTCATCATCAAGGCCGACGGACAGGGTTCGCTGGAAGCGCTACGCTCGCGGATGGAGTCGCTCTCGACCGAAGAAGTCGATGTGCGCGTCATTCACGGCGGCGTCGGCGCGATCTCGCCCAACGACGTCAATCTCGCGAGCGCTTCGGGCGCGGTGCTGATCGGCTTCAATATTCGGCCGGACGAAACGGCGAAGCGCTTGGCCGAAAATGAAGGCGTCGACTTGCGCTTCTATCAGGTCATCTACGAAATCGAAGACGATCTGCGCAAGGCCATGACGGGCATGCTCTCGCCGGTGGAGCGCGAAGTCACGCTCGGACATGCCGAGGTTCGCGAAGTCTTCAAGGTTAGCAAGGTCGGTACGATCGTCGGTTGTTACGTCAAGGACGGCAAGATCGTCCGCAACGCCAAGGTGCGCGTGCTGCGCGATTCGGTGGTGGTCTTCACTGGTGAACTCGAGAGCCTGCGGCGCTTCAAGGACGACGTGCGTGAAGTCGCGGAAGGCTTCGAGTGCGGTATCCAGGTTGCCAAGTTCCAGGATCTCAAACTCGGTGACGTTATCGAAGCCTACATGACGGAGCAGGTGGCCGCGGAGCTCGTCACGGCGTGATCCTTCCCTTCGACAGGCTCAGGGCAAGCTCGGCTCAGGACCAAAGATGAAAAGTCAGAGACTGGCTCGCATTGACCACGAAATCCAGCGCATCATCAGCACCTTGATAACGCAAGAGCTGAAGGATCCGCGGTTGGGCTTCGTTACGGTGACGCACGTTGAGGTGACCGACGACCTGCGTTTCTGCAAGGTCTTCGTCTCGATCATCGGCGATCGCCACCAGGCGCGTCAATCGCTCGAGGCGCTGGAGTCGGCCGCAGGCTTCTTGCGTGGGGAGCTCGGGCATCGCATCGATCTGCGACACACGCCACAGCTGATCTTCGTCGAGGATCGCTCGACGGAGCGCGCGATTGCGCTCGCGAAGACGCTGCGCGAGGATGCGGCGCGTCAAAGCGCTCCGGAGGTGAGTGAATGATCGAAAACGAGCTGCGCTCTTCGACCGAAGCGGAGGTCGTTGCCGAGCTGCGGCGGCGGCCCGCTTTTGTGATGGTCAGTCACGTCAAGCCCGACGGCGATACCCTTGGTGCGGGGCTTGCGCTCGGTATCGCGCTCAAGCGCCTGGGCAAACGCGTCGCATATTTCAATCAGGACCCGGTGCCGCGCAATCTGCGGTTTCTTCCCGACGCCGAGTTCGTGTCGCGCGAGATTCCCGCGGACTTTCCGGCGGACACCCTCTATGTCTTCGGCGACATGAGCGATCACGGCCGCGCCGGCGAATTTCTGCCCAAAGTCGATCGCGCCAACATGCTCGATATCGATCATCACTTGGGGAACTCCCATTTCGGTGCCCTGAACTTCGTGATCCCGAGCGAGACCTCAACCGGCACGGCGGTGATGCGGCTCTTCCGCGAGATGAAGACGCACATCGACTCGAAGATCGCAACCTGCATCCTGACCACGATCATGACCGACACGGGCGGCTTCATGCATTCGAACACGACGTCCGAGACGCTGGATCTTGCGGCCGAACTGATGCGCGCAGGCGCCGACAAAGAGCAGATCACGGAGGAGATCTTCGGTAATAAGCGCGTCGCCGCGACGCGGTTGTTGGGCCGGGTCATCGACGAAATGCACTTTGCGCATGATGGGAAATATTGCTATTCGTTCGTCGACGACGAGATGCTCAAGCAAACCGGTGCCGACGGCGAAGACACCGAGGACATGGTCAACGTGCTTCGCGGGCAAGAAGGCGTCGATGTCGCAGCGCTCTTCAAATCCTACGACGGCGAGATTCGTGTGAGCCTGCGCTCGAGTGGGCGCGTAAACGTGCAGGCAGCGGCCGCGCGTTTGGGCGGCGGCGGACATTTCCGCGCGTCGGGCTTGACGCTGCACGACACGCTCAACGAGGCTTTCGCCGCTGTCGATGCGGCACTTTCGGCCGAAGGCATGTGAAGACTTTATCCGTCAGAGCTGAAGCTCTGTCGTCTAACGTCGCGTGGCTCGCTTCGCTCGCTCACGCTTCATGGAAATAGGCTTCGTCAACGTCTTTAAACCCGCGGGCTATACCTCGGCGCAGATCGTCGCCCGAGTCAAGCGCATCTACGGCGTCTACGCCCGTGACCGTAAGATTGCCGCAGGTCATTTAGGAACGCTCGATCCGCAGGCAGCCGGCGTGCTTCCGGTAGCGATCGGCAAAGCAACGCGGCTGATTCCGCTCCTCGAAGATCAGCGTAAGGCGTACACCGCGCTCCTCGTCCTCGGGCGTTCGACGACGACGCAAGACGCGCTCGGCGACACGGTTGCGCAGGCGCCCTTGCCGCATCACTGGGAGCGCAAACTGGAAGACGTCCTTCCCAAGTTCATCGGCAAGCTCTCGCAAGTGCCGCCGATGTTCTCGGCGCTGCACCACGAGGGCAAGCGTTTGTACGAACTGGCGCGCGAGGGGAAATCGGTCGAGCGGAAGGCACGCAGCGTGACCGTTTACGGGCTTTCGCTGCTTGGGATAGAAGCGAATAGCGCGCGCATCCGCGTCGCGTGCAGTGAAGGGACCTACGTGCGTACGCTCTGCGAAGATCTCGGCACCGCGATCGGCGTGCCCGCACACATGGGGGCGCTGGTGCGTGAGGCATCGGGGCCGTTCGTCCTCTACGAATCGCGCACGCTGGATGAGATTGCCGATGACCCGCAAGGCAGCGTCACACCGCCCGAACACATCATTCCATTCCCGACGATTGTGTTAGACTTGCGCGGTTCGGCTGATTTTCGCGCCGGTCGCGTCGTGCCGCTTCCTGAAGGCGCACCCGCTTCGCGCGTGTTCGTGCGCGATCACTCGCGCACGCTCGTCGGCGTGGGCGAAGCGCACGGGGCGCTTCTTGCGCCGCGAAAGGTTTTCGTGTGAACGGGCTTTGCATTGTTGGTTCGGGTCGCTCGTCGCGCAACATCGTGTTGCGCTCCTGCTACGCTGCGCGCGGGCCACATTCAATTGAATTAATGACCTCCTGTCAATGGCCCGCGCGTCAGAGCCCCCTCTCCAACAGCGCAGGGCCCGTTCACGGATGAAGATCTATCACAGCTTATTCAGGGAAAATGATAGACCGTTGGTATTGGCTATAGGGTTTTTTGACGGGATGCATCGGGGTCACATGGAAATCGCGAAGGCGGCGCGCCGGATGCGCAAGCCGGGTTTTC
>Ga0302177_10000779_pt1 | contig 23441 bp, 25 predicted proteins | sample I_Palsa_E1_2_FD_198780 | JGI IMG/M metagenome (GOLD analysis project Ga0302177, IMG submission 198780) | Peat permafrost microbial communities from Stordalen Mire near Abisko, Sweden - I_Palsa_E1_2 | ecosystem: Environmental > Terrestrial > Soil > Palsa > Peat permafrost | place: Sweden... | reverse complement strand
TTGGGCGCATTCGGGCAGTCCGGTGTCGAGCGCGTGCTGGAGATCATGCAAGGCGAGCTCGAGCTCGTGATGGGCAACTGCGGCACGCAGAATCTCGCGCAGATCAACCGAGCCTACGTGGCGACGCCCGATTGGAAGAGCTAACGGGGCGCGCTGCCACCGACAGTCAGCGGTTGACCCATGAGCGCCGATAGCGCTGGGATCAGCAGATCAAGGCGATCATACAGCGCCTCAACATGCCCACCGAAGCCATCCGTGTACGCACCATCGAGGATCAGCAGACGCTTGGGCTCATTCGCAGCGGCAAACAGCCGCTGTGCATGGTGGAAGGGCACCGTCATGTCAGTCAGACTATGTGCAATCAGCACCGGTACATGCACCTGACGTATCAGGTCTACTGACGCGAATTCAATGCCCACGAGCCATTTGACTGGCAGATACGGATAGGTGTCCTGGGCCTCATCGGGAAGCGACGTGAACGCGCCGAAGAGCACGAGTGCGCCGATCGCATGTTTGCTCGCCAGCACAACGGCCGGTCCCGAACCGAGCGAATGACCCCAGACGATGATGTGTGAGGCCGAGATGCCGCGGCCGATCAGTGTCTCATAAGCCGCCTCGGCGTCCTGATCCATATGTGCCTCCGAGGCATCCCCGGGGCTCAGGCCGAATCCACGATAGTCGAAGCTCAGGACATTGAAACCGGACTGCCTGAGACTCTCGCAGTGTCTGAGCAGCTCGGCGGAGAACGCCGAAACCGCGTTGCCGTGCAGATGCAGGATCCAGAACCCGGTGTCGTTGTCGGCGTGCGAGCGCAGAATCACTCCGGCCAGCTCGGAGCCGTCAGCGCCGTGAATAACGAGGCGCTCGGCACCGGCTGGCAGCTGATCGGTCGTATGTGCATGACTCTGAGCGACGCGAAATACGAGCTGACTTTCATGCAATTTGAGGTAGAGCAGAGTGCTGCCCAGGGCAAGCAGCGCCAGGGCGATAGCCGCGAACAGGCAGAGCAGCCAACCAGACCATCGGTGCGGCTTCGATGCTGCAGACTGGCTCAATAGCGCGTTCCTGAGTTGATCATACCGCCGGGACGAGTATCGGCTTGCCACAGTCTATAATCTTCCTTAAGCCTCGATCCGCTCGATTCGTCAGATAGCCTGTGCTCAATAAACCGCCATCGCCAGTCTCGATCCTGCTCGGGCTGATTCCTTTCATCGCGATGTGCTTTACAGTCTCGCTCTGGGATCGTGTCAACCCAATCGTATTGGGTCTGCCTTTCAACCTGTTCTGGCTCATGTGCTGGATCGTGATCTGCGCTCTATGCATGTGGGGCGCATATCGGGTTGAGAGCACCCGGAACCAACAATAAGAGCGGCAGAAGCGCATGAGTCCCGCTGCGGTTTCGCTGACGACGATATTTGTCATCGTCGCGCTGGGCGCAGCGCTCGGATTTCTGGCGGGAATGCGCCGCAAGATGGATCTGGAGCAATGGACGGTCGCCGGTCGTGGCTTCGGCGCGGTATTTATGTTTCTGCTGATGGCCGGAGAACTCTACACCACGTTCTCTTTTCTGGGAGCCAGCGGTTGGGCCTACTCGCGCGGTGGCCCCACCCTTTATATCCTGGCCTATCAGCCTCTGGGCTATGTCGTGTCTTTTTTTATCCTGCCGCGCATCTGGGAGATCGGGCGCAAGTACGGCATGCAGACTCAAGCCGACTTCTTCACCGTGCGTTACGGCAATAAGTACCTGACCGCGCTTGTATGCCTAGTCGGCATCGTCTCTTTCATCCCATACCTGCAGTTGCAGATTACCGGGCTGGGTATCATCGTTTCGATCGCGAGCTTCGATGGCATCGGTCGTACGCCGGCGATGATCATCTCGGTGGCGTTGGTGGTGGCGCTCGTCATCGCCAGCGGCATCCGGGCGGTGGCCTGGGTCAGCGCGCTGAAGGACGCGCTGATGCTCCTGGCGGTACTGACCGTCGGTATCGCAATTCCATTTATGTACTTCGGCGGCATTGGTCCAATGTTCACCGCTTTGGTGCATGCGCATCCCGCACACCTGACCATGCCAGGGGCCACCGCGAACCTGGGCCACACCTGGTATATCTCCACAATCATTCAGACTTCGCTGAGCGTCTACATGTGGCCGCATATGTTCGGCACGGCATTCACGGCAAAAAGCGGCGATACCTTGCGACGCAATGCCGTCGTGATGCCGCTGTACACACTGTCTCTGGCATTCGTGTTCTTCGCCGGCTTCGCCGCCGTGCTGATCGCACCGGGGTTGGCTGACGGGGACCTAGCGCTCCTGACGGTTATACGCAGAAGTTTTGCGCCGTGGTTCCTGGGCGTGATAGGGGCAGCCGGTGCACTCACTGCCATGGTGCCCGCTGCGATTTTCCTGTTGACCGCTGCCACGCTATGCGTCAAGAATTTCTACCGGCCGTTGCTCGCGCCTTCAATAACCGATAATCAGGTGGCCAAAATAGCGCGAGTCATGGTGGTCGTGCTCGGCGCGATCAGCCTCTTTTTCGCGATCTACAGTTCGACCACGCTGGTTTATCTGCTGCTGATGGGCTATGCGGGCGTGAGCCAATTCTTCCCCGGCGTCGTTCTGGGTCTTTATTGGAAGCGCGTCACGATGCCAGGCGTCTTTGCGGGCCTGATAGTCGGCGTCGCCACGGCCATGTTTCTGATGCTCGGGCATTGGGATCCATTGTTCGGCTGGAGCGCCGGTTTCCTGGCCTTGTGCGTTAATTTCGTGGTGACAGTGCTCATGAGCCTGTTGACGCCCATCAGCGCCGACAATGGTCACGGGAGCGCGGATTTCATCATCGGCACGAGCTTGCGAGTGTCCAGATAATCAGCGAGCACCGAGGCACGGGCCCGATCGTCGGCCAGTGCCACATAGCCGTCAGGGCGCACGAGATACAGCGCATTGCGCTGCAGGCCGCAGCGGCGCATCTGCGCTCGCCAGGCGAACACATGCAACGGCAACTGTCGCGCCTCGCATAGAGTCTGCAGCGCGGGCGAGGGTTCACCGTAGACGTGCGCCTGCCAGTCGAGCGATACCAGCGGCGAGAAATTATCCTCGTTGCCGCTCCCCGGCACCCATGGCAGGCGGTCGCCGCCATGAACCGCGCCGGAGCGGCCCTGGCTCAGGCTACTTTGACGATAGTTCAGCGAGATTTGCGAGACGGTACGAAACACGAAGCCTCTGAGGGCGGCGAATCTGGCGGCCAGACTCAGCAGAGTCGGTACGATGCGAAGGCGCAGGACTCGGGCTATCGTGCCCGGGCTGGTTATGGCTGTGAAGACCTGATCTGTGGTCGCGACCAGTCGCCGCGCAAAGGCGATGCGCTCGGGTTCATAGCTATCCAGCAGCGACGGGCTTGCCCGAGCGTGTAGGACCGCAGCGAGCTTCCAGGCGAGATTGATCGCGTCCCCGATACCCGTGTTCATGCCCTGTCCGCCTACCGGGCTATGGACGTGTGCGGCATCACCTAGCAGGAATACAGCCCCTGAGCGGAACCGTTCGGCGACCCGATGATGCACGCGGTAGGTGGAAAACCAGTTTATTCGCTCGACGTGAATACCCATCCAGCCGATCACGCGCTCGCTCACGTCATCCCATGAGAGATCCTGCTGTGGGCGTGGCGCCGTATCACGAACGGTGCCCACCAGGCGCGCATGCCCGTCGGCCTTCAATGGGAATATGGCCAGAAAGTCTGCTCGGTCCAGGGCGACGTGCACCTCCCCATTCATCGCCGCTCCGCTGGCCTGCGCGTCCGCGACGTAGAAGAGATGCGAGTAGGTACCCCCCTCGAAGCCCAACTGCAACTTCTCGCGCACGCTCGAATGGGCCCCGTCGCAGCCGGCGAGATATCGTGCATCGCAGGCCCCAGTGCTGCCATCGGCGCGCTTCAGGCGCGCATGTATAGAGCCGCCGGCCTCGTCGAAATCGAGCAACTCTGTCCCATGTTCGACCTCGATGCCGAGCGCGGCCAGCCTGTCAGTCAAGAGCCGCTCATGTTCATCCTGGGGAAAAATCAGCGCGTAAGGGAATGGACTGACGTTCGCGCCGAGCTCGCCGAAGACGATGTGGGCGCGCTTGTTGCCCGCAACCCAAACGTTTGCGGCCACGGCCCTGCGACCCCGTTCGACGACGGGCTTTGCCAGATCAATCTGCCTGTATAACTCGAGCGTGCGAGCCTGAACGGCAATCGCTCGTGAAGTGGTTCCCGGCTGCGCCGTGCGATCGATGATCGTCACACGCACGCCCAGATGCGTGAGCCAAAGCGCCAGCACCAGACCCGTGGGTCCGGCCCCGATGATCAGGACGTCAGTGCTGCGGTCCGTGGCGCCGCCCACTCTCAGCCGGAAAGGCGGTTCTGATAGACCGCAAGATGCGTGTAGGCGGCTGCCAGCAATGGCGTGGCAATGCCGGCTTTCCGGCCACGCACCAGCATATCCCCTACGATCTGGTCCGCTTCGATCCTGCTGCCACGCTGTAGATCGCGATACATCGAGGCAGTGAAAGTCGAGCCCTTGGCGGTGAGCAACGCCGTTGCATCGCGCAGAAATTCATCAGTGGGTACAACGCCCGATGCTCGTGCAATCGAGCTCACCTCATCGAGCAGGCGCAGCACAAAATCCAATCCGCCTTCCGCGGCGCGGATCTCCCCTACGTTGGCGCGCAGCAGACATGTGGCGCTGCCCAGCGTGCTCAGCAGCAGCCATTTCTCCCACATATCGCGTGTGATCGTGCTGGACAGTCGCACATCGAAACCGGCGCCCTGCATGAAGGCATCCAACTGCCGCATGCGCGGTGAAATCGCGCCGTCAGTCTCGCCGTAGTCGATGCTCTGCAGCGCGCTGAGCTGCACGATGCGGCCTTGTTCGTCAATAGCGGTCGAAACTCTGCACACGCCGCCGATGACGGGCTTGCTGCCAAAGCGTGCGCGCAGCAGGTCCATATGCTTCATGCCGTTGAGCGCGGGCAATATCATCGTGTCTGGCCCCACTGCCGGGGCCAGATCTTCGAGCGCTGCCTCAAGAGAAAACGCTTTTACCGTCAACAGGACCAGATCGAAGGCCTCACTGGCGCCTGCTGCTGTGATGAGCTGCGGTTTGAGCGTGAAATCGCCGTGTGGGCTGAGCACTTGTAGGCCATTGGCCTGCAGTTGCGCGGCGCGCGCCGGTCGGACCAGAAACGTGACATCGCGGCCGGCCTGCGCAAGGCGACCGCCGAAATAGCCGCCGGTCGATCCGGCGCCCACGACGAGCATGCGCATCGCTGCCGCTCAGCAGCGTCGGTCAGCGTCCCGCGTCGTCAATGCGACGCAGGCGGCGTGGGAGCTGCGGGAGCAGTCTCTGGCGGGGCGCCGGGTTGGAATTCGTCGCCGCGCGGTCCAAAGAATCGCGGCCCCGGACCATGCCAGGGCCCGTGCATGCGGCCATGCATCTGGTGGTGACCATTGGCCGCGGCGAATATTGCCCCCAGGATTACTAATCCAGCCAACGTAAAGGCCCAAAAGCCCAGATACTTTCCGAACCTCTGGAAACTCCCATCCGAGCGGCTGGCAAGATAGAAAACGAAATATCCCATGACGGTCAGCCCCGTCGCTGGAATCAATGCCAGGAAGTAAATCATTGTTATCTCCTCAATGCTCGAAAGCCGGATCAGTAACGGCGAGTGCGAGTGTTATTTGGCTTCAGCCAACCCCTTCATGGCCACAAGGGCCTCCGCAAATCGTGTCGCTCGACGGTCGCGGTCTGCTGCCTTTGCTTCAGGCGTAAGCAGTGGGGATTGATCGTAGAACAAGGTATAGATAATTTTCGAGCGAGCCGGACCCTCCGATTGAACATCGAGAGTGCCGTGATACAGGATCGTCGATGTCGGCTGCGCGTAGGTGTAAGAATGCAGCGTCTTGGCGACCATCACCTCGTCGGTATGCTCGTTGATGACACGCACGGTGCCCAGTTCGCCCGAGCCTGAAGAATAGACGCACGTGACCTTCAGCCAGGTGGCGATGTCGCAATAGCCGCCAATCTTCTTCCAGACCACATCGGCGGGCCGGTCAACGGCGATGTCCTGAACTATGGACGTGTATTCAGCGGCCGCTGCGGTCCGCAAGCACGCCAGGGTGCCCAGTGCAGCCAAGATCAGGAAGCCATGGAATGAGCGCTTGTTCATTATCTCTTTCTCCAGTCAGGACGGCCATGCGCGCCAATACCCCCGAATCAATCTAGCACAACGCAGATCCGGCAAATGCCGGCTACGCGAAGGCGGCAATCGCGTCGTAAGGACATAGATTAATAAAGGTTAATATATGGATCACCGGTGGCGGGCAGGGGCATATCAAATGGCGTCGAGCCGGACGGCAGTGGCGCTTCGGGGCGCCCAGCGCCTAGGTTTAGTACAATCCGGCACTATAGGGCGCCGGGTCACGGCACGACTGGGGTCCGGGCGGTTCAATACAGGAGAGTTCCGCAATGGCTATTTCGCTTGAAGTCAACGGCAAGGGCCTTGAAGTCGATGCGGATCCATCGACTCCACTACTGTGGGTATTGCGCGATCATCTGGGACTCACGGGTACGAAATTTGGCTGCGGCATCGCGCAATGCGGCGCATGCACCGTATATGTCGATGGCAACGTGACGCGCTCCTGCCAATTCCCGCTCTCGGCTGCGGCTGGCCATCAGATCATGACGATCGAGGGCTTGAGCCCTGACTCCAGCCATCCGCTGCAGAAGCTCTGGGTCGAAATGAATGTACCGCAATGCGGCTACTGCCAGTCCGGCATGATTCTGGCTGCGGCGGCATTGCTCAAGCAGATTCCGAACCCGAACGATGATCAGATTGACCAGTACGTGAGCAACATCTGCCGCTGCGGGACCTATCCAAAGGTTCGCGCCGCCATTCATAAGGCTGCGCAGGCCAATGCGCCGAGGAGTGCGAACACATGAACAACGCAGCAAGTCTGGATCGCAGACAGTTCGTTGTCTCCAGCCTCGCCGCTGGCGGCATGATGGTCATGGGTTTGCGCAATGCAGCGCAAGGCGCAGAAGCGCAGCCGGCGATGTGGGACAAACCGGATCCCGCCGGATCCTCCGAGTTCACGCCCTGGCTCGCCATTGCGCCCGACGACACGGTCGTCGTGCGCGTGACGACGCCGGATATCGGCAATGGCGTCGTGACGGGCGCAGCCTCCTTCGTCATGGAAGAGCTCGGGACCTCGTGGGACAAGATCCGGCCCGAATACGCTTCGTGCAACCGCGACTATCGGGAAGGTCGCGTCTATTCGCAGGTTGCAGGAAGTACCTCCTATTTCAGCGGCCGCTCCACGGGGCCGGATCGCATGAAGACTTATCTGCAGGTCGCGGCGAGCGCACGCGAGCGGCTCAAGACGGCGGCCGCAGAGCAGTGGGGCGTCAAGGTCGCCGACGTCGAGGCGAAGGACAGCATACTCACGCACAAACCGACCGGGCGCACGTTGCGATTCGGCCAAGTGGTGGGCCGGGCCGCCAAGGTCAAGCTCACGGTGGAGCCGACGCCAAAAGACCGCTCGCAATGGACTTTTCTGGGCAAGGCCAATCCCGGCAAGATTCAACTGCCCGAGCTCGTCAACGGTGCGGCCATCTATGGTATCGATGTTCGGCTGCCGAACATGGTCTACGCCGCTCTGCGCCAGTCCCCCGTGCATGGCGGTACCCTCAAGAGCTACAACGCCGATGCAGTCAAGAAGATGCCCGGTGTTCTCGCCGTGGTCGCGGTGCGTCCGAAGGAAAACGTACCGACCGATCTGAAGCCGCCATTTCCGTTCGGCGTTTCGGCGAACCCGCATGGCGTCGCCGTGATCGCCGAGCATTATTGGCAGGCTCGCACGGCACTGGATGCGCTACCCATTGAATGGGATGACGGGGCCGGTGCGCAGTGGAAGACCACCGAGCAGATGAATGACGCCGTGATCGAGGCGGTGCAGAAGCAAGGCGAGAAGGTCGAGAAGAGTGTCGGCGACGTCGAAGCCGGATTCCGGGCGGCGCATAAGATCATCGAAGCCACGTACTTGACGCCGTATTGCGAACAGTCGCCACTCGAGCCGCTCAACGGCACCGCCTTGGTCACGAAGGATCGGGTGGACCTGTGGCACCCGTCCCAGCATTCGCTGATGGCCTACATGGTCGCCGCAGACGAATCCGGCCTCGCACCTGAAAACGTCTATTTTCATCAGACCTATGTGGGCGGCGGTTTCGGTCGACGCATCTTTTCGGACGATGCGCGTACGGTCGTCGCCATCGCCAAGCAGTTTCAAGGCCGTCCGGTGCACGTCATCTGGTCGCGCGAAGAGGCCATGCGGCAGGGCCGCTACCGCGCGCTCGTGGCCGCTAAGCTCAAAGTGGGGCTCGGTCCTGACGGCTTGCCGACGACGCTGCTGGCACGCGAGGCCGGAGGTCCAGGCTTCTCGGTAAACGCCCTGGCTGATACTGCACTCACCGGCGTGCTTCCTCACGTGCAGGTCGAGTCGCAGGTCGTACCGTTTCACATCAAGACCGGTCCGTATCGCGGACCGGGCTATAACTCCAACTCGTTCTTCGTCGAGACCATGACCGATGAGTGCGCGGAAGCCGCGGGCATCGATCCCATGGAATATCGTCTGAGAATCTACGAGAAATGGCCCGATATCGGTTGGGTCAAGTGCCTGAAAGAGGTCAAGGAGAAATCGGGCTGGGGCCAACCGTTGCCCAAGGGGCAGGGCCGCGGTGTCGCGATTGCCAATTGGGGCATGCACGGCAAGCCGGACGCCGGCACGACCGTGGCGACGGTTGCGAAGGTCGAGGTGACCGAGGACGGCAAGCTGAAAATACTGCAGGTCGATGTTGCCTTCGACACCGGCCGCATCTGCAACGCAGAAGCGATACGCGTGGAGCTACAAGGCGGGACCCTCTTCGGGCTGAACATGAGCCTCAATGAGGGCCTCACGGTCAAGAATGGCCAGATCGTCGAAGGCAATTTCGACGTCTATCCCTTGCTTCGTATGGCCGATGCGCCGCGAATTATCAACGTGCATTTCGGCGGACTTTCGGATAATCCGCGCTACAACGAGATCGGCGAGCCACCCGCCGGAACGATCGGGCCTGCCGTCGCCAATGCCATCTACCAAGTGACCGGCAAGCGCATTCGTTCGACGCCAATTCGCCGTCAGGATCTGAACTGGGGTTAAAGCACTCAGTTGATTTGGACCAGGACGTGTCTGAGCCGTGAAGCGCCGGTGGGCGGTGACCCTGATCGTGCTCGTTGCGCTTGCAGCGGGCATATGCCTGTTCGTTGAGAGAACCCCACGCAGCACCCTGACGACTGGGCCTACGCCGCCGACGGCGGAAGAAGCGGAGTACGTCCAGAGGCTCGCAGATTGCGTGGCCTGCCACTCGGTCCCGAATGGCGCTCCGTTTGCCGGCGGCCTGAAGATGGGCACGCCGATGGGGGCGCTTTACTCGACCAACATCACGCCTGACGGACCGACCGGCATCGGCAGTTATTCGCTGGCGGATTTTGATGTCGCTGTGCGACGCGGGGTCGCCAAGGACGGGCATCGGCTCTATCCGGCGATGCCCTATCCGTCCTATGCCAAGCTCAGCGATGAGGATGTGCGCAAGCTCTACGGCTTTTTCATGCACACCGTGCATCCGGCGCAGCAGGCCAACCGCGCGCCGGAAATTGCATTCCCGCTCAATCAGCGCTGGCTACTGGGATTCTGGGACGCGTTGTTTGCACCCGAGGGCACGTATCAAGCCAAGCCCGATCATGACGCGGCCTGGAATCGCGGCGCGTACCTCGTGCAGGGCGCTGGGCACTGCGGCAGTTGTCACACGCCGCGTGGCTGGGCCTTCAACGAGACCGCATTGGATGAGAGCAACCGCAACTACGTCGCCGGTGCGTTGCTCGATGGCTGGTACGCATCAGACCTGCGCGCCGATCCGGCGCTCGGCCTCGGCCGCTGGTCGGAAGAGGATATCGTGAATTTTCTTCGGGTCGGCCATAACGCTCATGCGACCGTGTACGGCTCCATGCTCGATGCATTCAATAACAGTACGCAGTTCATGACTAGCGACGATCTGGCCGCGATTGCGCACTATTTGAAATCACTGACTCCGGCCGATACATCCGGACCGGGATATACCTACGACGAGCATACGCGGCTTGCGCTCGATGGCGGTGATCTGAGCGCTCAGGGTGCAGCGCTGTTTCTGAACCAGTGCAGCTTCTGCCATGGCCGTGACGGACAAGGACATGGCGACCTGCTGCCGCCGCTCGCTGGCAACGCGGCGGCGCTCGAGCATGATCCTGCATCACTGATTAATATCATTCTGAACGGGGCGGGGCGCATCGTCGTGAACGGCGTTGCAGACTCCTACCGCATGACCCCGTTCAGGATACTGCTGTCCGATTCGCAAATCGCCGATATCGCAACCTTCGTGCGCGCGAGCTGGGGCAACAAGAATTCGCCCGTATCGGCGCAGCAAGTGCACGCTTTGCGTGACGCCACCGACCCGAGCAGCGATCATGTCATCGTCCTGAGGCTCAGATAGATGATCGAACGTAAAACGCCGCGCAACCTCCCGCTGCGGTTCGGCATCATCGCGCTCATCGCTGCGCCGGGCATATCCCATGCCGCCCAGGTTGCCAACGGCGAGGCGCTGGGGGACGCCTGCACGAGCTGCCATGGTATCGGCGGACACGGCACGGGCTACATTCCCTCCATTGCAGGAGTCAGTAAGGTCACGCTGCTGCAAGAGCTCAAGGCCTTCCGTGCGCAGAGTGCACAGGCGACGATCATGAACCGGATTGCTCGGGCATACACGGATCCGGAGCTTGAGGCCCTTGCCGAGTATTTCAGCTCCAGGCCGCGGCAATGAAGCCACTGAGCCGGCGCAATTTCATTCTCAGCTCGGCCGCCAGCGCCGCCGCGCCGTTCCTGCTGGCGCCAGTCTACGCCGCAGCGAAGGGTGCGAGAGTCGTCATCATCGGCGGCGGCTTCGGCGGGGTATCGCTTGCACGGTATCTGCGCCGCCACGATCCGACGCTTGCGATCACTTTGATCGAGCGCGACGCGCAATACACTACGTGCCCGTTCAGCAACGGCGTGCTGGGGGGCCTGTATCCGATTTCGCAGATCAGCTTCACGTATGCGAAGGTCAAGGCTGCCGGCATCGACGTTGTCAACGAAGAGGCCGTCAACATCGATCCTGCTGCGAAAACGGTGACGCTCGCGGGCGGACGCACTTTGAAGTTCGATTACCTCGTGGTCTGCCCGGGTATCGATTTCATCTGGGACAGCATCAAAGGCTATAACGAGCAAGCCGCCGAGCTGATGCCTCACGCCTGGAAGGCCGGAGCGCAGACGAGCCTGCTGCGCCGTCAGCTCGAGTCCATGCCTGATGGCGGGTTGGTCGTCATTGGCGTGCCGGCGATGCCGTATCGTTGTCCGCCTGGGCCTTATGAGCGTGCCTCACTCATTGCCTACTATCTGAAGGCGAACAAGCCGAAATCGAAGATCATCATTCTTGATGCGAGCGACGCCTTCATCAAGCAGGACCTGTTCATGGAGGCGTGGCATCGGCTGTATCCCGGAATGATCGAATGGGTGCCGGGATCAAAATCGGGCCGAGTGCTCTCGGTCAACCCCTCGACTCTGACCGTTTCGACCGGCTTCGACGACTACAAGGCGGCGGTGGCAAACATCATTCCGGCGCAGCGTGCCGGCGCAATCGCCGTGCGCGCAGGGCTGGATGAGGGAACAGGCTACTGCGCGATTGATCCGGTTACCTTCGAGTCGCGAGTTCACAAGGGTATTTACGTGCTCGGCGATGCGACCATTGCCGGGGAGATGCCGAAGTCCGGCTTCAGCGCCAATGGTCAGGCCAAGGCCTGCGGCCGCGCGATCCTTGCGGCTATCGCGGGCAGCGCGGCGGTGCCGGCGAAATTGCTGAACATCTGCTACAGCATGGCCGAACCGAACTATGCTTTTTCGATCGTCGACGGATTCGCTGTCAAAGATGATTCTCTGCATTTGACGTTCGAAGACAATCGCACCACGCCGATCGGGGCCTCCGACGATGAGCACAGCCGGGAGGCGCAGAGCGCGAGGTCATGGTACGCCAACATTACCGCCGAAATGTTTGGCTGAAAGCTCTGGCCGTCGGCATGATGCTGCCGCTCGGCAGCGTGAGCGGCCAGCCTGGAGATCCCGTGCGCGGCCGGGCGATTGCGATCGATCCGGACAAGGGCAACTGCATTATTTGTCATGTGATGCCGATACCGGAGCTTCCATCTGATGCGTTCGGCAACATCGGTCCATCGCTGGTCGGGGTAGGCTCGCGCCAGAGCGTGCCGGTCTTGCGCCAACGCATCGTCAATCCGAAGGCCTTGTCCGCCGATACGATCATGCCGGCATATTTTGCGACGCGCTTGTACCGCGTGCAGACGGCTTACGTGGGGAAGAGCATTTTGTCAGCGCAAGAGATAGAGGATGTTGTTGCGTATCTCGCGAGCCTCAGATGACGGATCGAGCACCGTTCCTGAGCCGCCGCTCCGCGCTGCTTACGATCGGTGGGAGCGTACTGCTCTCAATGGTAGCGCTGCCTGGCGTGGCGGCCGATGAGGATACGGCCGCGGCAATCAGGCAGCTCTATGGAGATCGCGAACCCACCGCGGGTCGCATCAGTCTGCAGCTGCCGGCGCTCGCGGAGAGCGGGAATTCGGTGCCGCTGACACTCACGGTCGACAGCCCGATGACTGCGACGGACCGCGTTCTGCGGGCTAGCGTCTTTGCAAACCGCAATCCGCGGCCACTGATCGCCACGGTGCTGTTTGGACCGAAATACGGTACGCCCACGTTTGGCACCAATATCCGGCTCAGCGGCACACAGGATGTCATCGCTGTGGCGCAGATGAGCGATCATTCGCTCTGGAGCGCGCAGGTGCGTGTGCTCGTAACGGTCGGCGCCTGCGACGCACTGCAGCTGCGCTATTAAAGGCTGTCGGTGCCAAACTCACGCATCAAGGTGCCCGAGAGCGCAGCGGCGGGCGAGCGTATCGAGGTTCGCGCCATGATCATGCACCCGATGGAAAATGGGTTTAACTTCGACTCGCAAGGTACGACGATCCCGGTCCACATCATCACCGACTTTGTCTGCGCCTATGATGGAGCCGAGGTCGTGCGCGTTCAGTTGCAGCCCGGCCTGTCCGCGAACCCTTACTTTTCGTTCTATTTGACCGCCACCCGCAGCGGGCCGGTCGATTTCAAATGGACCGACCAGGATGGCACCGTCACGACGAATTCGGCGCAGCTGCAGGTCACGTGAATCGCGCGCAGCTGCCCAAACTCGCAGGAGCGATGCTGTGCATGCTCGTTTGCGCCAGCTCATCGGCGGCCGAAAGCGCGGCGAGTGCGCTTCCCCGTTCCGGCTACAGCTACCTGAGCGAAGAAACACGCCGGCTCCAGGACGACGATTTTGCCAATCCGGGAATGCTCTGGGTTCAGAAGGGCGAGGAGCTCTGGACACAGAGCACCGGTCCGGCGGCGCAGTCCTGCCAATCCTGTCACGGGCAGGCGCGCGATTCGATGCGCACGGTCGCGACCCGCTACCCGCTGTATTCCCCGCCACTCGGCCGCGTGATCAATCTCGAGCAGCAGATCAATCGCTGCCGAGTCTCCCGGCTCAACAGCAGCGCACTGGCCTATGAATCGGAAGATCTGCTGGCGCTGACCGCCTTCATTTCGCATCAGGCCAAGGGTCTGCCCGTCAACGTCAGCGTCGATGGTCCGGCGGCGGCGAGCTTTGCGCGTGGCAGGGCATTTTTCTATCGGCGCCGTGGGCAATTGAATCTCGCATGCGCCAACTGCCACGAGCGATACGCAGGTTTTCGTCTGCATGGGGAAACCATCAGTCAGGGTCAGATCAACGGCTTTCCGATCTACCGTGAGCTCTGGCAGACTATGGGCTCAACGCACCGCATGTTCGTCTGGTGCAACGAGGCCGTGCGTGCGGAACCTTACCCGCTCGGATCGCAGGAGTACGTGGATCTTGAGCTCTTTGAACGCTGGCGCGGACGAGGATTGCCAATCGAGACGCCCGCCGTGCGGCGCTAGCGAGTGGGCCGAGGCGTGAAGCTCAGCGACTTCAAGGTATTGACGTTCGACTGCTATGGCACCCTCATCGATTGGGAATCGGGTATTGCCAGGGCATTGCTGCCGCTGTCGAGTCAGGCGCCGATCCAGATCTCACGCGAGCAGCTGCTACAGACCTTCGCGAAACACGAGGTAGCGCAGCAGACCGAGACGCCGGCGATGCCGTACGCCCAGCTGCTGGCACGCGTGTACACGCGCCTGGCCGGAGAATGGATGTTGAGCGTGAGCAGTGGGGCCGCCGATGCATTCGGCGCCTCGATTGCCGATTGGCCGGAATTTGCCGACTCCGTGAGCGCGCTGCAGTACCTCAAGAGGCACTACCGGCTCGTGATCCTCTCGAACGTGGATCGCAACTCATTTGGCGCCAGCAATGCGCGGCTGAAAGTCGAGTTCGACGCTATCTACACCGCGCAGGACATTGGATCATACAAGCCGGACCCCAGGAATTTTGAGTACATGCTCAGGCACCTGGATGACGACTTCGGCCTGCAGCCCTCGGATGTGCTGCACACGGCGCAAAGTCTGTTCCACGACCATACGCTCGCTAATCTGTTTGGTGTTGCCTCGGCGTGGATCGACCGGCGCAAGCAACAGGCCGGAGGCGCAACCTTGCCCCCTTCGATCATTCCGGGCTACAACTTTCGCTTCGAGGACATGGCCGGGATGGTCGGCGCGCACCGACGCGAGCTCGCTGAGCGCGGTTAGCGGGCGGGTGGATATGCGACCCAGAGCAGAGCCGCTGAGGCGCTCGTGGCCACTGCCACCAATGGCCTCATGGCAAGCCAGAAGGCCGATGATCGGCGAGTGACGAGTAAGGCTGCGGCAAGGGCGAGCCCGATCACGCAGCCCAAGGCCCAGTACCATGGCCAGGCGCGAAAGGCCCAGATGACGTTGCTCAGCCCGGCGGCGAAGATCATCCAGGCCGCGAGCGTGTTCGGACCGCTGCGACTTTTTGCGGGCCCGGAGCCGACCGATAAACTCGCGCGGGCCTGGATGCCAGCCAGCAGCAATGCAATCACGAGGACGCCGACGGACACGTCAGCTCATTGCGCAGCCACTACGATCTGGCGCTGCTCACCCAATCCTTTGATGCCCAGAGCGACCTTGTCGCCGACGTTCAGATAGATCGGCGGCTTTTGACCCATTCCGACCCCCGGTGGAGTACCCGTACTGATGATGTCGCCGGGCTGCAGACTCATGAACTGGCTCAGATAGGACACCAGAAACACGGGTTTGAAGATCATCGTACGCGTCGAGCCTGACTGAAAGCGCCGGCCGTTGACTTCGAGCCACATGCCCAGATCGGTCGGATCGCCTGCTTCGTCGGCGGTCACGAGCCAGGGCCCGACCGGTCCGAAGCTGTCACAGCCTTTGCCCTTGTCCCACTGCCCACCGCGCTCGAGCTGAAATGCTCGCTCCGATACATCGTTGCATACGCAATAGCCGGCAATTGCCGATCGCGCGACCGCTTCGTCCACGTAGCGGCATTCCGATCCAATGACCACGCCCAGCTCGACTTCCCAATCCAGTTTGGTCGCACCGCGCGGCTTGATGATCGGATCGTTCGGGCCTGACAGCGCACTGATTGCCTTGAGAAATAGAATCGGCTCGGAAGGCAGCGCGGCGCCGGTTTCGGCGGCGTGATCGGCGTAATTAAGACCGATGCAGATAAATTTTCCGGGCTGCCCCACGCAGGGTCCCAGCCGCTCGACGCCGCTGGCTTTTGGCAAGGACTTCAAATTCAGGGCGCGCAGCCGCTCGAGGCCTTGCGGCGTGATCGTCGCGCCGGTGATGTCTTTGACCACGCCGCTCAGGTCGCGAATGGTGCCGTCGCTGTCGAGAATGCCTGGGCGTTCGCTGCCGCTTGAACCGTATCTGAGAAGTTTCATTGTTGTGCGGCTCCGTGCTCTAAAGGGACATACCACCGTCAACGACAAAGCATTGACCGGTCGCAAACGCTGATTCATCCGAGGCCAGGTACACGGCCAGCGACGCCATCTCAGAGGCCAGCCCTAAACGGCCCATCGGCTGCCTCGCGGTGAACTGAGCCTTGGCCTTGGCATAGTCACCGGTTGCCTTGAGCCGCTCGCGCAGCGATGGCGAATCGACCGTGCCTGGGCATATTGCATTACATCGAATTCCCTGGGCAACAAAATCAATTGCCACAGCCTTCGTGAGTCCGGCGACGGCCGCTTTGCTGGCGCCGTAGGCGAAGCGATTGGGCACTCCCTTGATAGCGCCACAGAGGGACGCCACGTTGATCACATTGCCGTGGCCGCGCTTGAGCATTCCGGGCAGCGCGGCGGAAATCAGACGATACATGCTCGTGACATTGATATCGAACGACATATTCCATGCTCGCTCGTCGCAGTCGAGTATCGTGCCGGCGTGCACGTACCCGGCGCAGTTGAAGAGCACGTCGATCGCCCCCACCTCGGCCACGGCCGCCTTAACCTCCTGCGCATCCGTCACATCGAGGTGACGCGTCCGGCAACCGGAAAGGTTCGCCAACAGCGCAGAGTCGACATCGGAGGCCCATACCGTTGCGCCTTCGGCGGCAAACATCTCCGCCGTGGCTCGTCCGATACCCTGTCCGGCAGCCGTGACCATTGCGATCTTCCCAGCCAATCGTCCACCCGTCATCGTCGATCTCCTTTTGCCAATGGGGGCACCGGCGCATCGGCGCGTAACAGGCCCGCGCTCTTGAGCTCCTGCCAGAACTGATCGGGGATACTCGTCTCGTACCAAGTCAGCGTCCGCTCAACCTGATGGCGGCTGACAAGACCAGGAATCACGCTCGCCACCTGCCGATGGGCCAATGGAAATTGCAGAGCCGCGGCCGCAAGAGGCACCTGATAACGATCGCATTGCGCCTCAATTCGCTGCACCCGCTCGACCACTGTGTGCGGAGCGAGGGCATAGTTGTAATGCAGTGCGCTGCCATCGCGAGTACCGGTCGCCAGAATGCCCGAGTTATAAGGCCCGCCTACGACGATTGAGGTTCCTGCCTGGGCACAGGCCGGCAACAACTCATTCAGCGCGTCCTGCTCGAGCAGAGTGTAACGGCCGGCCAGCAGGATCACATCCAGGTGTGCATATTGCATGGTCTGGAGGCAGATGGCGATCTCGTTGACTCCGATTCCAAAGGCCTGAATAGCCCCGTCGGCGCGCAATTGTTCCAGCGCTCGAAATCCTCCGCCGTGGGTGAGCTCACGAAAGGCACTCTCGTGCCCATCGCCATGGGTCAGGCGACCGATATCGTGCACGTACAGAATGTCGATTCGGGCCACGCCCAGTCGCTGCAGACTCGACTCCCACGATTTCATCACGCCATCGAAACTGTAGTCATAGACAGGCGCAAACGGCATCGGGGAATAAAAGCCCCAACGCTCGGCATAGGCGCACGCGCTCGCATCGGCCTGCAGCAGCCGACCGACCTTGGTCGAGAGCACGTAATTATCGGCGCCGCGCAGCACATCCCCGATGCGCCGCTCGCTGAGCCCGAAACCATAGTACGGTGCGGTGTCGAAATAGCCGATGCCCGCCTCGAGCGCGCCAATGATCGTGTCCCTGGCATCACTATCGCTGATGGTGCGATAGAGATTGCCGAGCGGAGCGGTGCCAAAACCCAGCTCGGTGAGCCTGAGCTTCGTGCCCCCGACTGCGCGCGTCGCGAGCGCTGTGCTCATGACGGGATGCGTCCGGCGTGATCGCTCAGCCGAAAGATACGGCGCAGCGGCGCCCACTTTTCACCCGCACTGGCATCGGCAAGCACTCTTTGAAATCGCCCCATGAGGGCTTCCCAGCGCTCGTTCTGCTGTCGATTGGCGAGCGAGGGGTCGAGCCGCGGATAATCATCGGCCGCCTCGACGATCATGAACAGACGATCGCCACGCTGCCAGATCTCCATGGATTCGACGCCTCGGGCGCGAATGTGCTCGATCACCGCGGGCCAGACTGAGCCCGGCTCATGCATACGGCAGTACTCCTGCACGAGTGCGGCATCATTCACCAGGTCCAATGCGAAGCAAAGGCGCTGGCTCACGGGGCGTTATTTCGCTGCATGCGCGGCACCATGATTGCGAAGGCGAAGCAGATCATGAAACACAGGGCGGGCACGATCATCGCGTGGCGAATCCCGGTAATGCGATCGGAGAGCAAGCCGGTCAGGGGCGGAATGATTGCGCCGCCAATGATGGACATAATCAGAAAGGATGACCCCAGCTCGGTTTCGTCGCCCAGATCCTCCACGCCCAGAGCGAAAATGGTCGGGAACATGATCGACATGAAGAAGCTCGTGAGCCACAGCGCGCCGACGGCCGTCCAGCCGGAAGCCAGCGCGGCAGTTATACACAGCAGGACATTCGCCGCGGCATAACAGGACAACAGCCGCGGCGGCCTGATGCGCGTTTGAATGAAGGCGCCGCTGAAGCGACCGATCATCAGCATGCCCAGACTCGCCGAGAGCAGAAACGCGGCGGTCTTCTCGGGTAACTGCGGCATCACGGTTTTCGTGAAATCGATAAAGAAGCTCCAGACACTGACCTGCGCGCCGACGTAGAAGAACTGGGCCACCACCGACCAGCGCAGGCGCTGATGGCGAATGGTGTCGAGCGTCGGGTGCTTCGCGCTCGCACGCGTAGCAGGCGCGGACGCTTCGGTCGGGTTCGGTAACGGGGTCAATGCGACCAGCAGCGCCAGCAACGTGATGCCCAGTCCCACTGCGACGTACGGGACCTTTACGGCTGCAGACTCTGCGGTCCGATACAGCGCTAACTGGGCTGACGTCATGGCCGCGAGCTGCTCAGGGGTATGTTCGATTCCGGAGAATATGAACATTCCGCCGATAATGGGTCCCAGGATCGCGCCCACACCGTAAAAGGATTGCGCCAGGTTCAGACGGGACGATGCCGTTTTTGGATGCCCCAGGATCGATATGTATGGATTGGCCGAGGTCTCGAGGAACGCCAGGCCAAAAGCGATGATGTAGAGCGCCGCAAGAAAGAATATAAAGCGCTGCGCGTCGGCAGCAGGATAGAACAGAAACGCGCCGATAGCGTAGAGGGCCAGCCCGACGAGAATCGCGCGCTTGTAGCCGGCCCGACGAATCAGCAGGCCCGCGGGCAACGCGGCACAGAAGTAGCCGATATAGAACGCCAGCTGAATGAAGCTGGACTGAGTGCGAGTCAGTGCGAGCGCTTTCTGAAACTGACGAATCAGCACGTCATTGAGCGCGGCCGCGAACGCCCAGGAAAAAAACAGGCTGGTGACGATCACGAAGGCGAGCAGGTAGCGCCGATCTACGATGGGTATAGGCGTGTTCGACACCGGTTCCCGAACTATGTTCTCAATGGCCCCCACCGCGACGCGTAAGCTATCATACCTATCGAGGAATATTCAGAAGAATAAGGCACTTGAAGGGGCGGCGGGAATTTACGCGGATCGATGCACATCAGCACTACTGGAGTGTGCAGCGCGGCGACTATGAATGGCTTACGCCGGCCGACGCAGTGCTGTATCGGGACTTTACGCCAGAGGATCTGAGCGAGCAGCTCGCTGACTGCGCGGTCAGCGCGACCGTGCTGGTGCAGGCGGCCGCTACCGAAGCCGAAACGCGCTACCTACTTGCGCTTGCGCGCCAACATGCCTCTATCGCCGGGGTTGTCGGCTGGGTGGACTTTGAAGCCAGCGACGTAGCACTTCGAGTGCGCCGTCTCGTCCAGGAAGGCGCGGGCATGCTCAAGGGGCTGCGCCCCATGATCCAGGACATCACTGATCCGCACTGGCTGGATCGCCCAACGCTGCATGCGGCCTTTGAGGCCTTGATCGATAATGATCTCGCGTTCGACGCGCTCGTGCTGCCCAGGCATCTGGAGCCGCTTGCGCGCCGGCTGCGTCAGCATCCCGGCCTCAGAGCGGTGCTCGATCATGGTGGTAAACCCGATGTCGCCGGTGGGGCGCTGCAGTCCTGGGCGAGCCAGCTCGAGTCGCTCGCTCACAGCGGCACGATATATTGTAAATTGTCGGGCCTGCTCACTCAGGCGTCACCCGGGGCGGGCGTGGGCGAGCTCGATGGAATCGTCGCCCATATATTCGACTGTTTTGGCGCGGAGCGCGTCATGTGGGGCAGCGACTGGCCCGTGCTGTTATTGCGCGCCTCTTATCGGCAGTGGCTGCAGATCGCCCTCGAGCTCGTGCAGCGACATGCTCCAGGGCGCCAAGAGGCTGTATTTGCCACAAATGCCGTGCGTTTTTATCGGCTTGAGCTCCCCGGGCGCCGCGCGCCACAGGGCTCGCAACCACAGAGGTAATGGCTCGTGCCTGTGATTACTGCGCTGGAAACTTACGACATCCGCTTTCCGACATCGCTGCAACTGGACGGCTCGGATGCCATGAATCCTGACCCGGACTACTCAGCCGCCTACGTGGAGCTGCGTACCGATGATCCCAGTGGTCTTTGCGGCCACAGCTTCGTCTTCACGATCGGGCGTGGCAATGATGTACAGACCGCGGCCTGCGCGGCATTGCGCTTCCTCGTGGTTGGACGAGAGGTCAGCGCGGTGATCGGCGATCTGGGCGCCTTTGCTCGCAGTCTGACCAACGACTCGCAACTGCGCTGGCTCGGGCCTGAAAAAGGCGTGATGCACATGGCCATCGGCGCGGTGGTCAACGCCGCGTGGGACATGGCCGCGCGCCAGGCCGGCAAGCCGCTCTGGCGGCTGATCGCCGATATGAGTGCCGAGCAGGTCGTCGAGCTGATTGATTTCCGATACATCAGTGATGCGCTCACGCGCGCCGATGCGCTCGATATATTGCGCGCGGCCGCGAAGGGCAAAGCCGAGCGCGTCGCGAGGTTGAGCTCGCAGGGGTATCCGGCTTACACGACTTCACCGGGATGGCTCGGCTACTCGGACGATAAGCTTGCCGCCCTGTGCCAAAGCGCCCTGCGAGAAGGCTTTCGCACGATCAAGATCAAGGTTGGCCTCAAGGTTGAGGATGACGTGCGTCGCTGTGCCATTGCACGCGAGACGATCGGCCCGGAGATTGCGCTCGCGGTCGATGCAAATCAGCGCTGGGACGTCGGCGTGGCCATTGACTGGGTGAGGCAGCTCGCGCCCTTCAATCTGGCCTGGGTCGAAGAGCCGACCAGCCCCGATGATGTGCTTGGACACGCCACGATTCGCAGCGCCGTGGCGCCGGTGCCCATCTCAACCGGCGAGCACACGCAGAACCGTGTCCTGTTCAAGCAGCTATTCCAGGCGCGCGCCGTGGATATCGTACAGATCGATGCGACGCGCGTCGGCGGCGTCAATGAGAATCTGGCCATTTTGCTGATGGCGGCCAAATTCGGCGTGCGCGTGTATCCGCACGCCGGCGGTGTTGGACTGTGCGAGCTGGTGCAGCATCTGGCGATGGCGGATTACGTGGCCATCACGGGCTCGATGGAAGATCGTGCGATCGAGTATGTCGATCATCTGCACGAGCACTTCCTGGATCCGGTGCGCATCCGCAACGGGCGCTATCTGGCCCCCGTGGCTCCCGGTTTCTCTGCGGCCATGCGACGCGAGTCCATGGAGCGTTATCGCTTCCCGGGCGGCGCCGCCTGGAGCACATCGGCGTCCTAGCGCTCGAAGCTGCTTCGGGCTCGCGCGCCCAAATGCGCTGGAGTATCCTGACGCGGCGCTGTTTTCATGTGACACAAGAATAGCGGGGGTGCTATGCGCAGGCGCGAGCTCATTGGATCGATGGTTGCGGCTGGCACAGCACTGCTGGCGCGCAAGGAAGCCCGAGCCGAGCAGGCCATCGTGGCTGGCGCGCGCGGCATGCGCGCTCCGCGCATCAAGGACATCAGTGTCATTTCGACAGCGCCCCAGGGCGTACGCTTGTCGATCGTCAAGATCACGACCGATCAGGACGGACTGCATGGCTACGGCTGCGCCACCTTCACACAGCGCGCCGATCTGATCGAGCCGGCCGTCGAAAAATATCTCAAACCGCTGCTGCTGGGCCGTCCGACCGACCGTATCGAGGATACCTGGCAACTGTGCTACGACAGCTCGTACTGGAAGAACGGCCCGGTGTTGAACTGCGCGATTGCCGGGGTCGACATGGCGCTCTGGGATATCAAGGGCCGCCAGGCGAACATGCCGGTGTATCAGCTGCTGGGCGGAAAATGCCGCGAAGCGGCCGCTTGCTACTCCCATGCCTCCGGCGATGAGATCGCTCAGACCATCGACAGTGCCAGAAAAATCATGGCGCAGGGCTTTCGTCATGTACGCGTGCAAGTCGGCGTGCCGGGGATGGACGGCTATGGAGCACCGCGAGCCGGCGGGGCCACGCGAATTGCGTCTCTGCACGATGCGCCGGTATTCGAGCGCGAGGGTTATATCCGACGCGTGCTGGCACTGTTCGAAGCCTGCCGCAAGGAGCTGGGCGAGGAGGTCGAACTGATTCACGATGCGCACGAGCGCGTGAATCCGACCGAGGCGGTGCAATTCGCCAAGGATCTGGAGAAATTCAGACTGTTCTATCTGGAGGATGTCCTCTCGCCTGAAGACATTATCTATTTCAGAAATATTCGCCAGCAATGTACGACCGCAATCGCGATGGGCGAGCTGTTCAACAACCCGCATGAATGGCTGCCGCTGGCGACCGAGCGGCTGATCGATTTCATTCGCATCCATGTGTCGGAGGCCGGAGGCCTGACGCCGTGCCGCAAAGTCGCGGCGATCTGTGAGGCCATGGGCGTGCGCACCGCCTGGCACGGACCGGCAGACTGCTCGCCCGTCGGCCATTGCGCCAATGTCACGCTGGATGTGGCCTGCCACAACTTTGGGATTCAGGAATACTCGGGATTTAACCAGGCCGCTCAGGAAGTCTTCAAGGGCTGCCCGGTACTCAAGGACGGTTATCTCTATGCCAACGAGGCGCCAGGCTGGGGCATGGAGGTCGACGAGGCGGCAGCGGCTAAACATCCGTACGATCGCACTGGGCCGTTGAACGGGGGCTGGGGCGAGCTGCGGTTGCCCGATGGCACGCTGATCAAACAGTAGATACGGAAAACTCGATGGATCGCCGCAAGTTCCTGCAGTCCTTAAGCCTCGCGGCTGCCCTGCCGCTGGCTCGAATGCGCAGCGCACTGGCCGCGATGCCCACGATGAAGATCACGCGGATTCGGGCCTATGCACCGCCGGACGCGAATCCTCTGTTTGCACAATCCAATACCGTGGTCACGGTCGAGACCAGTGC
>Ga0302177_10000777_pt1 | contig 23453 bp, 23 predicted proteins | sample I_Palsa_E1_2_FD_198780 | JGI IMG/M metagenome (GOLD analysis project Ga0302177, IMG submission 198780) | Peat permafrost microbial communities from Stordalen Mire near Abisko, Sweden - I_Palsa_E1_2 | ecosystem: Environmental > Terrestrial > Soil > Palsa > Peat permafrost | place: Sweden... | reverse complement strand
GATTCTAGAGGATGGCTACGACATTTCCGGGAACGACACGACGAACCGGGCGTCCGCCGGACCTGCCGGGTCGCCACGATCATCTTCGCGGCGGCGCAGCTGGAATGACGCCCTGTCTGGTGGCTTCTCCTCGGCGAGGATAACGACTCGGTCCGGTCCCTTCTGGTCTCGACCAGGCTGCTGGGCAGCCGGGAGATCATGATCATCAATCACACCGACTGCGGGATGCTCAGGTTCACCGGCAGCGAGCTGGCGGACCGGCTCCGCAAGGAGACGGGACAGGTGCCGATTGCGCCGGCCAGGTTCTACAGCTTCACCGACGTGGCGGAGAACACCAGGGAGCAGATTCGGAAGGCCAGGTCACATCCGTGGATCTCGCCGGACGTTCCGGTCAGGGGGTTCATTTACGAGGTCAGCACGGGGCGGCTCAGCGAAGTGTTCCCGGACGGGGAGACCGTCACTGGCTAGTAATGCCGTCGCCGCCTCGGCGCGTACTGCGCGAGGACGCCTGGGCCGGGCCCCGCATCATGTCAGGTAGAGCACCACGTAGCAGGCCAGCCAGTGCTCGACCATGTAGTCGGTCCCGCTGCCGATGGCAGCCACGCTGATTCAGTTGGCGGGCGCATGGCCGGCGCCTGCCGCGGCCTGGGCGATCACCGCGATGTCAGCGGGCCGGACCCGGCAGCACCCGCCCGCGATTCTCGCGCCCGCCGCTATCCACTGCCGCGGCTGCGCTGGGGAGTAGCGGGACGGCCCCGTCCAGGCGCGCCGCCGGGCGTCCCACTCCTCGCCGCTGTTGGGATACACGATCACCGGCTTGCCCGTCACCTGCCGGGCGGCGGCGATGGCCGCGGGCACGTCAGCCGGCGCGCAGCAGTTGACCCCCACCGCCACGACTTCCGGGACGCCGGCGGCGACGGCGAACGCCTCGGACAGCGGCTGCCCGGCGCGGGTGCGCTGGCCGGCGATGCTGTAGCTCAGCCAGGCCGGGATCCCCAGCCCGGCGATCGCGGCCATCAGCGCCTCAGCCTCGTCGATATCGGGTACCGTCTCCAGCGCGAGCACGTCAGGGCCCGCCTCGGCCAGCACCTCCAGCCGCGGCCGGTGCCACGCCGCCAGCTCGGTCACGCTCAGCCCGTAACGTCCGCGGTACTCAGACCCGTCGGCCAGCGCCGCGCCGTAGGGCCCGACCGAAGCGGCCACCCACCGCGCCTGCCCGTCCCCGGACATCTCGGCGCGCGCGGCTCGCGCCAGATCGACGCTGCGCCGCATCAGCACGGCCGCCTCACGGCGGCCAAGGCCCCGGCGCGCGAACCCCTCGAACGAGGCCTGATAGCTCGCCGACGTCGCGATCACGGCCCCCGCCCGGAAGAACGCCAGGTGCGCGTCCCTTACCTCGTCAGGCGCGTCCATCAGCAACCGCGCCGACCACAGCGAGTCGGACAAGTCGTTCCCCCGGGCCTCGAGCTCGGTCGCCAGGCCGCCATCGGCCACGAGCACGGCGTCATCGGGCACGACGAAGCTCATCCCGCCACTCTACGGCGATCCCGCCGGACGGCCCGGTCCCGCGCAACGCTCCCGCGCGACGGTCCCGCGGTCAGGGGCGGGTCCGGCGGCGTGCGCAGCGGTAAGGGCGTGCTGGGCCTTCGCGCGAGGACCAGCCGGTACCGCGGGCTGCCGTCCTCGCGCCGGCCTAGAGCCGTCAAGGGGACGGTCGTGACGGTGAATCCGGATGCGGTCAGGTCGTCGCGGACCGCAGGCAGCGGACAGGTGCGGTAGTACATGACGAACGGGGGACGCCACACGGCATTGCGGATCCGCATGGCCACGTCGAACCCGAGCAGGGCCCAGTACCAGCGTGAGGTGACGGGCTGCGGCGCGCCGATGGGGAAAGCGAAAACTCCGCCAGGGCGCAGCGCGCGGTACACCCCGGCGAACAGCGCGGGCCGTTCGGCGGGCAGGAAGTGCCCGAGCGCCCCGAAACTGACCGCCAGGTCGAAGGCCCCGGCGAAGGGCAGGGCCCGGACGTCGGCCCGTACCCACCTGGCGTCCGGGTGCGCCCGGCGCGCCTGCGCGAGCATGCCGGCGCTGAAGTCGACACCCGTGATCCGTCCCTGGCCCACGGATCTAAGGACCCGCAGGCCTGCGCCGGTGCCGCAGCACACGTCCACTCCCCGGCCGAACGGGCCGAACGGACGCAAGGTGTCGGCGGTCGCGTCAAGCACGCCATCGGGGGTGCGGAAAGGCGTGTGGTCGAACTTCGGGGCCAGCAGGTCGTAGCCGCCCTCGACCGAGGACAGCGCCTGCATCGCCAGTTCACGCACCGACGGGCCTCGAGGCGAGAACATCGCCCAAGGGTACTTCGCCGGCGCCCGGGGACCCGGCCCGCCGCCCGGCCGCCTCGGCGAGGTAGCGGTCCCCGTGTGCGACTGGGATGAAGGCGAAGGCGAGGGCGATGGCGGCGGTGAGGCCGCCGATGACGGCATAGACGCCTGTGACGCTCCCGCTCAGGTTGATGGCTGCCGCCCCGGCGAGCGACCCGAGGGGGATGGCCGACCAGGCCAGCACCTGGGCGACGCTTACCACCCGCCCGTAGAGCTGGGGCGGGACGATCGCCTGGCGCAGGGCGACGGTGTTGATGTTGAGCAGCATGCCGAAGCCCGATGACGCCGCCCACAGGACCAGTGCGGCCGGGTAGGAGCCGGCCAGGGCCATGGCGGTCGTGGTCAGCCCGGCGAGGACGAGGGCGCCGAGGGCGGCGACGGCGAAGGAGGCACGCCGGCGGATCGGCCCGGCCACGAGGCTGACCGCGACGACGCCGGCGGCGCCAGCGGCGTACAGGAAGCCGATCTCGGGGCTGCTGGCGTGCAGGGCGCGCCGGGCGAACAGGACGAGCTGGGAGTCGGCCGTCGTGGCGACGAGATTGATCAGGGCCATCATGATCGAGATGGAGCGCAGGACCGGGTTGGACCACACGTAGGCCAACCCCTCCCGCACGTCGGCGAGCAGGGCCCGGACCGCTGACCCGGCGGGGCGCCCGGCCGGCGTGGCGGCGTTGAAGCTGCCGCGGATCAGGACCAGGCAGCCCGACGAGACGAGAAAGGAGCCGGCGTCCACGAACAGCAGGTCGGCTACGGGCATGAAAGCCACGAGCGCGCCGGCCAGCCCGGGGCCGAGGATCTGGCCGGCGTTGTTCGTCGCCATGATGCGGGCGTTGGCCGTGACCAGTTCCTGCTCGCCGACGAGCGAGGGGATGGCCGCGAACTCCCCGCAGCCGAAGATGATCCCGAGCGTCGACTGCACGAAGGTCACGGCATAGATGTCCGCGACCCGCAGCAGCCCGGCGATGGCCAGGACGGGGATCGCGGCGATCACGAGCGCCTGGGCGATGTCGCTGCCCAGCATGAGACGCTTGCGGTCGAAGCGGTCGACGACCGCGCCGAGCAGGAGACCGAACAGCAAGTAGGGCACGAACTCCGCCACGGTGGTCAACGCCAGGTTCGTGGCCGAGTGAGTCAGCTTGAACACCAGCAGCGGCAAGGCGAAGAGGGTGAACGAGCCCCCTAGCTGGGAGACGGCCTGCCCGCTGAAGTAGAACCAGAAGTCCCGCCCCAGCCGGGCCCGCCCGCCTGCCGGGGCTTTCCGGGTACGGCGCCCGCTGCCCATCCGCGCCACTGTACTTCCCGGGCGTCTTCAGCCCGGCGACTGACCAGGGTACCGACTAGGGTGTTGACGGGCGCGATGCGACGGCCCCAGGCGCGACCGTAGGGCTGACAAGGCCGGACCGTAGGGCTGACAAGGCCGGTAAGCCCGGACGGATCCGCGCCGCGGACCCGGCGTCAGCACCGTGCGGGTCGCGCCCGCCACGTCACAGAGAGGCGGTCATCCGATGCGTTCCGATATCGTGCCCGGCGGCACGTTCCCCGATTACGCCCTCCCGGACCACACCAGTACGGTGCGTAAGCTCAGCGAGCTTCAGGGCAGCGATCCGCTGGTCCTGACCCTGGCGCGCGGCAACTACTGCCCTAAAGAGCACCAGCAGCACCTCGAGCTGGCGGCTAACTATCCGAAGTTCGGGGTGGCTTACACCCAGATCGCCACTATCGCCACCGACGACCATCACAGCCTGCAGGAGTTCCGCGCCTCGGTCGGCGCCCAGTGGACGTTCCTGTCCGACCCGGGCCGGACCGTCCAGCAGGACCTCGACATCGCCGAGTACACCGACCCCGAGCACAACCCGATGATCCCGCACACGCTGGTGCTGAAGCCGGGACTGGTCATTCACAGTGTCTATAACGGCTACTGGTTCTGGGGCCGCCCGTCGTTCTACGACCTGTGGCATGACCTGCGTGCCGCCAGTAGCGAGATCCGCCCGGACTGGGATCTGAGCACCCCGGGGCTCCGCGAAGCCTGGGACGCGCACGACTACTCGAAGTTTCACGGCTGGGATCGAGGGGCCGAGTCGATGCCGACATCGTATACGTGACGTGGCCCGGGTGACCCCCCCGGCCGGGGGCGAGCTAGGCCAGGCGGCCCACCTGGTGACCCGCGAAGAATCACGGAAGGGGCGAGGCTGTGAGCACGCCGGTATGCGAGATGCTCGGGATCGGACAACCGATTGTCCAGGCACCCATGTCCGACATTATCCCGCTGGCCGCGGCGGTCTCGAATGCCGGCGCGCTCGGCATGGTGACGCTGACGTGGTCCGCTGACGTCGGGGCCGTCGTTCGTGAGACGGCGGCGCTGACCGCGCGGCCGTTCGGCGGCAACTTCGTTCTCACCTCAGATCACCACCGTCACCTGGACCAGGCCCTCGAGGCCGGCTTGCGGATCGTCTCGTTCATGTGGGGGGATTCCAGCAGCTACGTCAAGGCGGTCCACGACGCCGGGGGAATCGTCCTGCACACGGTCGGCAGCGCCGAGGAGGCGCGGCGGGCGGTCGCGTCCGGCGTGGACGTGATCGTCGCCCAGGGCTGGGAGGCCGGCGGGCACGTGTGGGGTACCGTCGCGACGCTGCCGCTGGTGCCCGCCGTGGTGGACGCGGTGACCCCGGTGCCGGTGATCGCGGCGGGCGGGATCAGTGACGCCCGCGGCGTCGCCGCGGTGCTCGCCCTGGGTGCCCAGGCCGCGTGGCTGGGCACGCGGTTCCTGCTGGCCACCGAGATGCCGATCCACGAGGACTACCGGCGCGCGCTGATCGCCGCGGCCGAGACCGATCCGCAGTGGTACCCCAACCTGTACGACGTCGGGTGGCCCGATTCTCCCCACCGCGCGCTCCGCAACTCAACGGCGAAGGCGTGGGAAGCCGCGGGCCGCCCCCCAGACGCCCAGCGGCCAGGAATAGGCGACGTGATCGCGCACTTCGCTTCCGGCGAAGAAATCGTGCGTTACGAGCCGGCGCCGCCGATGGCCGGCACGACCGGCGACATCGAAGCGCTGTCGATGTGGGCCGGGCAGAGCGTCGGCCTCGCCAGACAGACCCAGTCCGCGGCGGACATCGTCAAGGAGCTCACCTCCCGCCTGTAACCCGGGCAGACGGGCAGACGGGCAGACGGGCCGGCCACGCCAACGGACCAAAGGAGATGCCGACATGCCGAGCCAGGCCATGCAGGACTTGATCGACTCCTTCAGGGAGAAGCGGAAGGCCAGTGCCGGCCAGGCCCCGCCGACGCTGGCAGAGCTCCGCGCCTCCTTCGCCCCCGCCGGCCGTATTCATCCGGTGCCCGACGACGTGCAGGTGAGCGAGGTGACCGCGGGCGGGGTGCCAGCCCACTGGCTGGCCGCCCCGGGAACCGACCCCGGCCGGGTGCTGTTGTTCCTGCACGGCGGGGGTTTCGAGTTCGGGTCGCTGCGCAGCGACGGCGAGCTGGCCGCCCGGCTGGGACGGGCCGGCGGGATGCGGGTGCTGTTGCCCGAATACCGGCTGGCCCCCGAGCATCCCTTCCCCGCCGCCATCGACGACGTCCTGGCCGCGTGGCGGTGGCTGCGCGCCGACCAGGGCCTGAGCGCACGATCGCTAGCGGTGGCCGGCGACTCGGCCGGCGGAGGGCTCGCGGTGGCCCTGCTCGTGGCGGCGCGTGACGCCGGGGAGGCCTTGCCCGCGGCCGCTGTGCTGATGTCCCCGACAGTGGATCTGACCAGCTCGGGGGCCTCGATGACCGAGCGCGTCGATCAGGATCCGTTCTCCACCCCCGCCATGCTCCGCCAGTTCGCCTCCGACTACCTGGCCGGGGCTGACCCCAAGACGCCCCTGGCGTCGCCGCTGTTCGCCCCGCTGGCCGGGCTCCCGCCGCTGCTCATCCAGGTAGGCACGGCCGACCTGCTGCTCAGCGACTCCGAACGCCTGGCCGCCGCCGCCTCCCAAGCCGGGGTCGACGTCACCCTGGAGGTCGGCGAGGGCCTGCCGCACGTCTACCCGATCCTGCTCGGCACCCCCGAGGCAGCCGAGGCCACCGAGCAGACCGGGAAGTTCCTGCGGGCCCGGGTTCCCTGACCAGGAGGCGTACCGCCGGGATGGTGCGGCTGCGCTAGATGTGAACGGTCCCGTCGTCGCTCAGGGTCCAGCCGGGATTGTAAGCGACTTCCCACACGTAGCCATCGGGATCGGCAAATGCCCCGGTCGTGCCGCCCCACGTGGCGATGGCGGCGGACCGGACCACCGTACCGCCCGCGTGCTGCGCCTCCGCCAGGATTTCGGTTACTTCTTCGGCCGAACGGACGTTATGTGCGAGCTCGAGGCCAGGTGCTCCGTGGCCGCCGAGAGCAGTCCACAGGCCGAACACCATCCCGCCGGCCTGGAAGAAGCACACCTCATCGTCAGGCTGCTCCGCCCCGCCCCAGCCGAGCGCTTCGTAGAAGGCCCGGGCCCTGGCCAGGTCGTTGACTCCGAGGGTCACGAGGCTGATGCGCTGGTCCATGGCGCCATCATCGCACCGCACGGTGTGGTGGAAGCCGAGCGCTGGGCACATGAAGAATGTACTGATCGCCTGTCTTTGCGCGGAGGTAGCGACGTGACCAGCAAACCGGTCGTGGCCATGGCCCTGGGGGGCCTGGGTGGCTTCAACTTCCATGACGCGGGGGTGCTGACCGCGGCCCACGAGTGCGGCCTGGAGCCTGACGTCATCACCTGCACGAGCGGGGCCATTTTCTGGACTCACCTGTTCCTGACCGATCCCGGCGGGATCCGGGCCGAGGTGGAGCAGCAGGCCGAGGCGGTCAGCGGCGCCAACGCCGTGCAAGTCGCCGTGCTGGGCGACCCGGGAGTCTTCCAGCCTGCCTATGCCTCCTGGTGGGCGAGATGGCTCGCCCCGCCGTCGGGGGCGCCGGTGCGGGACCTGTTCGACCGGCTGTTCCCCGCCGAGGTCTACCAGTCCACCCGCCCGGAGACGTTCTTCGCCCAGATCGCCGCGGACCTGGGTGCCGCGCGCACGCCGGTCATGTTCAACGCCTACGCCGTGACCAGCGGACGGGAACTCGTGTTCTGTAACCAGGCCGCGTTCGGCTTCCTTGGATTGTCCCCTGGGCACGTGCGGCCGCACGACATCCCGGGTGAGGACATCTCGACGGAGTACCGGCCGGTCGACGCCGAGGCGGTGCGGGCGGCGCTGTGGCTGACCCTGTACGGCTTCTCCAACCGCTATCAGGGGGAGACGGCGATCGACGGCGCCTACGAGCGGCAGCTCATCATGTCCGAGCTCACCGGCTGCGACGTCATCTACGCCATCAAGCCGCAGGCCAGCGCCTGGCGGGCCCAGCCCCCCGCGAACTACTTCGAGGTCCAGGACTTCAACACCGAGATGTGGTTCAACACCTCCTTCGCCGCCGAGGTGGCGGGTCTGCGGGCGGCCCGGCCAGACGGCGCACCCGGATCGATCCGGATCGAGCCCATCACCATGCAGCGCCCGCTGGGCTACTTCAACTACTTCGTCGAAAAGCTGCCGAACTACACCGAGGGCTACGAGCAGGCCCGGCAGATCTTCCAGCGCGACCTCCCCGGCGGGCGAGGCGTCCGATCCTGACGGCCGTTGACCGACCTTAGCCGGGCGCTGTGTCGTCACATGCCGCGTCACACGGGGCGCCTGCATGGTCGGTCTAGGCGAAGGCGCTTCGGGCACGCCGAGGCTTCTTCAAGGACATCGAGATTGCCGGCCGCTTCGCGGCGGGGGCGTAGGAGAGAAAATGGGCAGCATACATTCAGCGGCCAGCCTGGTAGGCAGGCTGTGCCTGCGGCGCGCGCGCAAGCGCCCCGTTCGGAGCGGCGGGCGCACCGCCTCCCGCATCGTGGCTTGTCTCGCCGTCGCGGTGATGATAGGCGGCGCGACGGCGGCTCGGGCGGATGCCAGCGCCGGACCGTCGATAATGCTGAACGGCAGCACCACCAACATCGCCATCCAGGGGCCGAACTACAGCCTGAAGTTCTACTGGGCCGAGGACGGCAGCACCACCTGGACCGCCGAGACGGTCGCCGGCTCCGGCACGGCCTACTCCGTGCCCTCGATGATGGTCGTCAACGGCAGCACCATCGACATCGCCGCCGAGGGCCCGGACAACAGCCTCTACTTCTACTGGGCCACCATCGGCACCGGCACCTGGCACTCCGAGATGGTCGCGGGCCAGAACACCACCTACTCTGCGCCCTCGATGATCCTGAACGGCGACAACGTCAACATCGCCGTTCAGGGCCCGGACAACAGCCTCGACTGCTACGCGGCCACCGTCGGCATGGACAACTGGGACCCCGCGACGCTTGTCGGCGCAGGCTCGACCTTCTCCGCGCCGTCGATGATCCTGAACGGCAGCGACGTCAATGTCGCCGTCGAGGGCCCGGGCGAAAGCCTGGTGTACTACTGGGCCCCCGTCGGCGTCAACAAGTTTACCCGGGTGGGTATCGCCGGCGCAGGCTCGACCACCTCCGCGCCGACGATGATGGTCAACGGCAACGAGGTCAACTTCGCCGCCGTGGGCCCGGACGACACCCTGTGGTTCTACTGGGCGCTCAACGGCAGCACCGTCGTGCACCCGGAGCAGGTCGGCGGCGTGGAGGCGGCCGCCACCACGCCGGCGATGGTCCTCAACGCCGGCGGCGTGGACATCGCCGCCGCCCTGGACACGGACGACGGGATGGCCATCTACTGGCAAGCCGGCGGCACCACCACCTGGGGCACCGGGAGCGTCGCGGGCGCGGACACCACCTTCTCCGCGCCGGCGATGGTCGTCAACGGTGGCGGCGTAGACCTGACCGCCGCTGGCCCGGACGGCAGCCTGTATGACTACTATGCGCTCAACGGCAGCGCTAACTTTAGTGTCGGGCTGGTGGCACCGCCTGGCAGCGTGAACCAGCTGTAGTCTGCGTCGGCGCTCCGTTCCGCACCTCCATCGCCGCGGGACGGAGCGCCCGGCCACGGGCTGGCCCGCTGACCGCGTTCCATGCCGTGCCCTGCCGCCAACATGGCGGCAGGGCGTTCGCCTGTGGCGGGTGCATCGATGCCGTGCCCGTCACACGCTGGGTCACACGGCCGGGGTGCATGGTCGGTCTAGGCGAAGGCTCAAGGAGAAGGAGTAGGCCATGCCACTTGTCAATGTGCGCCTGATCGAGGGGGTTTTCACCCCGGAGCAGAAGCGCGAGATGATCCGCCAGCTCACCGAGACTATGGTGGAAATAGAGGGCGAGAACCTGCGTGGGGTCACGTGGGTGATCGTCGAGGAGGTCAAGAGTGGGGACTGGGGCATCGGCGGGAACGGCCTCACGACCGCGGATGTCCAGGCTCTGCGCGGCCAGGCCCCGGCGACGGTCCCGGGCTGAGGCCGGCCGGCGGTGACACGGCGGGTACGGTTGCTCGGGCCTCCTCGCATCGAGGAGGAGGGGCAGCCGTGCCCCCCTCCGCGCGGCCTGAAATCGTGGGCGGTGCTGGCCCGGGTGGCGCTGGCCGGACGTCCAGTCGGACGGCGCGAGCTGGCGGGCGAGCTGTTCGGCGAGGCGGATGATCCGCTGGGTGCGCTCCGCTGGTCGCTGGCGGATTTGCGGCGCAGCTCGGGCCTGCCCTCGCTGCTGTGCGGCGACCCCCTGAGCCTGGCGCCGGGCGAGCTGTGGGTAGATGTGCGGTCGCTTGAGGATGGTTCCCTGCTCGTCGAGGACATAGGCGCTGACCTGCTGGAGGGAATCGACCTGCGGAACTGCCCAGGGTTCGACACCTGGCTGCTGCTGGCCCGCCTGGAGTGCGCGGCCCGGGGTAGGCAAGAGCTCCGCCGGCGGGCGCTGGGCCTGCTGGCCGCCGGCCAGGCCGCGGCCGCGATGGCCCCGGCGGGGCGCGCCGCCGTGCTGGACCCGCTGGACGAGGACGCGCAGGAGCTTTTCCTCAGGGTCCTGGTCGCAGCCGGGCGCGGCGGGCTGGCATCGGTGCATCTGGCGTCGTGCGAGGTACTGTTCGCGCGCGAGGGGCTTGTCCCGTCGCCGGCGCTGCGGTCCGCGGCCCGCGATCGTGCCCTGGTGCCGCGCCCGCGGGTGCGGGCCGCGGTGATCGCCGTGTCGCTGTTGCGGGCGGGAACGGCTGCCCTGGACGCGGGCGCGGTCGACGCCGGGGTCGAGACGCTGCGCCGCGCGGTTGCCGAGGCCGGGCGGGCCGGCGACCCGGCTACGCAGGCCGAGGTGCAGCGCGCCCTGGGCAGCGCCCTGATCCACGCGGTGCGCGGATCCGATGGAGAGGGAGCGGTGGTGCTGCACCGCGCGCTGCTGGCCGCCCGCGCCGCGGACCGGCCCGCTCTGGCCGCCGATATCCTGCGCGAGCTGGCCTTCGCGGACGTGCACGCGGGCCGGCACGCTTCCGCCGAGCGGGCGCTACGCGAGGCCGGGGAGCACGCTGGCGGTGATCCTGCCCTGCTGGCCGGGATCCTCGCCATCCGGGGAATGAACCAGGCTGACCGCGGGCGCCACCTGGAGGCGGCGGAATTGCTGACGGAGTCAGTCGCCGCGGCCCGCCGGGCCGGAACAACCCGCCAGGAAGCGTGGTCACAGGGGGTCCTGGCCCGCTCGCTGCTGCTCGCCGGGCAACTGCCGTCGGCCCAGCAGGCCGCCGAGGACAGCATGGCGGTGGTGCGCCGCGAGCGGTGGAACGCGTTCCTGCCGTGGCCTCAGGTGCTGTATGCCCAGTGCCTGGCCCAGGCCGGCCGCCGGGACGAGGCCAGCGAGGAGGCCGAGCATGCGTTCGCGCTGGCCTCCGAGCTGGGCGATCCCTGCTGGGAGGGGATGGCCGGCCGGGTGCTCGGGCTGCTGGCGGTGCATGCGGGTGACCTGAGCGCCGCGCAGGCCTGGCTCGCCGATGCCCGCCAGCGCTGTGACCGGGTGTCAGACCGGTACGTGTGGGTCTCCGGCTACATCGGCCTGGCCCAGCTGGAAACCGCCGCCCGCCAGGACCCGGGCCTGGTCGCACCGGCTGCGGCCCGCCTGTACGAGCACGCGGTGCGCAGCGACCTGCCGGAGTTCATGGCCTGGGCGCTGGTGTACCAGGCCGAGTCCGGCGACCATGCCAAGGTCCCGCTAGCGCGCAGCGCCGCTGACGGCATCGCCAACCCCGATTTGCAGGCCCGGGTCCAGGCCCTGCCCGCCGGCAGGTCCTAGCGGCCCCGCCCCGTCACACCATTTCGCTCCGTCTCCGATCGGTGTATCAGACGCGCGTGCGGCCCCCTCTGTGCATGCGTAAGACCTCTTTTCCAGACGAAAAATCGAGACCAGAGAAGTGATCAACCACGGGGGGAATTGAAATGCGAAATCACCGATTTGTCGCCCTGCTGTCAGTTGCGGCGATAGCAACCGCCTCCGGTCTGGCGGTCGCGTCGCCGGCCCACGCCGAAGACGCCATCGTCAAGCTCGTGAGCGCCGAGAGCGGCAAGTGCCTCCAGCCGGTCAACGGGTCCCTTTCCCAAGGCCAGGCGATCGTTCAGGAGACCTGCAACGGCAGCGTCGCTCAGCAATGGACGGTCACGCTGGTCTCCTCCACCAAGGTCCACCTGGTCAACAGGTCCAGCCGTCTCTGCCTCGACGCCCGTGGCGGGGCCGCCAACGGAACCCCCATCCAGCAGTGGACGTGCGACTGGATCAGCAATGAGAACTGGAGCTTCGGCATCACCGACAGCTTGCTGTCGTCGGGAGTCTCTGGCACCTTCAGCCACTGCGTCGCTACACCGGGACTGCAGAACGGCCTGGCGACAGAGTTGCGGTTCTGCGACCTAGACCCTTCGCAGCTCTGGAACCGCCCCAACGGGTGATCTCTACTTGAAGGGGACGGTGACCGGACCGGGCACGGGCTGGTAGACGGCAAAGAAGTCACGGTCGTCGGGGACGAGGTAGCGGGTGGGCGACTGCATCGGGTTGGGCCCGACCATCGTGGGGACCAGACCTTTAGTGCCGTGGGTGTAGGTGATCAAGGTGTGCCATTCGGGGTTGATGTCGAACTCCATCGCCCGCACCGCACCGGCGTGCTGGAGGATCTTCGCCAAGGTGATCACCGTCTGGTTGTCGGCGGCGACGTAGATGAGGTTGCCGCGACGGTCGATGCCGACACCGGTGCGCCAGACGCGGGCGAGGCCGCCGAGCGTGTACCCCCACTGCGGGCTGTTCGGGTTGTCGTTCAGCTGCGGGTTCAGCTGCCCGTTCCAGACGATCGGAGCCAGGCTCTGGCGGGCCCACGCGACGTCCGGCCCCACGTCCGGGCCGGCGCTCCAGTTCACGATCGCGACCCGGCCGTCGCGGTAGCCGATGAGCGTGGCGTTGCCGTCTTTGAGCGGCTCGTTGGTGCGGCCGTTGTCGGCCGAGCCGTTAGCGCCGTCGGTGTAGGTGAAGCCGCCGTTGAAGACCGCAAGCAGCCGCCAGCGCTGATCGTAAGGGACCATCATCGGCCCGCGTACGGCCGCGTCCGGCGGCTCGTAGCGGCCCGGGTAGTACCCGATCTCGGTGCGCGTGTGGTCGAACCAGGCGACGTAGGCGACGGTCTGCGGATAATCGAGCTCAGGGCGGAAGGTCGTCACCAGCACCGGCGAGCCGCCGTCAACCGGCGGCCCGGCCGGCTTCCAGACCCCTTCGCCGGGCAGCGGGTGCGGGAAGACCGGCTTGACCGGCGGCGGCCAGGCCGCGGCCGGTGACTTCGGGAGGCTGGTCCGCGGCGGGTTCAGCCCGACCGTCGGCAGGCTCTTCAGCTGCGGCCCGCCCGTCTTCGGCGCGTTCAGGCTGTAGTCGATACTCTCGCCCTGGTCGACCAGCCAGTTGCCGAAAGGTACCTCGTTTCTGACCCACTCGGCGCTGCGGGCGTTCCACTGCATGCTCGTCGGCTGCAGCATCCAGGCCGAATACGAAACAACCGCCCACGCCAGCACGATGACGAAGGGCGCCGCGATCACGATGCGCCGGCGTCGCCGCCTGCGCCTGGGCGCAGGGCCGCCCGGCTGCTCTCCCGGCGCCGCACCCTGGCCGAGGGACGCCGGAACCGGCGGTGACTCAGCCGCATCCGGCGCAGCATTCACACCAGAACCGGTGCCAGACCGCCGCAGGCCCCTCATCTCATCACGTCCTAGCCTGGATCGAGCAAGATACGGACAAGAAGAGTAATACGCAGGCCCACAGGCGCCGTGCCCCGTCCCGGCCTTCCGCATCAGGCGCCGTCGCCGAGCGCCTCACCGAGGGTATCCCGGCTGGGCCAGCTGGGTGCCACGACCCGCCGACGGGTGACGGACTTCCGCGGGCAGACGCGGGGAGATCTGTGCCCGCGAATGGTAAAAAGGAGCACGTGGAGGATCAGACGATCGGGCTCGCCGGCGGCCGCACGGTGGGATTCGCGGACTACGGCCCGGCGGATGCTCGGGCGGTGCTGTGGTGCCACGGCGGGCCGGGCAGCAGGCTCGAGCCGGCGTACCTGCGGCGGGAGGCCAGCGAGGCGGGTCTTCGCATCATCGGCATAGACCGGCCCGGCTATGGCCTGTCGACGCCGCAGCCGGGCCGCACGATCGCCGGCTGGGTGCCCGAGGCGCTCGCTGTCGCCGATCACCTGGGCATCGGGCCGTTCGCCGCGGTGGGGATCTCGACCGGCGGCGCGTTCGCGCTGGCGCTCGCCGCGCTCGCCCCCGAGCGTGTCCTCGGCGTTGTCGCCTGCTGCTCGATGACCGATATGCGCTGGCCGGAGGGCAGGGCCACGATGAGCTGGCCGCACGTTCGCGCGGTGTGGGAGGCGTCCGGCCGGGCGGCGGCCCTGGCGGCGGCGACCGAAGCGCACGGCGCGGATGGCGGCAAGATGCGCGGTGAGATAGGGGGCGTGCTCGCTCCGTCGGACCTGGCGCTGTTCGGCGACCCGGAGTGGATGACGGCGGCCACGGCAGGATTTCCGGCCATGTTCGCCCACGGCCTGGAGGGCTACACCGACGATCGCCTGGCTGACGGAGCGGGCTGGGTCACCTTTGATGTCAGCTCCATCCGGTGCCCGGTGACGGTCTTGCACGGGGGAAGCGACCGGATGGTCGATGTCATCCATGCGCATCACACCGCCGGACTTGTCCCGGGCGCGGAACTGGCCGTCTTCGACGACCTCGGCCATTTCAGCATCGTGACCGAGGTCGTGCCCGCGATCAGCCGCCTGCTGCGGCGCTAGCGCAGCTCCGCGCAGCGGCGTCCCGGCCGTAGACCGCTTGCTGGATAATGGCGTAGACGAACCACGATGCCGGCAGCGGACAGGACGGTGTTCCCGTGCAGACCTTCTGGGAGTCGTTCCGTCTTGACCCGCGGCAGCCGGGGCACGCGTCGATGCGCGCTTCGGACGCCGACCGGGAGATCGTCCGCACCATGCTCGCCGATGCTTTCGCCGACGGGCGCCTCACCCGCGAGGAGTACGACGACAGGCTGAACTCCCTGTACGGCAGCCGGACCCTCGGTGAAGTGTCCTCCCTCGTCACCGATCTCGTGCCGCTTGACGACTCGTCTGTGGCACCCGCGCCGCTCCGGCGCGCGGATTACCGGACGCGAGGCGCGCGCAAGTGGCGCAAGGACGTGGAGGAGTCGTTCGCGGCCTTCCTCGTCCCTAGCATCATCTGTACGGTGATCTGGATCGCTGTCACCGGCGGCGGCTTCTTCTGGCCCGCGTTCCCCATGCTGTTCCTCGGGCTCAACCTCGTTAAGACCGTCGTGCAGCGCGAATCGGTCATCGAGCGCGAGGTCCTCCGGCTGGAAGAGCAGGCCAAGGCCACCGCTCCGGAACTCCCCGCCGAACGCGATGACCCGGACGAGGCCGGGGAAGGGCGATAGAGCTGTAAAGGAGAGTGATCCCGTGGCTTCTCGGCCGCCGTTGCCGCCGTTCACCGAAGAGACCGCCCGGCAGAAGGTCCAGCTGGCGGAGGACGCGTGGAACAGCCGCGACCCGGAGCGGGTCGCGGGTGCCTACAGCGAGGACTCGGTCTGGCGCAACCGGGGTGAGTTCCTCACCGGGCGGGCGGCGATCATCGAGTTCCTGCGCCGGAAATGGGCCCGCGAGCTTGACTACGCACTGCGCAAAGACCTGTGGTCATTCCACGCCGACCGCATCGCCGTACGGTTCCAGTACGAGTGTCATGACTCCGATGGCCAGTGGTTCCGCAGTTACGGCAACGAGCTGTGGGAGTTCGACGCGGACGGGTTGATGAAGCGCCGCGAAGCCAGTATCAACGACGTGCCCATGGCCGAGGCTGACCGGCGCATTCTCGGCCCGCGACCAGAAACGGAACGAGGGCAGCCTTTGCCTCTCCGCTGATCCGCCGGGTCCGCGTTCGGGTTGGCGCCTCCGCCGCCCCGGCTGCTTCGGGCCCGCCTGGGCCCAGGCCCTATGAGGTCCGCAGGCCGCTGCTTCGGCGCGGCGGCTGCAGCGACACGGGCATGGCCCGCCGCAGGGCATCGCGCGCGGCGCAGGTGATGAGCCCTTGCCATTGGCCCATGGCGCCCGTATTCTGCGCGATCAGCGTGGCGGCGGCGGCATTGCGCCGCCGGCGCTGCTGGTATTCCCGCAGTGCGGCTCGAGTGTCGCGCGAGCCTGCGAGGCAGCTGGCCAGCGTGGTGGCGTCGACGATCGCCTGGCATGCGCCTTGGGCGAGGTCCGGGGTCATCGGGTGGATGGCATCACCGGCGAGCGCCACCCGTCCCCGGCTCCAGGTCCGGGCCGGGCGCCGGTCGTAGATGTCGTTCCGGATCACGGCGGTCTGCGGGGCGGCTTCGATGATGGCGGGTATGGGGTCGTGCCAGGCGCCGAAGAGCTCGCGCAGCCGCGCTCCGGTGTCCCCGTCGTGCTGGCCTCCCGCCGCCGCATTCCATGTCGCGTACCAGATGATCCGTTCGCCGCTAGTGGGGCCCAGGCCGAAGCGTGCGCCCCGGCCCCAGGTCTCGATGCCATCGCGGGGAAGCGGAACTGATCCCGGGGGCGTGACCGGCCGCGCAGCGGTATAGCCGCGGTATCGGAGCGAAGCAGGCCCGAACAAGGCGGCTCGCACGATCGAGTGCACTCCGTCGGCGCCGATGAGGACATCGGCCTGCACCTGCCGCCCGTCCGTAAAGCGCGCGGTTACGCCCTGACCCCTGTCCTCAAAGCCGGTGCAGCGGGCGCCCCGACCTCCGCCAGCACCGGTGCCTGCTCGTAGACCTCGGCGGCCACGCCCCTGCGGGCGAGGGCGACGGCGGCCGTCAGCCCGATCCCCTCGCCAGGGACGCGCGCGTGATGCACTATGAAACTGAGGACACCGCAGACGGGTCCCGCAGCTCCCGGCAACCCTGCGGATGACGGCGGTTACGCCTTGGCGGGCAGCCTGACCCCGAACCCGGTGGCGGCCAGCTTGAGCAGCACCTGGCCGGGCGCCTGCAGCGCCGTGACCTTGGCGGCGCTGAGTTCCTCCAGCTGGGCCAGGACAGCCGCATAGGCGTCCGGGCCCTGCCTGCGCGCCCGGCTCAGCGTGATCGCGTTGGCCCACACCTTGCGCCGCGCCTCCCGCAAGAAGCGCTGGGTGGCGAGCCGGTTGAACGGCCGCAGCAGCCGGTCGAGCAGGGGGCCGGGCCCGGAGAGCCTGGTCAGCTCGTCGTCCTCGGCGGCGACCCGGGACGCGAGCACATCATCGATGGCCCGGTGATCGGCCTCTCGCCGCGCGCGCAGCGCCGCGTCGTCGAATTGCTCGTCGGTGATCACGGCCAGCAGGGCCTGCGGCAGGTCGTAGTTGATGTGCGCGTTCATGCCGAGCAGCACGTGCCGCAGCGGAGGCAGGTCGGCGGGAGCGCCGAACGCGACCTGCCACGGCAGCGTCGGCTTCCGGCCCGCCAGGCCGGCCTCCAGGGCGTCCAGGTACAGGCCGGCGAACGCGACGTCCCACCGCTCGACCCAGTCCGGGTCGGCGAAGCCGCCGCGCTTGAGTTCGCCGGCCACGGCGGTGGTGGTGCGCAAGTAGGTGGCGTGGAAGTACTGCCGCTGGTCGCCCGCGGCGGCCAGCGGCTCGAGCAGGGCCGCCATGCGGGCGATCAGCTCCTCGATCACCCGGCCATTATGGCCGGCCGCGGCCATGGACGGCGATCAGGCCGAGGGCGGACGGCACCGGGACGCGAATCTGAGGCAGACGCCCAGCGAGTGATCCGGATGGCGCTCCAGTGACGTACCTGATCGTGAACGCTCACCAAGGATCCCGCAGCTGACGGTCCTGGCACCGAAGGTGCTCTAGGAAGGGAAATCATCATGGAGAAGTCGGAGGAATTGCGCCGTTTCTTGTCCGCGCTGACCGAAACGTTCGGCACCCCGCGAATGGGGCCGGCCTTCGCCGACGCGATAGCAGCCGAGCCGGGCGTGCTGATGGTGGGCACAGACCCGGCCGAGTGGTGGGACGATCCCGACGATCTGCTCCGGGTTGTCCAGGTGCAAAGCAAGGAACTGCAGGGCGCGGCCGCGACAGTGACGCACTCCGAGGGATGGGTCCAGGGCGAGGTCGGCTGGGGCGCGGTGAGGGCCGATGTCTCGTTCCCTGACGGGTCAGCCGCCATGCTGAGGATTACCGCGACGCTGGTTCGTCGCTCTGGCGCCTGGAAGATCGTCCAGTGTCACATTTCAGTCGGCACCGCCAACGAGGCGGTCGTAGGCAAGGAGCTCACGGTCTGACCAGCATCCGGGCAGGGACTGCGTGGGTATCTACCGGCGCCTGGCGGCCGCCCGGGCAGCTACTTCTGGCAGCTCTATGCCTAGGAATGTCATATTGCCGGGGCGGTTGGGGCTGATGTGGTTTTGGTGTCCGGTGATGCAGCTAAGCATCTGGCCCAAGGTATTCCTCGCGTCCACGACGGCCGCCCAGGAGCCGGGGGCTCGCTGGTGAGGCCCGGGCAGCCAGATCCGCCCCGTTCGGTATGCACCTCAGGGCCCGGTACCATCTTCAGCAGCATCATCATCGCTGGTCACATCCCGAAAACGTATGGATGTTACAACCACCACATTCTATTGTGCAGGCTGCCACAACCATACGCTAATTTTTGGCTGGAGCTGGGCAGAGTGAGGCCGGTCGCAGGAGCGGTGAGGCTGGCGGGCCTGCTGAGACCTGCTTAAGCCCCGCCAGCCTGCCGAGGCCGTCGGCGCGGATGCCCGAGGCCAATTCAGGCGGTCATCAAGCTCACAGCCGAATCGCCCGCCCAGCTAGCCACGCTAGCCACAAATAGCGAAACACCAGTGTGCCGGTTCTGCGATCGTCAAGCCAACAGCGATTCGTGGAGCTCGTCGGTGAACGCCTCGCTGGGCATGCGGTCCGGGCCGCGAGAGAGCGCACCCATGGCCATTCGGACTTCCTCCTGGCCAGCGTCGGAGGCTGCATAGAACCGGTCGCGCCGAGCGCGGCCGGCGTCGGTAAACGTGGTCATCAACGCGGCAAAGGTCTTGTATACTCTCCGCATGCGACGCAGCCGCTCAGCGCGCTGCTCCCCGTATTGGCGCAGTGCCGCCATCGTCCAATCGCGTGACGCCAGCAATAGTCCGGAAAGCTGGCGCACGTCGCGCAGCGCGAGCGACAGGCCCTGCCCAGTGACCGGGTCATCGTATCCGCCTGCGTCGCCGAGAAGCACGACGCCCTCAGCATAGGGTTCGTCGCAGCACGTTTGTTCGCCGCTGAACGTTCCGCACGGCCCGGCCGGGGTGACATCGCCCAGGCCTCGTGATTCCGGGATCGACCGCAGGCCCGCGAATGCCTCGACGAAGCGCTGCGCCCCGGCGCGTCCGGCCCAGCGACCCGCTTGCTCGTTGGCCTGGCACGTGTAGAGGCGGAGGTGCCCGTCTCCTTGCGGAAACACATAGAACTCAAGATCTCCTTCCACGCCGCCAGGGGTGCACTCGTCGTCGGGCCACCGCGACGCACCCTCGACCAGCAAGCCAGAGACGACATGGGTCGCTGGCACCTTATTGAGGTGAATGCCGGATTGCCTGCGCACGGTCGACGCTCGTCCATCGGCGCCGATAATAAGGCGCGGCCGCACCTCCCTCTCCGCGCCGTTGAGAAAGGTGATCGACGGTCGTCTGCCGGTCTGCACTCGTACCCCGGCGACACCCTGCACTAGGTCCGCCCCCGACCGTACCGCGTCTTCGGCAAGCGCCTGACACATCCTGGGATGGGAAGCGCACAGCGGACCCTGGACGCCCGGAAAGATCGTGGACCTATCGGTTTTCGCCCTTTCGGCGGCAGACGGGGTAGAAAGCTCGTCGTAGTACACGCTGTAGCGTGCATCGACGGCCTGCGTGGAGCGGATCACATCTTCCAGGCCGAGGGCTCGTGCTTCCAGCACCCCCCACGGCGCCATGTACTCGCCGCGCACCCGGTCGCGATGCCCGTCCTGGCGTTCAAGTAGCAGCACCTCGACGCCGCCGCGAGCCAGAGCAGCGGCGATCGACGTGCCTGCGATACCCGCACCGACGATAACTACATCGGGGTTGTTCACGGCAGTCGCGGTCATGGCGTCCTCCAATTCGCTCGGGAATGACCGGCCGCCAACAGTCCACCAGCTCGCCGTCGGCGCGTCATCGCACGTACGAGCCATTTCGCGATGGCCTGATCAGGCCATCGCGAGGACCCAGCAGTCAGAGCAGCCCGGCGCCTGCGGCGCGTGCGGCGGCAGCGGCACGGGTGGGCAGCCTCAGCTTGGCCAGGATGTTCGCCACATGGCGATGCACGGTATGCGGGCTGATGACCAGGCGCTCGGCGATCTGGGAGTCGCTGAGGCCCTGCGCGACCAGCCCGAGCACCTCTTTCTCGCGCGCGCTGAGCTCATCCAGCGTGCTGGCATCCGGCTCGCTCACCGGGACGGGCGGTGCCTTGATGCCAAGGAACGGGGCGACCGCCCGCAGGACTGCGTCACCGTCGCCGTGCCAGGGCAGGTGGGCGTCACCCGGCAGCGTCACGAGCTCGGCCTGCGGCAGCAGCGCGGCCACCTCGCGTCCGCCCCTCAGCCGCATCGCACGGTCATGCTCACGGTGCAGGACCAGGGCCGGCGCCCGAACCCTCGGCAGATCGTCGCGCACGTCGGTCTCGTAGATGAGCTCAAGCAGGTTTGCGGCATCCCGGGCGCCGGCACACACGCGCTGGGCTGCGGTGAACGCAGCGCGATCCTCGGGCGACCAGCTAGGTCCGAACACGTCCGCCAGCAACCGGCTCCCCAGCCCCCAGTGCGACCGCACGAGGTCGACCATGCCCCGGCGCGCCTCCGGCGACGCTAGCCGGTGCCCGTCGGCGTAGCTACCGTAGAGCACGAGGCGGTCGACGCGCTCAGGCCACCTCGCGGCAAAGCTCACGGCGGTACACCCCCCGCAGGAGATACCCATCAGCGTCACGCGTGCCAGCCCCAGCTCATCAAGCACAGCGCAGAGAGTGGCCAGCTCGAATTCCGTGGTGAACGTCTGACGCGGCCGCTCCCGATCAGACATGCCGGTCCCCACCCGGTCATAACGCACGACCATGCGCCCGGCCGCCAAGCCCTCCACGAAACGACGAAACCGCTCGAAATGCCAGTCCTCAGCCGCGTGAGACACCCACCAGGCCGGCAGCACGATCACAGGCCCGCTCCCCACTACGGCAAAGGCGATACGTCCTGCACCCGGCATCTGGGCAAAGCCGGTGGTCTGTCGCACCTTCCCACAGTAGCCACCGGCAAGCGCTCTCGAATCTGATCCGTTGCCAGGATGCCCCCAGGGATCACTTCTCAGCACCTCTGATGATCCGGCGGTTCATGCGGTGACGTACCTCCTACGGCAGTCGGCTTCGTGCCCGGGAGCCCAGCGACGAGGAGGATTCATGCATGCGCGTGTGGTAACGGCGCCGGGTGAGGGCTGATGAGGTACCAGCCCATCCGGTACGAGCGTGAGCGCTCGTACCGGATGCCGGCCGCCGAGGCGTGGCGGCTGCTCGCCGACACCGATCATCTCAACCGTGCCGTCGGCCTGCCGTCGGTGGAGTTCTCCGCGCTGCCTGACCCGCTGATCCGGCGGGCTCAGGCCAGGGCCTTCGGTGTCATTCCGGTGCGCTGGCATGAGCTGCCCTTCGACTGGATCCGGGAGCGCCGCTACGCGGTGCGCCGTGAATTCCAGGGTGGGCCGGTCGCGACCATCGTGGCCGGCATCGAACTTTTGCCGAACGAACACGATGTCACGGTCCGCTCATACGCCGAGTGCACCCCGGCCAACCTCTCCGGCCGGCTGGCCTGGCGTCTGGCCCGCAAGTCCGTTACCGACCTGCTCGATTTCTGCGACCACTACCTGGAACGCAAGGAAGCCGGGCGGGTGGACCCGGTGCCGGTGCCCCGGGGCAGGCCCGCCGTCAACCGGGCCCTGCTCGATCGGCGTCTGGGCCAGCTGACCAGTGCCGCCGTGCGGCCCGAGGTGATCGGCTTGGTCAAGGAGCGCATCTTGGAGGGCAGTGATGACCAGCTGACCCGGATACGGCCGTTTGCGCTGGCCGACCTGTGGGCCGTCGACCGTCTGGAAGTGCTCCGGCTGTTCCTGCACGCCACATCGGCCGGGCTGTTCGAGCTCCGGTGGGAGCTCATGTGCCCGAACTGCCGGGTGCCCAAGGCGGAGACCGGCTCGCTGGTGCAGTTGCCGGTGCAGTTTCACTGTGACACCTGCGGGATCAGCTACGACGCCGACCTCGATCAGCGGGTCGAACTGCGGTTTTCCGTCCACCCCGCCATCCGCGCGGCCGACGAGGCGGTCTATTGCATCGCGGGGCCGCTGCGGATGCCGCATGTGGTCGCCCAGCAGTACATCCGGCCGCACGAGGACCGCCGGCTCGACCTCGCCCTCACCGGCCCGGTGCAGCTGCGAACGGTCCGGTCCGCCCACCGGCTGCTGCTGGTACCGGCTACCGCGCAGAACCGGCCCCGCGATATCACCATCACCTACTCCGGCGGCCGCTGGGTCGGCCCGCACAGCCTCACCCGCGATGACAGCCTCACCGTGCCAGGCGGCTCACGCCTGGTCCTGCGCAACCAGACGAGCGGGGCGATCCTGGCTGCCCTTGAGGACCTGGCCTGGACGAGCGAGGCCACGAGCGCCGCCCAGGTCACGAGCTTGCAGGATTTCCGCGACCTGTTCAGCTCCGAAGTCCTGGCCCCGCGCCAGCAACTTGCTGTCAGCCACATCGCCTTCTTGTTCAGCGACCTCAAGGGCTCGACGCAGCTGTATGAGGGAATCGGCGACGCGGCCGCCTACAGCCGGGTCAACCGGCATTTCGACTTCATCAGGCAGGCGGTCGGCCGTGGCGGCGGCAGTGTCATCAAGACGATGGGCGACGGGGTGATGTGCGCCTTCTACCGGCTCGATGACGCGCTCGCCGCCGCGATCAATCTGCAGGGCCAGGTCGGTGCCTGGTGCCGGGAACAGGGCATCGACCCGCCGCTCGCGCTCAAGGTCGGCGTCCACCACGGCCCCGCCATCGCGATGACCGCCAACGATCAGCTCGATTACTTCGGCCGGACCGTCAACCTGGCCGCCCGGGTGGCCGATCAAAGTCGCGGCGGCGACGTCGTCATCCTGCGAGATGTGCTCGATCAGTCAACCTGCGGGGGGCGAGACGGCATCACGATGGAATCGTTTACCGCGAGGCTCCGCGGCCTGGCCCAGGACCAGCGCCTGGCCCGGCTGACGGTCGCCGGCGCACCGCCGGCCGACCTTGGTTTGAGTGGACTGGTAGCCGGGGGGCGGTCGTGATTTCGCGGATGCTTGTGGCCACCGATCGTTCCGATACCGCGAGCCGGGCCGTGCAGTGGGCCGCGGAGATGTCCGGCGCCTGCGCCGCCGATCTGCTCGTGCTGCAGGTGGTCGCCCCCGAGCACCTGACGGCCCAGGGAGGTGACAGCACCACCCAGGCCGCCGCGGACGACCTGGCCACGTTTACCCGGCAGGTCTGCGGCGAGCGCGGCCGGCCGCTGCTCGTCTATGACTCGGACCCGGCGG
>Ga0302177_10000774_pt1 | contig 23506 bp, 27 predicted proteins | sample I_Palsa_E1_2_FD_198780 | JGI IMG/M metagenome (GOLD analysis project Ga0302177, IMG submission 198780) | Peat permafrost microbial communities from Stordalen Mire near Abisko, Sweden - I_Palsa_E1_2 | ecosystem: Environmental > Terrestrial > Soil > Palsa > Peat permafrost | place: Sweden... | reverse complement strand
GCTGCCAGCTCGCCGGATCCACCTGGGGCACGAGCAGGGCGGTGTCGACGCGGTAGAAGCTGCCATCCGGAGTAATGAAGGAGCTGAGGCCAGGGATATTCAGGTTGCTGCCGGCCGGAAGCGGCGGTGCGGGAACCGCGGGTCGCGGGAACCGGATGGCGGCCCGCGCCGCGGCGACGTTGTGCTCATCGATCAGGTTTCTTCCGGCTACCGTCCCGAGCGCGGCCACGGCCGCGGCTGCGCCGCTTGAGACCAGGAACCGTCGCCGCGCGGGCCAGGGGGACGGAGGCCGGTCGTCCGGATTGGGCAGGTAGGTAAATGAGTAGGCCGGGCCCGAACGGAAGGCAGGTCTGGCGACCCCGGCCGAGTCGGCCGGCCCTTTGCGCTTGGCCGGCTCGGGGTCGAGGCCGGAAGGATCGATGCCGTCCGCCTGATCGGACAGGCCGGGCTGATCGGACAGGCCGGCCTGATCGGACAGGCCAGGCAGAGTGGAAAGGTCAGGGGGAACGGAGATATCAGGCAACGGGGGGAGGTCGGGGGGAGCCAGCGCGTCCGTTGGAGCGGTCCGGCCGGGCCGGACGATGGTGGTACGGAACGCGCGGAAACCGCGCGAGGCTGGGCCGCCGCGCGGGCCGGTGCGGGCCGTGGGGGAGCCGAGCCCGGCCGCTGCGCGGGCCAGCCAGGCCAGCGCGAACGCGCCGGCCGCGGCCCCCACCAGAGTGGGAACCACGTATCCCGTCGTGGCGGTCGGCCTGGTCAGCGCCGCCGTCAGGCCGATGCAGGCGAAAATCGCGAGCCCCCACATACCGAAGGCCAGCCGGCGTACCGCGAGCATCCCGACCACGGCGGCGTACAGGGCGAGGACCAGCAGAATGCCGCCGAGCAGCACCGTCTTGTCGCCGGCGCCGAACGCGGAGATGGCGAAGTCCTTGACCGGCGGCGGTGTGAGATCGATGGCGGCCTGGCCCACCGCGATCACGGGTGAGCTCTGCGGAACGCCGAGCCCGGAGGCGAACTGAGCGGCGCCTATCGCGACGGCCGCCGCGAGCAGCCCAACCAGAGCCCCGGTGAGGGCGCGCAGGCGCCGAGGCTGGTCGTCGGCGATCTCAGAAGGTGATGTCATAGCGGGGGGTCGCGGGTAGACGCTTTGTACACGGTACCTGCCCGGCCGTCTTAATTTGTGGCGCGAAGATTGCGCCTAGGTTATCCCTCTTCCTCGAAGACCCAGCGGGTAGGGGACCCGGTGAAGTCCCCGGCCCGCATGCTGAACACGCGGCGCGGACGGACCCCGATGGTCGCGTTCTGCGCGGGGTCGAGGAATTCCACCCCGAAGTCCGTCCGGTACTTGGCGTTCATCAGTACCGCGGCGTGGAGACTCCGGCCTTCAGGCCGGGGAGGAAACGCCGCTTCACCTCCCCGGAAATGTCAGCGGTATCCGATAGTGTGTTCGCATGTCCAGGTACCGGCTGCTCCCCACACCCGCCCAGGAAGCGGTGCTGGGCGACCACTGCGGCCACGCCCGGTACGTCTGGAACCTGGCCGTCGAACAGCACTCCCACTGGCACCCAGGCCGGGCGGGCGCGCCGGGCTACCTGGAACAGTGCCGGCAGCTCACCCAGGCCCGAGCCGAGCACCCGTGGCTGGCCGCCGGCTCAGCCGGAAAACCGGCGAGGTCTGGGTGCCCAAGGCCGGGTGGGTGCGGTTCCGCTGGTCCCGCGCCGTGCCCGAAGGCGCGAAGTCCTACCGGGTGAAGATGGACCGCGCGGGCCGGTGGCATATCTCCTTCGCGGTCATTCCCGATCCGGTCCCGGCGCCCGGCAACGGCCAGGTGGCGGGCATCGACCGTGGTGTGGCGTCAGCGCGGCGCTGTCCACCGGAGACCTGCTGCACGCCCCTGGCCTGACGGTGCGGGAACGCCTGCGCCTCCGGCGGCTGGAGCGCACGCTGGCCCGCGCCAAGCGGGGATCGAACCGCCGCGGCCAGGCCAGGCACGCGATCGCCCGGCTGCGCGCCCGCGAGACGGACCGGCGCAAGGACTGGACCGAGAAGACCAGCACCGGGATCGCGCGGCGGTTCGACCTGATCCGGGTCGAAGACCTCCAGATCAAGAACATGACCCGATCCGCGAAAGGCACCCGGCAGAACCCGGGCCGGAACGTCCGCGCCAAGGCAGGGCTGAACCGGGGCATCCTGGGGTCGGGGTGGGGCCTGCTGGTACGCCGGCTGGAGGACAAAGCCCCGGGCCGGGTGGAGAAGATCAACCCCGCGTTCACGAGCCAGCGGTGCTCGGCGTGCGGGCAGGTGGACCGGGGCTCGCGTGAGAGCCAAGCCGTGTTCCGGTGCACTGCCTGCGGTTTCGCCGGTAACGCGGATGTGAACGCGGCCATAAACATCGCGGCGGGGCACGCCGTGACTGCGCGGGGAGGCGACGGGACTACCCGGCCCGTGAACCGCGAACCTCACCTACTGCTCCCATCGGCGTAGTAGCTGGAATCCCCCGGCCTTCAGGCGGGGGAGGATGTCAACTGAGGGATCTCCATGGCGCTCTATTATCCGGGGGGCGACCCCCGAAGGGGCCCGGCTGGAGACTCTTTGGGTCTCCGTTTGGGCTAACGTGGGGACTCGTGAAGGCATCACCGCAGAACCAGCTCCGGCTGCTCGAACTGGCCGACCTAGACGCCGAGTTTGTCCGCCTGGCGCGACGCAGGCAGGGTCTCCCGGAAGTCGCCGAACTGGCCGGGATGGAAGCCAGGGCCAGCGAGCTGAAGGACGCCCTGGTCATGGCTGAGACCGAGCTCAGCGACCTGTCCAGGGAACAAGGGCGGGCCGAGCGTGACGTGGACCAGGTCCGGACCAGGATCGATAAGGATCGCGCCCGGCTGGACGCCGGCCAGGTATCCGCCGCCCGCGAGCTCGCGGGCCTGCAGTCGGAAATCGAGTCGCTGCACCGCAGGCAGGGCGACCTCGAGGAGATCGTGCTCGACCTGATGGAGCGCTGGGAGGCGCTCGTCAGCCATCGCGACGAGCTGACCGCCGAACGCGAGAGCCTGGGCAGCCGGATGGCCGAGGTGGCCGCCCGGCGAGATGCCGCCTTCAGCGAGATCGACGAGCAGGGGGCCAAGGCATCCGACAAGCGCGCCGACGTCTCTGCCGAGGTGGCCGCCGACCTGCTCAAGCTCTACGACCAGATCCGCAGCACCCGCGGCGTCGGCGCGGCCATGCTGCGGGCCGGCCGGTGCGAGGGATGTCACCTGAGCCTCAACACGGTGGATCTGAACGTGATCAGGGCCGCCGCTCCCGACGAGGTGATCAGGTGCGAGGAATGCCGGCGGATCCTTGTTCGTACACCTGAGTCTGGCCTCTAGGTGCGCGCCAGGACCAACTGGATGCCCGCCCAGGGCGAGCCCACTGTTACCTTGCTGCTTCGGCATGGGCAGACGCCGATGTCCGTTCAGAAAAGGTACGCAGGCCGGTCCGATGTCCCGCTCACCGAGACCGGCGTGCTGCAGGCCGCCGCGGCCGCCAAACGACTGGCGTCGGCCGGTATCGGGGTGATCGTGACCTCCCCGCTGCTGCGGGCCACCCGGACGGCGCAGGAGGTGGCTGAGGTCACTGGTGCTCCGGTCGTGACCGATGAGGGTTTCCGGGAGACTGACTTCGGCGCCTGGGAGGGCCTGACCTTCGTTGAGGTCAGGCAGCGGTGGCCGGCCGAGATGACGGCGTGGCTGGCCGATGCGGCGGTCGCGCCGCCGGGCGGCGAGAGCCTTGCCGAGGTCAGCGCCAGGGTGACCGAGGCCCTGCGCCGGGTACTTGCCGACCGGGCACACCAGACCATCCTGATCGTCAGCCACGTCACGCCGATCAAGACGCTGGTCGCCGCGGCTTTGCTCGCCCCGCCGGCCGCGCTGTACCGGATGCACCTGGACGTGGCGGCCCTGTGCGAGATCGACTGGTACGCCGACGGGCCCGCGGTGCTCCGCTCGTTCAATGACACCGGCCACCTGACCGGGTGAATCGCGGGCGGCTCACCGCTTCTGGCGATTTTCTGAACGGACCGGCGCTCACGCCCGAGGATTCAACCGCGTATCCTGAGGCGTGGGTGAGTCGGCCGGGCGGTCGCGCCGGGCCGCGTCTGGTCCGGTGAGGAAGGTCCGGGCTCCACAGGGCAGGGTGGTCGGTAACGCCGACCCGGGGTGACCCGCGGGACAGTGCCACAGAAAACAGACCGCCCCCGCGCTAGCGCGGAGGTAAGGGTGAAAAGGCGGTGTAAGAGACCACCAGCGCCGCAGGTGACTGCGGCGGCTCGGTAAACCCCACCCGGAGCAAGGTCAAGAGGGGAACCAGCGGTTCCCTGCGCGAGCGTTTGAGGGCTGCCCGTCCGATGCTCGCGGGTAGGCTGCACGAGGCTGCCGGCAACGGCAGTCCCAGATGGATGACCGCCGCCCCGCGCAAGCGGGGGCACAGAACCCGGCCTACAGGCCGGCTCACCCACTATCTCCCCTTTGAACTTTGAACTGGACTTTGCGGTCACTGCACCTCCAGGTTCCGTTCCTGTTCCGCTAGATCGTTGGGCCCGGATCGTGCAGCGGCTGCTGGCCCCGAATGCCTGCATCTGGCACAACTGGATGATCGGCGCGCCCGTCAAGCGCTCCCTGAGCTGCCAGCATTCCCGGGAATCCGCTGGCAGCTCATGGGCCCGGTGGCCATCTGGGATGAGGAACCGGGCGGCGTGGCCGTGGCTGCCAGGAAGCATCGTGGAACAATGCGGGCCAGACGAGTGGCGGGTGTGCGTCGAGGACCGCGGCGTCGCCGTGCTGCGCGATGGCAGCCCCGCCCCGCGTGGCACAGCGTCCCGGAACCTGTACTACCCGATGTGCTTCCGGGACTCCAGCGAGATCCGCCGGCCCGCGCCGACGGTGCCCAAGCCCAGCACGCCGGCACTGCGCGTGGACGCTACGCCGGTCGTGCGCAGGACCACAGCGCCGGCGGTGCGCAGGGGGCGGTCGCGGTGACCGGGGACCGGATGACCGGCGGCGCAGCCACCGTGGTGCTATGCGTGGTAGCCGGCAGCGCCATGACCGTCGGCTCCACCCGTACCTATGCGCTGGCCAAAGGACACGGCATGGACGGGACGGCTGCCCTGCTGGTGGCGGTGAGCCTGGGCGGGCTGATCATCGGCGCATCGCTGGCGCTGCTGCACGAGGAACGCGGGCCGTGGGTGCCCGGAACAGCCGAGGGAAATGCAGTTTGATGGGCCTTGCCGTCATGGCCGCCGCGGACATCGTGTCCGGAGCCCGGTCCGGGCTGCTCGGCGCGATCATCTCGGCCTGGCCGGCGGTGGCATTCTTCGCCGTGCTCGGCCAGGTGATCGCCCAGCGGATCGACGAACTCGCCGGCCATCTCGCCGGCGACGACCCACCAGGCGAGGGCTACCTCGCCAAGGTTGCCCGCCTCAGCGCCGTGCGGGATCACGCGCAGGAACGGGTGCTCGGCGAGTACCTGTTGCTCCCGCCGCCGGACGAGGACCGGCCGGTGGTCGTGGATCGCGGCCACCCGTCATGGGCGGAGGTAGATGCCGAGCAGCGCGAACGGCTCGGTGATCCTCCCGGCGAGGAGGGTCGGTCATGACCGCGCTCGCGGACAGCCCGCTGTTCTGGACCGGGCTGCTGGCGGGCCTGGCGGCCTTGTACGTCCTGCCCACCACGATCGCCGTGATCAGGCAGGTCGAGGACATCCCGCTGGTGGTGATCTTGAACTGCTTCCCGATCGCATGGCCAGCCGCGCTGCTCCTCGCCTGCATGACGCCGCGCAAGGAACCCCGGTAGCCACGCGGTGCCTCACCGGAGTCCCGTCACCGTCCACGCGGTGACGGGATTCCGGTCGTGTCCGGTCAATCAGCATCGATCGTCCCCGGTGCGGGTCACGCCAGGCGTTACTGGGCCCCGTTCACATGCCGGAGGGGGCATCCTCGCCCGGACAGGAGAATGCCCCCTTTCGATCGGTGGCCCCCGATGACCTGGCTACGGCAGACGGCCAGATCGGTCCAGCTCGAACTCGCCGTTATGAACGCCAGCGACGAAAGCGCGCCACTCTGCCGGGGGTGTACCGGTGAACCGGCTCGTGCCCGCGCGGTCCTTGGTGTCCAGTACGAGAACCGTGCCGTCGCCGACCTGGCTGACCTCGACACAGTCACCGCTACCGCCGTCTGCACCGCTGAAGCTAGCCTTCCGCCAGGTTATGGCGTTGCTGTGCCCTTCCATCGTTCCGATGCAGTACTTCGGCCTACAACGACACGCGCAGAGCGGCATGTGAGGACGTTTCGCTTGGCGCGGGCGGATTCCCTGAGCACTGCGCTATCATGGGATATCGCCAGGAGGTACATATGACCGACATGCTGATCCGTGATGTCCCCGATGACGTCATTGCCGCCGTTGATGCCCGGGCGGGACGCCTGGGTTTGTCCCGCAGCGAGTATGTCCGCCGCCGGCTGGCCCAAGATGCTGCAGGCGGCGCTGCGGTGAGCCCCGGCGATCTGGCCCGGTTCGCCGAAGTCTTCAGCGACCTCGCCGATCCTGAGGTCATGTCACAGGCATGGCGGTGACCGGCTGGCTGGTCGACAAGTCTGCGCTCGTCCGCCTGTCGGCCAGCGCCGACGCCGCGCAGTGGGCGGCGCGGATCGAGCGGGGACTCATCCGGATCGCTACCGTCACGCGGCTGGAAGTCGGTTATTCGGCCCGGTCCGGCCCGGACCTGCGCGCGGATCTGCGGCGCCCGCCGCTGGCCGTGATGCCCGTGGAGTACCAGACGCCAGCGATTGAGGACCGGGCGGTCGAAGTCCTCACGCTGCTGGCTGACCGGGGCCAGCACCGGGCCCCATCGATCCCTGACCTGATCATCGCCTCGACAGCCGAGCTAGCCGGCTTGACCATCCTGCACCTGGATAAAGACTTCGAGATCATCGCCGGTATTACCGGCCAGCCCCTCGAACGTTTGAACCTCAGCTAACCCAGACGCTTATCGGAGCCACGCCGTGGCATCCACTCCCTATCGCGGCATGAGCGCGCGTTTGAGGTTTTGGCCCGGCTGCGCGACCGAATTGACCTGAGTCTTTGGTGGCTCTACAGGTCCCTTTAGACCGCGAAAGCCACGCTGACATCGAACTGAGGTGAATCGCGGCAGTCGCAGAGTAGATTTTCATGCTCGGCGGGGTGGTGCCGGGCGCACTGTGTTCCTGCCTGATTACGTCGTTGAACGGGCGGAGTCTGTACCTCAAGGGCGGGTGCCGCGTAGTGTCCGGGTGCTCACCATGACAGCTGCGCCCAGGTGATGCGGCCTCCGGTGCCGGTGGGCCGGGTTCCCCATCCGCCTGGGCCGGTGAGGGCCTGGATGATGTCCAGCCCGTGGGGGCGGTCATCGGGCGGGCGGGGCCGCCACGGCCCGCCGAGGTCTTCGACCTCGATCCGGGCTGCCCCGGCGGATAGCTGGCAGCGGACGCCGAAGGTGCTGCCGCGGGAGTGGGTGTGCAGGATGGCGTTGGCGGCCATTTCGTCTGCGATGAGCACCATGTCCTGGGTGACGGGGCAGCCGCCCAGGTAGCCGGCGATGTCGCGGCGGACCTGGCTGAGCTGGTCGGCCCGGCCGCCGAAGGTACGCTGATACCCGGTGCCCGTCTGGGCCGCTGTGCTGCTCACCGTGTCTCCTCACGTGGTGGTGGAGGCGCGCCCGGGACGGTTCGGGCTTCCCCGGCGCGCAGTGACAACTTTGCTGCGCCGCGCGTAATGTCCTCTACGGGCACATGCGATCCGTGCAAGGCCGGGGACGATCGGTAAGGACGGGTGAGGAATGGCCGCTGGGCGTAAGGACCGGGACGCGCTGGCCTGGTTCGCTGAGGAGCTGCGGGCGCACCGCATCGCGCATGGCTGGACCCAAGCTGATCTGGCCGTCAAGATCAGTTACAGCGAATCGCTGATCGCGCAAGTGGAGACGTGCCGGAAGGCGGCCACCCCGGAGCTGGCCCGGGCGCTTGACCGGGTGTTCGCCACCCCGGGCTTCACTGAGGACGCCCCCGGCGTGCCGGGGACCCCGGGCACGTTCGGGCGGCTGGTCGCCAGGCTGCGTAACCTGCCGTTTCCCGCGTCGTTCCGGTCGTTCGCGCCGCACGAGGCCGAGGCGACGGCGCTGTACACCTTCGAGCACAGCTTCATCCCGGGTCTGCTCCAGACACAGGCGTATGCGCGGGCGGTCCTGGAGGCGTACCCCGATGTCACGGAGGACGTGGTCAGCGAGCGGCTTGCGGGACGGCTGTCCCGGCAGGCGATCCTGGAACGCGACGAGCCGCCGCCCCCGGTGGTGTGCGCGCTGATCGACCAGAGCGCGCTCAACCGCGAGATCGGCGGCCCGGCGGTGATGCGTGACCAGCTCGCGCATCTGGTCGCGATGTCACGCCGCCCGAACGTCACGGTCCAGATCATCCCGAACGCTGGGACGCATCCTGGCCTGCTGGGCGCGTTCACCGTCGCGGACCTGGGGGGCTTGCCCGGTATCGTGAACATCGAGGACATCACGGAGGGGCGGGTGAGCGAGGACGCAGCTATGGTGTCGATGGTGGCGCTGCGCTTTCACAGCCTGCGGGGTGATGCCCTGTCCAGGGGGGCATCACGGGACTTGATAGAAGGAGTGATCCAGGAACGATGGCCGGAAACAGTGCCCTGAGCTGGCGGAAGTCAAGCTACAGCGGAGGCAGCGGCGGCCAGTGCGTGCAGGTTGCCGCGCCGGGCCGCGTCCTGGTTCGCGACAGCAAGAACCCTGACGGCGGGCACCTGCGGTTCAGCGCCCGGGCGTGGCGCGACTTCGCGGCACGAGTCAAGAGCGGTCACTCGGGCTTGTAGGTTCCCGCCGACCTTTTCCATTTCCCAGGCAATTCTTCCACTCGGCTTCCAACTGGAAGACTTGCATCCTGGCATCTAATAGGTGTGACTGAGCACCGAGTCGTGGTCATGCATGTCGCAGTTTCGAGGCCAGTTGCCTACACGTTCCTGATCGACACCGGCGAGCAGCGTCGAGATGGCGGAGGAGGGAGAGCCTGGTGCGGTCAGTGCGGTGCCGAGACCAGGCCTGTTTCGTAGGCGGTGATGACGAGCTGGACCCGGTCCCTGGCGTCCAGCTTGGTCAGTAGCCGGGCCACGTGGGTCTTGGCGGTGCCCGCGGTGATGTACAGGGCAGTGGCGATCTCGGCGTTGGACATGCCCTGGCCGGCCAGCCTGAGCACCTCGCGCTCGCGGTCGGTGATCCCGGTCAGTTCCCGGGGCTTGCGGCCCGGACGGGGCGGGCTGGCGAACTGCGCGATCAGGCGGCGGGTGACGCCGGGCGCGATGATGGCGTCGCCGGCCGCGACCGCGCGGATCGCGGTCAGGATGTCCTCCAGTGCCATGTCCTTGACCAGGAACCCGCTGGCCCCGGCGCGCAGCGCGCCGTAGACGTAGTCATCGTCGTCGAACGTGGTGAGCATGAGCACGCGGGTGGACGTGTCGCCGGAAGTGATCATCTGGGTTGCCTCGATGCCGTCCATGCCGGGCATGCGGATATCCATCACCACCACGTCAGGGTCGGCGTCCCTGACCAGCTGTACCGCCTCGGCGCCGGGCCCGGCGGCGCCTGCCCCAGCCTCGGTTCCAGGTCGGCGCGCCGCAGTCCGGTCACCATCCGGCGCAGTCCGGACAGCGTCTCCCTGCTGGTGGCCTCGATAGCGGCCAGGGCGTCGCGCGCCTCGTCGGGACGGGCGCCCTCCTCCTCGGCGCCCTCGCCCTGAAATTCCGCGACGCATGACGCCTCATACGGCATGGCAGCGTGCTCCGTTCTCCACATATCCGGCTGGCTCGCGCTGCTGGCCCGATCTGACCGGGCTCAGGACGCGGAGATCCTCATCCTGCGCCATCAGGTCGCTGCGCTCCAGCGCCAGTTCAAGGCCCCGAGGCTGTCCCGGGCCGACCGGGTGGTCCTGACCACGTCAGCCCGGCTGCTGCTCGGCAGCCGGCTTCGTCAACTGCGCCTATAGCGCCCGCCCGGGGCTGGCACGCCGGGCGGCGCATCCTGCTATGTCTGGCTGCGGCTCAGCAGAGGGATGAGCACCTGCGCGTTGGGGCTTCCCCAGCCCGTCACCGGGTCCCATCCGGGCCCGGCCTGGTAACCGGTGACGGGCTGGCCCTCGGTCAGACTGTTGTTACCGGTAGTAATATCGTGAAATGCCTGGCTGTAGCTGGAGCTGCGGGCGATCCGGTAGATGAGGGGGTTAACGAAGCCAAGGTCGTGATGAGCGTACTGGTCGGCCAGCGCGATGAGCCCGCCCCACAGCGGCGCGGAGCCGCTGGTGCCGGAAGGCGAGAGGACCCATGTCTTGCTACCGACAGCGGCGACTATCGGGCCGCCCGGCTCACCAGCACCGGCCACATCGGGCACACCCCTCATCTTTGAGATCCCAGGGACGCCGTCCTGATAGGCAGGACGGGCATACAGATGGCTGAAACCGCCCCCCGATGCTTCGGAACCCTGATTCCAGGCGGTCTCGCTGATGTAGGTGCCGGTCGGGGGATTCGCGGTGAGGGTAGTGCCGCCAACGGCCAGCACCAGCGGGTCGGAGGCCGGCAGGCTGACCTCTTTGACCGGCTGGCCAAAGTCATCGTCGCTGAGCGCGCCGTTGTCGCCGGAGCTGGCGATCACCGTGACGTGGTGAGCGGTCGCTCCCAGCAGTATGGAGTGCATCTCGGCCACCTGAGCCTTGGTGAAGTAGTGTTCCCCCAGACTCCAGCTGATCGATGCCACATCGGTGCCGGAGACGGCGAGCCGCAACCCGGCGAGCATGTCCGCGGTCGCGTTCGCGGTGCTGTCCAGGACGTTGGAGGGCATCAGGACCACCCGGAGAGTCGCAGCGGGGGCAACCGTGTGCAGTTTCTCGAAGTCTCCGACCTCCTCGCCTGACGCCGCCCATGGCGCGGCTGCGCCGGCGAGGGTGGTCACGACCTGGATCCGCGCGGCGGGCAGCCGGAACATGCTGTCGAACGCCGCCAGGTCCTGGCGGATATCGGTGGCGGCCGGGGGCTGGCTGCTGCCAGGGGGAGGGCTTGCCGGGGCGCTGGTGGGCGGGGCAGGGGCAAGGATCGTCACCGTCTCGCCGCGGCCATCGATCCCCTTGTCCAGCAGGGGCTGGATGCTATACGCGATCCGGAACAGGTGCGGGGCATAGCAGGAGCCCGGGTGAAGCAGGCAGCCGGAAGCCGCGGCGGGCGGCGCGGAGCCGGCGGGCACGGTCGTGGCCGTGCTGCCCGGGCCTCCTCCGCATCCTGCCGCCAAGACCACGCTCAGGAGCACCGCGACGGCGAGCAGGTGCGCTCGCCGTGAGCGGGTCAGCCGCGCTGGATGGATGCTGTCGCGCATCTGGTCTCCTTCAGATGTCCTCCGGACCGTGAGGCTGGCACCATCGACGGCCGGCCGCCCGGCGCCCTCGTGTCGTTTCGTGACCCGCATATCTCGATCAGCGCGTTCATGGAAAGAAGATGCCCCAGTCCGAGGCCCGGCGCATCGGCCTGCGGACCCATCTGCACGATGCCGCAGTAGCCTGCGGGCGTAGGCCCGCGGGCAGACGATCCGGCACCGCAGGGGGGCCGTTGCCCTGCAACCTGGGGCACGCCGCCGTCTCGCTGTGGCTGGACTCCGGGGTTCCGGCGACCGAGGTCGCCCGCCGTTGACCGGGACGCTGGGATATGCGGGGTCTTACGCGGTGACCGGGGACGGGCGGCGGGACGCTGACCTCGCTGCCGTCGGTGGGGCAGGTGATTCGGCAGGGGCAGGTGCTGTACACGACCGACCTGACCGATCCCGTGGTGCTGCTGTACGGGTCGGTGCCGGACTGGCGGGCCCTGGGTGTGGGAGTGACTGGGGCGGACGTGACCTAGCTCAACCATGACCTAGCGAATCTCGGCTATGCGGACAGTGCGGATATCACCGCGCTGGGCTGGGATTACTTCTCGTGGGAGACGAAGGCGGCGGTGGAGGCGCTGCAGTCGGCGGTGGGGATCTCCAGCCCGTCGGGGTCGCTCGCGGCGGGTCGGTGGTGTTCGAGCCGGCGGCGAGCCGTGTCACCAGCGTGCTGGGCAGCCTGGGTAGTCCGGCGGCCGGGCCGGTGCTGTCGGGGATCACGGACCGGCATGTGGTGCCAGATAAACCTGGGAAACGCCATTTATCGCTAGTAGTTACATGCAGGGAAACTGCGAGGTCACCAGCCCCTAGCCCGAGTTTCCGAGATAAGTTGATCTTGGCGACGTTTCCCCTGGTCAGATGGGGTTGCGGGCGGGACTGAGCGTATTGCCCACGTCAGCGCCGGGCCGCCCCGCTGCCGGTTTCCCGTGCGGTCACCAGGGGTTTCAGCCCGCTGGGGACGACCTGAACGATGATAGCGCCGCGGTTCCCGCCGACTGCCCGGGGCATTGTTCTGGGTAATACTCCGCCGACGATCCTTTGCCCAGGTCAGCCTGCCCTTGAAGGCCCTGTGTGCTGTCTAGCCCGGAAACTCGGGCTAGCGCGCCTCGGCGCAGCCTCCGACCGTCGGAATTGGAAAGGTTTGCAGGTAAACAGCCCACGTGCTCAGTGGAAAACTGCTGGGGAAACGGCAGGTCAACCAAGATCCACTGGAAAAGTACGCCGGGAACCTACAGGGCTAGGACCCTGCGGCTTCAGTGCCTCGCCGCAGATTCGCGGCGAGGCATATTGCTGTGCCTGCGGGCTGGTTCCGCGCGAGCCGGGCGGCGGGGTGCCGGCGGGCCGGGTGCTGGTTTCCGTGATGGCCGGAGTCGGCGGCGAGCACTCTGGGCACTACTATTTCCGCGACTTCTGGCACGCCGACACCGGTATGCTCACGGCCGTGCACGTCCTAGTCGCCCTCAGCGGCCGGGACCGGCCACGCTGTCCGAGCTGACCGGCGGTTACACCCGGTACGTCGCCTCGGGGGAGATCAACAGCCACGTCGATGATGTGCCCGCCAAACTGGACGAGGCCGAAGCCGCCTGGACCCAGCCGGGGGTTGGCACCGACCGGCTCGACGTCCTGACCGTCACCCTGGGTGATGCCTGCTGGTTCAACCTCCGCCCCTCCAGCGCCGAGCCCTGCTCCGCCTCAACGTCGAAGCAGCCAGTCGGGACGCGATGAATGCCATCCGCGACGAAGTCCTTGCACTCGTCCGGCGCTGACCGGGACGAAGCGTCCCATGGACATCTGTTTACCCCGCGGCCCCCCGGCTCGAGGGCTCGGGATGGGCCTGGTTCATGGTGATCCTTCCCTCATGGTCGTGATGGTGGCGTTAGTTGGCGGCTGGGGCCGTGTGGCCGTGGTGGCGGCGGTCGACGTGGCGGCATCGGGCCGCTCGGGGCGGGGCCGGGCTGGCCGGGTGCGGGTGGCTGGCGGCCGGCCCTGGCTGGCCTGGGGAACGACAGGGCGGCGAGTTGCGCGGCGCTGCTGGGCTGCGGGGCTGGTTGCGGCTGTGGTGAGGCGGCTTGGGGCTGCGCGGCAGGGGCGGGGCGGGCGGCTGCGTGCAGGCGTTCGGCGGCGCGCAGTGCGGCGGTGGCCTGGGCGGCGTGCTGCTGGGATTGGCGGAGTTCGGCGACGGCTTCAGCGAGCGCGGCCAGCTTGGCGATGAGCACGAGCGGGGCCATCGACTGGTCGCGGGTGATGCAGGCGAACGCGGACAGCAGCCGGGTGGCCTGCCGTAGCTGGTTCCCCGCTGGGGACGGCGGCGGGATGTGCCCGTACGGTGAGCGGGCGGCGCGGTCGTAGGCGTCGGCGGCCTGCCGCAGGATGCGGCTGCCCAGCATGGCGGCGGCTACGTGCAAGGTGTCGGAGGCCGCCCAGGCGGCGTCGGCGGCGGCGGCGGCGGCGTCCAGGCCAGGTGCCGGATCTGCGCGGTGGCGTCGGCGGCGATCCTCGTGACGTGCTCCCAGACCGCGGTCCGCTCCTGGGCGGTCAGGTCCGGACGCACGCGGCCGGGCGTGGCACGGCCCGGTGCCCACCGCTGCCGCAGCTTGGGCCAGCTCAAGTCCGGGGCGAGCTTCCCGCCGCCGTACCAGACCGGCCCGCCGTCCCTGGCCGTGTCGCCGGGGAACGCGACCGAGTACCCGGTGACCTGGCCCGGGTTCTTGACGCTGAACCTTGTCCGCACCATCACCCCGGCCTCGCCGAGGCGGGCGAAGAACTCCTGGTCGTTCGCAGACGCTGCGGCGGTGGTGACATGACGACGCAACGTGATCCGCGGGGCCTCGTCCAGGCCGCGGCGGGCGGCCTTCTCGTCCTCCGCGCGGGTGGGGCGGCGGGCCGCGGTGCGGTCGGCGGGCGCGGTCGACCGCAGCCCGTAGCGCTGCACGGTGGCCAGGCAGGCGGCGCGGACCTTGTACCGTTCCCACGACAGGCCGGGCTTACCGCCGTCCTGGCGGGCCAGCATCGCAACAATGTGAATGTGGTCCTCGCCGTGCCGGACAGCGACCCAGCGGACAGCCTCGTCTTCCTGCCCGTACGGTGACAGGCCGGTGCGGTCCATCACGTCGTGCGCGATGGCAGCCCACTCGTCGTCGCTGAGCACCCGGTCCTCCGGTGCCGCGCGCATCGAGCAGTGCCACACCGGCCGCGCGTAGGCACGCTTGCCGAGCGCGGCCTGCGGCTGGAGCAGCAGGCCCGCCGGCTTGGTGAAGTCGCGTTTGCCGTCGGCCCGTAGCGGGGGTTCCAGGTCAGCGGGGTGACGTCAGCCTGCCACTATATGGGGATCTGTATGTTCTTCCCGGCGTCCGGGACCAAAGAGGTAATAGAGCAACGGCTGGACGTGTTCTCCGCGCGGGGTGCTGATCTTCCCGATCACCCGGTCGCCGCCGCGGTCCTCGTGAACGCTACGGCAGCGCTTTGCGTACCGCGTCGGCTACGGCGTCGATGTGGCCGGCGCGGCGCAAGCTGCCGGCGGCATAGGCGGGCAGGTCTCCGGTGGCCTGCCCGGTGGCGTTCAGCTTCGCGACCGCCTGGTTGAGGTTGGTGGCGATGCGGCGGACCAGCCCGGCCGCCCGCATCAGCTCGATCAGCATCAGCTCCAGCGGGTCCTGGCCGCTGATCGTGGTGCCGTTCGTGGCGGCGTCCAGCGCCGCCTGCGCGGCGTACGCTCGCCGGGCCATCCCCGGCCGCCCGGCCGCCTCCACGAGGATCGCGTACTCCTCGCCGGTCAGCGTGAACTCCACCACCCGGGTGCGCGGGACCGGCTGCCGTGCCCGCCGCCGTCCCTGCCCGCCCAGACCGGCCAGGCTGCTGCCGCTGATGGTTCCTGCCATGTGCTAATGCTCCCCGTCAGCCGCGTCCAATTCCTGACCACCTTTGTTTTACCTCCGCCGATTAACCCGGCCGGGAGGCTTTACTGGTGGCCATGCCTGCTGCCAGTGTATGTCAGGACCGCGCCCGGTCCAGACGTAAGAGGGGGTTTATTCCACATCTTGCTTCGCGGCCCTGACGGCCACCTTCATCTGATGCAGAAGGCGCTGGCTAATGGCCGCGCATTCCTTCTCCTCGCCGCTGACCTGACCGTCACCCGAACACGCCGGAAGCGGAACTGGAGTCCTTGCTGTCGACAAGAGCTCCACCTCGATGCCGGGGTGTCGGCCACGCTGAACCCCAGGTCAGCCAGCGACCTGGCCCTGTTCCCGGTGAGGTGGGCGGGGCACACCGGGCTAGGCCGTCAAGACCAACGTGGTGTCACCGGGTTGGTACGGCAGGACCAAGCGGTGATCGAACGGCTGGTGTCCGGGTGAATACCTGGACACCAGAGCGGTGACGTATCCCGGGTTTACGTGTTCAAGCAAAAAATTTTCCGGCCCGAATCGGTGCTATCCGGTGATGGTCAGTATTGCTGAGTGCGGGTGCGTGATGGTCAGTATTGCTCAGCCCGGTTTAAAGAGGTCTATGTTGCCGCTCGGTGATTTGCCGGCGTCACCGGATAGGCGGTTACCTGAAACGGAAAGGAATGCCACGGCTGAGCACCACATCCGGCCGTGCCAAAGGGACGGGGGAGATGACCTTTCCGGGATGAGGATCACGCTGCACTCCCCGCTGGACTGCCCCGGATGCGGCAGCCGGTTCCAGGGCGCATGGATCCCGGGCGAGGAGACCGGCGGCCAGGCGTGCCCGTCGTGCGGGCGCCGGTTCACGGCGACGTGGAAAGGCTGGACCTTCACCCCGGAGCAGACAGTGGTTACCCGAGGTGAGCTGTCCCCCGCACGTCCCCCTGGCTCGCGCTGACTTCCTTCTTCGTGGCATGGATCACGAACCTGTGCGACTTCAGCCACGCTCCGCGTTCCCAAGCGGGGAGAGCCTGGTAGATGTCGGCGTACAGCTCCCCGGTGAGCTGCTCGTCCCGCCGGCCCGGCTCGGGCAGAGCCTTGAGCCGGTCCCGCTCGGCGCGCAGCCTGGCCAGCTCGGCGTCGTATGAGCCGCTTGACCGGGACACCGAACGAAAGTCCACAAGTTCAGCTATTCCGAAGGGCACCGTGGATGGAACCCAAGGGTGGATGCGCCTCATCAGGCAGGTGGTGCCTTCAGTTCGTTGGTGCGTGCTCATTCTTGCTCTGGTTGGAGCGCCGGGTCGTAGCGGACAGCGGTGATCGTGGGGCGCTTGTGCGGGGAGTCGGGGGAGGCGTTCCGGATGGCGAGGTCGAGCAGTTCGGCTGCCGCGTAGACGGGCACGTCGCTGATTGCCGCGAGGTTGAGGGCGTCGCTGGGGCGGGCGTCGATGACGGCACCAGTGGAGAGCACGGCCTGGGCGTAGAAGATGCCCTCGGTCAGGTGGCTGATGCGGATTTCCCGCAGCTGTCCCCCGGCGGCAGTGAGCAGGGCGGCGGTGAACTGGTAGGTCAGCGGGCGGAGCGACTCGCTGCCGCTGAGGCTGAGGGCAATCGCGGTTGCCTCGGCGTGGCCGATGAAGATGTACATCCGCCGGTCGCCGCCGGTTTCGGTGAGCGTGATGATGTACGGGTACTTGGCGGGTGCGGCGTCACTGCCGGTGCGCTTAAAGACGCCGCTGATGGTCACCGGGACCATTTCAGTGGGCATGGGCGTGTGCCTTTCTGGCTGGTAGTCACCGAGGCTGGTGCGCAGGGCGGCGCGTGCCTTGTGCAGGCGGGCCTTGACAGCGCTGGCTGGTACGTGCAGCCAGGTGGCGGTCTCGGCCTGGGTGAGGCCACTGAGGTAGTACGCCTCGGCGGCCTGGCGCTGGCCGGGTGGAAGAGCACTGACCGCGTCCTTGATGCGGCGAGTGACCTCGGCTGCCGTGGCCGCCTCGGCTGGATCGGGATCGGTGCCGGAGGGCTCGCGGATCAGATGGTCTTCCAGCAGGGCGTCGAGGGAGAACGCGGCCCAGTCGCGGTCTCGCAGCAGGCGTCGGCACAAGTTCAGGGCGATGCCGGCCAGCCAGGCGCCGAAGCGGTCGTCGTGGCGCAGCCGTGCCAGTCCCAGCATGGCGGTCACCGCGGTTTCCTGGGTGGCATCTCGCGCGAGGTCCGCGTCACCCAGGGCGCGGGTGCACAGTGCGTGCACCATCGGGTAGTGCCGCTGGATGAGGCTGGCGAACGCCGCGTGATCGCCGGCCCGGGCAGCGGTGACGAGGCTGGCGGTGGCCTGGCTGTTAGTGCTGTCCGTCATCACTCCTTGTTCCTGCCCTTTACTAGTCGCGCCGCAGGCCGGGTTGGTTACCCGTTTGGGGCCAGTTTCCCGCTCGGCGTGCATGCCAAGGCCCAGGCTGGCAGGCCGAGGGCAACGCGGGCGATCGCCAGCGGGTTCACGGGGCGGCCAGGTCATGCGAAAGCGGGCGCAGTGCGGTCACTCCCGGCCAAGAGCATGGCGTCCGTAGACGGCATCGACGTAGCGCTGGGCGGTGTTGGGGTGCAGCCCGAACATCGAGGCGAGGTGCATCGGGTCGCGGGTGCCGGTGGCGGCGGCCTCTTCCAGGATGCGGTCCTGGCGGAGCCCGGTCAGGGTGGAGTTCCAGCGGGTGATCCGCTCGCTGATCCACCAGGAGCTGACCGGGCCGTCCTGGAGCGCGCTCAGCTGCGAGAGGAGCAGGTTACGGTTGGCCGTGAGCGGCCAGCGCCGGGTGCGGTAGGCCAGGTAGCTGGCGACCGCGTCCCTGGTGAGCTGGTCCAGGGGACGGCGGCGCCCGGCGACGGTGAGGATGCGCTGGTCCAGGTCGACGTCGTCCAGGGTCAGGCCCGCGAAGGTGGTGCCGGGCAGGGCGTGATGGCGGATGAGTACGTTCACCAGCCATTCGTCCGGGTCCATGGGAGCGGCGGTGGGGTGTGCCCCGGTGGGGGCGGGCACGGGCACCGTGGGGTTGCGGTGCCGCCCGATGTTGGCGGGCAGCCTGCTGGCGGGGTTGGCGAAGATCCGCTTGCGGGACTTGAGGTAGCCGAACAGGGACCGCAGCGCGATGGCCTGGGTGTGGTTGTCGCCGCCTTGGGGACGGGGCTCGGTCAGGGCCTCGATGATGTCGTCGCGGGTGATCTCGCGCAGCGTGTCGTGGTCTTTCGCCCAGGCCAGCAGGGCCGGCATGATCGCCGCGCAGTAGGCCCGCCAGGTGCCGGGCGCCTTCGGGCGGTGGCGGCGGTCGCCGTGGCGCAGGTGGTCCAGCCAGGGCTCGATGTCCCTGGCGATGCCGTCCGGGAGCCTTGCCAGGCGCTTGGCTGCCCAGAGATCGCCGGGGTCGGGGCGGTCCTCGGCCAGCAGCTGCAGGTCGGTGAGCAGCTCGATGGTCCTGGTCGCGCTGTGGCGGGGGCCTGCCCCGAGCCGCTCCACCGCGCTGGCGGGTAAGTGCGGGCATCGGCGGGCTGGGTGGCGATCAGGGACCGCAGGGTGTTGCGGACGTGCTCTTGGACGCTCAGGCTCCAGCCGCGCAGCTGCCCGGCCCGGGCGACGGCGGGGAGAAGGTGCTCGTACCAGCTGGGCCGGGGCCAGTCGCCGTCCAGGATCCGCCAGGGGGTCATCTCGAACGGCAGCGTGAACAGCTCAGGCTGGCGGGGGACCGCCTCCGGCCGGGCCGTGGCGCCGGGTCCCGGGGGCACCGGAGCTGCGGACAAGCCGGGTCCCTTGCGTCCGTGGTTCCAGCTGACGGCGATCATGCTGGCGAAGAACAGCTGGTGGCCGCCCGGTCCGAGCTCGCGGAAGTGCAGGGGGCCGGTGTCCCACGGCGAGGATCCGGCCAGGTACTGGGCCTGGCAGTGGCACAGTCGGCAGTGGCCCCGGCGGAGCGCTGCCTGAATGCGGCAGCCCTCACATGTCCCGGCCGGATACCGGCGGTTGAACTGCGGATCTTGGGTGACTGCCGCAGCCAGGATGGTCACGCTGCGCGACTCGCGATCCTGAACGTGAGCGATCCGAGCGCCGATTCGGCGCTCGAGGACTGTCGGATGCGAGCCGCATGCACGGCGTACATATCAGGCGTTATCTACGCGCGCTGGTCCGCAGTGAGGTCAATAGTGGTAGCGGGCCGCAAGGATGATGATCTCTGCCTCGGTGACGATGTAGACGAGGCGGTGCTCGTCATCGATCCGCCGGGACCATGCCCCCGGCAGGTGGTACTTCAGCGGCTCGGGCTTTCCGATGCCGGTGAACGGATCTCGCCGGACGTCCTCGATCAGCTTGTTGATCCGTGCGAGCATCTTGCGGTCGGTCTTGAGCCAGGACGTGTAATCCTCCCAGCCCTGGTCCTCGAATACCAGCCTCACCGGCCGCTGCCGGCATCCGCGTCGGGGTCGAGCAGGGCATGCTCGGCGGTGCGTATGCCGTTCAGGGCGTTCTGGTAGGCACTGAGCAGCCGGCGGGCGTTGGCCGGCGAGCGCAGCAGGTAGGCGCCCTCGCGCAGGGCGGCGTAGTCCTCGGCGGAGACGAGGAAGGCGTTGCCGTGCCTGGAGACGATCTCGATCGCGTCGTGGTCCTCGTTGACCTTCTTGATCAGTGGGAAGAGTCCCTTGCGTGCCTCGCTCGCGGTGATAGACATGACGGTCAGCCCTCCAGAAGTGGTACCACATATAGTACCGTCTCCGCGCTGCCGTTCACAGTGCGGTAGTGCTGCCGCCGGTGCATAACTCCCGGGTCTGAACCGTTCCGCGCAAGCAGCACGGACACCAGTCGTTCGATCAGATCGGCGGGTACGCGTGCACCCTAAGCCACATAAGCTGTCACGTTAAGTGATCGGATTCCTCTGCCATCTCGCCGAGAAGCGCCGAATCGTCTACAGATAATTCAGCCCTCGTATGCTCAAATAATGAGGTCGGTAACAGCCCGCCGCAGCTGTGGTGAGCCAAGGCCGTAGCGGACCCTGCCCGCAAGCGGGATGAAAGGGTTTAGGGGCTTGGCCCACAACGGAACCGTTTTGGGCGTTAGTGAGTCGGCTGCCGCCGCGTTACCGCCCGGGATGGTTCATATGTGGCTCGATCGCGAGCGCGTGCACTTGTAACGGTTTGGCCGCTTCGGGTGGGATGGGCGTGGTCGCACCGTTACCGTGCGCTCTATGCCGGTTGAGCTCCTGACAGATAATGAGGCGGCTGGGTACGGCCGGTATGCGGGGGGCCCGTCTCAGGCTGACCTGGAGCGCGTGTTCTTCCTCGATGACGCGGACATGGACCTTGTCAACGAGCGGCGCGGGGACCGCATGAAGATGGGATTCGCGCTGCAACTGGTGACCGCCCGCTGGCTGGGGACGTTTCTGGATGACCCGCTGGATGTGCCGGCCTCGGTGCTGGAGTTCATGGCCGGGCAATTGGGCGTTGCGGACCCGCCGGTGGTGATGAAGTACGGCGAGCGGGTGAAGACGCTTTCGGATCACCAGATTGAGATCCGCCGGGCGGAGGGGCTCCGGGACTTCACCGAGGCTCAGGATGAGCTTGCCGGCTGGGTGGCGGCCCGGGCGTGGACGTCCGGGGACGGGCCGAAGGCGATCTTTCTCGACGCGATCACGTGGATGCGCGAGCGGAAGATCCTGCTTCCTGGCGTGTCGCGGCTGGCGCGGCTGGTCGCGCGGGTGCGCGATGACACGACGCACCGGCTGTGGGCCGAGCTGGAGAGGCTGCTGACTCCGGTCCAGCGGCGTGTGCCCGGCTGCTGGAGGTCCCGCCCGGGAAGAGGGTGTCGGACCTGGAGCGGTGGCGCAAGGGGGCGCCGCCGCGCGGCAGCGGCCCGGCGATCATCGAGGCCCTGGACCAGGTGGCGGAGATCCAGTCGCTAGGGCTGGCCAGCCTGGGCGCCGAGTCGGCTGTGCCGCCGCGCCGCCTGGGCGAGCTGGCCCGGTACGGGATGACCGCGGACGCCTGGCTGATCCGCCGGCATCCCGACGACCGGCGGCTCGCGACGCTGCTGGCCACGGCCCGGCACCTGGAGGCGAAGTCGGTCGACGACGCCCTGGAACTGCTGGATCTGCTGATGTCGGCTGAGCTATTGGGTAAAGCTCAGCGGGAGGCCGATAAGGACAAGGTCCGCGCGCACCCCAGGCTGGCCCGGGCGTCGGCCCGCCTCGCGGTGGCGGTGGAGGCGCTGTTCGACTCCGATGGCTGGGGCGGCCCGGATGAGGAGGCGCGGGTGTCGCAGGTATGGGAGGCGATCGAGGCAGTCATCTCGCGCGCCGACCTGCGTGCTGCGCTGACGGTGGTGAGCGAGACCGTCCCGCCGCCCGGCGCCGAGGACCCTGACGACTGGCGGGCCGGGCTGCTCAGCCGGTACCAGACGGTGATCGGATTCCTGAAGCTGCTGCCGTCGGTGATCTCGTTCGGCGCGACCGCCGAGGGCGCGCCGGTGCTGGCCGCGATGCGGGCGCTGCCTGACATGCTCGCCTACCGCAGCCGGCTGCCCGCCCCGCTGATCCCCGGCCGCCTCATCGACGCCGGCGTGGTGAGCGGCCCGTGGCGGCGGCTGGTGTTCGGCCACCCCGCTCACGAGGGCGGCGCGGGTCAGCCGGCACGCCTACGCCTTCTGCGTGCTGGAGCAGTTCTGGCGGGGTCTCAAGCGCCGCGACATCTACGCCGGCGCCTCCACCAGGTGGCGCAACCCGCAGGCCCGGCTTCTGGAAGGCGAGGCATGGGCTGCCATTCGCGGCAATGTGCTGACCACCCTCAGCCTGCCCGCCGACCCGGACGCGCTGCTGGCCGAGCACGCCCGGGCGCTGGACGCCGCCTACCGGGAGGTCGGCGGGCGGCTGGCCGCCAACACTGAGGTCAGCATCGGCGACGACGGGAAGATCCACCTCACCGGCCTCAAGGCCATCGAGGAGCCGCCGTCCCTGGTCGACCTGCGCGCCCGCACCACCGCCATGCTGCCGCGCGTGGAACTGCCCGAGGTGATCCTGGAGGTCATGTCCTGGGCGCCGGCGCTCGCGGAGGCCTTCACTGCCGTGTCCGGCGGCCAGTCCCGGCTTGATGACCTGCCGACCTCGATCGCCGCGTGCCTGGCCGCGCACTCCATGAACATCGGCTACCGGCCCATCGCCAAGAAAGGCATCCCGGCGCTGGAGCGGGCGCGGCTGTCGCACGTCTTCCAGAACTACGTCCGGCCCGAGACCCTGGCGGCGGCGAACGCCCCGCTGGTCGCCCGCCAGGCCGGGTTGCCGCTCGCGCAGGCGTGGGGCGGCGGCCTGGTCGCCGCGGTCGACGGGATGCGGTTCGTCGTCCCGGTCCCGGCCGCGTTCGCCCGCCCGAACCGTAAGTACTTCGGATCCAAGAGGGGCATGACGTGGCTTAACGCCATCAACGACCGCGGGATGGGGCGCGGCGCCAAGATCGTGTCCGGGACGGTGCGGGACTCCCTGCACATGGTCGACGTGATCTTCGGCCTGGACGGCGGCGACCTCCCCGAGATCGTCGTCTCAGACGCCGGGTCCTACTCGGACGTTGTCTTCGGCCTGCTGGAGCTGCTGGGCATCTCCTACCGGCCAGCGCTGGCGGACCTGCCCGACCAGAAGGGGTGGCGGATCAGGGGCGACGCCGACTACGGGCCGCTGAACACCTTCGCCCGGGGAAAGGCTGACCTGGCGAAGATCCGCCGGAACTGGGAGGACATCCTGCGGGTCGTCGCCTCGATCTACACGGGCACCGTGCGGGCCTACGACATAGTGACGATGCTGCAGCGCGACGGGCACCCGACCGCGCTCGGCGAGGCGATCGCGATGTACGGGCGGATCTTCAAGTCGCTGCACATCCTCGGCTACATCGACGTCGACGAGACCTACCGGCGCGACATCAAGGGCATCCGCAATCTGCAGGAAGGTCGGCACGCCCTGGCCAGGAAGATCTGCCACGGCCGGAAAGGCGAGCTGTACCACCGGTACCAGCGCGGCGTGGAGAACCAGCTCGGCTCGCTCGGCCTTGTCCTGAATTGCGTCGTCCTGTGTTATCTGGGGCGGGAAGAAGTCGTCCGCAACGCAGCATAAGAGACCTTCCGGGGCGTCTCGCTGTTG
>Ga0302177_10000773_pt1 | contig 23526 bp, 19 predicted proteins | sample I_Palsa_E1_2_FD_198780 | JGI IMG/M metagenome (GOLD analysis project Ga0302177, IMG submission 198780) | Peat permafrost microbial communities from Stordalen Mire near Abisko, Sweden - I_Palsa_E1_2 | ecosystem: Environmental > Terrestrial > Soil > Palsa > Peat permafrost | place: Sweden... | reverse complement strand
GGAAAAGGGCTGGTCGGTCAAAGTAGCCACGGAGCAGAGAGTACAGGTTTCCCCAACCCGTGTCCGTATTCCAGACGTCATGCTGGTGCCACGAGGTCCTCAGCCAGAAGTAGCCGTCGATCCGCCCGTGCTCGTCGTAGAAATCCTTTCGCCGGATGACAGCTATACCGAGACCCAGTCACGCTCGGCAGACTACTTGCACATGGGCGTTCCGTGCGTTTGGATCATTGATCCGACATCCAGGACTGGCCGCCAGTGCATCGGAGACGCGTGGACAGCCGCCGATACGCTAGTGGTGCCTGGAACAAAGATCCAGGTCAACCTGTTAGAACTCTTCGCCGACCTTGATGAGGACTGACAGCTCAACCGAGCGCTCTTAAGCCCCATCCCCAAACGAAAGCCCCAGGGATCGAGCGACCCCCTGGATAAACTCGCGCCCTTTCGTGTACTCCTCTTCACTATGCAAATGCTCCAACATCAGCGGAGCATCTGTTCCCAATACCGATAATTCCTGCAAGTAAGTCTTGTAGTCAATCAACCCAGTTCCGGGAACAACTTCCTGGATGCAAACCTGGACACCCGGTCCCCACCTGAGATCCTTCGCGTGGCAGGACTTGATCCAGGGACCAAGCTTGCGGAAGCATTCCCGTATCCCCTCACGGTTGTTGTAGAACCGGACCGGGCTGTTCATGGTGTTGCACACATCCAGATGAACCCCAAAAGCCTTACGGTCGACAGCCTTGACCAGCCTCACATATTCATCCGGGCTACTGGGAAAGCTCCACGGCATCATTTCAATGCTGAAATACGTGCGTTGGGGTTTCACAGCGTCGATGAGCTTGCGGCAATTTTCAACCGTGGCATCCACAAACTCCCGGCTCAGATTTTTGGGGTTTTCTCCGTACCAGACGTTGGGATCGTAGGAGCCGGCGATATCGACACAATTACGCGCGCCGAGCAGCTCGGCCAGCGCGAGCCTCTCGGTGACATAAGTCATGTTACTTCGGTGTTTTTCGGCGTCCGGATCGAGCATGTTCTTCCACGCGCCCACCTCCGCAATCACCACATCCTGACGCGCGAATTCCTTAACCCAGCCCGCAATGCGATCCTTGTCGGTTACAGAAAGATCGCCCGGAGCATACGCCGCGCGATACCCAAGATTACGATGGGCTTTAGCCAGAACAGCCGGATCGTCCGATTTCACAAAAACCGGGCCGCCCAGCCGCATGGCTTTGTTTCTCGGCCAGGCTCGGCAGGGAATCGCGGCAGCCGCAGCCCCGGCCCCAGCCAGGAACGCGCGCCGCGAAATGCCTTCCATGGGTAACATGACTAACGTTCCGTGACCTGCTCCAGCAAGCTGAAAAACTCAGGGAAAGAAACCGCCGCTGCATCCGCTCCCACTATGAGCGTATCCCCGTCAGCCCGCAAAGCAGCCACCGCAAACGCCATGGCGATACGATGGTCACCGTCTGAATCAACCACACCGCCATGCAGCCGCTGTCCGCCGGGTATGTCGAGCCCATCCTCAAACTCTTCCACCGTAGCGCCCATCGCGCGCAGATTCTTCGCCACGATCGCGATGCGATCGCTCTCCTTCACCCGCAGCTCCCGCGCATCGCTAATGCGAACCCCTCCGCGCGTGTACGGCGCAATCGCCGCCAGCACCGGGAGCTCGTCGATCAACTGCGCCGTCAGCGCTCCGCTGATTTCTATGCTGCCCAGGCCCTGCGCCGGCGCGCTCAGCTGCACGCTGCCGATCAGTTCGCCGTGGTTCTCTTCCAGGTTGAGCACATGAACCTTGGCCCCCAGGGCGGTCAACACATCGAGCAAAGTCGCCCGCGTGGGATTCATCCCCAGCTGGTCAAACAGCAAGCTCGATTCCGGGAACAACGCTGCAGCGCACAGAAAGAAAGCAGCGGATGACATGTCTCCAGGCACCGTGGCTTCCATCCCACGCAGCTTCTGGCCGCCGGTGATCGACACGGAATCGCTGCTGCGACGAATCTCGGCTCCAAAGGCACGCAGCGCCAGTTCTCCATGATCGCGCGTACGTACCGCCTCGTTCACCGTGGTTGTGCCCTCTGCCTGCAATCCGGCAAACAGCAGGGCCGTCTTCACCTGGGCGCTGGGTACCGGTGTGGTGTAAGAAATCCCGCGCAGCTTTGCTCCCTGAATCCGGACCGGCGCATGGCCATCGAGCAGATCGATACTCGCGCCCATCTCCAGCAGCGGCTTGCGTACCCGCTCCATCGGCCTGCGATTCAGCGATGCATCGCCCTCCAGCGTGAAAGCACCGGCCTGCGGGGCCAGTAATCCCGTCAGCATACGCATCGTGGAGCCGGAATTACCGCAATCCAGCACCGTGCCCGGCGGAGTCAGCCGGCCGGCGCTGCCCTCCACCTCGACCGTATCTCCTGAACGCGTAACTTTAGCGCCCAGCTGCTGCATACAGGCGAGGCTGCTGGCGCAATCCGCGCCGGTAGAAAAATTCTGAAAGCGGCTGCTGCCTTCTGCCAGCCCTGCCAACAGCGCGTATCGATGGGAAATGCTCTTATCGCCCGGCAGCCGCAGGGTGCCGAGCAGGTTGCGTGCGGGATGGATCGTTCGTTCCGTCGTCAGGGTGTCCGTCAATGTCGAAACTCCAAAGTTAATCCTAACCCGGGCCGGGCAGGACCTTCAGCACAACCACCGTTTCGTCATCGAAGCGCTCCACTCCACCCTGAAAAGCGGAGAGTTCTTTGTAGATAGCGTCCACCATTCTCTCCGCCGAGTTTGTGAGCTGGCTGTTGACCAGGGCAATCAGCCGCTCGGCGCCGAACATCTCTTCATGCTCGTTAACTGCATCCACAATGCCGTCGCTGAAAAAGACAACAGCGTCCCCCGGCCGGGTAGACAGCGTGAACTCTTCGTAGCTCACGTCCTTGAACATGCCCAGTGGAAATCCTTCGGCCTCGACTGTTTCTACTTGTCCTGCACGGCAGAACAGCGGCTGCACTGCGCCCGCGTTGGCAATCTGCAGCGTTTGCTTCTCATCGTTCCAGACCGCGAACAGCATGGTCACGTACTGCGAATCCATCTTGCGTTCCTGCAGCGAGTCGTTGAGTTGTTTCAACATATCCGCGGGAGAAAGCATTTGGCTGGTCGCAGCGCGCATGATGCCGCTGATGAGCGCCGCATACAGCGCCGCCGGGGCAGCCTTACCACTCACGTCGCCCATGGCAATGCCGATGCACTTGTCGTCATAGGGCAGAAAATCGTAGAGGTCGCCACCGATCGTGCGTGCGGGCAAAAACCGGGTGGCGAACTCGGCGTGCGCCTTGCGTGGCGGCGTGGGAGGCAGCAGCCGCAACTGGACTTCTCGCGCCATGTCCAGATCGTGTTCCAGCCTTTGTTCCTGTTGGGTGACCCTTTGGTAGAGGCGGGCATTCTCGATCGCCACCGCTATCTGGGAGGCCAGCGTGACCAGCGTGCGCTGGTGATCGTCGTTGAAGTAGTTGACCCGCACATGCTCCAGGTCGAGTACGCCGATCACTTTGCCCTTGTAGAGCAGCGGCACCGCCATCTCCGAGCGGGTTTCCGGGTTCATCATGAAGTAACGCGCGTCCTTGCGCACGTCTCCGGCGTGAATGAGCCTCCGCTCGCGCACTGCCGTTCCCACCAGCCCGCGATCCATCGGAACTTTCTCTGCCGGTGCGGACACCGGGTGGCCAAAGCGGACAGAATACTGGATCTCCAGCTCCTGATCCCGCTCATTGAGCAGCAGAATGCTGAACATCTGGTAATCGATGAGCCTCCGCAGGAGCTCTCCAATGCGCTCCAACAGGGGATCGAGATCCAGAATCGACGTAACCTCGCGAGCAATCTCATTCAAAACGGCCAGCGTCTGGGCCTGCCGCGCCACCCGGGTATAAAGACGCGCATTCTCAATCGCTTGGGCCACGCGGGAAGCGGTCAGCTCCAGCAAACGGAGATGTTCCGTCTGGAAATACCCCACCTGCTCGGATTGAAGGTCAATCACACCAATGACCCGGTTCTTCACGATCAGCGGCACCGCCAATTCGGAGCGGACATCGGGGTTGGAGCTGATGTAGTTCTCTTCCAGGCGCACATCCTGCAGCAGAATGGATGCGCGATGCTCCGCGGCCCGGCCCACCACCCCTTTGCCCACCCGGATCCTCAGCCGCTCGGCTTCCGGCGAATGGCCTATCTGGAAGCGCATGCGAAGATCGTTGGTTCGCTCATTCAGCAGCAGGATGGCAAAGATCTTGTAGTCGATGACGGCGCGCACCAGGTCGGCAGTGCGGTGCATCAGCGTTTGCAGATCGAGCGTGGTATTGAGCGCATTGGCCAGCCGCATCAGGAACTCGGTCTGCAGCGGGTCGATCTTTACCGATCCGGCCACCAGGGGAGCTTCCGAGCTGGGACGATAATCGCCTTCAAACGATTGATTAGCAACCGCTTGCGCCGGTTTCTTCTCGGTAGCGGCATCGTCTTGGTCGCGGGGAGGTTTCATACAAATATCGAGCCATCATAGAGCATTTAGCGCCAAGGCTGGTTGGGGATGGGGATTGGAACGGAAACCGCAGGTCCCTCCACTGCGCTGCGCTCCGGTCGGGATGACAAGTTTGTTGGGGATGCCGGTGCTGTTGCGGGACGAACCACTGCGCCCAAACAGACTTGTCATCCCGACCGGAGCGTACCCGGATTTCCTACTTCGCGCTGCTAGCGACGTCCACTTGTGCGGCTCTCCGTACGGAGAGCCGCATGCAGATCCTCAACGCCACGGGTCTCCACAGGAAAATCCGGGGGAGCGCAGTGGAGGGACCTGCGGTTTCCGTTCTACTTTTCGCTCTGATATTCGCGCAGGATGGCAACGCTGGCGCTGGCTCCGATCCGGGTAGCCCCGGCCTCCAGCATGGCGCGCGCATCGGCCAGGGTGCGAATCCCCCCGGAAGCTTTGACTCCGCAGCGATTACCAGCCACGCCCCGCAACACCGCCACATCCGCCGCAGTCGCTCCCCCGGTCGAAAAGCCCGTACTGGTCTTGAGAAAGTCCGTCCCCGCGGCCAGCGCCAGCTCCGAGGCGCGCAGCTTCTCTTCCACCGTCAGCAAGCATGTTTCCAGGATCACCTTAACCACCGCGCCCGCTTCATGCGCCACCTGCACCACCCCGCGTATGTCCTGTTCCACCAGCGCATTCATGCCGGACTTGAGCAGGCCCAGATTCATCACCATATCCAGCTCATGCGCGCCCAGCTTAATCAGAGCCAGGGCTTCCTCCCGTTTGCTGGTCGCCAGGTTGGCGCCCAGGGGAAAGCCAACCACCACTCCCACCGGGACGCCACTCCCCACCATCACGGAATGTGCCAGCGAAACCCACGCCGGGTTGACCATGACACAGGCAAAGCGGAAAGAAGCCGCCTCCTCGCACAGTTTCACCACCTGGTCCCGGGTGGCCTCCGGCTTGAGCAGAGTGTGGTCAAACACCGCGGCCAATGCAGATTCACTTGCCAGCGCAGAACTGGCAAATCCGGTCACGTCAAAATTTCCAGAGGCGTGATCGGCCTCCGGTTGCAGTAGTCTCGTCGTCATGGGTAGCTCCGGTGGGGACTCTATGCCCTTACATCGGCAAAGATCAATGGGAATTTGGTGACTCTTCCGGATTGAAAAGACGGATGTCCGGGAGGTTACGAAAGCGTTCCTGGTAATCCATTCCGTAGCCGATCACAAAATGATTGGGAATCGTAAAACCCACATAATCAGCGTCGATTTTCTCCAGACGCCGCGCTGGCTTGTCCAGGCAGGTCGCGATCTTCAAGGACTTGGGTTTGTGCTGCTGCAGCAATTTGCGCAGGAACACCAGGGTTAGGCCCGTATCCAGGATGTCTTCGACCAGGATCACGTTTCTTCCCCCGATCGGAGTGTCCAAATCCTTAATCAATCTTACCGCGCCGCTGGTCTTCACCCCTTTATAGCTGGAGATAGCTACAAAATCGAAGGTGGTTTCGACCGAAATGCTCCGTGCCAGGTCGGCTAGAAAAATAGCCGCCCCTTTCAGGACGCCGACCAGCAAAATAGCCTCGCCGGCAAAGTCATGGCTTATCTGCGCGCCGATTTCCGCTACCCGGGTAGCGATCTCCTCGCGCCTGAACAACATCTCGTGCTCGTGCTCTTTCATGGGCTCTGTCATTCTTCCACGTATCTGCGCCAAGAGAAAGCATCCCGGATTGCCTGTCGAGATCCGTGGCGTTGAATCAATTGCTTGTGGCTCTCTTTACGGAGACCCACAAAAGTGGCCTTGCCATCAGCGCGAAGTAGGAAATCCGGGTGCACAGCTATACTAGGTACAGACGCACTCCATGTATCCCTTCATTCACATCGGACACTTTTCCATTGGCACCTTTGGTCTCTGCCTGTGGTTGGCCTCTGTGTGTGCGTGCTGGACGCTCTATCGTAATTTCCAACGCTTCGGCATTGACGCCGACGCCGTCGGAGTAGCGGCCTACACCACGGTAGGCGGCGTAGTGGGAGCCAAGCTCTGGCATGTTCTGGAAGAGCCGGGACTGCTGCTGCATCACCCGTTTACAGAGTTATTCGACCGGGCAGGCTTTGCCTGGTTCGGAGGACTGCTGGCCGGGATCGCGGTGCTTATGTGGCAGGGGCGGCAAGCGAAGACCGGGGGCGTGGGCATGCTCGATCTGGCCGCTCCCGCCGTTTCTGTGGGTTACGGTGTAGGGCGTCTTGGCTGCCTCATCTCTGGCGATGGCGACTACGGCATTCCCACCAGTCTGCCCTGGGGCATGAGTTTCCCCAACGGGCTGGTTCCCACCACCCAGAGAGTGCATCCCACGCCGATTTACGAACTCATTGTCGCTCTGTTGATTGCCGCGTATCTATGGCGACGAGGAGCGGCGAAGTCTGAAGGTGGCCTGCCCGTCGGCCAGCTCACCGGAGAATACCTGGTGCTGAGCGGCGTGGCCCGCTTTCTGGTGGAGTTCATCCGCATCAACCCCCGCATTTACTGGGGCTTGAGTAACGCCCAGGTTGCCAGCCTGGGTTCCGTCGTCGCCGGCCTTTTGCTCATGGTCTGGGCCCGGCGGCACAGCGTAAGTGGTACGGCCAAGGCTGCCGCGGTGATGGCGGCAACATCCCGTCAATAGCACGACCGGAAAGCGCGGACGGATATTGAGTGGGTGGCCCAGGTCTCGCTTTTGAGACCTGGGTGTTTCGGTAGGACCAAATTCTGAGGAGAAACCCAGGTCTCAAAGGCGAGACCTGGGCCACCCACTCAAAGTCTTCCCAACCCCAAGCGAGGAAACATGGCTCAATCCGATCAACTCCGCGTGCCCGACCCGGCTCGTACCGACGCCAAATCTTTCGAACTTCTGCGTGTTTGGATCGCACACCAGGATCAGCACATCAGTATGCGGGTAGGTGTGTGGAAAGAGCCGGAAGCCTGGGGAATGATGCTCGCCGACCTGGCGCGCCACATCGCCGCCGCGTTTGAACAATCGGAGAAACGCGACCCAATGGAAATGCTGGCGCGCATCAAAGCGGCTTTTGAAACAGAGATAGAAGCGCCCACCGAGGAGGTCCACGGCGAGCTGGCCGGTTGAGACATTGAACGATCAAATCACCATCCGTGGTGCACGGACCCACAATCTAAAAAACATCGACTGCGATTTGACCCACGGCAAGTTGACCGTGGTCTCCGGAGTTTCGGGTTCGGGGAAATCCTCGCTCGCTTTCGACACCATTTATGCGGAAGGGCAGCGCCGTTACGTCGAATCGCTTTCCGCCTACGCCCGGCAATTTCTGGAGCGCATCGAAAAGCCCGATGTCGACCTGATCGACGGCCTCGCCCCGGCCATCGCCATCAAGCAAAAGAACCAAACCCGCAACCCGCGATCCACCGTGGCCACGGCGACGGAAATTTACGATTATCTGCGTCTGCTCTTCGCCCGCTGCGGCACTGCCCATTGCATCGTCTGTGGCGGAATCGTCAAGCGAGACACCGTGGACGAAATCGCTTCCAGTATCCTGGCACTGGGCGAGGACACCCGCCTCTACGCCCTGTTCCCCGTCAAACCGAGAGTTGTGGCCGAGCCCGAAGCGGAACCCAAACGGAAAAAGAAAGCCAAGACCGCGGTAAACCCTGCCTTGAACATTGACGCATTCAAGGAACGGCTCACCGAGCTGCGCACGCGGGGATTCAATCGTCTCTACCAGAATGGCAAGATTGTCGAATTTTCCACCCCCGAGTCTCTGCTCGATCTGGACTTTCAGCAGGGACTCTACGCCCTGGTCGACCGCCTGGTCGTTTCCGCAGAAAACCGCGCCAGAATCGTGGATGCGGCAGAGATCGGCTTTCGTGAATCAGGGGAGATCGTATTTGAAACCGTCCCCCGGGATACAGAGACAGAGCCCCGCCGCCTACGTTTCTCTCAGGCCTACGAGTGTAAGCTCTGCCATCGCATCTACCGTGAGCCCGAGCCCAGGCTCTTCTCGTTCAATAATCCGTACGGCGCTTGTGAGCGCTGCCAGGGCTTCGGCAACACCATCGATTTCGACCTGAACCTCATCATTCCGGACCAGCAGAAGACGCTAAACGACGGCGCTATCGATCCCTGGACCAGGCCCAAGTATCGTCCGTATCAATCCGACCTGCGCAAAGCCGCCATGCAGCATTCCATTCCCTTAGATACGCCGTGGCGAGAGCTGACCCCGGAGCAGCAAGCCTTCGTGCTCGATGGCAATGGGTCCTTTCCTGGCGTCCACGGCTTCTTCGCCTATCTCGAGCGCAAGAAATACAAGCTGCACGTGCGGGTCATGCTGAGCAAATACCGCGGCTACGCTTTGTGTCCCGAGTGCAAAGGAACACGTCTGCGCGCCGAAGCACGAGCTGTCCGCCTCAACGGACAAAATATCTGCGAAGTCTCCGCGCTCACCATCCGCCAGGCGCATCGCTTATTTGAAAATCTGACCCTGACCCCGCAACAGCAGGAGATTGCCGGCGGCATCCTGGTCGAAATACAACAACGGTTACACTTCCTCGACGCGGTCGGCCTGGAGTACATCACCCTCGACCGTCTCGCTTCCACCCTCTCCGGAGGCGAAGCGCAGCGTATCCAGCTGGCTACCTCCTTGGGCTCGCGATTGGTGGGCGCGCTCTACGTGCTCGACGAGCCGTCGATTGGATTGCATAGCCGGGATACCGCCAAGCTGATCCGAATCCTTGAAGAACTACGCGACCTGGGGAACACCATCCTGGTGGTGGAGCACGATCCCGACGTGATTCGCGCCGCCGACTGGCTGGTCGACCTCGGTCCCGGCGCGGGAGAGTTGGGCGGCCGGATACTCGCATCAGGCACGGTAGAGGATGTGGAGAAAAACCCTGACTCGCTGACCGGCCGCTATCTGAGTGGGCAACTCACCATTCCCATTCCCACCCGGCGGCGCGAACCCTTGAAAGAGAAGCTGGTCGTACGCGGCGCGAGGATCCACAACCTCAACGGCCTCGACGTCGAGATCCCGATGGGCATGCTCGTCTGCATCACCGGCGTTTCGGGTTCGGGCAAGTCCACCCTGGTTCACGATGTGCTGTACCCTGCGGTCTCCCACGCGCTGGGCAAAACCGAAGGCGGCGACCCCTCCCACCTGTACCGCGAACTCAAAGGAGCCGAACGGCTCAACGATATTGTTCTTGTCGACCAGGCGCCGATCGGCCGAACGCCGCGATCCAATCCCGTCACCTACATCAAGGCTTTCGACGCCATCCGCGAGCTTTTTGCCTCTCAGCCCGAGGCCCAGCGCCGGGGGTATACGGCGGGACACTTCTCCTTCAACGTGCCCGGCGGCCGCTGCGAAGTCTGCGAAGGCGACGGAACCGTTACCGTCGAAATGCAATTCCTGGCCGACGTCGAATTGCCTTGTGAAGAGTGCAATGCAACCCGCTATAAGTCGAGCACGCTGGAGATTAAGTACAAAGGCAAGACCATCCACGATGTGCTCAACCTCACCATCAAAGAAGCACTGCGCTTCTTTACCGGGCAAACCAGGATTCTCGACAAACTGGCGGTCCTCGACGAGGTCGGTTTGGGTTACGTGCGTCTGGGGCAATCGGCGACCACGCTTTCCGGTGGGGAAGCGCAGCGGGTCAAGCTGGCGGCGCATCTTTCTCAAGGCCGCAGCGTCTCTGGCCGGGTCTCCTCCAATGGCGCCCCCAAGAAGGGTGGCAGCCGGGTACTCTACATCCTCGATGAGCCGACCACCGGCCTCCACTTCGACGACGTAAGCAAACTACTGACCGCCTTCAAACGATTGATCGACGCCGGCGGATCCCTGGTGGTGATCGAGCACAACCTGGACGTGATCAAGTCGGCGGATTGGGTGATCGACCTGGGCCCGGAAGCGGGCGCCGGCGGCGGACAGGTGGTGGCTGCCGGAACCCCAGAACAGGTGGCGCAGACCCCAGGCTCGCACACCGGACATTGGCTTGCGCTTGCCCTGGCAGCGCAAGAGGCAAGGTCCCTGCAGTGAGACTGGTGCATTTTCTTCTGCTCGCGGCAGCGCTGTTGCCGGCGGAGCTTTTAGCCCAAGATCAACTGCCTCCAGGTACCCGTGTACCAGACACCCAGGTGCCGGACGCCGCCAACCCGGCACCGCCCCAAAGGGAAGAAGCCGAAAGCAAGATCGAGCAGAAGGATTTCGAGGGCGCCAGGCCCCTGCTGGTCCGATATCTCAGCCAGAATCCGGGCGATGCGCGCGCTCTCTTTGATCTTGGCTACGTGGAGGATGCAGGGAACCACCAGGATGCCGCCGCCGCCGACTACCGCAAGGCGATCGCCGCTGACCCGAAGCAGTTCGAGGCAGGCATGGCGCTTGGGCTCCTGCTGGCCCGTCAGGGTAAGTACGACGAGGCCCGCGAGCAAGTCCAGCAGGCGACTTTGCTCACCCCAGAACCGCCCAACCCCACAGCCCAGGCCGAAGCTTTTCGAACCCTGGCTAAGCTGGATCGCAGCGCCGATCCAACCGCAGCCCGTGATGCGCTGGTGGAGGCGCTCAAGCTCAGCCCGGAGACCCCGGACGACCTGCTCCTGACCGCCCAGATCGCCGAAGCCAACGATGACCCGGATCTTGCGCAAACCGCCTACCAGCGCCTGCTCTCCGGCCACTTTGCACCTTCTCCGAGCTTGGCAGCGGCCGCAACCGGCGGCCTGGCTCAACTGCTGATCAAGCAAAAGAAGTATTCCGACGCCGAGCCGCTACTCAAAAGCGCGGTCGAGCGAGATCCCCGGGATCCAGCCCTGAATGCCCAATTGGCGACCGCGCTTCTCGCCCAAGGCAAGACCGGCGAGGCCCTGCCGGTGCTCGAGACCGTGCGCCAGTTGGAGCCGGACAACCCCGCAGTCGACCAGATGCTAGCCGACGCCTACTCCGAGGGTGGCCATCCTGAAAAGGCCGATCCTATTTACGCCCGCATGGCGCTGGCCAGCCCGGGGAATGAGGAAATTCTCGTCGGCCAGGGCCAAAACCTGGTGCGGGAGAAGCTCTATAACCAGGCTCAGCAGGTTTTCGAGCGGGCAGTCAAGCTAAAGCCGGAGGACGGGGATGCATGGGGCGGGCTGGCCTTCGCTGCTTCGGAAAATAAGGAATACAAAGTCGCGCTGGACGCTCTTTCCATGAGATCAAAATACTTATCGGAGACTCCAGCTACTTACTTCCTTTGGGCAACGACGTACGATAGCCTGCATTTGTCGAAACAAGCGCGGGAGTTCTATCATAAGTTCCTCGCCGCTGCCGACGGCAAATTCCCCGACCAGGAATGGCAAGCCAAGCATCGACTCGTTGCTCTTGGTGGAAGTCGTTAACGTAAGACGTACCGTAAGCCCTCCGAGAGGTGCCCTATGCGGTTCGTGGCCTCGTCCATCGTTTTATCTGCGCTAGCCTTCAGCCTCTCTTGTGCCCCTGCGTTTGCCATCGATGAAAGAATCGATCCGCAAACGATGGCGGCTCTCATGGTCAAAGCTGAGCAGGCGCAGCCAAAAGAACAATGCTTCCTCTATGCCGAGCTGGTGCATCAGATGACCGAGCTTGCCGGGCAGCAATACAGCTCCGGTGACGGAGATCGCGCTTCGGAGACTCTGCGGTTGGTGCAGAAGTACGCGGAGAAGATTCACATGGGTGTCGCCCAGGACGGCAAGAAGTTGAAGAATGCCGAGGAGCTGATGCGCCACACTTCATTTCGCCTGAATGGCATTCTCAATGCCGCTTCGTATGAAGATCGCCAGGCATTGCAAGCGACCTTGAAACAGCTGGAGCAAGTGCAGACCGAGCTGATGATGCAGGTCTTCAAGAAATAAAGACCTTGAAGAGAACCGTGGCCATCACGGGCGTTTTGATGTTGCTGGCCGCTGTGCCCGCATTTGCCCAATCGAAGAAAGATCCCTTAACCGATCAGCAGATCGAGGACGTCCGCGAGGCCGGAGACCAGCCCCTGCAAAGGATCAAGCTGTTTGTCGGATACGTCGACGAGCGGGCCAAAGGGATCCATACTATCAACGCCGATCCCATCGCCCAGAACAAAGGTGTGCGCCTGCACAACTTGATGGAAGAGTTCACCCGGCTTTCCGACGAGCTGCAAGACAACATGGACAACTTCGACCAGCAGCACGCAGATCTGCGCAAGGTCCTGAAGGAGATTGTCGACAAGACCGGAGAATGGGGCACCATCCTCAACGAACCGAAACCCAGTCCCCAATACGACTTTTCGCGCAAGACGGCCATCGATGCCAATCAGAGCGCGCACGAGACCTCCGTGCAGATGCTGGCAGACGAGACAAAGTATTTCATCGAAGAGAAGAAGAAAGAAAAAGAACAGGAAAAAGAGGAACAAAAAAGGTGACGGCTTTCCCCGCCAAGTCCTGCTAGGCTGAAAGGCGGTGATCGCCGAATTGCAGTCTTTGTTTGTAGAGGAGTACCGTGCCCTTCGGCCGCGCGCTCCCATCCCTTCACTGGAAGTTCGTTTCCGCCGTTTCACCAGTCTGAACACCACCATCCGGTTGCGCGAAGGCCGAGTACACGTGCACTTGTCAGATCTGTTGGAAGGCGCCCCGGAAAGCGTTCTGAGAGCCATTGCTCACATCCTGCTGGCCAAGCTTTACCGCAAGCCTCTGAACGCCATGCAGACGAATCGCTATCGCAAGTTCACTTCCAGTGAAGCGGTGATCCGGCAGACAGAGTTGATTCGGCAATCGCGCGGCCGCAAGAAGATGCTGGGCCCGCAGGGACAGCACTACGATCTGGACGAAATTTTCGAGAGCCTGAACCGCCGCTTTTTCCACGGCCTGATGGGCAGGCCTTTGCTGACCTGGAGCGGCCACGTGGCCAAACGCAGCCTGGGCCACTACGACCCCGCCCACAACACGATCGTGGTGAGCCGCGTCTTCGACCGCAAGAACACTCCACGCTACGCCGTAGAGTATCTTCTTTACCACGAGATGCTGCATTTGAAGCACCCGGTAAAAGTCCGCGGAGGCCGCCGCTGTGTGCATCCCCGCGAATTCCAGATGGAAGAGCGCCTCTTCCCCGACTGGCACAAGGCCAAGGAATATTTAAAGACAATCTAGGTCCGCGTCGCCTGCGGGGCTTAGTTTCTGATTGGAGTTTTGACGCAGGGGCTTTAATGCCCAGATTAAGTCCCGAAGGGACGGCTGAGAGTAGCCCAGGACGCCAGTCCTGGGTAGGGATGATAACCAGGAACAGTCCCGCCAAGGACGGCTGAGAGTGTCCCAGGACGCCAGTCCTGGGATTGCTAAGGAGTTGACGAGTCCACGCGAGGACGTAGAATCCGCAAGTGTACCCAGGACTGGAGTCCTGGGACATTCTCATCCGTCCCTGCGGGACTGTTCTTGGCTCGTTGCCTAACCCAGGACTAGCGTCCTGGGCTACTTTCAACCGTCCCTTCGGGACTGGACTAGCTCCCACCTCACCCGGCCTGTGCTGGGCTTCTCTCGAGTGTCCCGCGATACCGAAAACATTTCCAGCCAGTGCTAACCGTGATTGTTACGAATGGCAGGCTCGCTGGCCGGAGCCAGGTCCTTACCACTGAACAAAGCATCGAAAACCAGCAAAATCCCGCCCACCACAATAGCCGAATCGGCGACATTAAAGTCGGGCCAGTGGTAATGAATAATGTGCACTTCAAGAAAATCGATAACGTAACCGAAGCGCAACCGGTCCCACGCATTCCCCAGCGCCCCGCCCAGAATCAGCGCTAACGCGACCGTAGTCGCGGTCATCCTGCGCCCAAGCTTCACCAAAGCCGCCAGCACCGCAACGGCTGCCAGCAAAGAAAAAATCAGCAACAGCCACCGCACCCGAGCCGGCGAACTCGAATCATTGAACAAACTAAACGCCGCACCCGGATTTTCCACATGGCTGATCGCGAAAACATGAGGAATCACGATCACGTTGCTGCCCATCTCAATCCGTGTGGAAGCCAGCCACTTCGTTACGCGGTCTGCGACTACGACCAGCACTGAAAGCAACAACAACCAACCCCTGGAATCCTTCACCCTCATGCTGCTTCTTCCGGGGAATAACCGATCTGCTCAAGCGCCGCCGAGCAGCGCTCGCACACCGTCGGCCAGCGCCGGTCCTCACCCACATGCACGGAGTAGTTCCAGCACCGCTCACACTTCTTCCCATCGGCCATAAACGTGGTCACGATGACCTGCGGCGACGGACCAGTCTGCACTTCCACCTGGGAAACGTTGAACAGTTCCTTTAACCCTGCCCCATACCGTTCGAGCAGAACAGCCATATCTGCGGGGGCTTCCAACACCAGCCGCGCATCGAGCGCCTTACCGATCTGCTTTGCATCGCGCGCCGCTTCCAGACTCTTGAGCGCCTCGTCGCGAATCATCAGCAGACCCGCAAAATCATTCATCAGGCCCGCATCAATTGTCGCCGCCAAACTTTCTGGCTTGGGAAAAAGCTCCAGGTGCACGCTGGGCAAGCGGTTTTTCATCGCCGGCATGTACGCCCAAATCTCTTCCGCGGTAAAGCTGATCAGTGGCGCTGTCAGCCGAACCAGTGCTTCAGCGATCATCCACAGCACGGTCTGGGCAGACCGGCGCGCGGTGTTTTCAGGCGCAAACGTATAGATTCTGTCTTTGACCGCATCAATATAAAACTTGCTCAGTTCGGCAACAGCGAACTCGTTCAGAGCGTGATAAACGCGATGAAATTCAAAGTCCTCATACCACCCCAGGATCTTTTCCGTGAGCTCGCGTGTTCGCGTCAGCATGTACCGGTCGAGCGGAGGCATCTGCTCCCACGGAACCGCATGCTTTTCGGGTTCAAATTTATTGAGGTTGCTCAACAGGTAGCGAAGAGTATTGCGCAGCTTGACGTAGGTATCCGCCACCCGCTGCATGAGCCCTTCGCTGGCTACCACATCTTCGCGAAAATCAACCGAAGCCACCCACAAACGGACAGTCTCCGCCCCCAGGCGTTGCGCGATGTCCACCGGGTCCACACCATTGCCCAAGCTCTTGGACATGGCGCGTCCCTGCGGGTCGAGCGTCCAGCCTGCAGTTGCAGCCATCCGGTACGGCGCTGCATTTCGGGTACCAACGGCGCAGAGCAGGGAAGACTGGAACCAGCCGCGATGCTGATCACCACCCTCGAGATACAGGTCGGCCGGCCAGGGAAGGTCAGGTTCTACCCCCAGGACAGCCGCCTGGCTGCACCCGCTCTCGAACCACACGTCGACGATATCCATCTCCTTCTTGAACTCGCCGGCCTTCCCGCAGGAGCTGCAAACCGTACCTAGAGGCAGAATCTCCCCCACATCCCGGATGTACCAGGCGTCCGCGCCCTCTTTTGCGAAGAGTTCGACCACCCGCCGGTTGACTCCCGCGTCATGCAACGGCTTGCCGCAGCCGGTACACAGAAATACCGCGATGGGTACGCCCCAAATCCGCTGCCGCGAGATACACCAGTCGGGCCGGGTAGAAACCATGTTCGCGATCCGCTCGCGGCCCCAGGCTGGGTCCCACTTTATCCGCTCGATCTCATCCAAAGCCCGCTCGCGGAACGTGATCACAGACCCATCCGCCTGGGTCAGGGGCGTTTCCATCTTGATGAACCACTGCTCTGTAGCCCGGTAGATAACCGGCCGGTGGCAGCGCCAGCAGTGCGGGTAGGAGTGATGAATCTCCTGCTGACCCATCAAAGCGTGGCGCTCCACCAGCAGCTCGATGATGGGCTGGTTCGCTTTGAACACGTAAAGCCCGTCATATTCCGGCAAGCCATTGCGCAGGTGCCCACTGTCATCCACATCGCAAAGCTGGCTTAAGCCATAACGCGCCCCGGTGGCGAAGTCATCCACGCCGTGCGCCGGCGCCGTGTGCACCACTCCAGTGCCCTGGTCGGTAGTGACATAGGTCGCAAGAACGCCCAGGATCTCCCGCTGCAGGAATGGGTGGGCAAAGGTAAGCCGGTCCATCCGTGCCCCCGGAAAGCGAGCAACCTCGTCAGCTTTTTCGAAGCCGCAAGCCACCCGTGTAGCGGCGGCCAGCGCTTCTGCCACGATATAAACCTCTCCATCCTGTTCCAGCGCGACATACTCAAGGTCAGGATGGAACGCCACCGCCAGCGATGCCGGCAATGTCCAGGGGGTAGTGGTCCAGATGATGGTCGAGACCCGTTTTCCGGCCAGCCTGGCATCGACCGACTCCGCTGGGCTGGTCAGGCGATAGCGCACGTAGACGCTTGGGCTGGTGTGCATTTCGTACTCGATCTCCGCTTCGGCGAGTGCCGTACGGTCGTGCATGCACCACAAAACAGGCTTCAAACCCTTGTAGACAAACCCGTTTTCCAGGAAATGGAAAAAGGTCTCCATGATCTTCGACTCGTACTCCGGCGACATCGTGGAGTAGGGGCGGTCCCACCGCCCGAAAACGCCCAGCCGCTTGAATTGCGTTCGCTGCAGGTCGAGATATTTTTGGGCATATTCGCGGCAGGCCCGCCGGACAGCGATGGCCGGCATCTCGAGTTTTTTACGGCCCAGTTTTTCGTCGATTTTGATCTCAATAGGCAGCCCATGACAATCCCAACCCGGGACATAGGGAGCATTGAACCCAGCCATGGTCTTCGACTTAACGACAAAATCCTTCAAGCATTTGTTGAGGGCATGGCCCAGATGGAGCTCCCCATTGGCATACGGAGGCCCGTCGTGCAGCACGTAGGTAGGAGCATCCCGCCGTGTGGCGCGGATTTGCTCGTACATCCCTTCCTGCTCCCAGGCGGCAAGCCTTTTCGGCTCGCTTTGGGGCAGATTTGCCTTCATCGGGAATTTTGTGTCAGGTAGGTTCAGGGTCCCCTTGAGATCGGGCCGAGCGGGCATCATGTCTCCAGTAACAAAAGCAGCGAACTCTATTGTAACTTCGCCGCAAAAGTTGACCATTTGCTTACCTACGGGCGTAAAAAGGTGTCTAATACTTTTTAATGGATCTCCGAACGGTGCGAACTCCGTATTCTTGGAGAGCAGACAAGCCGGGCGAGAGTCGTCCATAATGAGGAGATAGGCGGAGAGAGGCTTACGCGCACTCTTTTCTCATAAGCTATGGCCAATCAGGTTTTATTGCCTCCGGAGCTGGACAAGAGGGAACCGGCAGAGCCCAAGCTTCTTGCCGAAGTCATTGACGAACCGGCGTGGAAGTCCATGGTCGCCAACATCTATGACCTTCTCTATCCACCCAAGCTGCCTCCGCTCGTATTAACCTCCAAGCCGATAGCCGTCGTCGACCCGATGAAGGAGAAGCGTTCGCCCGCCTCCTCCATCATCTCCGTCGTCCTGCACGTGATCATCATTGGGATGCTGTTGTGGACGTTCCTTGCGGTCAAGACGGCGGTCACGAAAAAGAAAGAGCAACTGACCAACATCGACGTGCCGCCATTCATGCCGATTGCCCCCAAGGGACCGCAGATGGGCGGCGGCGGCGGAGGAGGCGCGCACGACATTCTGCAGGCGCCCAAGGGACGTTTGCCCAAGTTTGAGGAGCAACCGATCACTCCCCCGATGGTGATCGTAAACGAGCATCCCAAGCTGGCGGTTGACCCTGCGATCATGATGCCCAAGGACATCCAGCTACCCAACAACAACCTGCCTAACCTGGGAGACCCACGCACCAGCGTGGTCGGTCCGGCTTCCAATGGCAGCGGCAGCGGATCGGGTATGGGCACCGGTTCTGGCGGTGGCATAGGTTCGGGCAAGGGAAATGGATACGGACCAGGCGAAGGCGGCGGGTATGGGGGCGGCCTCTACCACGTGGGCGGGGGCGTATCTGCTCCGCAGCTGGTGTTTGCTCCGGATCCCGAGTTCTCCGACGAAGCGCGCCGGGCAAAATATCAGGGCGTCTGCGTGGTTTCGTTGATCGTCGATGCGCAAGGCAACCCGCAGCGGGTCCAGGTAGTTCGCCACCTGGGTATGGGCTTGGACGAAAAGGCCGTCGAAGCGGTGAAGCAGTACAAATTCAAGCCCGCGACGCTACAGGGAAAACCCGTTCCCGTAGAAGTAAACATCGAAGTGAACTTCCGCATTTATTAGCTTTTGGGCTCTATCCTCTGACCAACCGGCGTTGGTGGAGGGGATGGAGCCCGAAAGCTGCATGATTGTTGTGCTACCCTACCGACGTGTCAACCGCGCTCAAGCCGACAGCTCCCGAGCTGAAGCCACTGGTTCCTGTGCCCAAGACGGTCATTGTCCGGCATTCCGGAGTCGTTCGTGCGACGCACTGGATCACATTCCTGGCCTTCGTTGCCTTAGCCTATAGCGGCGGCGAGATAGTGATTTCGCACCCGCGCTTCTACTGGGGTGAAGTCGGCAATGTGATGACTCGTCCTCTTTTCACGCTGCCAATCCCCGCATCGCGGCGTACCGTTCCCACTCGCTACAACTACGTGATGCTCGACCAGAATGGATGGAGCCGCGCTCTCCACATTCAGGCCGCATGGGCTCTCCTGCTGGCCGGCCTCGTCTACGGGATCTACAGTCTATGGACTGGCCACTTCAAGAAAGATCTGTTCCCCAAGCCGGCCGACCGGACGTGGCGGGCCTTCCGGGACAAGATTTCGAAGTATTTTCGCCGCTCGCCTCCGGGAGAACAGGAAGACCATTCCTATAACCTCATGCAGCGGACCACCTACCTCGGCGTGATCTTCCTACTGTTTCCGCTGATGATCTGGACCGGCCTCGCCATGTCTCCCGCCTTTACTTCCGCATTTCCGTTGTCTGTGATCTTGCTCGGCGGCCGGCAATCCGCGCGCACCATTCATTTCTTTGTCTCCTGGTTTCTTCTGATCTTTCTCCTGGCCCACATTACGATGGTTGCTATTTCGGGATTTTGGAGTCGTATGCGGGCGATGATCATCGGACGAGCGGTCGTACGGCAGAAGCGCGTATGAGCAAGGTCTCGCGCCGAAGGCTGATCACCGGCGGTCTCGCCGCCACCGCGGGGGTGTCGGGGTTGGCCGCGGCCGCCCTGCTGGCTGAGCGTTATGGATTGCTCCCGCCCGATCACGGTGGAGCTTACGGGCCCGGTGCCACGCTGACGTACGCCGCCCAACGGGTCCTGACGGCGCACTCGTTAGCCCGCGAGTTCCCCCGCAGCATGATTTCGAAAACGCCTTTCGCCAACCCGGCCAAGCACCCCGGCGATGCCTTTAAGCGACTTGAGGCAGGCCGGTTCGCGGACTGGCGCTTGTCAGTTGACGGGATGGTCGCCCGGCCCACAACCTTTTCGCTCCCTGACCTCAGAAGTTTGCCCTTCCGTAGCCAAATCACTGAGGTGGCTTGCGAGGAAGGCTGGTCTTACATTGCCGAATGGATCGGAACGCCTCTAGGCGAGGTGCTGAGCGCCGTGGGGATCTTGCCCCAGGCGCGCTATATCGTCTACTTCTCCGCCGATCCTCATTGGTGGGACAGTATCGATATGACCGACGCCCTGCATCCCCAAACCCTCTTGACCTGGGGTATGAACGACGGCGATCTTCCGGTGCCGTTCGGCGGCCCCCTCCGCATGCGCGTTCCCCGCCAACTCGGTTATAAAAGCGTTAAGTACATAGCCCACCTGACAGCGACCGATAACCTGAAGAAGTTCGGCAAGGGATTAGGCTCCGCGGCGGCGGAAGCTGAAGATCCTTATGCGTGGTACGTGGGCATCTAAAAGGGTGGGCGGAGAATCATCCCTCATGCAAGGGATCGGAGGAGGTAGCCGCGCTGAAGTCCAACTCGCCCGGCGGCCTCCTGATGCTTCCCGTCATCGCGAACGCATACACGATGCCTAATCCCAGCCAAATGACCCCGGCAGTCTTGGCCAACGATGGCAGGCTGAGCCAAATCCAGAAGCAAAAGAGACCTCCGAAGACCGGGAGCCCAAGATCGCGAACCAGGCGGCGGCTGCTGCTGGGCCGGGCAAAATAAAAGTGCCGCGCAGCCGCCACGTTGACGCCCATGAAGGCCAGCAATGCCCCGAAGTTGAGCAGCTCAGCGGCGGTTTCGAAGTTGAAGTACATCGAGCCCACAGCAGTTACCAGACCAATCGCGAGGACGTTGTAGATCGGAACTCCCCGGGAACGCTGCAGGTGGGCAAAGAAGCGCTTGGGTAAAGCCCCGTTTCTTCCCATACCGAAGAGCAGCCTTGCTGCCCCCGCCTGTCCGCTCAGACCGCTACCCACGCTAGCCAGCACCAACGTAAGCGCCATTCCCTGGAAGAGCAGATTGCCGCCCACCTTCCGGGAGACATCCATAAAAGCTGTTTCCAGGAAGGGAAACGTATGAAAGTCAGGCCACACCCGCTGGGCAAGGTAGACTTGCAGCGCACTGAACAACCCCGTGAAAAGACAGACGTAGACCGTGGCCAGCAGGATATTGCGTCGCGGATTCTCGACCTCTTCCGACAGGGTGGTGACCCCATCGAACCCAATGTAGGTGAGCGCCGCGAGTGACGTCGCCGTGGCCAGCGCGCGGAACGGTGTAGCCCCAGGAGTATAGAAGGGTGCAACGCTGAAGATGCCGTGCAGTCCATCCTGACGAAACAGGAAGAGGAACGCAAGAACGACAAACGCCACGATCACCACAATCATGAGCGAGAGCAGGATGGTGTTGGCGCGAGCCGTGGTCTTGATTCCCCGCACGTTGAACAGGGTGATCAGCACGGTCATGGCTAGCTTGATGGCCGTTGGCGGGACCGCGGGAAGCATGCGAGAGAGGGTGAGCGCGCCATAAATGACGTTGATCACGGGAATGATGAGGTAATCAAGCAACATGGCCCAACCAACCAGAAAGCCCAGGTACGGGTTGAGCTCGCGGGTGACGTAGCTATAGGCTGAGCCTGCGGAAGGATGGACTGCAGCCAACCGGCCATAGCTGACAGCAGTCAGCATCATGGCGACCATGGCAAACAGGATGACGGTGACGACGTGCCCCTGGGATATGCTGTCGGCCAGGCCGAAGAGTGGAACGGCAGCGATCGGTTGCACCAGCACGATCCCGTAAAACACGAGATCCCTCAAAGTGAGGACGCGGCGAAGTTCATCGGGAGGCGTAGATGAGGGTGAGTTCAAGGTGCTCCGGGAATTGCCACGCTCGAATTTGCTTACTTTGGTCTGGTATGGTTCGACAAGATGATAACCCCTCGCTGGGCATCGGGATCACCAATATTCGGTCGCTTAAGGCTGAGAGAAACTGCGGGTGCCCCACCCTTCGCGCTTTTGCGAAGGGTGGGATACGCGACCGTTGACCCCGCATTTTGACCATGAAAACCCGTTGACCTGGGCTTTCGTGGTCTTGTATGGTCTAACCAAAAGAGGAACACCCGTGGGTCCTACCGTACGAACTTTCGCAAAATCGGCTGAATATCTGGAACGAAGCCGCCGTTCTCTGGCTGGCGGCGTGAGTAGCCCTTTCCGCGCTAAGGCTCCTATCCCTCTCTTCATTCGCGATGCGCAAGGGAGCCGTTTTACCGATGTCGATGGCAACGAGTTCATCGACTACGCTTTAGCCTGGGGACCCCTCATTCTGGGCCATCGCCATCCCAAACTGGTGGCTACGCTGCGCGAGCAGGCGGAGCGTCCGCATGTCTATGGCGCGCAGCATGAGCTCGAGTTCCAGCTCGCGGAATTGATTCAGCGCATTGTGCCTTGCGCCGAGCGGGTGGCGTTTACCTGCAGCGGCAGCGAGGCCGTTCAGATCGCGCTACGACTGGCCCGAGCAGCTACGGGACGTAACCTGATTCTCAAATTTGAAGGCCATTACCACGGCTGGATGGACTCGGTGCTGCTTAGTTACAAACCGCGCCGCGAAGAACTCGAAGCGTCCGCCTCTCCCGCCCCGATCCTTGGAACCGAGGGCCAGGTGAAGAATGTGGTCGACAACCTGCTGGTCATCCCGTGGAATGACATCGCATTGCTCGAAGAAGTATTTCAGAAGCACGGCTCGCAGATCGCCGGCGTTATTTCAGAGCCCATATTATGTAACAGCGGCTGCGTGCTTCCTAACGAAGGTTTTCTTGCGGCCATGGCTTCGATCGCTCGCAGCCATGGGGCGCTTGTTATCTTCGACGAGGTGATTACCGGCTTTCGCCGGGCACCGGGCGGGGCGCAGAGCTACTACGGTGTAACCCCAGACCTGGCGACGTTGGGCAAGGCCATCGGCGGAGGGCTGGCGCTCAGCGCCATTGCCGGGCGGAAAGAAATCCTCGATCTGATGTTCACCGGCGGAGTGTCCTTTGGAGGCACCTTCAACGGGAACCCTCTGTCGCTTGCGGCCGGGGTCACGACCATCGAAGAATTGGTTCGCGACGAAGGCGAGCCCCTCCGCTGCGCCAACCAAACCGGCGACGCGCTCATGCAAGGCATTCGCCGGGTGGGACAACGTTATGGCCTTCCGCTGTTGGTGAGCGGCTTTGGAGCAGCGTTTGCCGTTCACTTCAATCCGCTGCCGGAGCTGAAAGACTACCGGGACACGCTTAACGATGACGGAGCTCTGTTAGCGGCGTTTCTGATGGAGAGTTGCAAGCAGGGCATCAACATCCTGCCGGATGGCAGGTTTTACGTGTCCACAGTGCACTCCGAGGAAGATGTGGAACAAACCGTCGCGGCCATTGACCGGGTTTGTTCGCAACTCGCGTCGGATCGTTCCATCAAAACGGAAACCACCTTGAGCCTCTGAGACCGCTGTTACTCGCAACAGCGAAGTTTTCGCAGCCTCTTTGTACACCCAGACTCTAAAGCCCATTGCTGTTTAGAAGATTACGTACACCAGGGCTTTAAGAGCGTTTATGAGAACTCGGTCCTGGAAGGGCACGGGTTCAGCCGTGTCCCCATGAGCCTGCGGCTCACCCAAGGTGATGAAAACCAGGGACAGATCGAATGGCAGGCGAGTATTTCTTGCCCTGTCACAGGGGATCGGGTGCCCCATCCTTCGCGTTTTCTGCGAAGGGTGGGATAAGCAGAAGT
>Ga0302177_10000771_pt1 | contig 23584 bp, 19 predicted proteins | sample I_Palsa_E1_2_FD_198780 | JGI IMG/M metagenome (GOLD analysis project Ga0302177, IMG submission 198780) | Peat permafrost microbial communities from Stordalen Mire near Abisko, Sweden - I_Palsa_E1_2 | ecosystem: Environmental > Terrestrial > Soil > Palsa > Peat permafrost | place: Sweden... | reverse complement strand
CGAACTCGCCGCGCAGGTTGACGCTGTAGTACTGCGACTTGAGGTGCGGCAGGAAGTTCTGGATGACGTGGTAGCCATCACTCGGCGCCACGATCGACGGGTCGATGCCGCGCGCCGAGAGGTTCCCGCCGATGGCCGAGAGCGGCAGCGCCGAATAGTCGTCGCGGGTTGCATAAGCGGCGCCCAGGATGAAGCGCACCGAGTCGCTCAGCTGCAGCAGCAGCTTGCCGTGCAGCGTGAGGTTGTTGAAGCCCAGGCGCTTGTCGAAGATGTCGTTCCACTCGTAGCCGTCGCTGTGCTCGTAGTTCACCGAAATGCTGCCGGCGAGCACTTGGTCGATCAGCGGTCCGGACAGAAAAACGCTGCCGCGATAGTCGCCACCGCCGACGTCATACACGCCCGCGCTACCCATGATCGAGCCGGTCGCCGTGAACGATGGGTCCTTGGTGAACACCTGGATGGCGCCGCCCGTGGCGTTGCGGCCGAACAGGGTGCCCTGGGGACCTTTGAGCACTTCGATGCGATCGACGTCCGGCAGGTCGAAGACGTTCATCGCCTCGGAGGGCTGGTAGATCCCGTCGATGTAGAAGGCGATGTTGCTTTCGGCACCGGGACCGGTGATTGCGGTGGTGATACCGCGGATATTGGGCACCAGGTAGATACCAACCTCGGCCATGTTGAGGCCGGGCACGGCCTGGGTGAGTGTCGTGGTACTGGTGATGCCGTACGCGGCAAGCTGATCGGCGCTCACCACGTTCACCGACAGCGGCACCTGCTCGGGGCGTTCGGCGCGTTTCTGTGCGGTGACCACTACCGTGGCGAGCTCGCCCGAATCAGCGCTGGCGCTGGCGGCCTCCTGCGCCTGGGCGGCGCCTCCGGCAACCGCTGCCGCGACCAGCGCGGCGATCCATCTTGTCTGCTTCATACATTCCCCCTTGATGGCACGCCTCAGCCCGTCGTCGGGCCGGCCGCGATTGTCTGTGTCTCGCCCGTGTACGCGAGCGCCTCGACCTCGATGAGTGCCTCCGGTACCAGCAGGCCAGCTACGATCACGGCGGTGCCGGTGGGCGGGTTGCTCATGAACAGCGTCGATTTGATCGCCGCATAGCCCGCATAGGCGCGTATGTCCGTCAGGTAGCAGGTCAGCTTGACCACGTCCGCAAGCGTGGCCGCGGCGAGCGCGAGCGCCGTGGAGAGGTTGCTGAAGCACTGCAGCGCCTGTGCGTGCGCATCACCGACGCCGACGAGCTTGCCGTCTTTGAACGCCAGCTGCCCCGAGACGGTGATCCAGTCCCCCGCACGCGTGGCCTGGCACATGCCCGGGTAGCGGACGCCCGGGAAGTCAAAACCTGCGTGCACCTATTTTCTCCTTACCGAGCCGCGGATGATCTCGCCTAGTCGCTGCGCGCCACGGCTCACAGTCTCAAGTGGTGCCTGGCTGTAGGACATCCGGAAGAATTGCCGCGGATCCTCCTCGAGGGAGAAGCGCTCGCCCGGCCGGAAGTAGATCTTGGCGCGCGCTGCCTCGGCGGCGGCGCGCTCCCAATCGACACGATCGTCGATCTCGATCCACAGATAGAAAGAACCGCGCGGCGTCTGGAACTTCACCAGCTCGTCGCGAATGGGGGCCAGGCCTGCGATTGCCGCATCGCGTTTGGCCTGGTACAGCGGGTTGACACGCGCGAGGTGCGGCTCGAGAAGGCCCTCGTTGAAGAACTCGAGCATCAGGCGCGACATCCACTGGCTCACGCCCAGGTCTTCGCGTACCGAGGCGATCGCGGCGATCGCCTTGGGTTCGCCCGCCATCCAGCCCAGGCGCAGTCCCGGAGCGACCATCTTGCTGAAGGTCCCGGCCTGGATAACGAGGCCGCTGTCATCGAGGCTGAGTAGCGAGCGCGGTGGCGTGCCCTCGAAGCGCAGGTCACTGTAGACGTCGTCCTCGAGGATCATGAAGCCGTGCTGCTGTGCCAGCCGCACCAGACGTACGCGCCGCTCCTCGGACAGTTCCGTGCCGGTCGGGCACTGGAACGTTGGGCCCAGGTACACCATCTTCAGGCGCCCTCGTTGCGCGGCCAGCTGGCGCAGCAGTTGCTCGAGGGCGTCGATGTTCATGCCGTCGCCGTCCATGGGGATCGAGCGCAGCTCGGCGCCGGCGGACTGCAGGTAGCGCAGCGCGTAGGGGAACGTCGTGGCTTCGACCGCCACCACATCGCCCGGGTCGACGTAGCCGTGCGCAGCAAGCGCGATTCCCTGGACTGACCCGGAGGTCAGTATCACGCCCTCAGGCGGGAGTCTTCTTCCCTGGATGCGCTCGATGCGCGCCGCGATCGCGCTGCGCAGCGCGCGGCTGCCGAACAACAGCTCCTCGTAGCCTACGTTCGGCTCGAAGTAGTCCAGGCATACCGGTCCATCGCGCTCGAGCACCTTGGCCGCCAGGCGCGCAAGCTCAGCCCGTGGAAAGGTCTCGCGTCCCGGCAGGCCCTGGTCAAAGTTGTAGCCCGTCATGTCCGGGGCGTCCGGGAAAAACAGCGGCGGACCGCTGCGCGATACCTTCGAGGCGAGTTGTTCGAGCCGATCAACCATATTCCGCCCGGTAGTGGAGAGCCCACTGGATTGTAGGGTCGGTGGCCGCGCTCGCAGGCGGCTCGCTTTTTCTCCGGCGGGCCATTCATTGCGCGATCCGGCCACGCGCGCCGATACGCCGTCGCCGTAGCGCAAATCGCACACCGTGCGGCGCGCTGGCGTTGACAGGCACCGGATCCGCCGTCCAAAGTGGGGCAGGGCTCGCGCCAGTCGCGCCGCGAAAGGGTGCCGTGCGGGAGGCGAGGGAGGGGGAATCCTATGTCGCTGGTGAGCTTCGACGTCGAGATTCAGGTCGAGAGCGCGTTGCGCTCGGACAACGTGATGGTGTTTGTCGGCGCGACCGACAGTCCGCCGACCAGCTGCACCTCGACGTGTCCGGATCACTACATGGTGACGATGGCTATCACGCCGCGGCCACCGCGCGCCTGGGCCACGCTCACCGAGGAGAGGGAGAGCCCGCCAGCAGCGATGGGCGAGCTGATGCTGATCCCCCCCGGCTACGCGCAGCGTGGCGGGTTCGAGCCGCAGCAGGGACTGCGGCGTGACATCTTCTGCCTGTTTCCGCAAAGCAGTTTCGAAGACCTGATGGGCGGGCGCATCGACTGGTCGCGCGAAAGCCTGGGCGCGACCTCGGACATCCGCGATCCGAACATCCAGACAGCGACGCGCCGTCTCGCGCAGGAAGCGGTTTCACCGGGCATGGCTGCCTCAGTGCTCTCGGACTCGCTTGCCCTCACGCTGGCGATCGACATGCGGCGTTACTTCGGGCGCCGGCGCGCGCAGCCTTCTGCCCCGACCTACCGGCTGTCGGGGCGACAGCTGGCGCTGATCCGCGACTACATCTACGCGCATGCCGCCCAGGAACTGCGGCTGAGCAAGGTCGCGCAGGTGTGCGGTCTGAGCGTGCGGCACCTGACGCGCGCCTTTAAAGGCACCACCGGGCTGACGCTCGCAGGCCACGTGACCGAAGTCCGCATGGGCATCGCGAAAGACCTGTTGGTGAACACGCGTCTGCCGCAGAAAGTGATTGCCTCGAACGTTGGCTTCACCACCGTCAGCAGCTTCAGCAGCGCCTTCCGCCGGCTGACCGGCGTGACGCCAGGCGCCTATCGCGGCGGCCAGCCGGCGCTGTCGGTGTGCTGAACCGCCGCGCGCTGCTGGCGGCCACACTCGCCGGCACCGCCCTTGCGGCTCGCAGTGACGCCCAGCCGGACCGTATTACCCGCCGGAGTGACCGCATGCGCATGCGTCCGACCCTCACCGCCGCCGACGTCCAGCGGGTCGTCACCGCCTGTCGGCACGAAGCCGAGCGCCAAGGGTTCTGCGTGGCGATCGCGGTCGTCGACGAAAGCGGCAGTCCGCTATACCTCGAGCGCCTCGACGGCGCTTTGCCGATCACCGCCACGGTGGCGATCGGCAAAGCGCAGACTTCCGCCGCGCTGCGCATAGCCTCAGGAGCAGTGGCGGATCTGCTGCGTGAGATGCCGGGGCTGATGAATGCGCATGTCGGCATTGCTGTGCGCGGTGCTCTACCGCTCAGCTGGCAGGGGGAATGCATCGGTGCGGTGGGCGTCTCGGGCATGGACCCTGGCCAGGACGAGCAGCTCGCCGCCGCCGGAGTCGCCGCTCTCGGCTAAGGGACTCCGTAGTGAACGCGAAGCGGAAGGAACGACAGGTCGTGGCGATCCGGTAGCTGAGCCGCGCTGGTCACGGCAAGCTGATAGCCTTGGAGCGCGTAAATGCCCTAGCCACCCCGTTGCCGTGTCCGGAATCGGTTCGCACGCTCAATCCCGCATCGACGGCACCGCCAACGATCTCTTGCGATATACACATCCTGAGCAGTCAGCGCGTGTCCGTTACCGCAATGGTCGGGAACACGAGGACTCTTTGGTACAGCTAACCTCTTGTTTTCAAATGGCACGATCAATGCGCTATTAGTCGAAAGCACGCCCCCGCTACCACTTCGTTCCCACTTGCGACCAATCCTCGCGCAACGCCTGAATATCCTGATGCACCATATGGGCTGATCAGGTACTTATCCGCGCCTACTAGCGGGAAATATTCAGAGTTTGCGTGGTGGTGTTTGTCAGCGGGTTCATAGGCTTGCGTCCGTTTGAGAGTCAGCCTACGAACCAGGAGGTCGGGAGTTCGAATCTCTCCGGGCGCGCCAAATAATCAATTGTCTGTTCCGGCTCCACAGGTATCGGGTCTACCGCCTAGACACCGCGGCGAGCCGTCATGTCGAACCACCGACCCGAGCGCACTCTGTCAGCGATTTTGGCCAGCCAGAGTCATCAGTACCTCGTCGTAGTTCTTTGCCCCCCGCACGATTCCTTCCTCGAACTTTAGATTCCATCGAGTACGCCACAGGAGTGCTCGCAACGCGCTGTCGGCTACCGCGGCCGCGTCTGCAACCTCATCGGCTTGCTGTCGATTCATTACCCAAGTGTCCCCCGTCTTGTTCTGGATAGCTGAAGCGTAGCGAGTGCGCAATGAATCAATTCGCTCGCAAGCAAAAGCAAAGCGATCCCTGGCCGCTTCCTGTAAAGCGTAGTTGTGAGCCAGACGGGCGTACATGCGCGCTTCCGCAACGGGCAGACGGATGATCAGGCCGGCATCCCGCGCAGTCGCCCAAACCGCATCTGAAGGCGCGAAGTACTTTGACCGGACAGCGGCATCCGTACCGTTTGCGCCAATCGTGCCGGGGATGCATGGCATTGACGGCACATCGATTGCGGTTTGACCGGTGGCCGGTATCGGCTTGGTCGCCGCAAGCACACCTTGAAACCACGCAGCCTGCGATTCGAGTCCGAGATCCGTCATCAGGATGTCGCGATTGCGCTTCGCCTCCTCGAGCAAATCGTCCTGTAACTGATGACGCTGGTGTACGTGATGCAGACTTTCGACGCACTGTTCGAGGGCAATCGCGATGAGCAGGCCGATCGTGATAGTCGCGATATGGATGAAAAAGTCCTTCCATGTACGAACGGCGGGGTGGACAGGGTGGACGTCTAGCATGGGCGCTGGGATCTCCGAAATGGAGGGTGGTTCCGCATCAGGGAGCGGCGCGGCCTGCGGGCCATCGGCGGGTTCTCGAGGCAATTCGGGTTCGGCGCGGTCGGTCATTCGCGGGCGCTTGTTCCTTTGTCTGCAGCCTACCCTAGGCGAGTAACTACTGCTGTCTCGCTGACACAACCGGAACACTGCGCGCGCGAGCCGCGCATCTGCCGAGGGCCGCTGGAAGTCCCGTCGCGGATCCGCTTGGGTCACAAGAAAGCGCATTGGCGGGGAAATTGAAGGCAGATTTTGACTCGGTCGCCGCCCGCGAGTTTCTGCATATCGCTGCCCTGAAGAGCGCGTGCCGGTGCAAATCTGGGCAGATCCGCGCGCGGAACTCCCCTTGAGTCGCCCGTGCGTCGGCGAAGGCCGGAATAAACCGCTTGGCGCCGAGGTCTATACCTGCGCACACCGAGTGCTAACGACAGGAATTATCGCAATGAAACCGCATGCCTTACTACTCTGCAGGTTGGCCTTGCTCGCCCTTGTTGGCAGCAGTGCCGTTCAGGCGAACGAGGCCCCCTCGAGCAGCGATCGACAGATCACTCATGAAGTGAAGGAGCTCATCAGCGAGCATCCGGAATTCGGCAACATGCTCACCGTCCAGACCCGCAATGGAGTTGTCTATCTTGGCGGAACGCCCTGGACACAGTTCACCCTCGCGAACCTGGAGCCACTCGTGCGCCAGGCGGCTGGCGTAACGGATGTGGTCGTTACAGCGGTCTACCCGGAAGAGTGAGCCCGCGTCGCGCGTGCCGAGCGCAGTGTTGCGAGGCGTCCGCGCGCGTCATTTCCCAGGCCCCGCGCTCATCGATCACTGAACTGGCCGGTTCCATGGTGAGAGAAGAGCATCGGCTCGACCAACCCGCTTCCGCGGCCGTCGACGGGAACTGGCGCGCCGGAGCCGGCAACCCTGAGTCTCATGAGCCTCGGTTTTACAGCTCTGGGAATGGTGCGTCCGCGCAAGCGCTCCGTACGGTATTGCCACAATAAAGAACGCCCCACGTGCTGGGGCGTTCTTTTGCGCGCGGGCGGCCGACGCCCCCGGGCAGCCCTCAGATCGGCTGCTCGAGTGCGCGGGCGAGCGGGGTGAAGAGTTTCGGGCCCGTTTCCGTCATGTACCAGCAGTCCTCGAGTCGGATGCCGAACTCGCCCGGGATGTAGAGCCCCGGCTCGTCCGAGAAGCACATGCCGGCCTGCAGCGGCGTCGTGTCGTTGCGTACCAGATACGGCGACTCGTGCCCGTCGAGGCCGATGCCGTGCCCGGTGCGATGCGAAAGGCCTGGCAGCCCGTAGTCGCGGCTCCAGCCCCGCTGCTCATAGAAGCTGCGCACCGCCCGATCGATGGCGCCCACCGGAACCCCCGGTTTCGCAGTCTCCAGCGCGATCTCCTGACCGCGCTTGACGGTGTTCCACACCTCGCGTTGCCGCGCCGTGGGCGCACCGAATACCCAGCTTCTGGAAATGTCGGACTGATAGCCGTGCACGGCACAGCCGGTGTCGATGAGGATCACGGAACCCTCGCGCACCTGCTGCGGCTTGATGGAGCCGTGCGGGAAGGCACTGGCTTCATTGAGCAGCACGAGGGAGAACTCGTGCGCGCCGCCGAGAGCTTCGGTGGCTGCGATCATGAGGCTCTGCACCTCCGCTGCAGGCATCCCCGTGCGAATCGCACCATGCACGTGACGCAGCGCGCTGATCGTCACGTCATTGGCGGTCTGCATCAGGGCAAGCTCGGCCGGCGACTTGATCGTGCGGCAGGCGCTCACGAGGTCATCGCCCGACACGACGTCGCGCTTTGCGCCGGCCGCCCGTGTGACGCGGTCAACGATGAAAAAGCGGGTGGTGGGCTCTATGGCGAGAACGCCGGCGGCGGTCTGCGCACGCAGTGCCGCGGCCAGCAGCTCGAACGGGCTTTCGTCCTCCTTCCAGGGCCGCACGTCGCCGGCCACCTTGAGGGTCTCGCGGATCGAGGCTTCCTCGAAGAACGGCGTCACGATCACCGGCTGGCCGCTGGCTGGGATGAGCGCTGCAGTGGTGCGTTCCGAGCGCCACCAGCGAACGCCGGTGAAATATTCAAGCGCCGAGCCCGCCTCCACCAGCAGCGCCGCCGTGCGGCGCTCTTGCATGAGGGCCTGCAGCTTGTGCAGCCGGGCCTCGTGTTCCTGGGGGCTGATCGGCTGCGCGGCGGTGGTGAGTGACTTGAGCCCGGGGGGCGCACTCCTGGCGATGGCCGCCGCTGAGACGGCAAGAGCCGCTCCTGCTGACGAGCCGGCGACGAATGTGCGTCTTGAAACGAGCGTCATAGATTGCCTCGTAGCCCGCGGCCAGGGCCCTGCAGCGCGTGGCTGGCCGCCGACGCTGTGGATCGATCCTTAGGCGGATGCGCTCGCTAGTTGCCGCACTTGCACAGGGCTTCTTTGAAGCTGCCAAGCTGCACGAGGTTCAGGCTGGCGGCGTCCAAAGCATTGTTCAGGGCCTGCTGATAATTCTCCACGCTGCCGGAATAGCCATAGGCGCCGTCGCGCCCCTGGATCGTTTCCGTCCAGCAGCTATTGCCGGAGGGGCTCAGCAGCTGTCCTTTGAACGCGACCTGGGCGTCGTAGCTGGAACGGTGCCAGACGCTCTCCTTGGTGTGCACAGTGTCGACGGTGATGCTGAGTTTCGGACCGCTGCCGAGTCTGAAGCCGTTCTGGGTCAGCATGGTCTGGACGCCGTCCTGCACCCACGCGGCGACGTCGCTGCTGGTCGTGACCTCCGCTTTCAGAGGCTTGCTCTCATGGACGCGCTCACCGAGGGTCTTGTCGGCGCGGCCATCGGTAACCTGTACCTGCGAGACGGCCGAGCAGCTGAGATTGCCGACGACGGTCGAATCTTTGGGATTGCTCGAGTATTTCAGCGGCACGTTCATCGGGTCGATGCGATCGACGGCACACGCCGAGATCAGGAGCGGAGCGCTCAACACCATCAGCATCTTCATTTTCATTCGGGGTGTCCGGTGAGGCGGTGGCCGCAATCATAACGAAAGGGCGTCGGTGTTGGTACCACGCGACCGCCCCCGCGCCCGGCTCACTACGGCGTGCCGCTGTCATCCCCCAGTGGTGCGCCCGATCCCCGGCCTGCAGCGACAGCAGCCTGCCGCGGCCCCCGGGACAGACCGGCCGTCGCGGGCGCCTCCGCAGGGGCCATTTATGTGACGCCGGTCACTCACGGAACCGCGCCATGGCGCCGCTAAAGGCGAATCTGAGATGCCGTAACACTTTGAAAACGGAGAAAGGATTTAGCTTATTCAGGTGAATATCCGCTCCCAAGTCACCGTCCTGATCGCCGGGATCTTCCTGATCCTCGGGCTGGCTGCGATCCTCGTCGGCAAGCTGGTGATCATGCCGAGTTTCGCGCAGCTCGAGCGCGCGGATGCCGCCACGGAGATGCTCCGCATCGAGCACTCCCTCGATCAGACTCTCGAACAGGTCGCGCTCGCAAGCGTCGACTGGGGCAACTGGGCCGACACGTATCGCTTTGTCGTTGACCGCAACCCCGAGTTCATCCGCGCCAACATCACCGGAGTTGCCCTCAAGCAGCTCGACGTGAACGCGCTCTTGATCATCAACCGCGATGGCGAGGTCGTTCTGGCCAGGGACAATGACCTGAAGAGCGATCGGCCGCTGGGGCTTGATCTGGTCAGTCGCGCCACGCTTCCTGAGGATTTTCCGTGGCGTGCCAACCTTCGCGACGGCCGCCCGGCCCGTGGCCTCCTCAACAGCAATCGCGGCGTGCTGCTGCTCGCGGCGTCTCCGATCCTGGACGGCAACGGCGGGGGGGCGGCACGCGGCATGGTGCTGATGGGGCGCCTGCTTAACGACGCGGTGGTTGCCGGCATCGCGGCGCGCGCACAGGCGCAGTTGACGATGCTGTCGCCCAATGCCGCTCCCGCGGCCGAGGAGCTCAATGAGACCGAAGCGGTAACCCGGGTCTTCAAGCCGTTCCGCGATATCTACCAGCGACCCGCGATGGCTTTGCGGGTTGACGTGCCACGGGAAGTGACCCTGCGCGGCAAGGCGGCGGTGAAGGTCGCGGCCTGGTGCCTCCTGGCTGCGGTCGTCGTCGTCCTGATCCTGCTGGTGGTAGTGCTGAATCGGGTGATCCTCGAGCCCCTCGGGGCGATCACGCGCCACGCGGTCGCAGTCGGGGAGGGCGGGGATGCGGCGCCGCTCGGCCTCAGGCGCAACGATGAGATGGGCGTGCTCGCGCACGAGTTTGATCGCATGGTGCAGCGAGTCGCCGAGTCGCGCATGCAGCTGGTGGATCAGTCCTTCCAGGCCGGTTTCGCCGAGCTCGCCAAGGGCGTACTGCACAATCTCGGCAATGCTATGACGCCGATCGGCGTGCGGCTTGCGAATCTCGGCGAGCGGTTGCGCCAGGCACCCGCCGAGGACGCCGAGCAGGCTGCTACCGAGCTGCATGGCGGACAGTGCGATGCTGCGCGCAAAGCTGACCTGGAGGAGTTCCTGCGGCTCGCCTGTAAGGAGCTGGCCGTCACCGTGCGCGCCGCCCAGGAGGACGTCGCAGTAATGACGCGGCAGACGACCGTCGTACAGACCACGCTCGCTGAGCAGATGCGCGCGGCCCGCAACGAACACGTCATCGAACCGGTGCGTCTCACCGAGCTCGTCGCGCAGTCCCTCGAGATCGTCCCGGATGCCTGCCGCCAGCGCCTTACCATCGATACCGATGAAACTCTGCGCCGACTCGGCGTGGTGCGGCTCATCCTGCAGAATCTGATTATCAATGCGGCGGATGCGGTGCGCGATGCCGGCAGGGAAAGAGGCGTCCTGCGGGTTAGCGCCGAGATCGTCCGGGAGCGCGACGAGCCGCAGCTACATCTGCAGTGCCGCGATGACGGCGTCGGCATTGCACCCCAGAATCTCGAGCGCGTGTTCGAGAAGGGGTTCTCCACCAAATCTCCGGAAACCAACCACGGAATCGGTCTGCACTGGTGCGCAAACGCGATCAGTGCCCTCGGCGGTCGCATCTGGGCGGCCAGCGACGGCCCGGGCCGGGGCGCCTCGATGCACCTCCTGGTGCCCATAGTCACGCGTGAACCGGTCTCCGCAACAGGAGCCCTCTGAGGTCTGTCATGTCTGATTCAAGCTCAACGCCCACCCGGGTTCTGGTCGTCGATGACGAGGCCGAAGTTCGTGATGCCTACCGGCAGATCCTGCTCGAGAATGAAGTCACCCAGGAAATGGTGGGCTTTCGCGAGCTGCGCAGCCGCCTGTTCAACCGCAAGAACCCCTCCGACACGGCGCGCGAGCGCTCTCCGGTACGCGCCGCGGGCTTCGAGCCGGTGTTCTGCGACGGCGCCAACGCGGCCGTCACCATGGTCAAGGAGAGTCTGGCGCGCAATCAGCCCTTCGCGGTGGTGTTCCTCGATATGCGCATGCCGCCCGGACCTGATGGCGTGTGGGCGGCCACACAGATCCGCGAGCTCGACCCGGCGGTTGAGATCGTGATCTGCACGGCGTACTCGGACGTGGATCCCTGCGAGATCGGTGGTCTGGCGCCGCCCGAGGACAAGCTCTCCTACCTGCAGAAGCCCTTTCATCCCCATGAGATCCGCCAGCTGACGATCGCGCTGAGCAGCAAGTGGCGCGCCGAGCGGCGCATCGTGAAGCTCGCCTACTTCGATACGCTGACGGGCCTGCCGAACCGCGAGCAGTCGCAGCGCCGCCTGGTGAGCGCGCTGCAGGCCGCCAAGGACAACCAGCGCACGCTCGCGGTGCTGTATCTGGATCTCGACAACTTCAAGCGCGTCAACGACACTCTTGGGCATGCCGTCGGCGATGAGCTGCTGTGCGTGGTGGCCGAGCGCCTGCGCAGTTCGCTGCGCTACGGGGGCGAGGGCGCCCCCGCCGGCACCGCCGACAGCGCGCGCCCCGGGGACCTGGCACGCCTCGGTGGCGATGAGTTCCTGGTGCTGCTACCGAACCTGCGCGCCGTGAACGACGCCGGGGCGGTGGCGGAGCGGCTCATTGCGGCCCTGCGCGAGCCGGTGCAGCTCGCCATGAACTCGCTCGTGGTCACACCGAGTGTCGGCATCGCCCTCTACCCGCGCGATGGCGCCGATGCGGACACGTTGCTGCGCAACGCGGATCTTGCGATGTATTTCGCCAAGCGTCGCAGCCCCGGCACGCATGCATTCTTCGACGTCGCCATGAATGCAACCGCCCTGCACCGTTTCACGATCGAGGAGCAGCTGCGCGGCGCGCTCGAGCGCGACGAATTTTCACTTCAGTACCAGCCGCAGTTCGATGTGCGCACCGGCACCGTCTCGGGAATCGAGGCGCTGCTGCGCTGGAACAGCGCCGAGCTCGGCGCGGTGAGTCCGCTCGAGTTCATTCCGGTCGCCGAGGAGACCGGGCTCATCCACTCGATCGGCAAGTGGGTGCTGCGCAACGCCTGCCGGCAGGCACGCGCCTGGCGCGATGAGGGTCTGCCGTTCCAGAGAATGGCGGTCAATGTGTCCGGGCGACAGTTCGCGCTGGCGGAATACCCGGCGGAGGTGGCCGCGATCCTCGAGGAGACCGGGCTTGCGCCATCGGCGCTGGAGCTGGAGATCACCGAGTCCGTGGTTATGGCAGACGAGGTCTGGGCGCAGAAGGCGATCAACGAACTCAAGCAGCTCGGGATCTCGCTGGCGATCGACGACTTCGGTACCGGCTACTCAAGCTTCGGGCGCCTGCGTCACTTCTCGGTGGACCGCCTGAAGATCGATCGCTCCTTCGTCAGCAGCGTCACCGAGTGCAACGATGATCGCGCCATCGCCGCCGCCATCATTGCCATGTCGCGCTCGCTGCGCATCAACGTGACTGCCGAGGGCGTGGAGAACTTTCCGCAGCTGGCGTTCCTGCAGGAGCAGGACTGCCAGGACGCACAGGGGTTCCTCCTCAGCCGCCCGCTGGCGCCGGAAGCAGCGCGCGAGCTGTTGCGCCGGGTCAATGATGCGAGCGACGAGTCACGCACCCAGCGCCTCAAGGTCATCATCGGCTGACACGCCCGGCCGCGGCTGCCTGGCCCGGCCGGTCATTGCAGGCTTGTCGCTCGCCGTTTGCGGGTAGAATCGCCCGGGTTTCCCTCCTCAGCCACCCGGGTTAATGAAGACCGCGCTCGCCGATTTCATCAAGGACACGCCGGCGGGACAGGAGGCCGATGCCATCCTGCGCAGCTGCGTGCACTGCGGATTTTGTCTCGCGAGCTGTCCTACCTATCAGCTGCTCGGTAACGAGCTCGACAGTCCCCGCGGCCGCATCTACCTTATGAAGCAGGTGCTGGAGGGTGAGGCGGTCAGCGACAGCACCCAGTTGCACTTGGATCGCTGTCTTGGCTGCCGCGCGTGCGAAAGCGCCTGTCCGTCCGGCGTGAAATACGGACGACTCCTCGACATTGGACGCGCGGTGACCGAGAAGCGCGTGGCGCGCTCGCCGACGACGGCTGCCAAGCGCTTTCTCCTGGGCAAGATCGTGCCCTACCCGGAACGTGCGGCGCTACTGCTGAGGGCCGCACGCCTCGCCCGTGCGCTGCTGCCGCGCAGCCTGCGCGCTCAGCTACCCGAACTTCCGGCGCCGCTCCCGGCAGCCGCGCTCGCTTGGCCCGCGCCCCGGCACGCACGCCGCGTGCTGCTGTTGGAGGGATGCGTGCAACCCGCCCTGGCGGCCGGCATCAACCCTGCCGCGGCCCGCGTCCTGGACCGGGTCGGGATCTCGGCGCTGCCCGTGTCGGCGGCCGGGTGTTGCGGGGCCGTGAGCCAGCACCTGGGTGAGGAGGCCGACGCGCATGCGCAGTTGAAGCGCAACGTGGATGCCCTGTGGCCGGGGATCGCAGCGGGTGCCGAGGCGGTGCTGATGACCTCCAGTGCCTGCAGCGCGATGTTCGCCGACTACGGGCGGTTGCTCGCGGATGACCCGCAGTACGCGGCCCGCGCCGCCCGCATCGGCGAATTGACGCGCGACGCGAGCCAGCTCTTGGCCTCCGAGAGCGCCGCCCTGAAGAGCGCGCTGCTGCAGGCGCGCGCCGCGCACGCCGCCGGGCCGGCAACCCTGGTGGCCTTCCAGGCGCCCTGCAGCCTGCAACACGCGCTGAAGGCCTCGGGGACGATCGAGCCGCTGCTGCTTGCCGCGGGATTCACGCTGACGGTGGTCGATGACGGTCAGCGCTGCTGCGGGTCGGCGGGCACCTATTCCATCCTGCAGCCGGAGCTCTCGCAGCGCCTGCTCGCGGCTAAGCTCGAAGCGCTTGAGCGCGGCGCGCCCGAGGTGATTGCGACCGCCAATATCGGCTGCCTGCATCACCTGCGCGGCGCCACCTCGACGCCGGTGCGCCATTGGGTCGAGCTGCTCGATGAAAGACTCGGCGGTGGCTGATGCCTGGGGTGAGCGCATGCCGCGCTCGGTCGGCCTGCTGCAGACGGTGGCCCTCTCCGTGGGCGTCACGATCGGCAGCGGCATTTTCCGCGTGCCTGCGATCGTTGCCGGGCAGCTTCAGTCGCCGGGGCCGATGCTCGTGTGCTGGGTCCTGGGCGGCCTCGTCGCCCTGTGCGGCGCGCTCTCGATCGCCGAGCTCGCCGGTGCGCTGCCACGCTCGGGGGGCGTGTTTGCGTACCTGCTCGAGGCCTACGGGCCGCTGCCCGCGTTCCTGTTCGGCTGGACCGAGCTCGTGGTCATCCGCGCCGCGGCTCTTGGTGCAACCTCTACGATCTTCGCCGAGTATCTAGGTTACTTCTGGCCGCTGAGCGCAGCGCAAGTCCGCTACGTCGCGGCGGCGGCGATCGCCGCCATCGGGGCGATCAACTACCTGGGCGTACAGCGGGCGGCCTCCCTGCAGAGCGTGGCCACGGCACTCAAGTACGCCGCGCTCATGGCTCTGGGTGTGCTGGCCTTCACGGCGCGGGGCGGCAGTGTTGCGCACTTCACCAGCGTCCCCTTCGGCAGCGGCCTGTCGGTGTCGCTGCTGGCGACGGCCCTGATACCCGTGCTGTGGACGTACGACGGCTGGGCGGATCCGGCGAGCGTGGCCGGCGAGATCCGCGACCCGCAGCGCAACCTCCCGCGCGCGCTCATCGCAGGCGCACTGAGCGTGATGCTGGTGTATCTGCTCGTGAACGTGGGCTTCCTGTATGCGCTCGCGCCCTCGCAGATGGCCGGCTCGCGCCTGATTGCGGCGACGGTCGCCGAGCGGGTGCCGCTCCTGGGCGCCGCCGGTGCCGGCGTGATCGCCGCTGCGGTGGTGCTCGCGGCCTTCAGTGGTCTGAACGGCTCGATGCTGACGGGCTCGCGCATCTTCTTCGCGATGGCCGATCGCGGCCTGTTCTTCCGGGCCGTGGCGCGCGTCTCGCCGCGCTTCCACAGTCCCTCGGTTGCTATCGCGCTCGCCACCGTACTTGGCATCGCGTACGTGCTGGAGAATGACTTTGCGCAGCTCGCCGACAAGTTCGTGCTCGGCATCTGGCCCTTCTACGCGCTCGGCGTCGGCGCCGTCTTCGTCCTGCGCCGCACCCGCCCGCAGCTGCCACGTCCCTACCGGGTGTGGGGCTATCCGCTCGTGCCGCTGGTGTTCCTGCTGGCATCGATACTGATGGTGGGCAATGCCCTCATCACCGACCCGCGCAACACCGGCGTCACCTTCCTCATCATCCTGGCGGGGATCCCCGTGTACTGGGTGCGTGCCCGGCTGCAGCGCTCGCGCGCGTCTTAAGCCGCAACGCTCTGTCGGCTTCATATTAAGATAGACACTCTCCCCGGCAGGACGGCATAAGCTTGTCAAAATCAGGCAAAGGCGCGCTCGCGTTCATCTTCGTCACGGTGCTGGTCGACTCGATCGGCTTCGGCATCATCCTGCCCGTGCTGCCACGCCTCATCATGCAGCTGACCGGCGTGAGCATCGACCGCGCCGCAGCCTACGGCGGCTGGCTCGCCTTCTGCTACGCGGCGATGCAGTTCTTCTGTGCGCCCATCCTCGGCAACCTGAGCGACGCCTTCGGACGGCGTCCGGTGTTGCTCTTCGCACTCGCGGCGCTCGGCTGCGACTACTTCATCATGGGGTTCGCGCCGACGATCGTCTGGCTGTTCGTGGGCCGCGCGGTCGCCGGTATCGCCGGGGCTTCCTTTACGCCCGCTTACGCCTACGTCGCCGACATCACCGAACCTGCCAAGCGGGCCCAGAACTTCGGCCTCATGGGCGCAGCCTTCGGCGGCGGCTTCATCCTGGGGCCGGCCATTGGCGGCCTGCTCGGCAACCTCGGTCCGCGCGCGCCCTTCTTCGCAGCCGCCGCGATCGCACTTGCTAATACGACGTTCGGCTACTTCGCGCTCCCGGAATCCCTGCCACCGGCGAGGCGCCGCCCCTTCCACTGGGTGCGCGCCAATCCGCTCGGCACCCTGTTGCAAATGAGGAAATATCCGGTGGTGCCGTGGCTACTGGGCGCGGTCTTCCTGTGGCAGCTCGGGCACCAGGTGCTGCCGAGCACCTGGGCTTTCTACACCATCTCGAAGTTCGGCTGGAGCAGCGCCGAGGTGGGGTATTCGCTTGCGTGGGTGGGTCTGCTGATGGCGGTCGCGCAGGGCGTGTTCACGCGCATCCTGATCCCGTTTCTCGGCGGCGAACGGCGCGCGGCGCTGACCGGCATGGCTGCGGCACTACTGGCATATCTCGGCTACGCGTTCGCGACCGACAGCTGGATGATGTACGCGGTGTCGCTCACCACCTTCGTTTTCGCGGTTGCGTATCCTTCCATGAACGCGATCGCCTCGCAGCAGGCGCCCGCCGATGCCCAGGGAGAAATGCAGGGCGCGATCGCATGCCTTTACAGCCTGAGCGCAATTCTGGGGCCGCCGTTCATGACACAGATCTTCGGTTACTTCTCGGCGCCCGCCGCCGTCGTCCACTTTCCGGGCGCGGCATTCCTGGCCGCGGCGCTCCTGACCCTCGGCAGCGCTGCCTTACTGGTGCGCGCGCTGCGCCTCGCACCGCCGCCGGCGGCGGTCAGCGTGGCTGCCGGCGAGGTCTGAAGCGTGTGTGCCAGCACCCGACGCCTGCTGCTGACGGCGCTCGTGTTTCTCGCCGGCTGGGCGCAGGCCGCGCTGGCCGCCGACGCGCCGCCGATCCGTCACGTGTTTGTGCTGGTGCTCGAGAACCAGTCGTATGAGTACACCTTCGGGCCGCAGTCGCAGGCACCCTACCTCGCCAGGGAGCTGCCGGCGCGCGGCGCGCTGCTGCGCCAGTACCACGGCATCGGGCATTACAGCCTGGACAATTACCTCGCCCTGATCAGCGCGCAGGCACCGAATGACGAGACGCAGATGGACTGCCTCGTGTTCAGCGAATTCAAGCCCACCGCCACCGGCCTTGATGCGCACGGCCAGCTGCACGGCGCCGGCTGCGTGTATCCGGCGATCGTGAAGACGCTGCCGGACCAGCTCGAGGCAGCGGGGCTCACCTGGCGGGCGTACATGGAGGACATGGGCAGGAACCCCGCGCGCGAGCGCCCCACCTGCGCGCACGTCGCCGTAGGCGCGCGCGAAAACACCGACGGTGCGCAGATCGGCGACCAGTACGCCAACAAGCACAACCCGTTCGTCTATTTCCACTCGATCATCGATGACCAGGCGCGCTGCGACCACCACGTCGTCAACCTCAACCTGCTGCCGGCGGATCTCGAGGATGCCGCACGCAGCCCAAACTACGTGTTCATCACGCCCAACCTCTGCCACGACGGCCACGATGACCCGTGCGTGGACGGAGGGCGCGGCGGACTCCACGCGGTCGATCAGTTCCTGAGGCTGTGGGTGCCGCGCATAATGGAGTCGCCGGCGTTCCGCGAGTCCGGGATGCTCGTGATCACCTTCGACGAGTCCGGCAGCATCAGCGCGGCCGGGGCGAGCGCCTGCTGCGGTGAGCGCGCGCTGCCGGGCGCCAAGTACCCGCCCGGGCTCTCAGGTCCCGGCGGCGGCCGCATCGGCGCGGTGGTGCTGTCCCCCTTCATCAAGGCCGGGACCGTCAGCGATACCCCCTATAACCACTACGCGTTGCTGCGCACCATCGAGGGGATCTTCGGGCTGGTGCCGCTTGGCTACGCGGCGGCCGCGGATCTCGAGAGCTTCGGCAGCGACGTGTTCAGCGCCGGCGCGCCGCGTCAGCCCGCTCAATGAGGTCGCTGACGATTGGGTTCGTGGTGCGCAGGAGCGGACCGAAGATCTTCTGCACCGGGCTGAAGGTGACTTCCTTGCCGAACATGCCCGGTTGGCGCAGCGTGAGCGTGGCGCGTGGGGGATTGGTCAGGCCGGAGTAGCTGATGTTGATGATGTTGGCGAGCGGGATGCGCTCCTCCTCGCCACGGAAACGCACGCGCAGTGCATCGCCGTCGTCGTACACCGCATCCGCAAGGTCAAAGACCAGGCGGCGCATCAGCCAGAAGCCCAAGCCAAACATCAGAAACGGCACGACGAAGAACACGAGCGCAGGCTTTGCCCGCGCGTGCAGGCCCGCGCTCAGGGCCGTGGCGAGAAACAGCGTTAGACCGCCGAACCAAAGGTGTTGCGCGAGGAAATGCGCTTACCGCTCTCGTCATCCACGGCCGCGATACCTCGGTGCAGGGGCCGACAGGGGGAGGGGCCCGGGACCACGCACGCGCTTCGGGCTATCCCCTAAGTTACTGAAAACGCCCGGGTTTACTGTGCGCTGCAGCACGATCGGATAAATCCGCCCCCGTGTCACGCCTCCCGAATGCACCGGCAGGCCGCTCGACAAATACTTGCCGAGGCAGTATTATCGTCGGCAGTAATAGTTCCGGCAGCGATAATTGTCCATGATCCGCCGCAGCAGCAGCAAGGCCGAGCCCGTGACCGCGCTCCAGCCCCCAGGCGAGGGGCTGAGCGTGGGCTACCTCATGGGGCGTGCCCGTGCGTCGCTCCTCTCGGGTCTGGATGCCGAGCTTGCGCCGTTCGATCTCACCGGCATGCAGTTCGCAGCCCTCAAGCACATCGGCGAGGGAGCGGCGCGCACCGCGGCTGACCTGTGTCGCTTCATGCAGTACGACACCGGGGCGATGACTCGCATTCTGGATCGCCTCGAGGCCAAGACCCTGGTGCGTCGCGAACGCTCGCGCGAAGACCGCCGCACCGTGGTGCTGCGGCTGACACCTGGCGGGCATGCCCAGATCGTGCGGCTCGCGGCGGTCGCCGGACGGGTGCTCGAGGCGCATCTCGCAGGCTTCGACCACGACGAAATCGAGGCGCTCAAGAGCTACCTCGGACGGATGATCGATAACGGACACACGCTGGGGGACACTCGACAGACAGGTACAGGCGGCAAGTCATGAATTCCCGCATCGCGCTTCTGCTTTCCCTCATGGCATTCACGCTCATCGGCTGCGTCGATCGCGGCAACTGGAAGCCCGCACCGCAGTTGAAGCCCGACGCGCTCGCGAGCAGCCAGGCCCTCCAAGACGCGAAGCTCGAGGCGGCTGCGTGGCCGACCGATCAGTGGTGGCGCTCCTACGGCGATCCGCAGCTCGATGCCCTGGTCGAGGAGGCGCTCGCCGGCAGTCCGACGCTCGAGATCGCGCAGGCGCGCCTGCGCGCGGCGCAGGCGCAGACGGTTGCAGCCCGTGCGGCGCGCGATCCGCAGGCTGCATTCAATGCCGGCCTCACCCGCGAGCGCTTCCCGCAGAACGAGCTGTATCCGGCGCCCTTAGGCGGTTCCTGGGCGACCGAGGGCAATGCCACGCTCGACTTCAGCTGGGATCTGGATCTGTGGGGGCGCAACCGCCAGCTGCTGGCGGCTGCCCGGGCAGGGGAGGCGGCCGCCGAGGCCGACCGCCAGGCCGCGCGCCTGGCGATATCGGTCGCGGTGGTGCAGGCGTACATCCAGTTCGATCTCAACTACTCGCTCCTCGATGTCACCAGCGACAATCTCAAGCAGCAGCAGTCGATCCTCGATCTCACCCAGCAGCGCGTGAGCGCGGGTCTGGAGAATACCGCCCGGGTGAAACAGTCCGAAGGTACGGTGGCGCTCACGCGTGCCGGCCTCGCCTTCGTCGAGGCCAACATCGAGCTGTCGCGCAACCAGCTGGCGGACCTCGCCGGCGCCGGCCCCGATCGCGGCCAGGCACTCGGGCGCCCGCAGTTGAACGCCCCGGCCGACATCGCGCTGCCCTCACAGCTGCCGGCGGATCTGCTCGGGCGCCGCCCGGATGTGGCCGCCGCCCGTGCCCTGGTCGAGGCGGCGAACCGCGGCGTCAAGGCCGCAGAGGCCGACTTCTATCCCAACATCAACCTGGCGGCCTTCGCCGGCCTGCAGCCGGTCGGGTTGTCGCAGGTGTTTGACTCGCGCACTTTCGGCGCAGGACCGGCCTTAAGCCTGCCGGTCTTCAACCGTGGTGCGCTGCGCGGGCAGCTGTATGGACGCCAGGCGCAGTTCGACTCCTCCGTCGGCCAGTACAACCAGACCCTGCTCGATGCCGTGAAGGACGTCGCCGACGTGGTCGCCAACTGGCGCGGTTTGGAGCGCGAGACCCTCCAGGAGCAGACCGCGCTCGACGCCGCGCAGCGCTCCTACGATCTGACCAGCGAGCGCTACCGCGCAGGGCTCGACAACTACCTGAGCGTGCTTTCCAGCCAGAACCAAGTGCTGCTCGCCCAAACGCTGCGCGCGGAGCTGCAGGCGCGTCGGCTCACCTTCAGCGTCAACCTGGTGCAGGCCCTCGGTGGCGGCTACGTCGCGCCGGCCGGCTGACCCTACGACTGCCGCCCACCCACTTCCCAGGATCGAGTAAGCGCACATGGACGCCCAGGTAACGACTGAACCGGCCACGACGCAGACGCTGCGCCAGCGGCGCCAGAAGTGGCTCGTCATCCTCACCGTGGCACTCATCGTGGTGGCGCTCCTCGTGGGCGCCTGGTGGCTTTTCTACGGCAGTCACTACCAGAACACCGACGATGCCTACGTCGCCGGCGACCTGGTCAACGTCATGCCGCAGGTGAGCGGCACGGTGGTGAGCATCGGGGCGGACGAGACCGACCTCGTCAAGGCCGGCCAGGAGCTCATCAAGCTCGATCCGACCGACATGCGCATCGCGCTGCAGGACGCCGAGCAGCAGCTGGCGCGCACGGTGCGCCAGACGCGCACCGTGTTCGCCAACCGCGACCAGTTGACCGCCATCGTCAGCCAGCGCCGCGCGGACCTTAACCGCGCCCAGGCCGACTTCGACCGCCGCAAGAACCTCGCCGCATCCGGCGCGGTCTCGGGCGAGGAGCTCGGGCACGCGCGCGATGAGCTGAAGGCCGCCCAGGACGGGCTCGTCGCGGCGCAGAAGAACCTCGCTGCCAGTGTCGCCCTCGTCGGACAGACCGGGGTAGCCGACAACCCGGACGTGCAGGCGGCAGCCACGCAGGTCGAGAAGGCCTGGCTCAACCTGCAGCGCACCAGTGTGCGGGCGCCGGTATCGGGCTACGTCGCCAAGCGCGGCGTGCAGCTCGGCGACCACATCGCCCCGGGCGCCCCGCTCATGGCGATCGTGCCGCTCGAGCGCATGCGCGTCGAGGCGAACTTCAAGGAAGTACAGCTGCGCCGTATGCGTCTCGGGCAGCCCGCCAAGGTCGTGGCGGACCTCTACGGCGGCAAGGTCGAGTACCACGGTACGGTGCAGGGCATCGGGCTCGGCACCGGGGCGGCCTTTGCGCTCTTGCCGGCGCAGAACGCCACCGGCAACTGGATCAAGGTCGTGCAGCGCGTGCCGGTGCGCATCATGCTCAGACCCGAGGAGCTGCGCGCGCACCCGCTGCGCATCGGCCTGTCCACCCGGGTGAGCGTCGAGACCGTGAACGAGAACGGCCAGCAGCTGGCGCAGAGCGCACCGCAGAAGCCGGTGCTCAGCACCGACACCTACCAACTCGACAACGCGGAGATCAAGGCGCGCATCGCCGAGATCATCCGCGACAACACGCGTGAGGGCGCACCGCCCGCCGGATGAGCGAACCCAAGCAGCCGCTCGCGCCTCTGCACGGGGCGCAGCTCGCGATTGCGACCTTCGGCGTCTCGCTCGCGACCTTCATGCAGGTGCTCGACACCACCATTGCCAACGTGTCGGTGCCCACCATTGCCGGCAGCATGGGTATCAGCGCCACCCAGGGTACCTGGGTCATCACCTCCTTCACCGTCGCGACCGCCATCTCCATGCCGCTCACCGGGCGCGTGGCCGAACGCTTAGGCCAGGTACGCCTGTTCCTCCTGGCCACGGTGCTGTTCACGATTGCCTCGATCCTGTGCGGCCTCGCGCCCAACATGCCGATGCTCATCGCCGGGCGCGTGTTGCAGGGGGCGGTGGCAGGACCCCTGATGCCGCTGTCGCAGGCGCTGATGCTGTCGATCTACCCGCGCGAGAAGCGCGGCCAGGCGCTGGCCTTGTGGGCGACGATCGCGGTCGTCGCCCCGATCGTGGGTCCCATCCTCGGTGGCTACATTTCCGACAACGCCTCCTGGCCCTGGATCTTCTTCATCAACGGACCGGTCGGAGTGCTGGCGGTGCTTCTCACCACCGAGTCTATGCGGCGCATGGAGAGCGCGCGGCACAAGCCGCCGATCGACTGGACCGGGCTCGTGCTGCTGGCCGTGTGGGTAGGAGTGCTGCAGGTGATGCTCGACCTGGGATCGGATGAGAACTGGTTCGACTCGCCGCTGATCATCTCCCTGACCCTCATCACCTCCATCGTGTTCTGTTACTGGCTGGTATGGGAGCTCAACCACCCCTACCCGATCGTGGACCTGTCCTTGTTCAGGGACCGCAACTTCGCCGTCGGGGCGGGCGGGGGCAGCCTCATCTACGCGGCCTTCTTCGGCAGCAGCGTGCTGCTGCCGCTCGTGCTGCAGACCCAGTTCGGCTACACCGCGACCTGGGCGGGACTCGTCATCGCGCCGATCGGCATCGCCCCGATCCTAGGCTCGCGCTTCGTGGGGCGTAACTACCAGCGTGTGGATCCACGCCTGCTGATCACCGCCTCGTTCTTCATCACCGCACTCGTCATGTGGTTGCGGTCGCACTCGAGCACCGACTGGGGGCTGTGGAACCTGCTCGAGCCGCAGGCGCTGCTCGGGGTGGGTGTCATGATCATGTTCACCCCGCTCACCGCCGTCACGCTTTCAACGCTGGATCCGCACCGCTCGGCCAGCGCGCTCGGGGTGTCGAGCTTCATGCGCCTCACGGCCTCGGGCTTCGGCGCCTCGCTCTTCACCAGCATCTGGCAGAACCGCGCCGCCGTGCACCACACGCGCCTGGCCGAGGCGATCACGGCGTTCGATCCGGTGCGCAGCGGCACCTTTGGCACGCTGACACAGCGCGGTCTCGACGCGCAGCAGGCCTACGGACTCGTGGATGCCACGCTCACTAACCAGGCCTTCGTGATGGCGGCCAATGACGTGTTCTGGGCGGCCGCGATCGCGATCGTCGGCATCACCTCGATCGTGTGGCTGGCGCGGCCACCGTTTCATTTCATGTCGACGCCGGTGGTGAGCGAGTAGGGCAGCTACTCGAGCTTCAGGTAACACAACGGCAGGGCGGTGGTGGACTTGATGGTCTCGAGCGCGAAGCTGGCACTCACGTCCTGGAACTCGACCGCGGAGATCAGGCGCTTGTAGACCACGTCGTAGGCGTCGATGTCCGGCACCACAATGCGAATCAGGTAGTCCACGTCCCCGCTCATGCGGTGGATCTCGGTGACCTCGGGGATGTCGCGCACTGCGCGCACGAATCTCTGGAACCAGGCATCGCTGTGGTTGCCGGTCTTGAGCGTCACGAACACCGTGGTGCCCACGTTCAGGGCATGCGCATCCAGGAGCGCCACGCGCTGCCGGATGACCTTGTCGGCCTCAAGCTTCTGGATGCGCCGCCAGCAGG
>Ga0302177_10000770_pt1 | contig 23600 bp, 14 predicted proteins | sample I_Palsa_E1_2_FD_198780 | JGI IMG/M metagenome (GOLD analysis project Ga0302177, IMG submission 198780) | Peat permafrost microbial communities from Stordalen Mire near Abisko, Sweden - I_Palsa_E1_2 | ecosystem: Environmental > Terrestrial > Soil > Palsa > Peat permafrost | place: Sweden... | reverse complement strand
GGTAGCTGGTGGAACTCTGCTGTTTGGTCACGGGAAGAATGGGACGTTGCTCTAAAGACTTTTGATGGAATCGGCTATTACCGAATTTACCTTGATCGACTCAGAAAACAGTGGTTTGTGGAAGGCGTCTTTGATTAGCCGTGCAATACGTGGAACTCCATGCCCGTTCTGCCTTCACATTTCTTGAAGGCGCATCCCTGCCGGAAGTTCTCGCGCAAGTCTGTTCCGAGCGGAATATGCCGGCAATGGCGCTCTTAGATAAGGATGGTGTATACGGTGCTCCCCGTTTTCACATGGCAGCAAAGCAATACAGGATCAAATCTCACGTAGGAGCAGAGGTCAGCATTGCAGAATATGGAAATCTTCCTGTGCTCGTCGAGTCTCGCACTGGCTATCAGAATTTGTGCCGTCTGATTACAACCGCCAAATTACGCACGAAGAAAAAAACGATTGCCACATCCAGCCTCGATGAATTGCACAATCATGCTGAAGGACTGATCTGCCTGACCGGGGATGAGAACGGACCACTGGTTCATGCTTTGCAGCATGGCGGGGTGTCAGCGGGCCGGGACGTGCTGCACAAACTGGTATCAATCTTTGGCCGGGATAATGTCTATGTCGAACTGCAAAGGCATTCTGATCGTATTCAAGAATCGAGGAATCAAGTCTCGGTCGAATTGGCGAGAGAACTTCATCTAGCTCCGCTGGCAACGAACGGTGTTCGTTATGCCACGCGAGCCGAACGGCAGATTGCGGACGTATTTACCTGCATCAAGGAAAAACGCCGTCTTGATACAGCGGGCCGTTCGCTTTCTCAAAATTCAAAACGCTATATCCGCAGTGCGGAAGAGATGGGCCGGCTCTTCTCTGACTTCCCGGAAGCAGTCGCCAATACTAACGAACTCTCTTCACGATTGGACTTCACACTTGAGAAATTAGGCTACGAGTTTCCCCGCTATCCCGTGCCTGAAGGCGAGACCATCGACTCTTTCCTGCGAAAACGAACATGGGATGGTGCGCGGCTCCGCTATCAACCTGTTACAAAGCGTGTCTGCGAACAGCTTGAGAAGGAACTGTCTCTTATCGAAAAGCTCAAGCTGGGAGGCTACTTTCTCATCGTTTGGGACTTAAGTCGATTTTGTCAGCGGAATGGAATTCTCGTGCAGGGACGGGGATCGGCAGCGAACAGCGCAGTCTGTTATTCGCTGGGAATCACGGCTATAGACCCGATTGGGATGGACCTGCTTTTTGAGAGGTTCTTGTCAGAAGAGCGCGGAGAGTGGCCCGACATCGACCTCGATCTGCCCAGCGGAGAGGAGCGAGAGAAGGTCATCCAATACGTGTACGAACGATATGGCAAAAGTGGCGCAGCCATGACCGCCAATGTTTGCACTTATCGCGGCCGTTCTGCCGCAAGAGAGATGGGCAAAGTGCTCGGCTTCGATGAGGAAACCGCGTCTCGGCTATCAGCGATTGTGGGTACGTGGGAATGGAAAGACCCGAATGACACGATGGAGCGGCAGTTTACAAATTCGGGTTTGAATATTCATCATCCGCAAATTGCTTTATACCTCAATCTTTGTCAGCGAGTGCAAGACTTACCTCGTCATCTCAGCCAGCACTCCGGCGGCATGGTCATCTGCCAAGGACAACTGGATTCCGTAGTTCCGCTAGAACCCGCTACCATGCCAGGACGAGTAGTAGTGCAGTGGGACAAGGATGACTGTGCTGATCTCGGGCTTATCAAAGTGGACCTGCTCGGCCTTGGAATGATGGCTGTGCTTAAAGACAGCATCGAACTGATCCACGATCACTATCGAGAAGAAGTTGACCTCGCTCATCTGTCCCAGGATTGTCCCGATGTTTACGACACGATCCGCAAAGCCGACACCATTGGTATGTTCCAAATCGAGAGTTGTGCTCAGATGGCGTCTCTGCCGCGCAACAACCCGACACGCTTTTATGATCTGGTGACACAAGTTGCGTTGATTCGTCCGGGGCCGATTGTGGGAAAGATGACAAATCCATATTTGAACCGGAGACAAGGTAAAGAACGTGTCACATATCCGCATCCGTCATTGGTGCCTGTTTTGGAAAGAACGCTTGGAGTGCCTCTTTTTCAAGAACAATTGCTGAAGATGGCGATGATCTGCTCCAACTTCACGGGCGGCGAAGCCGAAGAATTGCGCCGTGCTCTCGGTAGCAGACGATCTCGACAGCGGATGAAAGAAATCGAGGGCAAACTACGTGCTGGCATGAAAGCGAATGGATTCCCCACCAGCACGCAAGATGAAGTTGTGCAATTCATCTCATCCTTTGCTTTGTACGGTTTTCCCGAGTCGCACGCCGCGAGTTTTGCTTTAATCGCGTATGCCAGCGCCTTCCTGAAGGTTCGTTATCTGGCAGCATTCACAGCCGCATTACTCAACAATTGGCCGATGGGCTTCTATCACCCCGCGACCATCGTAAAGGATGCCCAACGTCACGGCTTGAGAGTAAAGCCCGTGGACGCGACCCGCTCAGAGTGGGGATGCTCGTTAGAACTAGATGGGAATGCCGCCACGTTACGTATCGGCCTCCGTTACGTGCGGGGACTGCCGCAGTCTTCGGCAGAGGCGTTGATAGAAGCCCGTGCCCTGACGACATTCGTTTCGGTTGATGACCTAGCTAGACGTGTGCCCCAACTCAGCAAAGCTAATCTGGCAATGCTGGCACGCATTGGCGCTCTCAACAATCTTAACGATGAGAGACTGCATCGTCGTGATGCACTGTGGCAAGTCGAACGGGCCGTCCGAAAGCATGGACCTCTGTTTGAAGGAATAGTAGATTTTGACACTGAGTCGCCCTTGTCTCGCATGAGTGCCGAAGAAAGACTCGTTTCCGATTTCCACGGTACGGGGCTAACCACTGGTCCTCATCCTATGGCTTACCAGCGAGACGCTATCCGTCGCATGGGCATCCATTCTGCGATAGAGGTGAAGAACCTGCCAGATGGAAGAGAGGCTGTGGTCGCCGGATGCGTCATCACACGCCAAAGGCCGGGCACTGCAAAGGGGCTGATTTTTATGACCCTGGAGGACGAGACAGGAACTGCAAGAGTGATCGTCAAGCCCGACTTCTATGAAAAGAACCGAGCGGCTGTGCTTTATGAAAGATTTGTTCAAATTTCAGGAACGATCCAGAACCGGGACGGAGTTGTTAACGTCATTGCAAACCGAATCGACCCGTTGGCGATTAGCGCCGCCGAGACCCTTTCTCACGACTTTCACTAAGTTGCTCACCCCGGCGCTCGCCACTCGTCTAAGCCCAACAGCACAGCGATCAGGCGCGGACGCTCCATCCAGTGCTTTATCGAAGGTTGCGACCTGTATCTGCTGTTCGATCCCATCAGAGAAGAGGAGTCTTCCAATGTATAGAATTCGTTTGTTTGCTCTGCTTTTGGGTCTTTTGTCCGTAGCGAATTTCTGCCACGCCCAAACTGCCACCGGCGAAACCTTGATGCTCGATCTGCCCCGGCAGAGCCAGCATGCGCAGATCACGCAGCGCGTTGGCATCACCGACATCACCATCAACTATCACCGGCCGCTGGCCAATGGCCGCCAAATCTGGGGTAAAGTTGTGCCTTATGGGCAAGTCTGGCGCGCGGGAGCCAACGAAAACACCACCATCACGTTCACCGATCCGGTCACGATTGAAGGCCAGCCGCTCGACAAAGGAACTTACGGCCTGCACATGATCCCCGGCGAAAATCAGTGGACCGTGATCTTCTCGAAGACCTCCGCCGCGTGGGGAAGCTTCAGCTACAAGCAGGAAGAGGACGCCTTGCGCGTTACCGTGAAGCCGCAGGCGGCCGAATTGCACGACGCGCTAGCCTACGATTTCGATGATCTCAAGCCGGATTCCGCTGTGGTTACGCTGCGCTGGGAAAAGGTCGCGGTGCCCTTCAAAGTTGAGGTCAAAGTAAACGACATCGTCGAAGCCAGCATTCACCGACAGATCCGCGGACTCAATCAGTACTACTGGGAAGGCTGGGACGATGCCGCCGGTTACCTCCTCGCCAACAAGATCAATCTGGACGAGGCCCTGAAAGACGAAGATCTGTCGATCCAAGCGGAAGAACGCTTCGACAATCTGCTCAACAAGTCGCGCATTCTGGAAACCATGGGCCGCAAGGATGCCGCCACGGAGTTCCGCAACAAAGCATTGGAGAAGGGCAACGCGCTGCAGCTTTATTTTTATGGCCGTCAGCTGCAACGGGAAAAGAAGCAGGAGGAAGCATTCGCCGTTTATCGCTCAAACGCGAAGAAGTTCCCCGACTATTGGACGTCGCACCTCGGTCTGGCCCGCGTTTATAGCGGCCAGGGCGACTTCGACAATGCCGTCAAAGAGGTGCAAACCGCCCTCACGGGCGTGCCGGATGATGCCAACAAATCTAACTTGCAGAACTACGTAAAGCGTTTGCAGTCAAAAGACGACATCAACCGCTAGCCAGGTCGTGATCGAAAGACCTTGAGAAAGAAAATGGGCCAGCCCCGTGGGCCGGCCCATTCATTTGCAAATCATTTACTGGGACGATTCGATTCCGTCTCTCACCACACCCGGCAAGCGTTCGCTCGGACCATCCTCTGGCCAGCCTTGCATCCAAAAGCCTGGGCGAATTCCGGCATGTTCGAAACCACATTGTCGATGCGGAAGATGGGCAGCGAGTGCGGATCGGTGGTAACCGACAGGCGCGCCACCTCCGGCCTGATGTTCGTGCACCACGAGTAGGCGTTCGAGAGGAAGAAACGCTGGCGATAAGTCCAGCCGTCCGGACCTTTGTCGTCGAGCGATTTGCCTTGCTTCTTGAGTTCGGCTTCAAGCGCATAGAGCGCCAAATGAATTCCCCCGTTATCCGCCGTGTCCTCACCCTGAGTCAGTAAGCCATTCTGCTTGACCCCGGGACCCGCGTCGGGAACCTCCTGCGTGTACTCGTCGGAGATGCACTTGCCGCGCTCGTCATATTGCTTGGCGTCCTCGGCGGTCCACCAGTCGCGCAGATTGCCCTGAGCGTCGAATTTGCGCCCCTGGTCGTCAAAGCCATGCGTCAGTTCGTGGCCGATGACCATTCCGATCGCGCCGTAATTCACGGAATCGTCCATGTTTTTTTCGAAGTATGGCGGTTGCAGAATCCCGGCGGGAAAGTTGATTGTGTTCAGTTGCGGATCGTAATACGCATTGATGGTGGGCGGCGTCATGGTCCACTCGCTGCGGTCCACAGGCTTGCCAATCTTGGCGACCCATCGTTCGAATTCGAACGACGACGCCTGTCCCACGTTGGCGAGGTAGCTGTCGCGCGTAATCTTCACGCCGGAATAATCGCGCCAGTGCGAAGGATAGCCGATTTTGTCCTCAATTCCCTTCAGCTTGACCATAGCCTGCTCTTTTGTGGCGGGCGTCATCCAACTCGCGCTGTCAATGTCGTCGTGCATCGCACGTTCGATGGCATGCACCATTTCCAGCGTGCGCGCCCGGCTCTCCGGCGGGAAGGCGCGGTCCACGTAGGCCTGGCCGAGCGCCTCGCCGAGATCGCGGTCGGCGTTGTGCACACAGCGTCTCCAGCGCGGCTGGTTCTGTTCCTGTCCGGCCAGCGTGTGGTAGAAGAAGTCGAAATTCTCGTCCCCCATCGCTTTGGTCAAGTAGGGCGCCGCGTGGTGAATCGCCTGCCAGCGCATGTAGGTTTTCCAATGATCGAGCGGATGTTCCACCAGTAATTTTTCCTCGGCGCGAAAGAATTCGGGTGAGCTGACAATGTAGTGCTCGCTGGCCGGGGCGTTCACCGCTTTCAAATAAGCGCTCCACTCGACGGAGGGCGTAAGTTCGCGGATCTGCGCCAGGCTCATCTTATTGTTGATGTTCTTCGGATCGCGCCGCTTGACGTTATCCATTTGCGCCTTGGCCAGCGCGGTTTCCAGTTCAATCACAATGCCCGCATCGTCGCCGGCTTGCGCTTCCGCTTCACCCGCCAGCACGAACATCTTCCGCACGTGCACGCGATATTGCTTGAGCGTCTCCACCGACTTCTCGTCGGTGTTGATGTAGTAGTCGCGATTCGGCAAACTGAGGCCGCCCTGATCGATCTGCGCCACCACTTTAGAAGCGTCGTCAAAGTCTTGGCCGCCGCTGAAACCGAAAAACGGAGCGTTCGTCTGATTGTCAGATCCTTCCCATGCGCCGGGAAACAAGTGATGGAGATGGGCGATTTCGAGCGTGATTTCTTTCTTGGACTTGAGAGCGGCAATGCGGTCCAGTTCCGGCTGCAGAGGCTTCAGGCCGGCCGCTTCAATCCCGCTTTCGTCCATGCAGGCGGCCCAATAGTCGCCGATCTTCTGCTGCCCCGCGCTGCGCTTGGGATCGTTGGAGCTGTTTGCTTCCAGAGTCTCGCGCAGCGCGGTGTCGTTCCACATTTCCAGGCCGCTCCCGGTGCCCCAGTCCACCTGGTCGGGAGGAATCGGGTTGGCCGCGAGCCACTTATTGCAGGCGTACTTGTAGAAGTCGTCGCAAGGGTTCAAGGTTTTGTCGACCACGGTTGGGTCGAAGTGTTCCAGCTTGGGAGCGTCTTTGGTTTCGTCGGCCGCGGCTGTCCCGCCGGCTGCGGAGTTGAGGGTTGCCTTTTGCCCGAGCAGCGCCACGGGCAAAGTCAAGAGCAAGCATAGGACGATTCTGGAAATAGACATTGGGCCTCTTTGTGAGAGTGAACGGAATGGGAGCAGGAATAGCAATGGCCGCTTAAGGTACGCCTACAAAAGATATGCACATCGGGAAGATGTCCACGTAAAGGCCGCAGGTTCAACACTGCGAAAGACGAGGCACAACACCCCAGCACCTTCCCGTAGAACAACATACTACAGACGAGCCGCCGGCCGGATAGTTAGCTGGGGCGTCCGGGAAGTTCGGCTGCCACGGCATCAATCGCACATCGGAAATCCGGCGCTCCAGGCCTACCCGGTGTTGTGCAGTCCAGCGGCGATGCCGTTGATGGTCGCGCCCAGAGGATACTCAAGCTTTGCCACGTCCTGGCCTTGCTGCTTGCGCCGCAAAAGCTCGACCTGGATCAGGCTCATCGGATCCACATAAGGGTTCCGCAAATGAATGGAACGCGCCAGCACCCGGTTGCGCGCCAGCAACTCGCGTTGGCCGGAGATCCGCAGAATCATCTGCCGCGACCGCAGAAACTCGTCTTCCAGCATGGCAAAAACGCGCGCGCGTAACCCCGCATTCTTCACCAATCCGGAATAAACCCGGGCAATCGAGAGATCGGCCTTGGCCATGCCGAGCTCGACGTTGCGCGCCAGGTCCGAGAACAAGGCGAAATGTTTCAGCATTTCGCGCAGCAGCCGCTCATGGCTCTTGCCCTTCGCGACAAAACTCTGCAGCCCGTGGCCTACTCCGTACCAGGCCGGCACGGCGTGGCGGCTCTGCATCCATCCGAACACCCACGGAATGGCGCGCAGATCCTCCAATCGGCGGCTCTTGGTCCGGCGCGATGGCCGCGAGCCGATGCGCGCCGCATCCAATTCATGCACCGGCGTGGCCTGCTCGAAGTATTCCAGCACGTCGCCATTCTCCGCGATATCGCGGCGATAGACGCGGTAGGCTTCCAGCGACATTTCCTCCATCGCCTCTTCCCAGCGCCCCTGATCCTTTGCTTGCTCGGACCCAGCGCGCGTGAGCGCTTCCAGGCTGGCGGCAATCATCAGTTCCAGGTTCCATTCCGCCAGCACGGCATCGACGTACTTCCAGTTGAGAACCTCTCCCTGTTCGGTGATGCGGATACGCCCGGAAAAGCAGCCTTCCGGCTGCGCCAGGATTGCCGAGTGCGTGGGGCCGCCGCCGCGCCCAACCGTGCCGCCACGGCCATGAAAGAGCCTCAGTTTCACTCCGCATTCTTGCGCCGCCTGATGCAACTCCCGGTGCGTTTTGTATAGCTCCCAGGTACTCGTGAGCATTCCTCCATCTTTATTGGAGTCGGAGTAGCCCAGCATAACCTCCTGCCACCGTCCCCAGGAATCGAGCAGCGGCTGATATTCGACATCCCGCCACAGACGGCGCATCACGCCGCCGGCCGCGCGCAAAGAATCAATCGACTCAAATAGCGGCACCGGCATCAGACCGGGGTCGTTCAGGCCGGAGCCGTTCAGGCTTGCTTCATCGGGGCAGGGATCGTTCAGGCAAAAATCGACGCCAGAACCAGCCAGACTCACGCCGCAAGCCTTCGCCAGACGGACCACGTTGAGTACATCGTCTTCGGATTCGGCGCCGCTGATGATGTACTGCCGGATGGACTGTGCCGGATAAGTCTGCTTGAGTTGCTGAACTACGCGGAAGGTCTCGATCAGCTCTCGCGTCTGGGAAGAAGTTGTCTCGCCACTTTCCGGGAAAACAGCGCCCGCCGCCGGCGTAGTCTTCGCCAGATCGATCCGTTTTGCGCCGATCTCCCGAAGACCGTCCGCGTGCACCCGGGCATGTTGGCGGATGTCGAGCACCTGCAGATGGAAGCCGAATGTTCGGATCTGGCGCAAGAGTGGATCGACAAACGTCTCCGCCAGACGCTGCCCGCGATTCGATATCAGGCTCGTCCGGAGCGTGACTAAATCGGATTCAAATTCCGCCGCATCTTTATAGGAATCCTGTGCGTTCGGCCCCTCCCGGCTGCGCTGCAAGCGATGAAAAACGTAGGAAAGAAAGCGGCGGTAATGCTCCACGGTGTTCTCCGGCCCCCACGCCATTGAAGCGCCGGGCATCGATCGCTCATACTGCGCCAGCCGCGAAAGAATTTCTGCGGAAGCCGCCACCTGCCGTGACGACGAACTCAAGCAATCGCTCAGGAACTCCACCTGCCGGCTGTATTCGCGGAGAATCGCCGTGCGCGCCAGTTCAAGCGCATCCTTCACGCATTCGGGCTTGACCAACGGATTGCCGTCCCGGTCGCCGCCGATCCACGACCCGAAACTCAGTAGGTTCGGCAGTTCGGCCGCATCGAGAACCATGCCGTAAGCATCGCGAAGCGATTCCGCCACCTCGGCATAAATACGGGGCAGTGTTTCAAACAGCGATAACCGGAAGTAGCGCAATCCCATGCGAATCTCGTCGTTGACGGTAGGCTTCGTTTGCCGAACTTCGTCGGTCTGCCAAAGCGAGGCTATCTCGGCGTGGATGAGCTGTTCGCATCGCCGGGCTTCGCCCACGGTTAGCGGAAGACGATCCAGCCGTTCCAGTTGTTCGGCGATGCGTCGCCGCTTCAGCAGCACCGTCTGCCGCGCCACTTCCGTAGGATGAGCCGTGAACACCGGAGTCACAATGACCTGGCGAAGAGCGGCCAGCGCCGCGTCGGCGGAGATCCCGGTTCCCTTCATGCGCAGCAATGTTCCGTGCAACGATCCGGGCAGCGGCGCGCGGTGCCGGTCCAACTGGCCGGCGCGGCGCCGCCGCTTGCGATGGTTGGTCTCCGCCAGATTTGCCAGTTCGAAATAGATTGCAAAAGCCTTGGTCACCTGATAAGCGCGAGTCAGATCCATCTCCGAAATCATCGCCTGGGCGCGGGCCATGAGTTCGCCGTGAGCGGCGGCGGCGGGACTATGCCCGGCCCGCTCGCGATGCCGAATCATCAGCCGGCGCAACTCTTCCACGATATCGAAGAGCTCCTGGCCTGCCTGCTCCACCAGCACTCGCCCGAGCAAGGCGCCCAGCGAGCGCACATCCCGCCGCAGGGCATGATCCTTGGCGGAATCGTCCGACTGCGCCGTAAGTTCGGACAAACGGTCCTTCTGATGGTCCGCTTTCCACAGTGGTTTGGGCCGGGTCATGATGGAGCGTGTCGAGACGCGATCAAACGACAGGATAAATCAAAGCAATGCCCAGCGCGGAAGGAACGACAGATCAGACAAACGGAGAATGCGGTGGGATACTGGCAGGCGTAACCGCGATTCTACTTCGGAACTTCGAAGCGGTATCCGATGCCGCGCAGGGTTTTCAGATGCCGCGGATGGTGCGGATCGATTTCTATTTTTTCCCGCAGCCGCCGTATGTAGACGTCAATCGAGCGCGGTGTCACGAAAGGTGTCTCTTTCCACACCGCGTCGAGCAACTGGTCGCGCGTGAGCACACGGCCGCGGTGGGCGGCCAAATATTCCAGCAAGCGGAACTCGCGCACGGTGGTAAGAACCGCTCTTCCCTGTACCTGCACCGTCATCGAAGAAGCGTCGATTTCAAGGTCGCCCAGCCGAAGCACTTCCGGAGTTACCGGCGGTTGGCGCACGCCGCGGAGCACGCTGCGAATCCGCGCAACCAGTTCGCGCGGGCTAAAGGGTTTCGTGATGTAATCGTCTCCGCCCAGTTCGAGCCCTTTTACGCGGTCCGCTTCGGCAGTCTTGGCGGTCAGGAAAATGATGGGCGTCCCGGAAAGCGTGGGGCTCTGCCGAATCTGCCGGCACAAATCAAAACCATCCGCGCCGGGCAGCATCAGGTCCAAGAGAAAAAGCGACGGCATCTCGCGCAAGGCCTCCGACACGACCGATCCGCCGCTGACGAAGCTTTGCACGCCAAAGCCCGCTGCCTGCAGGTTATGCGAGATCAGCCGTGCGATGTCCTCCTCGTCTTCCACCACGAAGACCAGGCGGCGCGGCACTCCGGCGATCCCCCTGTCGCCTGGCGGTTCGTAAGGTCCCAAGGGAAAGTGCATGGCTCGATTGATCGCGAAGGGCGCAGAGCGAACTCCGGCGCCGGGTTCTGCCTAGAATGTAGGTTGGGTATGTTGCGACAATGTTTCCCGCATGTTAACGAATGGTGAATTTCCGGAGGCAATTGCCGGTTGCCCGCAAGAACCAATCCAAGAAACCGCAAAGAACTGGCAACTGGCCGCTGGCAACTGCTCCTACGTTGCCGCACGCTTCTTCGGTGCGTGCCGCAAGCTGCGGCCTTCGATCAGGCTGTAGAGGTCTTCAGCGAGATTGGTGGTGTGGTCTCCGGCACGCTCCAAAGCTTGCGCCATGAGAAGCACGTCAAAACTCGAAGCATTGCTGCCCGCAGCCTGCTCCGCGAGGTGCTTCTGGAATAGAGCGTGACAGACTCGGTCGATGTCCTTGTCCATTTGCAGCACTTGGCGGGCGCACTCCAGGTCGAGATCGACGAACCCGCGATACACCAGATCGAGCATGTTGCGCAGGATCTCCGACATCTCCACCAGCTGGCGCGCATCCGCGGCCGGCATCTTCGCCGTTCGCGACTGCACCCGCATGGCCACGCTCATCATCAAATCGCCGATGCGCTCCAGGTCGGTCGTACACTTCAGGCTGGTCAATAGCTGGCGCGCGCGAGCCTCACTCACTCGTGTAATGGCAGCAGGCAAACGCTCATCGATGTAGCGCTCGATAACGTCGAGTTCCTGCTCGCATTCCTTGATCGCCAGGAAAGCCATGCGGGAAGAATGAGTAAGCAAATCGCGCACGTTGTAGGCCGCATCGCGAGCAATCAAGAACGCCTTGAGCGCCGTACGCGCCAGATCGTCGAGCGATCCCCCAGCTTTCCTCACGGCTCTCTTGTCGGCTTCCTGATTCTGGCGGGGCACAACCTCGGCGGCATCCGGTGGACCGGGCTCTTCAACTGTGGTCCGCGATGTTGCGGCTTTGCGGGGCATATGGAACGGAGGCGATTCGCCGGAGGAGGCAATCGCGGTTCGGTCGCCTCAAATCAAGTATCTCACTACCCACTCCACAGGCAGTCTACTTCAGAAATGTGAAAGGACAGTTAAAACCCGGTTGCGTACTGCCGGGATGCCGACTACAGTGGGTTTTGCTGGAGCGCCTGCTTCCCTGTCGGGCCCTGACTCCTCATCGCGGCTCGATAATGGAGCGCTCAAGTCATGGAACTACTCGAACACCTGTGTCGTCAATTCGCCTACGATGACTGGGCCAGCCGCGAGGTGCTCGCCGGACTGGGGGCCAGCCCCCACCCGCCCGCGCGGCCGCTGCAACTTCTGGCGCACATTCTTTCTGCAGAACGCCTCTGGCTGGAGCGGCTCACCCAGCAGCCGCAAAGCCTCCCGGTCTGGCCCGAATTCAGCCTCGACCAGTGCGAAGCCCAAATCGCCGCACTCGGCAAACTCTGGCCCGAATATCTCGGCCAGCTTTCTCCTGCAAAACTCTCGGAGAAAGTCACATACAAGAACAGCAAAGGCGAGCCGTGGACCAGCGCCGTCGAAGACATTCTGACCCACGTCGTGCTGCATTCGTCGTATCATCGCGGTCAGATCGCAAGCCTCATGCGCGCCAGCGGAGCGATTCCCGCCTACACGGATTTCATTCACGCCGTGCGCCAGGGGTTGGTCGAATAAGCGATTGACTGAACGGGCCGCCAACCAAATAGAACCGAGCAGGAAAGTCACACTATGGAAACCCGCCGCCTCTACCTATTTACCGCCGTACAAGTCGTCGCCATTGGCGCGGCCCTCTGGCTCGCATTTTCCATGTCCGGCCCCTGGGATTTGCAGCGCAGCATTGGCGCAGCCCTGGTGGTTATTGGCATTGGCGGGATTGCAGCCGCACGCTACCAACTGGGCAAGTCTTTCGCCATCCGAGCTGAGGCTCACCAGCTAGTCACCCACGGGATCTATTCGAAGATCCGCAATCCCATCTATATATTTGGCATGGTTGTGATTGCTGGGTTCATTCTGGTCCTGCACCGGCCGATCCTATGGCTGCTTCTTCTCGCAGTGTTCGTGATGCAGATCGTTCGCGCCCGCCGCGAAGCCAGCGTCCTCGAGACCGCGTTCGGCGATGCTTACCGCGAGTACCGCCGCAAGACCTGGTTTTGATTAAATCCCAGCGATGATGATTCCGAGTCCTTCCCATAGCCTGCGTGAAGACGTAATATTTCATCGGATGAGAAAAATACCGCTTCTTCTTCCGCTCTTGCTCTGCGCCGCGATTGTCCAGGGCGCAGACGAGCCCAAGTTCCCTTCCATGCCCGCCGCTGTTTCGAGCAATGCCGTCGCCAGCCTCAAAGGCGGCTTCGAGCTGTTTTCCATGATGGGAGTCGGTCCCAAGAAAGCCTGGGACGACGTTACAAACCAAGTCTACATAATGACTCTAGGCCACACGGGGAAGTGGCACGAGGGCCGCCCGGTGCCGGGAGTCGCGGGCCGTTTAAACGCTGCCGCCGCCGGTGCCAAGGGGCTGATCGTTCTTATGGGCGGCTTCGTGGCCGATAAGCAGGGTGACGACGTTACCGTCCCCGACGTCAATATCTATGAACCCGGCGCTCGCCGCTGGTCCCGCGGCCTCGACATCCCTGTTCCCGTGGATAGCGCCGTCGTCGGCGCTACGCATGATCGCTTTGTCTATCTGATTGGCGGCCGCTCTTCGAGTGGCCCGGTAAACAACGTGCAAGTTTACGACGTTGAAAAAGACACATGGATTCAGGCCACTCCGTTCCCCGGCACTCCCGTCTTCGGCCTGGCTGGCGGCGTGGTTGCCGAAACCATTGTCATCGTCGATGGCGCCAAGCCGGGTCCCGCTGGCGGACCGCGTTACCTGGCCTCTGACGAATGCTGGCTCGGCAAGATCGATAAAAAGGATCCCGGCAAAATTGAATGGAGCAAGCTGCCGCCGCATCCCGGCGCGGCGCGCTTCGGAATCGCGGCCGGCGGCGACGACCGCGATCACCGAATCTACTTTTCCGGTGGCACGGCCACTCCTCACGATTACAAAGGCATCGCCTACGACGGCAAGCCCGCGGAGGTTTCCCCCGTCACTTTTTCCTACGATGTGCACGCCCACCACTGGGAGACCGTCACCGAGACCACCTTCGACGCCCGCGCCGACGGCCGCGGCCTTCTGGAAACGCTCCTCGGCCCCGTAGTCCTGGGCGGAATCGCCGGTAACCAAGCCGTGACCGCCCGCGTCACGCTGTTTCCGAAGAAGTGAACGGTTCCAAATGCTCTCTGAGGTACGAGCAGTCGCACCGTCTGGCGTCCCCCCGAACCAGCAGATTCAGCGTTGTGCGCCGAGGCCCTTCAGTTTTTCGAGCGCGGGACCGAGACAGCGGCGGGCCGATCCACAGTTTGTCGTGATCGTCGTCTCCTTGATCGCACGGTGCATGCGACTTCTGCCCGCGAACGAGTTTCCTGTCCCCCTCTTCAGTTTGATAGAATCGCTCGTGAAACCACGGAACTCCTGATCGTGCCTTGCCGTTAAAGTGCGGTGCGGGGTCGACCCGGTTTCGAAGTAAGTTGTTGTAAGTAAATAAGTTGTTGTAAGCAAAATAGTTGGCGGCGTAGCTCAGGTGGCTAGAGCGACGGTCTCATAATCCGTAGGTCCGTGGTTCGAGTCCACGCGCCGCCACCAAATCTTCTTATAGTTTGCGGTAAGTGCCGTTTCTCCGCCGGTCTAACCCAGGAATGTCAACTTCAGGTAGTGGCGCGGGTTGGTAAGGAAGCGAGCCAAACGCGCGATTAGAGGGTCGCAATGAACCCTTCGGTCGCTTGCGCTCTCTCAGGGCCTGCGACCCTTCGGCGCGCTTCGCTTGCTCAGGGCAGGCACCTTCGCGCGGCTCGCCAGATCCTTCGCGGCGCAAAGAACGCTTGCTCAGGATGACAATCAAGCCGCGCCACTACGAAACTCCAAGAATATCTTGACAGGCGTTCGTAACGGGAGTTAACTCATGTCGTTTGAGTCAGGACGAACGTAATAGCGGTCTATCCTAACTTTCCCCACGTCTCAGGGATTCAATCACGGACCACGTAGTTATTTCAGTAGCAGATCAGTTTCAAACGCGGGACATAACTGCCGCCCGGACTGGGCGAAGCATTGGAGGATAAATAATGGCACAGCAGGCGTCGAACGAGTCCAACCAGCCGAAACCGACGAAACACATTGACGTCGAAGATCTCCGGCTGAATTACGATCCCGAAAACCCACAAGAGCGTTTCAAAGCGGCCGGGGTTGCATCCGCTTTCCTGAGCGCGAGCGAGCGGCTGCCCAGCATGGTTCCATGGCCCGCCGCCACAAAGCCTACGCCGGAGCCGCTATCCACTACGCCTCCGGATAGTGAAGACTTGACGAAGTTTAAGGGCTACGATGCCGTCGTTGTGACCTGGACTTCCGCCGAAGCGGCGGCGCTGGCAGCGCTATGCACTCCCGGCTTCAAAGTATCGCAATGGTACGAGTATCGCCACAATGTGGACAGTTACATTCCGCTGGTCACGGGGAACAGGGCGCCCTTCAATGATAAGCAAGCTGACATGGCGCGTTACTACCACAGTCTTGGCCTGTATTTTCCATGCCGCATCGGAAAGGCCCGGGTACTGTTAATGAAGTCCGGCCTGCACCTCGATTATGACGGGCCAAAGTATCCGCTCCGGAAGATGGTCACGGAGGTTGTGCAAGCCGTGGAACCCAAGCTTTTCATCACCACTGGAACCGGCGGAGGAATCGGGGCGGACGTTTCGCTCGGGGATGTGATCATCGCGGGCCACACCAAATTCCATTGCGTAACCCAGTTCAAGAGTGAGCCGTGGGCGACGACTTCTTATCCGGCGTCTCCCTTGCCGGCAGGTGCGATTTCGGCCATCACCCCAGCGCTTACGAAGGTGAACGCATCGAAAGTCAAAGGCGGACGACCCGTGCCGAAGATGTGGGACACGGCCCAAGATACGATTGTGACCACGGATTTCTTCGGGTTTGACGACTCCACGAACCACTACAAACTTCAGGGATTGGGCCAGGCGTGCGACATGGGAGATGCCATGGTCGGCAACGCCTTGCAACAGTTTCCGAAGGTGAAATGGCATGCGATACGGAACGCATCCGATCCGCAGATACCGAATCCATCGAACAACATTGAAGAGGCCAAGCAGGAAGCTGGGAAGATTTACGCGGCATACGGCGCCTTCACCACGGCCGCCAGCGTGATCGCCACCTGGGCCGTGATCCAGGCGAGCTTCGGCCATTAACCCCAGATGCCGGTGGAAGGTCCGGTTCAGGCCGGCTTCCACCGGCGCCAAGCTGTATACCGCCTCTAAAGTGCTTCCAATTAAGCCATTCCGCGCATTACCGAAGTTTCCGGCGGAGCTCTCAAATCATTGTCAATAAATCTGTTAGCTGTTATTCATTGAGTTTCGGGAGACTCTCGCGCGCCGGCTGCCAGAGTGCGCGCACCGATTTGCAGACGCATGTCCACCAGCACACACTCGTGGGAAGGCCTGTCCGTCGGCGCCAAGGCCTTCGTCGGCCTGGTGATCGCCGCGGGTATGGCGTCTCTGCTGCAGGCTGCGGTTCACCAAAGCAGCAAGAATATCGCGGAGTTCATCTGCTATCTGGGCATCGCGGTTCTGGCATCGCGGCTGCGCGTTACCCTGCCCGGCATTACCGGCACGCTTTCGGTAAACTTCCTGTTCATCCTGGTGGGGATTGCGGAGCTGAGTTATTCCGAGGCGATTACTCTGGGCGCGATCTCCATGCTGGCCCAGTGTTCTTACCCAAACCGTCCCGGGGCCATCCAGTTGACGTTTAACGTCTGTGCGGGGTCGCTGTCGACCGCTCTGGCCTTTCTTGTCTATCACAACTCCCTGGCCAGCGCGCTCATCGTCTACCGCCCGCTGGTTCTGTGTCTGGCGGCTTCGACCTACTTCATCGTCAACGCGGGATGCATTGCGGTTGTGATTTCGTTCAGCGAAGGGAAACCGCTTCGCCAAATTCTGGTGGATTGTTATTTCTGGTCTTTCCCCTATTACCTGGTTGGAGCCGGCATCGCGGGTGCGATTGCCTGGTTCAACCGTGCGTTCAACTGGGAGACTTCGCTGCTGTTCGTTCCTGCGATTTACCTGATCTACCGTTCCTACCGCTTGTATCTGGGCAAGCTGGAGGACGAGAAGCGGCATGTGGAAGAGATGGCGGACCTGCATCTGCGAACCATTGAGGCTCTGGCGCTGGCCATTGAGGCCAAAGACCAAACTACTCACGATCACCTGCAGCGGGTTCGCATCTACGCCATCGAAATAGCCAAGGAACTGGGCGTGAGCGGGGCCGAGTTGGAAGCGCTGCACGCCGCCGCACTGCTGCATGACATCGGCAAGCTGGCGGTGCCGGAACATATCATCGCGAAACCCGGCCGGCTGACGCCGGAAGAGTTCGAGAAGATGAAGATTCACACCGTGGTGGGGGCGGAAATTCTGGAGCGCGTTCGCTTCCCCTATCCGGTGGTGCCGATCGTGCGCGCTCACCATGAAAAGTGGGACGGGTCGGGTTATCCCTACGGGTTAAAAGGCGAAGAGATTCCAATCGGGGCGCGCGTTCTTTCCGCGGTCGACTATTTGGACGCGCTGGCTTCCGACCGGCAATACCGGCGTGCCATGCCGCTGGATGACGTGATGGAACGGCTGATTGCGGAGTCGGGGAAGGCGTTCGATCCGCGGGTAGTGCTTGTGCTCAAGCGGCGTTACCGGTCTCTGGAGGCCCTGGCCGTGGCGCAATCGGGGGGAGCCGGCAATGCGGCGCCTTCGGGGACGGTCCAGATTATGCGCGGGGATGCGCCGGACGCGGGATTTGAGAATGCGGCCGTCTCGGATGCGCCGGGCGGGGAGACAACTTTTCTCTCCTCGATCGCGGCGGCGCGCCAGGAGGCTCAGTCTCTGTTTGAGTTGAGCCAGGATCTGGGAGCGTCGCTTAGCCTGGGTGAAACGCTCTCTGTATTCTCCGTAAAACTGAAACCCATGGTTCCTTACGACGCGATCGCCATCTACATTCTGCGCGACGACGTCTTGATCCCGGAATATGTGAACGGCGACAACTACCGGTTGTTTTCCTCGCTGCGGATTCCACTGGGGGACGGCCTCTCAGGCTGGGTGGCGCAGAACAAGAAACCGATTGTGAATGGAAATCCTTCGGTGGAGCCGGGCTATCTGAACAATCCCGGCAAATTCAGCACGTTGCGCTCGGCCCTGGCCTTGCCGCTGGAGGGAGTGGCGGGCGTGATCGGAGTTCTCGCCCTGTACCGCGGCGAGAAAGACGCTTTTACCTCCGACCACTTGCGCATTCTTCTGGCAGTGAGCGGCAAGATGGCCCTGGCCATCGAAAATGCTCTCAAGTATCAGCAGGCGGAAAGCTCCGCCACCACCGATTACCTGACCGGGCTGCCTAACGCGCGGTCGCTGTTTCTGCAGCTCGACCGCGAACTGGCGCGCTGCAAGCGTGACAACGCCCCGCTCGCGCTGATGGTCTGCGACATGAACGGGTTCAAGAAAATCAACGACCGCTTCGGGCACCTGGAGGGAAATCGCGTTCTGCGCCTGTTTGCCCAGGCCCTGAAAGACAGTTGCCGCGAGTACGACTACGTGGCCCGCATGGGCGGAGACGAATTTGTGGTGATCGCTCCGGGCCTCGCCGCCGACGCCGCAGCGAAGAAGGTCGAACAGATTCGTCCGCTGGCGCGGCAGGCCGGGTTCGACGTTTGCCGGGAGGATATTCTCTCCCTGAGCGTTGGGCTGGCTGTGTCCCCGGACGACGGCAATGACGCCGAGCAACTTCTCACCCACGCCGACCGCCGCATGTATGTGGAGAAGCAAAAACAGCCTTCGCGAAAAGATCAGCGGCTGCATGCGCGAATGACCTGCCGGCTCACCATCGAGTTGCATCCTCAGCCCGGCGACGGACCGATCTTCGGCAATCTGATCGACATCAGCCTGGGCGGCTGTTATGTGGAAACCAGCGCGATTCTGCCGCCCGGTTCCAACGTTAAGCTGGTATTCTCCATCGATGACGGCACTTTGAGCACGGAGGGCAGCATCGCCAGAATCCATCCCGGATCCGGAGTGGCGGTGCAGTTCAAGGAGATGAGCCGCGAGTCGCGGGAAAAAATGTACCGTGTCTTGGAGTTCGTCCAGAGCACGACCACGCTCTATAACGACCGCTATCTGCAGAAGATCCTCAACCGCTGAGGTTGGCATTTGTGGGTAGTCCTAACACTGCTATTGGGACACTACCCATTTGTCCCGCCGCTTGAAGCCCGGCTTCGCCGCCCGTACACTTAGAGAATGCACGTTCACGCTCACGGCGCAGGCAGTCCCAAGCGAGTGCTCAAGATCTCGCTCGGCGTCACCCTGGCCTACATCGTGCTGCTGGTGGTGGCGGGCATCCGCGCTCATTCGCTGGCCCTGCTTTCTGAAGCGGGACACAATCTCTCCGACTTTCTAGCTTTGCTGCTGTCTCTGGGTGCGGTCTATTTGCAATCGCGCCCCGCCAGTTCGACCAAAACCTATGGCTACCATCGGGCCGGAGTGCTGGCCGCGCTGGTCAATGCCGTATCGCTGGTTGCGGTTTCGTTCTTCATCTTTTACGAGGCGTTCCGGCGCCTGCAGCATCCCGAACACGTTCAAGCCTCGGTGATGATGTGGGTTGCGGCCGCGGGCGTGGTGATGAACGGAGTGATCGCCCTGCTGCTCTTTCGCTCGGGTGGCAACGCTGGCGGCGACGTCAACATCCGCAGCGCCCTGCTGCACGAAGTGGGCGACACGCTTTCCACCGCTGCCGTAATCGCCGGAGGCTGGGCGATCCTGGTCACGGGCGAGAGCTGGATCGATTCCGCGCTGTCGTTCGGAATCGGAGTGCTGATCCTGTGGTCGGGATTCGGCATCGTACGCGAGACGCTGAATATTTTGCTCGAAGGTACGCCGCGCGGGGTGAAACTCGAACTGGTCGAGACCGCCATCCGCTCCATCGACGGAGTCAACGACGTGCACGATCTGCATTGCTGGAGCATCGGCTCGGAGAGTCGCGCTCTCTCCTGCCACATCTCGATTGCCGACATTCCACCCTCGGTCAGCGAGCGCATCCTGCGCGACGTGAAAGATCGCCTGCACCACCACTTCCGCATCGACCACACCACGATCCAGTTCGAGCACGTGGAATGCGAAGTGGCGCACGGTTGCGTGATTCCGGTGGGCGAGAGCGAAGAACATCATCATCACAGCCACTGAAAATCACGTTAAATTCACTTGACCCAGCGATAGTCCGCGCATATGCTTTTGGGCGACCGCTTTCCTCCCTCCTAGACGCGGTTTCTCCCTTTTGCCGTATGGGCCACTGGTTGTGCCGGTTTGCGTGACGCCGGTTTATCGATTTCCTCAAGAACAGATCCATGGAGCAAAAAATGAAACGAACGACAAAAAAGAAGAGCACCATCTTCTCCTCTAGCCCCATTCAGGTTCTCGTTGTTGTCGCGGTGTGCCTGTTCTTCTACAACGCCACCGCCGCCACCGCCCAAACCGAAACCGTGCTTTACAACTTCACCGGTGGTGCAGATGGAGGATATCCCGCCTCCCCTTTGGTCTTGGATGGGCTGGGTAATGTCTATGGGACGACCGTTTTTGGCGGCTCCTTCCCGCCCCAATGCTCGGCGGCGGGTTGCGGCGTCGTATTCGAGGTAAGTCCAGCGGGTACGGAGACCATTCTCCAAACTTTCTCATGGGCAGACGGGGCTGCACCCAACGCTTTGATTCGCGATGCCGCGGGCAATCTCTACAGCACGGCCCAGGTGGGAGGCGCTGTCAATGCGGGCGCCGTTTGGGCGCTCACGCCGAGCGGCACGGAGAGGGTACTTTACGACTTCCCGCAGGTGGCGGACGGGGCATTTCCCCGAGCCGGGTTGGTCCGCGATACGAAGGGTAATTTCTATGGCACCACCGAACAAGGCGGCTATTTCGGCGGTTCCTGCAGCAACGGGGGCTGCGGCACAGTCTTCAAGGTGACTCCGGCTGGCACAGGGACCGTGCTCTTCAGCTTCGTTGGCCCCCCGAGCGCGAACTACCCAACGGCCGGTTTGATCCTGGATGCGCAAGGCAATCTCTATGGCACCACGGCCAGCGGCGGCGTTTACGGTTACGGAACTGTGTATCAGGTAACTCCCGCTGGCGTTAGCACTGTGCTCTACAGCTTCGCTGGCCAGCCGGACGGAGCCTATCCCTTCGGTGCTTTGCTACGCGATGCGCATGGCGATCTCTATGGCACAACCGCCGCGGGCGGCACCGGCACCGCCGCCGCTTGTGGCGGGGGCTGCGGCACGGTCTTCGAGTTGAGTTCCAGCGGCAGATATCGAGTGCTCTACAGCTTTAAAGGAGTACCCGACGGCAGTAATCCCGCCGCCGGCTTAATTCAGGATTCCGAGGGAAATCTCTACGGCACAACCGAATTAGGGGGCAATCCCGCCAACTTCTCTGGCTCCGGCACAGTCTTTAAGCTGACTCCGGCTGGCAATGAGAAAGTGCTCTACACCTTTACCGGGGGCGCGGACGGAGCGTACCCCCTCGCTGCGTTGGTCATGGACAAGCAGGGAAATCTCTATGGCACAACCGAGGAGGGTGGCGCTTCCGGTTTCGGCTCTTTAGGCTCCGGAACGGTGTTTAAGTTGGTCCCTTAGGCTTCGCGGTCGCGATGCGAGGGGGCGGGTCGGTGATCGATCGGATTGCGTATGGTAGATCTCTCGCACCCGCTCAATCGTATCCGCCTCTTCCGCCCTCTTGTCCGGCCGCAGCCGCACGATCCGCGGGAAGCGTAGCGCGTAGCCGCTCTCATGGCGTTCCGATTGCATCATGTTGTTGAACGCCACCTCCAGCACAATCTTCGGATCGACAGTGCGGCGGAAGCCTTGATCTTCAACGGTGTGATCGAGAAACCATTGTGTCATCTCGGCAATCTCGGCGTCTGTCAGTCCCGAGTACGCCTTGCCGACGTTCACCAGCCGGTCACCGTCCCACACGCCAAACGTGTAATCGCTGAGCACCCCAACGCGCTTGCCGTGGCCGTATTCGACCGCGGTCACGACCACGTCGAGCGTAGCCAGTTCGCGTTTCATTTTCAGCCACGATTTGCCGCGCTTGCCCGGCGTATAAGCCGAGTTGAGGTCTTTGATCATCAGGCCTTCGTTGCCCCGTGACTGCGCCGCCGCGAAGAATTCTTCCAATTCCTCCGGCGAGCTTGCCCGGAACACCGGTGCGCGGAAGATGCCTGCGGCAGAAAAATCCTCCTCATTTTCAAATGTCAATCTCCCCTGTGCGCCGATTTTCCTCTGTGTTACCCCGTGTCCTCTGTGGTAAAGGTTTTCCTTCGCCAGCAGTTCATCCAGAATCTGCGCCCGCGCCCGCAGGGGGCGATCAATCAGCAACTCCCCGCCCGCGTACAGAACATCGAACACCAGGTAAGCAACAGGAATCTCCCGCAACATACGGTCGCTCACGTTCTTCCGTCCCAATCGTTGCTGCAACACGCTGAATGGACGCGCCCGCCCCGGCTGCCCCCACGCCACGATTTCACCATCAAGAATCGCATCCTGCGGCAAACCCTCAAGCGCATCCGGCAACTCCGGGAATGACTCGGTAATTTCATCCCGCGTGCGAGAAAAAAGCCTCACTTCGCCCTCGGAAACATGAGCCTGCGCCCGAATCCCGTCATACTTGTCTTCGACGGCGGCATCGGCAAAATAACCCAACCCCTCTTCGGCCGATTCAATCGGACTCGCCAGCATGAATCCCAGCGGATGAAACATTCGTATTTTTGCCTCGGCCAGTTTGCCCTCGACCGCCAGCCGCAGCGTTTCGCCAATATCCCCAAGAAGCATATTCGCCCGCTGCACCTGTTCCAACGGCCCCGCCAGCGTACCGCCATAAGCCTTGGCAATCGCCTCTTCGACCAGGCTCTCCTTAAGGCCAATCCGCAAATCGCCGGTCATTATCTTCACAATGTACTTGGCTTCAAGCGGCGTCGCTCGCTCGAGCAAATCGCGAACCAGCACGGCCTTCCCCGCCGGACCGCGCGCCGCGGCGGCCTGGCGCAGAGAGCCGGCGACTTCGAGAACACCCAAGCCTTGTCCGGAGCGCTCCGGCAGTAGCTCCCCGGCCACTGCTCCCAAGTCACCGTGCTTGCGATAAGCGGACGTGAGCGCGGCTTCGTCTTGGCCGGAAATCTCCGTCACAACGCGCCAAAGCAGCGATCCGCCGACTTGCAAGGTCGTTTCCTCCCACGCCGGAAATGCCCTGCCGGAGAGGAAAACCGCCGACACTGCGGCCTCATCCACAGTGCGTGACCTCAAATAGTCGGCGACGATTGCCGCCTTCTGCAGCTTTTTGGTGGTGGCAGTGATCGCCTCACAACATTCGGCAAGCTTTCTCATGTTGTTCAAAACCAAGATATCCTGCCAGAATAAATGAAAGACCGCGGATTGCCGATTCTTAGGTAACCGCCCGGATAAATCCAGCCATCTCTATTACTTGGCGGTTACTTGGCGGGGCGAGGTAGTGGTGCAGTTTGATTGTCATCCCGTCTCTAACGACGCTGTGCCCTGTCAAGCGAATTTTGGCGAAACCTCTCCGCCGACGCCTTTGGTTTTACAAAAGCGCCATTTCGCTCTTCGCGGAAAGCCTTTGACTGGCAGACCAAAGCTCGTCACTCACTTTTAATCTCGCAGCGGGACCCCAAGCCCCACCATCCATCTCTTCGGGACTTGCACCCACGATTACTCACTTCGATCTCCCCGACTTTTTCAGGGAGGCAAGCTGCCCACTCAAACGCTCGGCT